>Ga0114966_10005840_pt1 | contig 10346 bp, 11 predicted proteins | sample M_130207_XF_Meta_FD_87029 | JGI IMG/M metagenome (GOLD analysis project Ga0114966, IMG submission 87029) | Freshwater microbial communities from Lake Montjoie, Canada to study carbon cycling - M_130207_XF_MetaG | ecosystem: Environmental > Aquatic > Freshwater > Lake | place: Lake Montjoie...
CCACGGCCGTGCCCATCATCAGCCCGATCAACGCCTCCCCGAGCACCATGAGCGGGGACGGCACGACCGCCGCCGGGCTCCCGCCGGAAAGCTCCGCGGTGAGGGCCGCCGGAAAGGCGACCAGCGACAGCGCGATCACGAGCGCCATTCGAATCCGCAGCGACAGGCCCGGAACGACCGGCAGCGCGCTTGCGGCCACGGCGCCGGCCATACGCGCAAGCAGGCCTACGGCCACCAGCACGAACAGCGGCGAATCGGCGGCGATTGTCTCGGGGGTGAGGATCGCGTCGGGCATGGTGCTCAGCGCCCCCCGGCGGCCGATCGCAGCAGTTCCACCATCCGGTCCACCATCCAGGGCGCCGCCAGCACGAGTGTCGCCGCCATCGCGATCAGCCGCGGCACGAGGCCGACGATCTGTTCGTGAATGCCGGTGGCGGCCTGCACGATGCCCATCACCGTGCCCACCGCGAACCCCACCAGCAACACCGGGGCGAGCACGAGGATACCGGAGAGCATCGCCTGGCGGAGGAGTTCCACGAGGTCGCCGTCGGTCATGATGCGATCGTCTCCGTGCGGAGGGAACGATGGGCGGGCGTCAGGAGGCCGTGAATTGCATGCTGTCGAGGAGCGACTGGATCACGAGCGACCAGCCGTCGGCCATCACGAAAACCAGCAACTTGAGCGGCAGCGACACGAGCGTCGGCGGCAGCATCACCAGCCCCGTGGACACCACGAGGACCGCCACGATCACGTCGAGTACGAGAAACGGCAGCAACAATCGGAGACCGATCGCAAACGATGTTTCCAACTCGCTCACGAGGAAGGCGGGAAGGAGCGTCTCGGTCGGGACGTCGTCGTAGGTGACGACGTCCTTCGGCGCCGACGGATGCCGCGCGAGGAAGAGGAGCATCGTGTCGCGGTTGCCGGCCTGCTCGATCTGCGTCGCCATCCAGCGGCGGATCGGCAGCAGTCCCCGGTCGCAGGCCGCCGGAAGGTCGATCGCGCCCCGCTGATACGGCTCGACGCCCTCGCGGTAGGCGGTGGTCCACACCGGCCACATGACCATCGCGGAAAGGAACAGCGCCAATGACGTGACGATCTGGTTGGAGGGGAGATGGTTCGTGCCGAGCCCCTGCCGCACGAGCGAGAGCACGACCGACATGCGGACGAAGCAGGTCGTCATGAGGAGCACGGCCGGGGCGAGGCTGGCGACGCCGAACATGAGCGCCGCCGAGATCGCCGCGTCGAGCGAACGCCCGCTGGCAAACCGGGAGACAAGGCCGACGAGCGGCGTCAGCGGATCACCGCCGCCCCGGGCGGCACGGCCCTCCGCGGCGCCGGCGGATGCGGGAATCGGCACGGTCGCCGGCGGGGCCGCAGGGCGGTCGTCGGCAGGGCCCGCATCGAACACGAGGGATCGGGGGATGGCCGTGGCGGACGCCGGGACGACCCCGTCGTCGCCGCGGCTGCTGGCGGCCGGCGAGAGGACCAGGACGAGCGCCACGGCCGACACCGCGAGCAGGAACGCCGGTCGGGGCGTCGCGGCGAGGGTGTCCGGCCGCCATCGGCGTTGAAGGCGAAGCATCATGCCACCTCCTGCCCGGCCACGCGCACGGCCGGCGGCCGGGACGGCACCGGGACGGGGAGCGAGGGTCCGGCCGCGCCGCGGAGCCCGCCGACGGGCCGCAGCGGAGGATGCAGGCCGCGACAGGCGGCCGCGATGCACTCGGTGGCCTGCGGGTCGTCCAGTTCGGACAGCGTCTGGCAGCCGGTCGCCGACACGCTGACCAGCAGCGTCTTGGGGCCGAACCGCACGACGCGGACGGCGTGCTGGCCGCCGAGCGACCCGTCACCGAGCACCTCGAAGACGTCGGTGGGCAGCACCGCGCCGCGCCGGCGGCCGAGCAGACGGACCGCGACGACGGCCGCGAAGGCGGCGGTGATGATGCCGACCACCTTCCAGTTGGACGCATTCCTGCCGGTGGCGACGGACGACGGTCCGGCGGCAGGCTGTTGTTGGGGCAGCGGCACCGCCGGCAGCACCCGCGCCGCGGACGGCGCGACCGGCCTGGCCGCCGCGGCGTCCTCGGCGGCGCAGGGAATCGCCCGGGGGAAGCCGGCCACGGTCGCGACGAACAGGCACACCGCCACGGCCCCCGCCGGAAGTCTCCGACGGTCAGCCAGTCGCGTCGCGGCGATCCCGCAAAACCGATGGGGCCATTTCATGCGGCGGCCTTGAAGTCGCGGCCGTCGTAGGGCGATGGAACGGAATCGTCACCATCGGAATCCAGGCGGCCGTCGATGCCCGACCAGTCGATGTGGGGTTGGCGGGCGGAGCGGCGGTACGACGACGCGTGCACCGGCAACTGGGCCGGCGGCCGCCGCGAACCTGCCCACCAGAGCAGGCCGGCCAGCAGGCCGACGCAGACGCTGGTCGCCGCCAGCCATGCCTCGCGCGGCAGTTCAGTGGCGTCCGCCGGCAGGAGGCCGGCCGACTTCGCCTGTGCCTCGAGGAACGCGGCGAGCGGAAACGCCGCCGCGGATTTCGCCGGCGAGGGCCGCGTCGCCGGTTCGGCCGCGCCGGCGGCGGCGGTCTCCGTCGCGAGCCCGCGACGGACCGCGGCCGGCGGGGTCACGGGGAAGCCTGTGACCACCACCTGCTGGTTGTCGGGGTTGGGCGTGGTCGGCAGCAGCGGCAGGACGACCTGGCGGATGCGATCGACTTCCCGCTGCTCGATCCCGTGCGGCGACACGCCGCTCACGGCCGATCCCGCCGCGGCGGGACCGTGATCGGCGGCGGCCCGCAGCGCCGACTGGAAATACGTGTCCGGCACGGCGATCGAGACGTGGACGGCCCACGGCATGTCGCCCGCGGGCCGCCGCGCGGCCGCAGGGGCGGCCGGCCGCGCCGCGATTTCCAGCGGTGCGTTCGCGGCGGCGATGTCGGGGTTGGGCACCGGCGGCGGCGGCGCGACGGGAGCCGCGTCGTCGGCAGCGGCGGCCTCGAACTCGACCGCGACGTCGATGACCGCGCCCTTCACGAACGAGAGCGACTGCCGCAGCTTGCCGGCCAGATGACGCTCGTAGGCGATCTTCCGCGCCAACGCCGGATCGGTCGCGGCCACATCCGAGTCCTGTTCGAGCGGACCGGCGAACGCGCGTCCGCTGCGGAGGTCGGTGACGGCCACCCGCTCGGGCGAGAGCCCGGCGATCGACGAGGCCACGAGAATGCGGATCGCCAGCACCCGCGCCGGATCGAGTTCCGTGTCGGGCTGCGTGCGAACGTTGACGCTCGCCGTCTTGGCCGGTCCGCCGCGGACGCCGGCCTCGAGGCCCGGACGCTCCTCGACGTCGTAGAGCACGGCGGCCCGCTCGATCCCGGGCATCGAGCAGATGACCAGCGCCAGTTCCTCCTGCGTGGCCACCCGCAGCACGTCGGCCTGCGCCGCCTTGCTCTGCCAGGGGCTGTTGTTGGCCAGCGCCCGCCGCAGGCTGACGCCGAATTCACGCGGCAGCGCCTCGGCATCGACCAGCGCCCGCATGTAGGCGCTCTGCCGGCTGCGGGGCACGAAGACCCGGCCGCCATCGGTGCGGTAGTCGGTGAGCTGGGCGCGGTCGAAGGCCGCCTCCATGAGGGCCATCTCGGAGGAGGGCAGCACCGTCCCGGAGAGCAGTTCCGTTTCCTCGGCGCTCGGCGCGTCACGGAGCAGCCAGACGGCCCAGCCGATCGACACCGCCACGATGCCCAGGGCGATCACCTGCGAGGGATTGAAGAGCGCCGAGCGCTCCCGGGATGAATGGTGTGCGTCCATGCACGGCCCGCTCTTTCAAGAGGAGGATTTCGAACGACTACTGTGCCTCAGGCGGCCGCCCGCCGCGCCCGCCGATGCGGCAGCCGGAGCGTGTAGGCCGTGCCCCCCTCGGGGCAGTTGATCGCGTGCAGCGTTCCACCGAGCCGCTCGATGAGCGCCTTGGCAAACGCCGGCCCCCGGCCGGATCCGTCCGGCGTGGTGCCGCCATCCGGCACGAAGAGCCGGGCCCCGGCGTCGACCGCCGGGCCCGAGTCGGCGACCTCGATCTCGATCGCATCGATGGAATCGACGCTCGTCACCACCACCTCGCGCACCGGCGGCACGCCGCGGGCGATGGCGGCCTGCGAGGCCGCGTCGACCGCGTTGTCCAGCAGGATCTCGAAGATGCGGCGGAGCGCGGCGGGATCGGCGTGGACGGCATGCCCCGCCGGCACGTCGATCTCGATGCGCGGCGCCGGAAGCCGATGTTCACGGCGGTCATGCCGGTCGCGGACCTCGGCCACGATGGACTCGATGATCCCCCGCGGCGACACCCATCGCGGCTCGGATGCGTGGGAATCGGCCGGCGTCCCGATCCGCAGAATGCGGGGTTGGTCGGCCGCATGGCCGGCGGCCGGCGCGGCCGATGCCGCGCCGTCGCGCGATGGGGCATGGTCACTAGGGCCGGAGTTCCTGGAGTTCATGGCGGCAATGATCCTGTCGGCGTGGTCGAAAAAGGGCGGCCCGCGATGCGGGCCGGCGGTCAACTGGCACAGATCGATCGCAGGGGCTTCGACGTGCCGCACACCTCGTCCATGAGCCAGCGGTTGACGTCGCCCAGGATGGCCTTCGAAAGGTCGTTGCTGCCCGGATAGATCCGCAGCGCCAGCATCGCGCCGGCTGCATGGAACAGCCGCAGCGTGCGGTCGGTCTGCGCGGCGATGTCGTGCGGGCCGTCGGACCGGCCAGTCTCTGTCAGGAGGGCCGCGTTCTCCTCGAGCCGCCGGGACTCCATCCGATGGCAGCAGAGGAGCATCGGCAGCCGGCGGACGTCGTGGAGGCGGGAAAAGAGCGACTCCGAGAGAGGAAAATGGCCGCCGAGCGAAATGACCCCGGCGAACGCCTGCGGATGTCGGCACGCGATGCGGAAGGCATCGGAGCCGGCGTCGCCGTGCCCGATCAGGTAGATGCGATCGGGATGGACGCTCGCCCGTTCGCAGACCCGGTCGATCGCCCGCCAGACGCCCGCCTCGCGACTCCCCGCCGGGACGCCGCCGGAATCGTCGGCCGCGGAAGCCGTCGGCTGCACGGCGAGGAAATTTCGCAGGCTCAACCGCCGCATCACGCGGCCGAGGTCGAACGGCCGGCCCACCGGGTCGGAAAGCCACACGAGCAACGGGTAGTCGTAGCCCGGTTCGTAGCCCAGCGGCGTGAAGACTCGGTCATCCCCCAGCCACTCCGGCGCGGTGAACGTCGTGCCATCGCCCGCTCGCAACCGGGGGCCGCCGCTCCGCTTCGATCCGGTATTCGCTCGGGGGCGACGCGTGCTTCGCTTCGGCAGTCGACCACTCATCGGGCACCTCGAGGGCGGGGCATTTTTATCGAAAAAGAAAGGGCCGGAGCCCTCGCGACTCAGCGGGTTGTAACGGAACACCCCCCGCCCCACAACGGCAGGATGGGGCCTTGAAACAGGCGACAGAAGGCCCGCCACCACTCGCGGAAGAAGGGGCAAGACAGGCAAGACGCGGACCGCGTTTCACGGCTCAAAACCGCCGCGAAGCGGGGGCTTGCGGAAGGCCGGCGGGCCGCCGCCGTCAGGCGGTGAGACGGTCCATCACGCCGACGAGTTCCTTCACCGCCGCGATGCTCTTGTCGAGCGCGGCCCGCTCGTTGGGCAGCAGTTTCAACTCGATGATCCGCTCCACGCCGCCGCTGCCGAGCACCACCGGCACGCCGACGAAGTAACCGCCGACCCCGTACTCCTTGTCGCAGTAGGCCGCGCAGGGCACGAGCCGCTTCTTGTCCCGCACCACCGCCTCGACCATCTGCGCGGTCGCCGCCGCGGGCGCGTAGTAGGCGCTTCCCGTCTTGAGCAGGCCGACGATCTCGGCTCCGCCGTTGCGGGCACGGGTCACGATCGCGTCGAGCTTGTCGGCGTCGATCAACTGGGTCACCGGAATGCCGCCGACGCTCGTGCAACTCGGCACGGGCACCATGGTGTCGCCGTGTCCGCCGAGCAGCATGGCGGAGATGTCCTCCACGCTGACCCCGAGTTCCATCGCCAGGAACGCCCTGTACCGCGCCGTGTCGAGGATGCCCGCCTGCCCGATCACGCGGGCCGGAGGAAAGCCGGTCACCTGGAACGTGCGCTGCACCATCGCGTCGAGCGGATTGCTGACGACGATCACGACCGCCTGCGGGCTCGTGTCGCGGATCTTGGCCGCGACGTCGCCGACGATCCGGGCGTTGGTCGAGAGCAGGTCGTCACGGCTCATGCCCGGCTTGCGGGCGATCCCGGCCGTGACGACGACGACATCGCTGCCGGCCGTGTCGGCCCAGTCGGTGGTGCCGACGAGCCGGGAATCGAAGCCGACGATCGGCGAGGCCTGGAACAGGTCGAGCGCCTTGCCGGCCGGCATGCCCTCCGTGGCCGGGATGTCGAGGAGCACCACGTCGCCCAGTTCGGCCGCCGCGCACCAGTGGGCCGTGGTCGCGCCGACGTTGCCGGCGCCGATGATCGAGATCCTGGCTCGTCGCATGGGCGGAGAATCCTTCGCTGTGGGGTGGGGAGTCGGGGTGAGGGGCGGCCGTGGTGGCCGCGAGGCCCCGTTTTCGCCTCGGTCGCGGCGAAGGGCAAGACCCTCCCGCGAGGCCCGCTTTTTTCAGTCGCCCGCGCCGGGCAGCTGCAGACGGTCGGGCAGCATTTCGCGGTCGAGCCGCTTCTTGCGGCGGGCGGCGCGGCTGAATGACCAGACGCCGACGGCCAGCAGGAGTCCGATGATGCCGGCCAGCCCGGTGAAGACCCAGCCGAGCAGGCTGGCGGCGCTTGCCGGCGATGGTGCGGGCAGCCAGACCGCCTGCTTGCCGATGAGCAGCGGCGTCTCGCGGCGTTCCTCCCCCTGCTTCCCGTCGGCACCCCTGAGCTTCGGCAGCGGATAGCCGTACCGCTTCATCGCGAAGCCCGACACCCGCACGCGCTCGGTGATCGACTGGCCGGTCGGCATCCCGTCCGGCAGCGTCCGCACGCAGCAGACGATGGGGTAGCTCTCCTGCAGGTGGTCGTTGATCTTGATGAGCGACGTCTCCACGAACACGAAGAGTTCCCAGTAGTGGTCGGTGCCGATCTGCCGCCGCCGGACGGGGTCGTCGACCTCGATCCGCGTGGCCCGTCGCGCGATGCCGTCGACCGTCAGCGGTTCGCCGCGGTGCTGCCCGAACCAGCCGGTCCGCGGGTCGATCAGCGGCACGACGTCCCGGGGAGGGCCGGCCGCGGCCTCGATGCCCTCCTCGGTGCCGCGGCCCACCGCGGCGAGCATGCCGTAGAACGCCTCGGTGTCGCCGGCGACGAGCCGCTGGCCGTCCACGACAGTGTCGAAGAGGCCATAGTCGAGTCCGAGGCCGCCCAGTGGTGTCGGAGGAAACCACGAGACCCGCGTCGCCGCCAGGAGGAGCCCCGCCGACTGGGCCGGCCATTCGGCCCCGTCCGCCGGCGGCGGCCCCGGCCGAGGACCGGAGCCCGCGGCGAGAGGCAGGCCGACCACGGCGGCCGACTCGTCGATCGCCTTCCAACGGGGCCACGATCGGGGGGCGGCGTCGGTCAGCACGTCGAGCACGAGGCCCGCGGGCGTCACGATCCGCACCACGTCGATCTGCGGGCGTCCGAAGATCTCGGCCTGCGCCGGCGGAAGCACCTGCGGCGCGACGAACACCGCGCGGCCCGTCGCGCGAATCATTGCATTTCCGATCAGCCGACCGGCATCTTCGGCCGGTTGTCCGGGGCCGGCGACCGGCACCGCATCCTCGTTCCAGCGGACCGCAAGTTTCGGCGGCGCGAGCACGAGCCGCGTCAGCACCCGCAGGGCCAACGCCTGCCGGGCTTCGTCCCACGCTCCCGGTTCCTCCAGCAACCGGCGTCCGTCGCGATCGATCTTCCAGGTCGAGAGATAGCCGCCGAGCGAATCGGAGGAGCCCGTCGCGGCGACGGGCTCCTCGCCCATCACCGGCCGGACGATGCCCGACGGAAGGACCGTCGTCGCCGCGATGCCCACGAGGCAGGCGATGACGCCGAGCATCACGCCGTCGGGCCGGGGAGAAAACACCGGAAATGTTGGTCGGGATCGCGTCACGGGATCGCTCCTTGTGCCTGGTCCCCTTCACCGTCCGCCGCCGCTGCGGAGGGGGGTGCAGTATCGGGCGGGGCGGCGTCCACGGACAGGGGTCCTGCCTCCGACAGGCGGCGGAGCGCCTCGTCGGTGGAGAAGACCTCGACGTCCGACAGCGCGGCCGAGAGATCGGTCGGCGGCGGCTCGGCCGGCCGCCGCGAGCCGCCGCTGGCCAGCCGCATGCCCAGCAGTGTCAGGGCCACGATGCCTCCGATCGCCAGCAGCGCGTAGGAGCCGAACGGGTTGTCGGCGGCGGTCCTCACCGGGGCCGGCTTCCAGATGGGTTCCAGCGCCATCACCAGCGGGGCCGTCCGAACCACGTCACTGGCCGCATAGGCCCACCGCTTGAAGAAGTAGCCCACCACCTCGACCGGCTCGTGGATCTTCATGCCGTGCGGAAACCCGGCGGGAATCCGCAGGAAGTAGACGACGATCGGCGAGGCCGGCCCTCCCTCCGGCTCGAGCCACGCCTGCCAGTAGTTTTCGATGTCGTACCGGTTGGCTGGGGCCTCCACCTGCTGCAGTCGGCGGATCGTGCCGCGAAACGCGACGAGCCGGCCCCGAAAGCTTCGCGGCTGCCCGAACAGTTCGGTGAAGCTGACCCGCCGGGCGTTGCTCTTCCTGTAGGCCCGCATGTCGCCCGACCGCAGCGTCATCCAAACCTGAAACCACGCCTCCTCGTCGGCGGGACGAAAGACCGTGTCATCCCGCACCCGCTCCAGCGCGTCGGGGGAGGCGGCGAGTTCGTCGGCGTTGCCGATGAACGGCTCGGGATCGGCCTCGATGACGACGGCGTCGGGGATCGTGCGGTCGACCAGTTCTCCCCGGACGACGGTGTCCACCTGCGGGGGTTCGACCCGCGGCGGCGGGCCGAAATACCGCCGCTCGAGCCAGCCGGCGACCAGCAGCAGCACCATCGCCGGAGGCATGAGCAGCCAGAAGAGGCGGCGGTGCTCCGCGGGCCTCAGGTAGTTCCGTGGCCGCTTCACGGGAGTGGTGGGTTGGACGCACCGGCCCCGGCACGCTTCTGCCGGCGGATCTCGCGCCAGACATAGGCGCCGAAAGAACTGACCAGTGCCAAGGGCATCGCGAGCATGATCAGGATGCTGTAGAAGTAGCCCCGCGCCAGGTTCGCCCCCTCGGGGTCGCCGCCCGTCAGCGCGTCCTTGCAGTTGGGGCAGCCCAGCGCCTCGGCCGTCGGAACGGCGAACGCAAGGAGGAGGACGGCCAACGCCGCGACCAGCGGCCCCTTCGGCGGCTGAATCGCTCCGCGTCCTGCTACCGCGCGGCCCCTGATTCGGACCATGTCGCACTCTCCGCTGATGGCTCCGCCGCCGGCGTCGGGCGGAACTGCTCCGACCGCCACACCGCCGACACTTCCATCATAGATGCCGCCACCGGCCGGGGGTAGACGTGGTAGAGCAGGAGGTAGATCACGACCCCAGTGACCGAGACATACAGCCAGATCGGCATCGTGATTCTCCCCAGCGCGCGGTGGGCCGCCCACTTCCCCCGGAAGGCGAGCAGGAACATGGCGATCGCCAGAAAGGGCACCAGCACGGCCAGCAGGATGTGGGAGACGAGGATCGTGAAGTAGACGGTCCGCGCGGTCCCCTGCCCCGCGAACGGAACGTGGCCGACGAGGTAGTGGTAGGAGAGGTAGCAGACGAGGAACACGGTCGAGACGGCGAACGCCGCCATCATGGCGACGCGGTGGGCCCGCCACCGGCCGCGGCGGATGAAGATCCAGCCTGCGACGATGAGCGCCGTGGCGATCGCGTTGAGCACCGCGTTCGTCGTGGCCAGCGGATGCACCGCCAGCAACGGGATGGGAAAAAAGCCCGGGGGGCTCATGGCTGGGCCTCCCCTTCCGCCGGCTCCGCCAGCACGTCGCGGATCAGTTGCTCCAGTAGGGCGACCCGGTCGGGCTGCAGCAGGTGATAGCCGCCACGCAAGCGTCCCCGGCGGTCGAACACGACGCCGCGCTCCGAGTGGACGCCGACCTCGGCCGTCAGGAGGAACGTCTTGTTTGCCACCTGTCGGATCGTGTCCATGTCGCCGGTGAGGAACTTCCACCGGGTGGCGTCGGCCTCGAACCGGTCGGCATAGCGGCGCAGCACCTCCGGCGTGTCGTTGTCGGGATCGCAGGTGAGGCTGATGACGAGGAAATCCG
>Ga0114966_10005847_pt1 | contig 10338 bp, 4 predicted proteins | sample M_130207_XF_Meta_FD_87029 | JGI IMG/M metagenome (GOLD analysis project Ga0114966, IMG submission 87029) | Freshwater microbial communities from Lake Montjoie, Canada to study carbon cycling - M_130207_XF_MetaG | ecosystem: Environmental > Aquatic > Freshwater > Lake | place: Lake Montjoie...
CATTCTTTTTGACGGTGCGCTGGCGCTTTGATCTTCGACGACTGCTTTTCTCCAGAAAGTTCTCTCTTTGCCGAACGTTCCGGGCGGGCTCAGTCGTCGCCGCTCCCGTCCGCCGAACGGGCGCGACCGGACCCACCGCGGTCCCGTCCCGGCCGCCCGATGCGCCCGCCGCCTCTGCTCAATCGATCCGTACAAACGCCGAACGACCCACGTCCAGGTGTCATGGCCGACAGCCCTCAGCGACCCCTCCGCGGCCCCCCGCCGGGCCGACCGGACGCGCGATGGGACGACGCCATCTTCGTGGCAATGGGAGGGGCGGCCATGCGGGCGGCGCACGCGGGAGAATCGCGGGTCGGTCGGTTGTCAGCGGAGCCGAGTTTGGGGCTGGGGTTGGCCAGCGCGATTCGGGCCGGCCGTAAGCTGGTCGCGAAAGCCGCGGGTGAAATTAAAGCGAGGGGCCGGGGAGGGTTAATCCAGCCACCAGCAGAAACAAGCATTGCTCCGTTCCTTTCGCTCGGTGGCGTCCCGCCGCGTCCCGCCGCGAAGAGGCTGACGTGCCGCCGCGCAAGACCGCGAAGTTCGCTACAAAAAAATGAAACCCGACGGTACTTTGTATCCGATAAAAAATTACATTAAGCGGCTGAAGTGGCCGGTGAAGAAAAAAGCGTTTTTCGGCGACGCTTTCCAAGCGCGGAGTTCGCCCCCGCGGCGTCGAGGTGCGCCGTCATCAGCGCGACGGGTGAGACGGAAAAGAAGGGATCGCGTATCAGAGCCTTAGATACAAGTGATGCGCTGTCATGAGCGCGACCGGCCCGACGGGTGGGGCGGGTCCGACGGGTCCGACGGGCGGGACGGGTGAGGTGGGGGGGGCGGGGCAGCCGGCGGTGGCGTCGGGAGCGTTGGGCGCGGGCGCGGGCGCGGGCGTGGGCGTGGGCGTGGGCGCGGGCGCTCTCACCACACGCTCTTCACGCCAAAGGTCCAGTTGGTGCCGTTGACCTCGTAGAACTGCACGACGGGCGCATTGGCGCCGACTTGTTCCATAATGAGGTACGGGGCATTGAAAAGATTCCGCGCCGCACAGAACAGACTGATTTTGTCCGTCAGCCGGTAGCCGCCGCCGACATCGAGATTCGCGCGGTGCCGATAAAAGCGAAGATTGCCCGTGACGGTATTCGGAAAGTTATCCCGCCAGTTCATGTTCGAGTAGATGTTAACGCGCCCGTGCGCGTAGCTCAGCCCCGCGTTAATCGAGTGGGGAATCATATTCACCGTCGGGATTTCCGCGTAATTTCGGGAATAGCTGGCCCGGATGTTGAGGCCTTTGAAGGGTGGCGGCAGGAACGAAAGGCTCTGGCTGTATTCGTATTCCATGCCGCGCACGATGATCCGCCGGCTGCTCTGCGTCGTCGTGATGAAGGTGTAGTTCGAAAGGTCGAGATCGCCCTGATAGCCGAACTCCGTCGCCGTTTTATTGCCGCTGATAAACAGACCTTTAACGGTGTTCTGGTAGCCATTGATCGCCAGAATGCCGACTGGTTCAAAATAGTAGGCGAGACGCGCGGCGAGATTTTTGGATGTTTCTGGTTGGAGTGAGGGGTTGGGCGTCCGCACTGTGAAGTTGTCGTCATTAATGTCCCAGACCCCGGAGATATCGCGGAACGTCGGGCGCCGGATTGTTGAACTGAACCCGAGCTGGGTGTCGAGGTTCTGGCTGATTTTGTATTTCAGCGAGGCGCTCGGGAAGAGGTTTGCGTAGTTGCCCTTTCGGTGGGTCTTCGGCTTCGAGTAGAACTGGTATTTTAGCCCGTCGATGGTGTTGGCGCGGCCTGCGGTATCCGTGAAGCCAGCCGCGTTGAGGTCGGCGGGCGAGCGGGGAGTGAACTCCAGTGAATCGGTGCTGGTCGTTTCTCGGCGCAGTCCCGCCCGGACGCTGAGGCGGCCGAAGGTCGCGGTGCCCATGATAAAGCCGGCATCAATGGTCTCCTCAAAATTACGCCGATTGCCGATGAACGCGTTGTAGAAATTAGTCGCCGTGATGGTTTGTGAGAACTGCTGGGGGTTCTCGCGGAAGAGCGTGCCCATGCGCACAAGGTCGGGCATCCACGCGGTCCCACCGGAAATCGATCGCAGACTCGCGTTGGTGTTGGTCCCACCCATGTCGAAGTCAAAGGGCGACTTGTAACCCACCCACGCGCCCGCCGCCCCCGCGCCGTTGAGGTTGTAACGCAGGGACTCCGTATCGAGTCGGAAGTCGCGGACTTCGTAGCGCCGCTTAATCCCGCCTTTCCAGAGAATCGGGAAAATCACGCTGGTCTTGTAGGTGCCGATGAGTTCGCCGCTGTAGACATCCGTCAGCGCATAACGACCGTCATCAATGGTGACCGTCGGGTTCGTGTAGCTGGCGCCGTTGTCCATGTCGGGGCCACCGGTCTGGACGATTTTCCAGTCGACGCTCCTCAGGTTGGTCCGTTCCGCTGAGTAGGTGAGTCCTGTGAGCGTCGGTCCGCCCGCGTCGCGGAGGGCGCCGCGGCGCCCGCGGGGGTCGTACCAACTGATGGAGTTCGAACCTGCGAACTTACCTTCGACCAGGAGGTCGCCCGAGCGATATTCAAACCGCGGCAGCGCGGTGATCGTCTGGCCGAGTTTGACGATGGCGGCGGGATTGGCGACGACACTCGCGGCGGGGGCCGTCGTGGTGAATTTGAGGAGAGGATCGCTGCCGAGGACGGTGTTGCGGGCGCCCGTATTAAACGTGAGGGCGCGTTGGGGGTTGTTCAAATCGGCGTAATTATAAAGCAGGGCCAGTGAGAGCACGAGCTTGGGCGTGGCTTTGAAGTCGCCGCCCAGGTTGACGGTTGAGCGGCGGTTGGTCCTCGGCGCGTGCAGAAAGGCCAGTTGGGTCGGGACCACGGGTCGAAGATCTGCCGCCGTCGGCGCGTAGTTGTAGGTGAGCGTCGTCCGCGCGTTCGCCGAGTAGGCCATCGACTCGCTGATATTCAGGTTGAGGCCGAGCCGCCGGTTAAAAAATACCTCCGAATAGTCGAAGATGCCTCCCGGTTGGATCTTGTGCGACTGGCGATCGTCGGGCCCGTAGCTGTTGTCGAAATTAAATCGCGTGGAGAACGCCGTCAGATTGGCTTGCGCGGAGATTCGCCGGCCCGCCCGGTCAAAGGCCCGCTTGCTCTTGAAATTGATGGTGCCCGCGGGCGCATTCGCATCGACGTCGGCGCTGATCGTTTTCGAAATCTCGATCGACTCCATGCTGCTGAGCGATACCTGCTCGAAGCTGAACGCGCGCGCGTTACCGGCGGCACCGGAATTGGCGTCCGCGCTCGCGAGCGAGACGCCATCAAGCGTCACTTGCGTGTATTCCGAACCGAGGCCCCGCAGGCGGATCGTGCGGATTTCACCTTGGACCAGATCGAGCTCCACGCCCGGCATATGTTTTAGGAATTCTCCGGCGTTACCTTCCGCGACATCTCCGAACACATCCGAGGCAACGCTGTTCGTGACGTTCATCGAGTTTCTTTGCTCCATGATCGCCTTGGCGTTGCCCTCGCGCTCGCTTGAAACCACAAATTTCCCCAGCTGGAGCGGACCTCCGGCAGTTTTTTCGATGGAGCTCGTGAGCTCGAAATCCTGAGTGACCGTGCCGCCCGCGGTCAAAGCGACCGTCGCTTTCGCCGCGGTATAGCCCGTATAGCTCACGGCCAGGGTCACGTTGCCTGGAGCGACTTGGGAGAGCTGATAGACACCCCCGCTTTCTGAAGTGACGCTTTGGCCGGTTTCGACGATGCGGACCTCGGCGTTGCGTACATAGGCGCCGGTGGCGGGATTAAAAATGCGGCCAGTAATTGTCCCGGGCCGCGCGGATTGGGCGACGGCGGCAACGGTCAGGAGGCTGGTCAGCAGAAGTGGCCGCAGGAGGCGCTGGGCGGCGACGCGAAGGGGGTGCTGGCGGTGGAGTGGCAGGCAGATCATGGGCGACGGTGGAGAAGAGGCGCGCTTATGGGGGAGGGCGGGCGGTTGCGGGAAACCGCCGATCCAGTCTTGTGGTCAACCCGCCTGCACGCTTTTCGTCATCCCACTTTCGTGCGGAGGAACCGGGCGCGGTGAACGTTCTTCGCCGGGTGGCGGTTCTTCTGCTCTCGGACGAGGGCGCTTCGCTATCGTTCGAGTGGGATGAGCCCGCGCCGGATCGCCTCGGCGGTGGCCTGCGCGCGATCGTTCACGTCGAGTTTTTCCAGAATATGGCTGACGTGGCGTTTGACGGTATCTTCGGAGATCGCCAGTTGTGCGGCGATTTCTTTATTGGCGGAGCCCGCCGCGATGAGCACGAGGATCTCGCGCTCGCGGGCGGTGATGGTGGGTCCGAGTCTCCGGGCTTTGAGCCGCTGGGCGATGGATTCGAGCAGGTAGGGGCGGCCTTGGGCCACCGTACGGAGGGCATCGAGTAATTCATGGCGCGAGGCCGTTTTTTGCAGAAAACCAAGCGCCCCCGCATCGAGGGCGTTCTGGATTTCATCGTCGCGGGCGAAGGCGGAGAAAATCAACACCTGCGCGGAGGGAGCGTGCGCGCGGAGGAGCTCGGTCGCGCCGATGCCGCCAATACCCGGTAACTGCAGATCCATGAGAACCACGCTTGGCCGATGTCGGCGGTAGGCTGCGACCACGTCCTCGCCCCGCTCGACCTCGCCGACAACCGTGAGGCCGTCTTCGAGTTCGAGCGAGGCGGTGAGCCCGCTGCGCACGACGAAATGATCGTCAACAATCAAGAGGGTGAGGGGGGTGCCGGGCATGGGTTAGAAAGTGGGCGCCGCGGTGCGCGGGGGCTGGCCGGGGGTTTCCTGGGTAGGGAGGGCCGCGGCGCTCGGCTTTCCGGGTGCGGATGCGGAGAGCGGGATGGGAAACGGGACGGTCACCTCCACGGTCGTGCCTCGCGGGAGCGTCTTCTGCCACGTGATCGCGGCCTTCATTTTTCGACAACGTTCACGCATTCCCGCGCAACCGAAGCGGTTGCGTGGCACCGCCAAAAAGGTCGTGGCGTCGAAGCCTTCGCCATCGTCCTTCACGCGCATTTTTAACTGATTCATCGTGGCCTCTATTTCGAGCACAACCTGCGTCGCGCGGCCGTGTTTTAGCGCGTTGTTGATGGATTCGCGGGCGATCATCCGGAGATCGTGCACGATCGCGGCGGGCAGCGCCGAGATCGGGCGGTGGGCTTCGACTCGCACCCGCACGCTCCCTTCCGCCTCGTAACGCGTGGCAACGGTTGCCAGGGCCGTCAGCAGATCACCCGCCGTCTCGGCCGGGTCGCGGAGATCGGTGATCAGGTCGCGCGTTTCCACTTGGATGCGGTTGACGAGATGGCACGAGGTGGCGACGAGGTCTCGCCCTTTCTCGTCGTTTACCCGAGTCGCGAGCGCATTAAGCCGCAGACTCACTCCCGCGAGTTCCTGTTCAAGCGTATCGTGAAATTCTCGGGCGAGGCGCTGACGCTCTTCCAGCGCGGCTTCGGTGGCAATCTTCCGCCGGAGCATCGCGGTTTGGCGCGTGACTTGAATTCTGAGCGCGGTGATCCACAGGCCCGCGATCGTCATCAGGCCAAGCAGCAAGCCCAACACCACGAGGAGATGGCGAGTGGTCCACCACGACGGCGCCTGCTGCACACGCACGTCTTGGGCGGAGCGGGCGCGCAGACTGATCACCGCAGCTGACGTCGTAAACCCCGCGGAACTATTCTGGATTGATTCCACGCGACAGATTCCCGTGACCGTTACTTGCGAGCCCGCGACGATTTCAGCCCCGCCCTCGGGCACTTGCGCTTGAATGTTGCGTTTGCTCCCCTCCAGAACGAGGACCACGCCGTGGTCTTTCCGATAGGCATCCGCCACGGTCGCCGTCACGGTCAGGAGGTTGGCGTCGTGACGCCCGGTGATCAGGTCAGGGGAGGTCAGCACGAGCGGGGCGGGTGCTGCGCCGGGTTCCCGCTGCATGAGTTCGGCGTCAATGACCGAGCCGCTGAAGTGCTCCATGGAGGGAAAGCCCACCAGCTCCACGCGATCTCCCTCCACGACCGCCACGGGACCCGAGAATGTCGCGGTAAACGCATGCTCGCGATTTTCCCCTCTTAAATAGACGGGGCCTTGCGAAAAAAAAGAGGTGACCACGCCCGTCAAGCGCACGCGGTGTTCATCGCGTCCGGCCACTTGAAACGCGAGCAAGGCCTCGGCTGATATCAAAGGCACGGCCGCCCGGGCCACCGCCGGTGCGAGCACCGTGACCTCTGGCCAGTCGATGACGCGCAGGTAGGGTTGCACCAGTTGGCGCCTCTCGTTGACGAAACCGCTGGCGAGGCCCGTCACCCGCACGCGGCCGTCGACCAAGGCCCGCGTGAGATCGGGCGGCCGCTCGACCCGCACGTCGAGGACGCGCGAGCCCATGGCGACTCGCAGCAGGCTCCGGCCCTCGTCGATCTGGGAGACGGAGTGGACGACGCCTTCAACCGACACGCGCTGGTAATGAAAACGCCCCGCGAGCAGATCTTCGTAGCTCGCGGCGATTCCTGGCGGCAGCGGCCCGTTTCCGACGATTTTAAAATCCGCGTAATCGAGCCCGGGCAGGTAGAGGCCCATGCGAGACTGGGCTTGGATCTCGATGAGGTCGCCCGCGCGGAGCAGGCCCAGTTGATGGCACCTGAAAAATGCGCCCGAGGTTTCATCCTGCATGAAAACCGCCGTGGGGCCTTCGACAAAAATAACGGTACCGCGTAACGCGATGCGCCTCCCTGCCTCCGCCTGAGCGGGCGAGAGCGCGCGGACCGCCCTCGCTTTCGTAAGAACGGTTTCCTGGGCCGCGGCGCGGAGGAGGCAAGCGACGCTGAGCGCGAGCAGCGCGAGGGTGGAGGTACGGAGCATGCCGTGAGGGCGGGTAAGCGAGAGCAGAGCGGGCATGAGCGCGGGCCAATGGGGGCGAACCGCTGGCAGTTCAGGCCACCCCGGTGGCGCGGGCGCGGATCGTTGGCGGCAACGGCGGTGGACGTCAACGCCCCAGTGGGCCATGCTGGCGGATGGCGTCTTTTGGTGCGCTTCAGCTGAAGAGGGCGCGGATCGGCTGGCCGTTATCGGTGATGGGGACGGGGCGGGAGGTATTGAGCAGCTCCTTGGAGGGGTTGATGCCGAGCGCGGCGTAAATGGTCGCGTGGAAATCGGGGATGGCAACGGGCTGAGCCACCGGCTTGCCGGAGAGAGCGTCGGTTTCACCGAAGGCCCCGCAGTGCTTGAGCCCACCCCCTGCGAGCAGCAAGGAGAAGACCGCCGATTGATGACCGCGCCCGCCACCACTATCGAATTGCCCGGGTCGGCCGAACTCTGTCCCGAGTGCGATCAGCGTCCGGTCGAGAAGGCCCTTGGATTGAAGATCACCCATGAGGGCGGAGAGCGCGGTGTCGAGCTCGCGAATCAGCACGTGCTGGTTGCGCTGACCCTCGTTGTGGGTGTCCCAACCGGCCCCGTTGATGAAATTCAGATTATGGGAAACCTCGATAAATCGCACCCCAGCCTGCACCAGTCGCCGCGCGAGCAGGCAGCGTTGGCCAAACTCACCGCCATAACGTTGGCGGATGGCCCCGGGTTCTTCGCTCAATTTGAAGTGGCGCAGGAAATCGGGCCCGGCCAGTCGGAGCGCTTCGCGTTGGGCCTCCTCGTAGTCCGCCCTCACGGAATGTTCGGGCGCGCGACCTTGCAGGGGCGCGAGGAGTTTCTGCCGCGCCGCCATCCGCGCCGCCGCGATGCCCTCCGGCGGCGCGAACCCCGCTGGTCCGCTCTCCGTGTCCACGAGATAAGCGTAGCCGTACTTCGAGCCGAGGAAACCGGGGCCGCGGCTGATGTTCGGGTAACCAATGACCATGTACGCCGGCACCTGGTCGCTCGCCGCGCCCCGCTCGTGCGCGACCACTGACCCGAGCGAGGGGTAAATTGTGCTGCCACTGACGGGCCGTCCCGTGTGCACGAAGTTAGTCGCCAGGGCGTGCTCGCTGCCCAGCCGATGATTAACCGTACGGACCGCGGTGAGTTGCTCCGCGTAGCGGGCGGTCTGCGCGAGATGCTCCGTGAAGCGCACGCCGGGTACGGCCGTGTCGATGAGGTCGTAGTCGCTGCCCGGCAGGCTCGGTGCAGATTTCGAATTGCCGCGTTTTTTAGGATCAAACGTGTCGATTTGCGACATCCCTCCTCCGAGCCAGATAAAAATACAATGGTCCGCCTTGCCCTGCGGATGCGTCCCGAGGCGACCTGATTCGGCTGCCCGCAATCTCGTCGACCAACTCGTAACGGCGGCGGCGGTAGCGGCGGTGGTGGCGCTGGCGAGGAAGTTTCGTCGGTTCATGGCAATGGGTGGGGCTGGGGACCAGCGTTCAAGGCTTAGGGGTGCCGTCAAGACCCGCGCGGTCCGCCAGGTCGCGCGGAAAGCGTCCGGCCACGGGGTCGGCCTGGCCGATCGCTCGAACGGACCGCCGGCCCGGCCTGGCGTGCAGCGCTCCCCGATTCGCCAGCACCCGGCGCGTTCGCGTCCTCATAAAATCGAGGTCCACTCCGGTGCGTTGAGCAACGCCCACACCACGTCTTCGCACCGTTGCCGCCATGCTGCCTCGAGGTGCGGCGTCGCGATTTCACCGCGGCGGGCCGCCGCTTGCTGCTCCAGTCGTAGCGTGTTCGCCTCGCTTTTCATATGGTTCGACCAAGCGACAAATTTCTGGTGCGGAGCCGAGGCCGCGCGCTCGGCCGGCGCCGCGGCGACCACTCGCGTAGCGTAGCCGGGCTGGAGCGCCGCGGTGTAAAAAATGCGCTCTGGCACGCTCGGCCGCCGCGTGAAGAAACGCAGGAAGAGTCGCTCGATAAATTGGTCGAGCGTTTGGGTTTCGAGCGCGAAACGCGTGAGCCCGTGATCCTCGCTGAGCCGCGTGAGCCACGTCATCATCGTGCCGTTGGCCAGGAGCGCGGGCTGGAGCACGTTGGCGCCGCCGACGCGTACGCCCGGCCCCGCATCCGGGCGGGCTCCGCGCCAACCGAAGACTTCCATGACTTCCGCCACCGCCTGGATGCGCGGCAGCACCAAGCTCGGGCGATCGCGCTCGTTGGATGTGGAGGCAAGCATCCAGGCACGTTTCGCTCGACCCAGATCCAGAGCGTTGTCGATCGTGCGCACGCTGTCTAAGTCCAGGTTCACGGGCTCGACCACGAAAGGCTTGCCCGTCGCGGCAAAGAGCGAGTCGACCAATTGCTCGGCCCGGATGGATCGCGCCGCCGGTGCGTGGTAAAGCGGGCTGGTCTCCTGGCGCGCCGGATCGACCGCGCGTTGATAGGCGTGAGAGCGCAGGATCAACCGCGCGATCGCCTTCTGGTCGTAACCGGACCGCACAAATTCGCGGCCAAGCCAGCGCAGCAGCTCCGGATGACTCGCGCTGGACTTCTCCCAGTCGCCCACCGTTGCCACGATACCGCGACCCATGAAAAACTCCCACAGGCGGTTCACCATCACCTGCGCGAAACGTTCGTTCTGGGGCGAAGTGAGCAGCGCGGCGAGGCGGTCTCGCGAATCGGTCGGCTGCTCGCTGAGTTTCGCCGCAACCACTTCGTCGCTAAGATGCGCGAAGGGCCAGGCGGGCAGCACGGTCGTGCCCGGAGCGAGCGTGACTTCAATCAGCGGTTCGCGCCCACCCGCGCGCAGCGGATCCAGCGGCACGCTGCTCGTGGCCGCGACCTTGATCGGCTTCATTTCTAACATCGCCGCCATTGCAAAGAGTTCGCGCTGCTTCGCCGCATGGTTCGGCGCGTCATGACAGCGCGCACATTTCATTTCGATGCCGAGAAACGCGGAACTGAGGATGATGCCTTTCGCCGCCATCGGCGCATCGTTTTGCGAGGCAATCCCGAAACCGGCCGGACCGCCAAAGCGCTCACTCCCTTCCATCCGGACCAACTCGGTCACGAAAAGATCGAGCGGTTTGTTATCGAGCAGCGACTCATAAATCCACCAACGAAACGGCCCGGTGTTATTCAGCGTCGGATTGATCAGGTTCGGATTCTCCGCGAGCACATCCAGCCAGTAACTCGTACCGTGGTCGGCCCAACGCGGATCGGCGAGCAGGCGGTCGATCGCGTGCTGGCGTCGTTCGGCGGAGGGCACGTTCCCGAACGCCGTGATCTCCGCTTCGCTCGGAATTACGCCGATAGTGTCGAGCGAGACCCGCCGTAAAAAGGTGAGGTCGTCCGTCAGCGGCGTCAGTGCAAAATTCTGCTCGGCGAAATCTGGCCACGTCGCCCCTTCCTCAATCCAGCG
>Ga0114966_10005850_pt1 | contig 10336 bp, 10 predicted proteins | sample M_130207_XF_Meta_FD_87029 | JGI IMG/M metagenome (GOLD analysis project Ga0114966, IMG submission 87029) | Freshwater microbial communities from Lake Montjoie, Canada to study carbon cycling - M_130207_XF_MetaG | ecosystem: Environmental > Aquatic > Freshwater > Lake | place: Lake Montjoie...
GGACAACCGAGCGCCCTTTGTGCCAATCGGATCTTTGATGACCTGCACCAAAAGAGTTTGACCCTCAAAGACCTGCTTTTCAATGGGAAGAACGCTTGCATTGGCCTGGCTTTCTAGATCGGCATGCCTGGCGTTCAAGCTCGAGAGCAAATCGGCCACGTGCAAAAATGCCGCGCGCTCTAAGCCGATATCAATGAATGCAGACTGCATGCCTGGCAACACCCGAGCCACGCGTCCGAGGTACACATTGCCCACCAAGCCTCGCTCCAAGGCACGCTCTAAGTGCACCTCTTGGAGTGCACCACCTTCAACGACAGCGACCCTGGTTTCATGGGGGGTCCAATTGATCAATATATCTTGCTGCATGGCTTGTTGGGTAAGTGAAATCAGTCTGGCACTGCGTTTTGCAAAACCTCGATGCCAAAGCTTCTGAGCATCTGCGAGACTTCAAAGACGGGCAGACCCATAATACCTGAGTAACTCCCTTTGATGGATGAAATCATGCCACTGGCTTTGCCTTGGATGGCGTAGCCACCGGCCTTGCCTTGCCACTCTTTTGAGGCGACATAGGCTTTTATTTGCGACGCGCTCCAAGGCGCCATGGTGACCCAAGATCGGCTCAAGCGCTGCTGCTGCTGGTGTTCAGTGCCGATCACCACACTCGTGTAGACGCGGTGCGTGTGTCCAGACAAGGCGCCAATCATCTCTTGGGCCTCTTTGGCATCCACGGGTTTGCCCAAAATACGACCCGACAAACTGACCGTCGTGTCTGCACACAACACAGGTGCACTGGCATCAAACTTCGAACCCAAGGATTGCGCCCTAAGCCTAGCGGCTTGGTACTTGAGTCGAGTCACACGCTGCACATATTGAATGGCCGACTCTGAAGGCTTGAGCGCTTCCAGTGCCTCTAGCGCGAGCAGTTGAGCATGCAAGGAGCGGGCGTTTTTGGACTCGGGCAAGAGGGGTTTGAAAGGCACGCCCATTTGAGCCAGCAACTCTTGGCGTCTTGGACTTTGAGAGGCAAGGTATACAAAAGCGCTCAAAACGTGGCTCCTGAAGGGGGTGTTTGAAAGGGATGAACTCTCACTGAACTCTCACTGAACTCTCACTCGCGGTGATAGGGGTGTCCAGTTTGCAAGGAAAATACGCGGTACAACTGTTCGAGCAACATGACCCTGACCATGGCATGGGGCCAAGTCATGGATGACAAGCGTATCATTTCATGGGCGCTCTTTTTGAAGGCCTCATCGATGCCATCAGGTCCACCGATCACAAACACAATGTCTTGGCCCATATCGCGCCAACGATCAAAACGCTGTGAAAGCTCAAGGGTCGTGAGCGCAGTGCCGCGCTCGTCCAAGACCACCACCAAAGCGTCCTTGGGCAAAGCGTCGGTGATTTTTTGCGCCTCCAAGAGCATCAATTGAGACGGCGTTTGCCCCTCTCGTGCTGGGGTTTTAAGGGCCTTTAGCTGCACACGCCAGTCGCTTGGGAAACGTTTTAAAAAATCCCCACACGCCGCCTCTGCCCAAGCGGGCATGCGCGTGCCCAGGGCGATCACCCAAATCTTCATGCCTTCTTTGTGGTCCTTTTAGCGGCGGGCTTGCTAGGCGCAGCAGCACGGGGCTTGGGGGCGGACTTACCAGACACAGGCGAACTCGACCTTGCAGGCGCTCTTGAAGGCGATTTTGAAGGGGCTTTTGAAGGCGGTTTTAAAGGAGGGGTCGCTTTGGACTTTGATGCCGCAGTGGACGTCTTTTGAGTGCCTCTGGCTGGCGCTGACGCCTTGGGGCTCTCAGCAGGCAATTCGGCCAAATAGGGGCGTTTATCAATCGCGCGGCGGCTGTTGTTAACGGGCACCGTGAGCCCAGTTTTGGGATCCACGGCCGTTTGAAGTCCACGAGAGGCGCCTTTGCGTGAGCGCGAATTTTTCGGTGCTGCACTTGACCTGGAACTGCCTGGGCGAGCGGGGGGGGAGGTTTTGCCAGAGCCCGTTTTGCTTGGGGTCTTGCTGCCCGTTTTGCTGCCCGATTTGCTGGCGGTTTTGCTGGCGGTTTTGCTCGAGGACGCTTTCTTTTGCTCTTTGGGCTCTTGTGCCTGGGCAAACACGGGTCTTGGCGCACCAAACTTAAGCCGCACAGGCTTGTCGCCCCAAATTTCCTCCAAATTGTAATACTCGCGGATGTTGGGCTGCATGATGTGGACCACGGCCGCACCACAATCGACAATGATCCATTCGCCATTTTCCTCACCCTCGATGCGAGGTTTGCCGTGACCAGACTTGCGCACCTCGTCTCGTACATTGGCGGCCAGGGCCTTGGTTTGGCGGTTGGAGGTTCCACTGGCCAAGATCACTCTTTCAAACAAGGAGGACAAGTGCTCGGTGTTGTACACGGCGATGTTGACCGCTTTGACATCTTCTAGGGCATCGACGATGACGCGTTGAAGTTTTTGAACGTCTTTTTTTTCTGCTGCTTCTGTCATGAAAACTTTGAGTAAAGACCCTGTTGTTGAATATAGTTCAGAACCAACTCAGGGACAAGTTGGCTCACATCGAGACCTTGTTCAATGGATGCTCTCACCTCGGTGGCACTGATGGGCATCAAAGGGCAGTTCAAATAAATCGCATCCCTTAGAGCTGCTTGCTGTTCAAGAGACGGGTCAGTGGAGCTGTTGGTCCTGTTGGTGCTTTTGGCGCTTTTGGAGACTTGGGAGAACTCGCCCACACGGCGAGACGCAATCACGACTTGTGCTTTTTCGACAATGCGCTCATGCGCCTTCCAAGTGGTGAACGACTCAGCCTGATCTTGACCCATGATCAAAAACAACTGGGCCGAGGGATAAAGGCACTCAATTTCTTCAAGGGTATCGATGGTGTAACTGGCAGCGTTTCTGAGAATTTCCCGCTCATCGATGCATATTTTATCAGAAGAGCGCCCGTCTTGCGAGTGCCCTGTAAAGGCCAAGCGCACCATGGCCATTCGATCCGTGACCGAGGTCAATTCACGCGTTTTATGCCAAGCTTGCCCAGTGGGCACCACATGCAAGACCTCCAACTCAAGCTCATTGAAGGCGCTTTGTGCCAAAGCCACATGGGCCAAGTGTGGTGGGTCAAAGGCCCCGCCTAAAATGCCAACGCGTTTGATCACACAATTCCAGACATTTAACTCACCCAGTTTTGGGGCACCAAGAACTCTTTTAACAAAGCGCTCTCAGGAGAACCCTGCGGGTCCTGGTGCTGATAGGACCAAGAGACCAAGGGTGGCATGGACAATAAAATAGACTCCGTTCGCCCTCCCGACTGCAAGCCGAAATGTGTCCCACGGTCCCAAACCAAATTGAACTCCACGTAGCGTCCTCTGCGATAGAGTTGATGTGCTCTTTGTTGCGCCGTATAGGGGGTTTGCAAGCGGCGCTTGACAATGGGCAGGTAGGCACTCAAGAACGCATCCCCCACCGATTGCAGCATGGCAAAACTACCCTCATTGCCAAACTCATAAAAATCATCAAAAAAGATACCCCCAATGCCCCTGGCCTCTTGACGATGCTTTAAGAAAAAATACTCATCACACCATTTCTTAAAACGAGGATACAAGCCCTCGCCAAAAGGCGCCAACGCATTCTTACAAGTTTGATGAAAATGCACCGCATCTTCCCTAAACCCATAGTAGGGCGTCAAATCCATACCGCCTCCAAACCAAGCCACACGGGTGTGGTCTTTGCTTAAAGCACTGAGCATGCGCACATTCATGTGCACCGTGGGCACAAAGGGGTTGCACGGGTGAAAGACCAAAGACATGCCCATGGCGTCAAAGGAGGCCCCGACCAATTCGGGTCTCGCTTGGGTCGCAGAGGGCGGCAAGGAGGTGCCCTGGACATGAGAAAAGCCACAACCGGCCCGCTCAAAGAGCTCTCCGCCTTCCATGATTTTCGTGATGCCGTGCCCTTGCAGCGGCTCATGGCTCTCTTTTTGCCAAACATCGCTCAGCACCTGCGCTTGTCCATCCAAGGCTTGGATTTCGTCCATGATGCTGGCTTGAAGGTTCAACAAATAGCGCTTCACGCCTTCGTTGAAACTTTCGCTTTCAAGATTTGTTTGACTCATCACTTGGTCCTCATAGATTGGAGTGTTGTAACTGATATCGCCCAAAAAAGCCATCAAGGAGATCCCCCAAAGAGCCCTCTTAGGCGTGACCTTTGGGCATCGCAGCGATCGGAGAGGCCTTGCTTTCATGATAGCCCCTCACACCTTTGTAGGCTTTGGCCATTCTTAAAAAATCAGCGTCCATGTCCCCGCTCAACCGGATGCACTGATCCACGCCAATCACTTTTCGACCATGGTCAAAGCGGACCAATAAAAGAGGCACATCGCTTTGATGGGCAATGTGGTAAAAACCGGTTTTCCAACCGGTTTGGTATTTTCTGGTGCCCTCAGGCGCAACGCCCAGCCAAAACATCTCGCCACTGGCCTTGCAAGCCGCAAAATGCTCAACCATTTGACCCACCACCCCTTGGGTCTGGGAGCGATCAATGGCCATGCCACCCAAGGCGCTCAGCCAAGCGCCAAAGACAGGCCATTTGAACAAGGTATCTTTGGCCATGAACCGCGCTTGGACGCCAATCGCCCATTTGGCCAACATGGCAATCGGAAAATCCCAATTGCTTGTATGTGGATACACCACCGCCACGCCCCATAGTCCAGGCATGCCATTGAACTCCAAGCGCCAACCCAAGAGTCTCAAGACCCCAAGGGCCCAGGTGCGCTGTGTTTTTGGGAAAAAAACACGTTCAAGCTCCGGGTAATCGTTGAGTGGCTCAAAGCCATCGTCCTCATTCACGGCCTTGGTCAATCAAGTCTCCCTTTTGGCTCGCCAACCAATGTCGCTTCGGTATTGCATGCCTCCAAACTGAATGTGCTTGATGGTCTCATAGGCCAGCTTTTGCGCTTGAGTGAGGGTATCCCCCAGAGCACTCACACACAAGACCCGCCCACCGGTGGTTTTCCATTGGGATGATGCATAAGACGTTCCCGCATGAAAGACCATGCAGTCCTCGCTTTCTTTGGGCAAACTCTCAATCAAGTCTCCCGTTCTCACCTTTTGTGGGTAACCATGGGAGGCCAAAACCACGCCCAAGGCGACCCGCCTGTCCCATTGAAGATCCATGCGGTCCAAGGGATGGATCGCACGCGAGCTTGCATCTGAGTGAACGCTTGGCTCGGTACTGGCCCACAACACATCGACCCAATCGTTTTTCAAACGCATCAAGATCGGTTGCGTCTCAGGGTCCCCAAGCCTGGTGTTGAACTCCAAGGTCTTGACCTCACCGCTTGAAGAAATCATCAAGCCCGCGTATAAAAATCCAGTAAAGGGCATGCCCTCTTTCATCATGCCTTCAAGGGTGGGTCGAATGATCTCGCGCAAGACTTTGGCATGGATCTCGGGCGTCACAATGGGAGCGGGTGAGTACGCACCCATGCCCCCCGTGTTGGGCCCCTGATCTTGGTCAAGCAACCGTTTGTGGTCTTGAGAGGTGGCCAAAGGCAAAGCAGACAAGCCATTGCACAAGACCATGAAGCTTGCCTCTTGGCCCTCCAAGAACTCTTCAATCACCACCCTCGCCCCCCCTTCGTTGTGAACAACCCCAGCCGTGTCACTTAGGAGCATCCAGTCAATGGCCTCGTGAGCATGCGCCAAGGTCATTGCAACGACCACGCCCTTGCCTGCGGCCAAGCCGTCGGCCTTGATCACAATGGGTGCGCCTTGTTGAGCCACATAGGCGTGGGCGAGACTTGCATCGCTGAAGGTCTCAAACGCTGCAGTTGGAATGCCATGGCGCTGCATGAAGGCCTTGGAAAACGCTTTGGAGCTCTCGAGCTGAGCGGCGTCTTTGCTCGGCCCCACAATCCTCATGGAGCGAGACCTGAACAAGTCGACCACCCCAGAGGACAACGGCCCCTCAGGTCCGACCACCGTCAAGGCAATCCCCTCGCTTTGAGCCCAATCGCACAAGGCGTTAAGGTCCGTGATTGGCACATTTTGCAGCCTCGCATCACACGCCGTGCCCCCATTGCCTGGGGCGACATACACGCATTGAACACGCTTGGACTGAGCCAACTTCCAAGCCAACGCGTGTTCTCGCCCGCCTGAACCAATGACCAAGATTTTCATGGCTTACATTTCTGCGTTGTGATAGACCTCTTGGATATCGTCAAGGTCTTCAAGTGCATCCAAAATCTTTTGCATTTTGATCTGATCGTCCGCACTCAAGGAGACCGAGTTTTCGGCTCGAAGCGTGACTTCGGCAAGCTCTGGGTTCAAACCTTTGGCCAGCAACGCAGCCTTGATCGCTTCAAAGTCTTGCACAGAAGTGATCACCTCAATCACCCCGTCCTCCGCCGCAATGACATCCTCAGCCCCAGCCTCAAGGGCGCACTCCATGACCTGATCTTCCGAGGTACCGGGCGCAAACAGCAAGAGGCCGCAATGCTTGAATTGAAAGGAGACCGAGCCCTCGGTGCCCAAATTGCCACCGTGCTTGCTAAAGGCGTGACGCACCTCAGCCACCGTTCTCACCTTGTTATCGGTCATGGTGTCGACAATGATCGCCGCACCCGCAATGCCGTAGCCCTCGTAGCGGATCTCCTCGTAATTGACCCCTTCGAGCTGACCCGTGGCTTTGTCAATGTTTCGTTTGATGGTGTCTGCAGGCATGTTGGCCGCCTTGGCCTTCTCCACTGCAAGTCGAAGTCTGGGGTTGGTCGCCAAGTCTGCGCCGCCCGCACGCGCCGAGACCATGATCTCGCGAATCACCCGGGTCCAGACCTTGCCGCGCTTTTCGTCTTGGCGACCCTTGCGGTGTTGAATATTCGCCCATTTGCTATGTCCAGCCACGTTGATTCCTAGTGATTTGGTTCAGAATGTCCATTTTAAACCCATGCAGGGCCAGTATCGCGCTTTCAATGAGGGGGGGGGGTTAGCCCGCCGCGCTAGGCCAACACGCATAGCGCTCAGGCAGGCGGATGAGTCAAGTTCAGGTCAGCTCTTGGCCAAGGGGTACGGCACTTGGCAGCAACCCAAGAGGACCCAAGCAGCATAGGCTTTTTCAAAAAATAAGGGGCGGTTCTCGCCTTCAGGCTCAATAAGACACCCCCCCTCGTTCACGCAAGCCAATGACTGTACTTTTTACCATGACCGCGAGGCTAAGGCTAGCTTGCTTGGGCTTCCTCAGGCTCGGTCGGCTCTGACTTGGTGGCTCTGGAATCCTTCTTTGGCAAGGGGGTGATGTCGAGCAAGACCTCCGACTTGTCATCCAAGTCCACATTCAAACGCCCCCCGTCTATCAAGCGACCAAACAGCAACTCGTCGGCCAAAGCACGCCGGATGGTGTCTTGAATCAAGCGCTGCATGGGTCTGGCACCCATCAGGGGGTCAAAGCCTTTCTTGGCCAAATGCTGTCTGAGCTTGTCGGTAAAGGTCACTTCAACACGTTTCTCCGCCAACTGGGTCTCTAACTGCAACAAGAACTTGTCCACCACTCGGATGATGATTTGCTCATCCAAAGACTTAAAGCTCACAATCGCGTCCAAGCGGTTTCTAAACTCAGGCGTAAAGATGCGCTTGATGTCCACCATCTCGTCGCCAGCTTCGCGGTTGGTGGTGAAACCAATGGTTGACTTGTTCATTGTCTCAGCGCCCGCATTGGTGGTCATGATGACAATGACATTTCTAAAGTCCGCTTTGCGTCCATTGTTGTCAGTCAAAGTGCCGTGGTCCATGACCTGTAAAAGCACATTGAAAATATCAGGGTGCGCCTTCTCGATTTCGTCCAGCAAGAGCACGCAATGGGGCTTTTTGGTGACCGCCTCGGTGAGCAGTCCACCTTGATCAAAGCCCACGTAGCCCGGAGGCGCTCCAATCATGCGAGAGACGGCGTGGCGTTCCATGTATTCAGACATGTCAAAACGAATCAGCTCGATACCCATGATGTAGGCGAGTTGCTTGGCCGCTTCTGTTTTGCCTACACCTGTGGGTCCACTGAATAAAAAGGCGCCAATGGGCTTGTCTGACTTGCCAAGACCAGAGCGGGCCATCTTGACAGCAGATGCCAAGACCTCAAGCGCTTTATCTTGACCAAAGACGACGCTCTTTAAATCGCGCTCTAGCGTTTGCAACTTGCCGCGATCGTCATTGGACACATTGGCAGGCGGAATGCGCGCAATTTTGGCCACAATGTCTTCGATCTCGGTTTTGCTGATGGTTTTCTTTCTCTTGGAGACAGGCAAGATTCTTTGCGCAGCACCCGCTTCGTCAATGACGTCAATGGCTTTGTCAGGCAAATGACGATCGTTGATGTACTTGGCACTGAGCTCCGCAGCGGCTTGCAGCGCCGCCACTGCGTACTTGACGTTGTGATGCTCTTCAAATCGCGACTTCAAACCCTTTAAGATGTCCACCGTTTGCTCAATGCTTGGCTCGACCACATCGATCTTTTGAAAGCGTCTGGAGAGCGCTGCATCTTTTTCAAAGATGCCCCTGTACTCTGTGAAGGTGGTTGCACCAATGCATTTGAGTTGACCCGAACTCAGGGCGGGTTTTAACAAGTTGGAGGCATCCAATGTCCCCCCAGAGGCGGCACCCGCGCCAATCAAGGTGTGGATTTCATCAATGAACAACACCGCATTGGGACGATCTTTGAGCGACTTCAACACGCCTTTTAAACGTTGCTCAAAGTCTCCGCGGTACTTGGTGCCGGCCAGCAAGGCCCCCATGTCCAAGGAGTAAACCTGTGAGTCGGCCAAAATCTCCGGGACATCCTTTTGCGTGATGCGCCAAGCCAAGCCTTCAGCAATCGCTGTCTTACCCACACCAGCCTCGCCCACAAGAAGGGGGTTGTTTTTGCGTCGTCTGCAAAGAATTTGTATCACTCGCTCAACCTCAAACTCACGGCCGATCAAGGGATCAATTTTGCCATCCTTGGCCAATTGGTTGAGGTTTTGAGTGAACTGCTCAAGGGCCGAGGCTTTCTCATTCTTTTCGCCCCCGTCCTCAGATTCAGAGGGCGTTGCCTCTTGCGGTTTTGCCGGCTCCGGTGGATCGGTCTTTTTGATGCCATGTGCAATGAAGTTCACCACATCCAAGCGAGTGACCCCTTGCTGGTGCAAATAGTAGACCGCATGCGAGTCCTTCTCTCCAAAAATGGCCACGAGCACATTGGCGCCAGTGACTTCTTTTTTACCGTTGCCCGTGGATTGAACATGCATGATGGCGCGCTGAATGACCCGCTGAAAACCCAAAGTGGGCTGGGTATCGACTTCCTCGGTGCCAGATACCTGAGGCGTGTTGTCTTTGATAAAGTTGCTCAAAGACTTGCGAAGATCATCCAAATTGGCCGAACAAGCTCTCAACACCTCAGCAGCGGAGGGGTTGTCCAAAAGGGCCAGCAACAAGTGCTCAACCGTGATGAATTCGTGGCGCTGTTGCCGAGCCTCAACGAAGGCCATGTGCAAGCTCACTTCTAGTTCTTGGGCAATCATTTCTAGTTCCTTTACGCTTGCAAAAATTAAAAACTTCTATTCACACTGTCTCATTCAAATCCACTAAATGGGCTCACTCACACACTGCAAAGGGTGTCCTTGCTTGGTGGCTGCATCCAAGACTTGGTCCACCTTGGTGGCCGCCACATCCTTGCTGTACACGCCACAAACGCCTTTGCCATCCAAATGGATTTTCAACATAATTTGGGTTGCCGTCTCACGGTCTTTACTAAAAAATTCTTGCAAGACCATGACCACAAACTCCATGGGCGTGAAGTCATCATTGAGCATCAGCACCTGAAACATCTGCGGTGGTTGGGTCTTTTGCGTCCGCCTCTCCAACACCACGGAATTGCCGTCATCGCCATCCGGGGGCTGAATTTTTGGATTTGGTATTTTTGTAGCCATAGCTTGCATTCTATAGGTCACAACATAAGCCTACGGGCACAGGTGCTATCTGTTGCAAAAAATTTACAAATCCCATTCTCCACACCCCAACTGTCAAGCCTCCTTGTCCTCAAGTTTAAATCCAAGTTCACACTCTAAGCGGGTCAAATCTGTAAAAAGACACTTTTTTCTTGCGCCCAATGCCTATTGACAATTGTCATTTAAACAATTACCGCGCCCGCAAAAAATGAACCGCTTAGTCACACACCTAAGCTCTAGATGGGGCGAAATGCTTAAAAAACAATGCGCTTGGAAAAATTTAATTACCAAAGGAGGGCAATGCTCGAGAAGTAGGCCTGCGCGCGCCAGCCACTTGGGAGAGCAGAACTTGGCCGCGCTGCAGACGGCTTA
>Ga0114966_10005851_pt1 | contig 10334 bp, 12 predicted proteins | sample M_130207_XF_Meta_FD_87029 | JGI IMG/M metagenome (GOLD analysis project Ga0114966, IMG submission 87029) | Freshwater microbial communities from Lake Montjoie, Canada to study carbon cycling - M_130207_XF_MetaG | ecosystem: Environmental > Aquatic > Freshwater > Lake | place: Lake Montjoie...
GCGGGACTGTGTTGGCAACTGTTCCAGTAGTTCTTCAATTTGCTGAGACACACGGCCCTGAGCCACTTCGAGCAACGCGGCAGCGGTCACGAGCTCCGCCTCACAAACACCCAGCTCTCGTGAGTGTGTGTCGATCATCTCCGACAACTCTCGAATTTGGCCAAACAAACGTTCACAATTCTCGGGCTGAACACCATGGAGGAACTCCGATTCAACCGAAAGGGGCAATTGACCCGCCGTTTGTGAGTCATCCTGATGCGCCTTCATGGCCGCCATCAGATTCTTCCAAGCGCCACGGCCACCCTCCTCGAAGTCGTTGATCATTGTCTGCTCAGCAAAAATTCGATCGCATAATTCCGAGGCGGAGAGCAGTGATAATTCGGAATCGGCACATTCTGCGGCATCCTCCAAATCCGACCTGGAGCGAAATCGAGCCGTCAGCTGTAGCCCATGGATATCGATCACGTCGCCTTCACGGAGTGCCATCCGGCTTCGAGCAAGACCATTGATCAACATCAGGGAATCTTCCACAGTCTCAATCCAGGTGGCTCCGGACTGTTGATGAACGACACTATGAAGCGCCGGACCTTGTTGGAGTAGAAACTCACAAGCGGCTTTGGATCCGATCCGCATTCCGTCGCGATCGACCACGAATGATTGGCCAAGTCCTTCGAGCACGAGAATCGTGTCCGATGGGGGGGATGTGTTGTTAAACGCGGGCCATGAGGGGACAGCACGTGAATTTGTCATAAGTTTCTCGATCCAACATCTTGCCGGGCGGAGGAAAGCTCACTGAATGGGAACCAAGCCGAAAGCGTGTTCCTAAATTCGTCCGCGTCCCGGCACGAGCGTGAATCAAACCGAACAGTGTCTCAGATTCCAGCCTTGGCAACCTCGTCCGAATGTGCAGACTGCGTGCGGATTAATCCAGACAGGGGGAAAAAACGGGCACCAAGCCGGACACAAAGGCCTTGTTACGGACTCTCGGCAGACACTGATGGCTGTAGTGGCTTGTGTACGAAGTCACGACCGATGCGAAAATTTCAATGAAAGCGTTTGGCCAGCGAAAGCATTTTTCTGGCACGCTGCTGATCCGCTATTTTCGCCGTCGACTCCGCATCACCGATGGCCGGCTTGGATTGATCGGTTTGGAGTTGTTTTTCCGCCTCAGCGACGGATAAATCCCCAACTGGAATCGCGCGTTGGGTCAGGAGAGAGACGACCGATCCTTGCACTTGAGCGAAGCCACCATCAATGAAGAAACTGCGTTCGCCAGCAGAGCATGTCAGCTTTAATTCTCCGCTGCCGAGTCGGCCGATCAGAGGAATCCGACCGGGTAAGATACCGATGTCTCCGTCATACAGCGGAAACCGCAAAGCAGAAACGCTTTCATCAAAAAGCGTTCGTTCAGGTGTGACGATCACAAGTCGCAGTGTATCAGGCATGGGAATGGGCTATTCGGGATTTTGGGTCGTGAGCATTAGCCATTTGGCAATCGATCGATACCTGTTCAGTCTTTGCATCAAATCTGTTTGCCCGTCTTCACCGCAGAATTTCGAGTTTATGCCTTGGCCATCTTTTCGGCCTGCTCCGCGGCTTCCTTGATTCCACCGACGTAAAGAAATGCAGCTTCCGGTAGGTGATCCCATTTGCCGTCACAAAGTTCTTCAAAGCTTTCGATCGTTTCCTCCCGCGAGGTGATCTTCCCCTTTTTCCCGGTGAACGCTTCGGCCACGAGGAACGGTTGCGACAGGAATCGCTCGATTCGGCGGGCCCGATGCACAACGAGCTTGTCTTCTTCGCTCAACTCGTCGATGCCCAGAATCGCGATAATGTCTTGCAACTCGCGATATCGTTGAAGAATCTGTTGTACCCGGCGGGCAATTTTGTAATGCCGCTCACCGACAACCAGCGGATCAAGAATTCGTGAGGATGACGAAAGAGGGTCGATGGCTGGGTAGAGGCCTTTTTCAGCGATCCGTCTTTCCAGATAGAGGAAGGCGTCCAAGTGTGCAAACGCTGTCGCTGGAGCGGGGTCGGTCGGATCGTCCGCCGGAACGTACACGGCCTGTACGGATGTAATTGCCCCGCGATTTGTGGACGTGATTCGCTCTTGAAGAGCACCCAACTCCGTACCAAGTGTCGGTTGATATCCGACGGCGGAGGGCATCCGGCCAAGCAACGCCGAGACTTCCGAACCGGCCTGCGAAAAGCGGAAAATATTATCGACGAACAGCAGAGTATCGGCCCCCGTTGCATCACGAAACCACTCCGCCATTGTCAACGCGGTCAAGGCCACGCGAAGCCGAGCACCCGGCGGTTCGTTCATCTGACCGAACACCATCGCGGTTTGCTCAATGACATGACGTCCCGTGTCACCGATCTCAGCTTCTTGCATTTCGAGCCAGAGGTCGTTTCCTTCGCGTGTTCGTTCGCCGACACCAGCAAACACCGAATAGCCCCCGTGAGCAGCGGCGATTCGCGCAATCAATTCAGTCAGGATCACGGTCTTACCGAGTCCCGCACCGCCGAACAATCCGGCCTTACCGCCACGCACGAACGGCACCAGCAGGTCGATCACCTTGATACCCGTCTCAAACAACTCGGTCTTCGAACTGAGGTCCTCCAGTTTGGGCGGATCTCGGTGAATGGACCAGCGTTCTTCGTGCGGAACATCACCGCGTCCATCAATCGGATCGCCGAGCACGTTGAACACGCGACCCAGCGTTCCCTTGCCAACGGGCACTGTCACAGGACCGCCGGTATCGAGCACGTCCATTCCACGGACCATACCGTCGGTCGAACCGAGGGCGACGCAGCGAACGCGTCCACCACCGAGGTGCTGCTGCACCTCTCCGGTGACCTTGATCTTGAGTCCCTTGATCTCCTTCTCGATTTTTACGGCGTTGTAGATCCCTGGCAGGTGAGCACCAGTGAACTCGGCGTCGAATGTCGAACCGATGATCTGTGTTACATGGCCAATGTTGGCGGTCGTGGTTGTCATGGCTTAAAGTCTCTTTTCTCGAATGGTCTTGCGGCCGCCGTGTGTTCGGCCCCGACAGGCTAACTTCCATCTGCTGGCGTATCGCTGGTCTACTCCAACGCGGCCGCTCCACCGATGATCTCACTGAGTTCTGAAGTAATTTGAGATTGCCGAGCGCGGTTATATTGTGCCCGAAGAATTCGAATCATTCCGTCGGCATTCTCGGTGGCGCTCTTCATAGCCACCATCCGCGCGATCTGTTCGCTGACTGTTGCGTCCAAAAAACACTTGAACAACCGCGCCTTAAAGGAGGCGGGTACGATCTCTTCCAAAATTTCTTGAGGCGAGGGTTGAAATTCGTACTCCGTCTTCGTCCGCACAGTCGCCGTCTCGGCCGTGGCCAGTTTGCCGATGGGCAGCAGTGTCTCGACCACCGCGACCTGCCGTGACATCGACTGAAACCGCGTATAGGCCACATCGAGGCGATCAATCTCACCACGCACGAACTGCTCGGCGTAGCGTTTTGCCAAGACATCCACTTGGTCAAACGTCACTCTGTCGTCAAAGTGCATGTAGGACTGAGTCGTCGGCAATTTTTGAAATTTGAAATATCCGATTCCACGCTTACCCGAGACTTCGATATCGAGCTGCACGGCAGCGGATTTCGCTTGGCGAATCCGTTGCTGAGTTTGTCGCAGTACGGCGCTGTTGTAGCCTCCGCACAGCCCCCGATTCGATGTCACGACCAATAGGATGCTTTTCTTTTCTGTCTCCCGTTGCTCAAGCAGTGGGTGAGTGACGGTCGATCCAGTCTCCTGCAGTGTCTCCGACAGATCGGAAACGATTTCCGAAATCTTGCGTGTGTAGGCCGCGGCTTGAGTTGCCCGATCCATCGCTTTTTTGAAGCGAGCGGTGGCTACCAGTTCCATCGTTCGCGTGATTTTGCGAACGTTGCGAACGGCTTTCAACCGCTTAATGATTGCTCTTGCTTTGGCCATGAAGCACTCGTACTGAACAAGATGTCGTCGTCAAACGTTTTTCGAAAACAGGGCTACGTGACCCACCACGGGATCACGGCTTTCCGACGGTTGTTTCCCAGCGAACCCGCCATTCTTCCAACGCCAATTTGAGTGAGGCTTCCGTCTTATCGTCGAGAGTACCACCGCTAATGATGGTGTTTCGGACTTCGCTCTTTTCATCACGCATAAACTGCAGCATGTGCTTTTCGGCTTCTTGGACACGCGTCACGGGAACCTTGTCAAAATAGCCCTTGGAGCCGCCGTAAATACTCATCACCTGATCACCCATCCCGAGCGGCTGGAACTGAGGCTGTTTGAGCAACTCCACCATGCGATAACCACGGTCGAGCTGTTGCTGCGTGGCCTTGTCCAGTTCGGTACCGAGTTGAGCGAATGCTTCCAGTTCTCGGAATGCGGCGAGATCCAGACGCAAGCTACCGGCCACCTTTTTCATGGCTTTCGTTTGCGCATTGCCCCCCACGCGTGAGACCGAGATCCCGACGTTGATCGCCGGCCGGACACCCTTAAAGAACAAGTCCGGTTCGAGGTAGATTTGACCGTCGGTGATGGAAATCACGTTCGTTGGAATGTAGGCCGAGACTTCGCCTTCCAGTGTTTCGATAATCGGCAAAGCCGTCATCGAACCGCCGCCAAGTTCGTCGCTCAGCTTGGCCGCTCGTTCGAGCAACCGACTGTGGCAATAGAACACATCGCCTGGATAGGCTTCACGACCGGGAGGACGACGCATCAGGAGCGACAACTGGCGATAGGCGGTTGCCTGCCGTGTCAGATCGTCATACACCACAAGCGTGTGCTTGCCTTGATACATGAAGTGTTCGGCAATCGCCGCACCGGCATAAGGCGCGATGTACTGCAAAGGTGCCGGATCACTGGCAGAGGCGCTCACGACAATCGTGTAGTCCATCGCGCCCGCTTTGGTGAGTGATTCCACAATTGCGGCGGTTGAACTGGCACGTTGGCCGCAGGAAACGTAGACGCAGATGACGTCGCCGCCCTTTTGATTGATGATGGCGTCAATCGCCACAGCTGTTTTGCCGGTTTTTCGGTCGCCGATGATCAATTCTCGCTGACCGCGGCCGACGGGTGTCATCGCATCGACCGCTTTGATTCCTGTCTGCAGTGGTTGCTTCACGGGTTGTCGTCCGGAGACTCCCGGCGCAATCGTTTCCAGCGGTCGGAACGCGGTCGTGATGACCGGCCCTTTTCCGTCGAGTGCGTTTCCAAGAGGATCGACCACGCGCCCCAGAAGGGACTCGCCGACGGGTACGGACAAGAGCTTGCCCGTTGTTCGTACCTCGTCCCCCTCTGCGATCTTCAAATAATCCCCGAGAATGATCACTCCGACAGAGTGCTCTTCGAGGTTAAATACCTGACCGCGCACGCCGCTCGAGAATTCCACCATCTCGCCGGCCATGGCCGAAGCCAGTCCGTAGACTCGTGCAATTCCATCACCCACTTCCACGACACGACCAACTTCACTCGTCTGAAGTTGGCCGTTGAAGTCTTCAATTTCCTTCTGGATAACTGAAGCGATCTCGCCCGCATTGAATTTCATTCATACACCTCTCACGCAATCGAGCGCGAAGTTGTTTAACCTGTGCACTTAAGGACCCGTCATAAACGGTATCCCCCACACGGATCACCAACCCGCCGAGTAACGACGGATCAACCCGTGTTTCCAAAATTGGTTCACATTCTAACGCAATCGCCAGTGAGGACTTGATCGACGCAAGGGACGCGGCCGTTAACGGAACAGCGCTACTCACGCCGATTCGTCTCTTGCCAGCCCGTCGTTCAACCTCGTGGTCCACCAACCGCCGTATGACCGGCAACAAATCTAAACGCTCATGCCTAGCGAGGACTCGCAAAAAATTGACGAACAGCGTTGTCGCTCGTCCCTCCAAAGTCCGCTGAATCAATCGCAATTTCTCATCACGTCCCAAAGCGGATCCGCACAGTAACTGTTGGAACTGTGGCTGTGGCAATAAGACATGATCCACGAAAGAACTCAACTCCAGAGCCGCAGTTTCTCCGCCAGATTTTCCAAGCGAATCAAGATACGCAACGGCGTAGACCTTCGCGACCGATTGGGTGCTCGGGTCTTCCACTGCGGACGGAATTCGATTTTGTACCTGAGTTTCCACAACGACTGTTCCCTAACGGACACCTCGGGCCGAGACAGTTCAAGGGAACTTAGTTTCGGCGGACGTTCAACTGCGACAACGATTCTTTCACCAAGCGTTCGTGGTCGTTATCGGTTAAGGTGCGTCCAATCACCTGTATGGTCGCGTTGACCACATTCGTTGACACGAACTCAAACAACTCGTTCAACGCTTGATCTTTTGATCGCTGAATCTCAGCGATGGCCCGCTGCTTGATTGCATCGGCTTCCTTCTGAGCACTGGTGGCGATCTCGACTTTCAAACGATCGGCATCACGCCGCGCCTCGACCATGATTTCACGGACTTCTTCCTGAGCCTTGGCGAGCCGCGACTCATAGTCCTTCAACAATTGTTCCGATTTCTGCCGGTTCGAATCCGCATCAGAAATATCTTGGCGTATGCGTCGTTCTCGCTCGGTCAAACCAGCCCGCAACGGTTCCCAGGCACCGACCCGCAAGACGGTCAGATAGACCACGAAGGTCACCAACGAAAATAGCGCCAGATCTCGAGTCCAAGACATTGGCAGACCGGTCGGATGATGGTCAGCCGTTGTCGCAGAATCCCCATGCGCAGCGGTCGCATGGTCTGCCGCCAGCACCGATGCCGGTAGCATCAGACTCAGGCTCACGACCGCAATTTGAGACCAGCGTAATAAACCAAGAGACATCGAGTTGAACCTGTCAGGACGAGAAAAACCGAAGGAAGGAAGCGGAATTATTTGAGATCAATGAGGAACGGGCGGTAATCGCCGTTGCTGCCCATGCAGACGATCAAGGCAAAAAACGTTGCACCTTCAATCAATGCAGCAGCAATGATCATCGCTGTCTGAATTTGCGAGGCGACTTCGGGTTGCCGTGCCATTGACTCGACAGCAGCTTGGCCAATGCGTCCGATGCCGTAGCCGGCACCGATTATCGTCAAGGCCGCCCCAATAGCACCGGAAAAGTGAAGACCTCCAGCACTTCCCTCTGCCGCGTATGCCGGTGCTCCGAAGGCAAAAAGGATTCCGACACCGTAAACAACCAACCGTAGATTCTGACTCACTTGGACTCTCCTGACCTGAAATCCTAGGAAACCCCGCCGTGTTGGCGGCGGGGAACAGCAAAGGGACCTGAACACAAACAAAATTCACATTAGTGCGGATTCACAGCCGCACTAATGAACAACGATGCGAGTAACGAAAATACGTAAGCCTGCAGAAATGCCACGAACAATTCCAACATGCCGATGGCCACCTGACCAAAGATACTGGCCGGCATGACAATTCCCCAAAGAGGGCCGTTGGCCAACGCGATAAAGCCAAGAAACACACCGAGGACCGTATGGCCGGCCATGATATTGGCAAATAACCGCACGGCCAGGACGCCGTGCTTGATTAGTAAGCCACCCGCTTCAATCAACCAAATCACGGGAAGCAGTACGACGGCAATCAGCGGAGGCAAGTCCATTCCGGGGACCAGGGACTTCCAGAAGCCGACGATTCCAGACTGTTGGGACCCATAGAAAACGACATGGACGAACGTGATCACGGCCAATACGCCCGTGACATTGATGTCCGCCGTGGGAGAACCCAGAAACGGGATCGCGCCGAGTAGGTTACAGATTAAAATATAGAAGAATACGCTCCACACAAACGGCAGATACCTGTCTGCCGGATGCCCCAACGCAATGTCGTACGAGGGTTGACCCGAGTGCTGATGCTGGGGATGGCCGCCCGAATGATGGCTGTCAACGGAAAGAGCATGGGAGTCACTATGGCCGAGTTCGCCGGCCCCTTCCGCAGGACCCGCGTGCTGATGAGGAATCCCGATCGAGGGGCGAACAACCTCATCACGAATGAATACCGCCAGCGACTCCCAGAAGTTCCACCACAAGCCTTTGACGGGCTGGCCTCCGGCGACGCGAGTCGCAAGGCCGCGGAAAATTAGAAATGCCAAGCACACGGCGACGACCTGTAACACCATATACTTCGTTAGCGGCGAAGGCATAACGAACTGGCTGTTGCGGCCGAGCAGCTCCAACACAAACCCGGGAAGCTCCCATGTGCTCGTGTCTCGCACATGATGAAAAGGGTCAGAACCCGCCGCCATAAATACCCAATCCGATTTTCAACGTTTTTATTTTAACCAGCCACGGCCTTGCTGTTCGCAGCAGGAACCAGCACCGCTCGCGTTTCGAGGGCCAGTGCCACAAGATAACTCACAATTAACCAGACGGTGAACTCGCGAAATTTAAGATCAGGCCGCAGTGTGCGGATCGTAACGATCCCCAAGAACACAAACAACATCCGAAAGCTAGTTCCCACCAGAACGAGGTAGGCTGAGGAACCGCGATGCTTGAGGATACCGCCTACGAAAATTGTCATCCAACCAGGGATCAAGCACAGCAACCCGGCGTAGACCAAACCCTCGACCCCTACCCATCCCGCAAGAGCGTACGCCAACCCTGACATCAACAAGACATACAGAACCATTCCAATAGTGAAAACCGCGACTTGAAAACCTGATGACTGCATGACGCTTCTCAAAGCCGGCGAAACCGCGTAACTAAAAAATCATTTCGAAGATCGGCCGCTGCTTTTGGCAAGCCGCAACAGATCGAACATTGAAGTCATGAAACCCAGCATCACTCCCGCGATCGTAAACCAAGGACTGGTCCCCAATCGCTTATCCAGCCACCACCCACCACTTGGCGGAAGGGCCATCTGCAGGCCAATCGAAATCACTCGAGAGGCCATGACATAACCCTGCGCCAGGGAACTGCGACCGTCACGATTCTGATCACTGGACACGGAGTCTCCCCGAACAAACGAAACATCGATCGTGGAGCCACTGCGGATGCTAGCTTTGGCTTGAGATGTTGTCAAAGTGGCGAGGACGAGCCGCTGAGAATTCTCAAAAGTGGGGGCGTTGCGGGCGTCGGTGATTCAGTTGCCTGAAATGAAATTGAAGGATTCGCAATTTCGCGGGGCGAATTGTCTGATCTTTCTCCGTTAAATGGCATGTTTTAGAGTGTTCCGTCAGCAGCAGGACGGGTACGATGGTGGTTCAAGACGCGGAATGGAAGACAGAAGCCGATCGGCTTCTCCACCTGTTGCGGTTACAAACCGCGAGTTTCAAGGAATTGCTGTGAACGACCAAGATCTGCCAGAGACGATCACGAAGACGACTCGCGGTATCGCTGACCTCGTAGAAAAAGCCGCTGATTTAGATCACGAATCGGTCGCTGACGAGCCGCTTGAAAAAGAGTTTGCTTGCCATATCGCCACTGACTTCGATGATGGTGATCCGGCTGACGACGATGACGAAGAAATCAGCGCGGCACAAATGAAGAATAAACTAGAGCAGTTCTTCGCCGATGACCCGTTGACCGAAGCCATCGATGCGTTGGATGTTCTGACTCTTGAGGAGGCAGCCATTTATTTGAAGATTGAATACGCCGATATCCGGCGGATGGTCAAGGAGCAGGGACTCCCCGGTCGCAAGATCGGTGAGGAATGGCGATTCCTGCGCGGGGCCATTGCCGATTGGTTGCGAGCAGCCAGCGGTTCTTCGCTTCCAGCGACCCAGCCGGAAAAGGCGACCCGAGCGGAGCGTCCCGCCCGCGATGATCGGCCACAGCGGCGATTTCCGGAGGAACGACGGGAGGAACGACGGGAGGAACAACGGGAGGAACAACGGGAGCAACAACGGGAGCAACAACGGGAGAGCAACGAGGGCTTTCCGCAACGGAGTCAGCCGCCACGCCCTCGACCGCAGTTTCGCAGTCAGAATCAATTCGGTGGCGGAGCCGAAACCAGCGGTCATCAAGGCGGACAACATCAAGGCGGACAAGCGGGAGGGAACGCCGGCAGCGTTGGACAGGGGGGGTATCCACCCCCACGTCGTCGGCGTTATGAAGGCGATCAGTCACAACAGCCTCCACAGGGGGATTTTCGGCCTCCACGCAAGCGACCGTCGAGTGAAAATGTAGGAGGTCATGAAACGAGCACGGGGTTCAGGGGCCGTTCAGGCCATGGCGGCCCTGCCGGGGGAAGTCCATTCGTTGCCGCCTCCAAGAAGCCCAAGCGAGACGCGTTGGAAAATCAGCGTTTTAAGAGATTGGATCGCCGCCGATTCGGAGCCGATCAACTGGATTAATTCGCCTCCC
>Ga0114966_10005858_pt1 | contig 10324 bp, 8 predicted proteins | sample M_130207_XF_Meta_FD_87029 | JGI IMG/M metagenome (GOLD analysis project Ga0114966, IMG submission 87029) | Freshwater microbial communities from Lake Montjoie, Canada to study carbon cycling - M_130207_XF_MetaG | ecosystem: Environmental > Aquatic > Freshwater > Lake | place: Lake Montjoie...
CATTTGATGATAAGACCCAGTGCGACGACGTGCAATCAAATGACACGCCAAAACCGAGCAAATTCAGGTATTTAGGATCCGATCGAAGATCCCTTAAGACGAAAAAAAACGCCCTGGGAGGGCGTTTTGGCGGAGAGGGTGGGATTCTAATGCGTCTATATTTACTGGTTTCCATGGCAGATTCCGATTAGTTCCCACATCGGAACCCACAAACGCGGATGCGTACTCCTTCGCAAGTATGGGCGCCGCTGTAATATCGGAATGCCCCCCCGGGCAGGTCCGAGCAAGAGCCACCTCGCAAACGGTGCCCTCGCGCGAAATTTTTTTTGTGAAAAATGATTGGGTTGTATGGCGAACCTGGGAGGAACGTCCGGATCGGGCACACCCAGATGTGGATATTTAGCGCCGGGTAGCCCGGAATGCCGAGTTCGCGATCGATCGGTCTCGGGTCAGTCCACTCCCAAGTTTCATGCAAGAATCCGGCACTAGTGTGATGCCCTGAGGACTGTTGGATGAGACGCCAAATCTGCTGGTTGATAGCTTGCATCGCGACTGCCATCCTTTCGGGCTGCGCGGGCAGTGAATCCGAAACCGAGGCTGCGGACAAGCCGACTTTTGTGCAGCCAGTTTCCAAAACGAGGGGGGGTAATGCTTCTCTTTCCTATGCCCTTGTTAATGTGCTCGCGTATCATTGGAAGGGGCATACGGTCCTAGACGACGTCGCAGTCAACTTGGAGACGCCTGAGGGGGTCAAAAGCAGTGGCCGAGGTTTCGCTTCGCTATTTTTGCCAGTTGGAAGTTATCGGTTGACCGTTGCCGCCCCGGCGACGGGGGGCGCGAGAGAAGCCGCAGTCGACCTGAAGGATGCATTAGCAACCCTGAAATTGGCTATCGGGGTCGACGCGATCAACGGTACCGACCCTGAAGGAAAGACGATCGAAACGTCGGCCTACCAAAGAGCGGCAGCAGACTTCAATGCAGACGGCAAGGTTGATTTGAAGGACGCGCTGGAAATTTTGAAATATTCCATCGCCGCTCCGACGACCTCTTCACCTCGGTGGCAGTATTTTCATGACAGCGAGGTCATCGCCCCGGGATCGCCGCCAAAGGCCGAGCTCACGATCGAAAGTAGAGGGGTCTCCGTTACCGGGACCACAAGCATCGGGGTGGCCGCAGTAATGGTGGGTGATGTCGATGGTTCATGGCGCCCGAGTGCGTCAACGCCCCAAGTTGCTCCTAGCTACTATCTCGACCTCTTGGCCTCACTGAGCACCACCGACAAGACCGCCGGGTTGGCAAGATGGGGCATGGCCGGAATCGGTACCACGGGAGCCGCCACAGTCTTATATCGCTCCTACCAAGAAGGGGTAGAAACGCTGACGTACAGCGACGGCAGCCAATCGCGCATCGGGCCATCGGCCGCCGTCCCAGTCTTTTCGGTAGAAGGGATCCTTGAAAAATTAACATACGTCTTTAAAGATGAGAAAAATACCGGGGAAATTAGGTATTCAATCTCAGGGATGGTCTATGGCCTTGAGAGTGGCCGTCAACTCACGCTGATTAATAACGGCGTAGACCCCACGCGGATCACGACTAACGGGAGCTTTGCCTTTAAAACCCCTGTTGCAAAGGGAGGAAAATTTATAGTGGAGGTCGCTGCACAACCACAAGACCAAACTTGTGTCGTGGGGAATTCCGCAGGATCAGATATCAGTGCCAATGTTCCAAATCTACAAATAGACTGCGCACCGTTTGGTATTACTGAAAAGATCGGGGCAAAGGGGAGTTATGCCCGGGCCGTCGCAATACAGGCGGACGGCAAAATTCTAGTCGCTGGAGCCGCTATTACAGCGAGCCGAGATAGTGATTTTGCCTTGGCCAGATATCACCAAGATGGAAGACTAGACACAAGCTTTGGCGGCAAAGGCTTCGTTACAACAAATGTTTCCGGACGCATTGCAAGCACTGACTGGCTAAGGGCAATTTCTATTCAAAGTGATGGAAAATTAGTGGTCGCAGGGTATTCAGTAAAAAGTGGTGAAATTGAACATGGACTTGTTTTAGCACGATACAATCCAGATGGCAGCTTGGATTTAAGCTTCGACGGCTCTGGTATTGTAAAGTCAACCGACCCGTTGAAAAATAAACATGGTCATGCCGTAGCTGTCCAGAATGATGGAAAGATTCTGGTCGCAGGCGCTGTAAGCTGCACAACCCGATTTGCTGACGGATTCTGCACACTGCTCGAAAAGTATAATTCCGATGGTACTTTAGATCTTACCTTCAAAGGTCCGGGTGTGAGAATTACCGACTACAACACTAGCGGCGTCGCTGGAATGGCAATTCAAGCCGACGGAAAGATCTTAGTCGTTGGGGCAAAAGATAATGGAAACGGCGATGAAATCGCCGTCGTACGCTATAACAATGATGGCCAAATTGACTTGACATTTGGAAAGTCGGGGGTCGTAAATGTTCCAATTGGAACTGAGGTTGGAGACTCCAACTCTGGGACCGGCATAGCACTGCAAACCGACGGGAAGATATTGATTTCCGGTGTGGCACACTCAAACAGTGTAAATAATCATTTTTCAGTGACGCGACTGCTCCAAAATGGAGCGTTAGACACAGGTTTTGGTCGACAAGGCTCCGTCGTCACAACGGTGGCAATTCCTCCGGATTCCGATTTCGCGGCTGGTATTCTGATTCAGGCCGATGGAGCCATCGTTGTGGCGGGTGAAAGCATGTCGGTAAGATCGAATCGATATCCCTACTCGGGAGTTGTTAGATTGGGGAATGTTGACTTTGCGCTTGTCCGATATAGTGCAAATGGCAACTTGGACTCTACGTTTGGGCGCGCTGGAATCGTCACGAGCGATTTGAACCTTTTGGAAGATCGGTGTTACGCGGTCGCGTTAGATGCCCGAGGCGGAATTTTATGTGCGGGTGAAACCTTCATCAATGACCCGACGGATTCATACTACGGTGGATACAGCGCATCATCGTTGATTCGGTACGACGCAAAGGGCGGCCTGGACAGATCTTTTGGGCAGGTGAAGTGACCTCGCTTCCTCCGTCAGGAGCACTAACTTCGGCTTTCCCCCTAAGCTTTAGCTCTTACCGCAACTAACGGCTGTCAAGCGAGGGTTCGCAAAGGGTGGGCCAGAGGAGCTAAACACCGTATCGTGCTACAAGGACAGCAGTCACCAGGATTTACCTAAGTTAAAAATAATTGCTGGATCAGGAATTCCACGGTATGAATAACTGTAGCTTGGACCGACCCGCCAAGGATCCGAGGCACTTGTGGTTGAATTACTTCTGTTATCAGATAGCCGCACATCAACGCCAAGTGACCAATTATTAACTGTTCGAATTCCAACTGTCAGGTAAGATTCGCCGCCAGAGTAACTTTCCTCAACATTCGAACAATACAGGCAATCAAGTGCTTTTTGAGTTTGACCCGCCCCCCAAAAGAACATATGTTTTAAACCGAAACTTAGCCTGGAGTCAAATTCTGTCTGGTAATTAAGGGAAAGCCCGAGACCATATCTTGAGCTATTGAAGGTGCCGTATTTTTGACGCTGAATTGCCCCGTGCAGCCCCCAAAATGTATTATATTCTTCGCTCCGGCGATTTAAAAAAAATTCGAGCCCGGTAATGCCTGATTTGTCCTTGGATTCCCCTGTAGCTATATTCATCATGAGCCCTCCATTTGGAGCATCATGTACTGACGCAGCGTAAAGATTGGAGGAGCACAAGCTGGCGCACGCCAGAAGTATCGAAGAAAGCGCTTTTCCCATAAAAATTGGCTCAACGTTAAGAATTAAATTAGGCCCCCGACGGCGCGTTCAGAACCAGGACGGGTTTCCTTTTGCTTGATGAGGGGTTGGGGACTGCGACTTGAAAAGTAAGCAGAGTTTTTTTACTTGGGTACAGGCGACGTTTTCATGCTAGATTTTTATTTGACGTTTAAAAGCAATTTAGATGGGGTGACCCGCCCTGCGTGAACTCTTGAAGGCTGACGGGGTGAATTTGTGGATTGGATTATCGTTTCTGATCGGCTATACGGCGCAATAATTTAATAATTTCTTCGTTTTGCTTAATTTGGATTTTGGCTAGTTTGAGCTGAGCCTGATCGGCGAGTTGGGAAACTTGACTTGCACCCTTGGCGCTGTGCATGCTAATTTCAGTCCACGAAATAATTGATTCGGCAACACACAAGATTGCAGCTGGATCGGCCGTTTTAATCCTATCGTCATCGTCGCTTGCAAAAGTGGAAAGTGGAAAGAGAACGCAACATGAAAATGCCACGATTGAATATGCACGATCCACGTATCCCCCTCTTGCGATTTTAATGCTCATTTTTTCGGATGGGCCTGGAATTCTGTGGATGAATCGTGCTTAGTCGAAACTTTCTTTTTTCCTTGACCCGCACTTTATCCTGCACGGCGAAGCGGTTGTATATCGGGGAGTATGAATTGTTCCAACTGCTCGTTGGAATTAAGGGTTATCCCTGTGCGCCCCCCATCTACGCGCGCGAAGCTTCCTCCATATCGATACAGTCCAGCACACGCCGATTGGCTTCCTCAAGAGCCGCGGTGATGCTGATCTGGGCCGGGGCCACCGTCAAATCTAACCGGTCTCCATAAGCCTTGGGCTTGAGTTTTGAAGCCGCCCACTTTCGGACATCGACCTGCACCCTGAGTTTTTGTACCCAGGCCGACATTCCAGGCCCGTCCAGACCAGTCGGGATTGGTTGATCGGCCAAGTCAATTAACTCCTCGGCAAGCCGGTCCGCTCGGTCCTCCACCGCCTCGATGTAGCGGGCCTTCAACTCGGGATCGCGCCTGAGCCAGTCCTTGGCCCACCAGTAGCTGGGTGAGGGGTTTAGGCGTTGAATCGCTGCCGATAGCGAAGCGCCGTTTGCGATATCGCCCAGAATGACCGGCCAGAGCGCTTGGGGGTCGTATTTGGACATTGATCTGCCGCTCATTGGTCCTCCGACAGTTGGAAGGGGAAGACATCGCCTGCGTCATACCGCGATTCTTTAGCCCCGAAGTGTTCTGGGTAATCAGGCTCCTCGCCGTCGCCATCCATCTCCAAATCCAAGGAAATTGCCTCGGCCGTACCCGCCTCTTCCCAAGGGGCGGACGATGCGGACGATGCGGACGCAAAGTTTCCTAAGCTTTCAGAGTCAAAAGCAGTATTGATAAGAGTAATCATGCGGTCACGTCCCTTTCCGACCCTAGTACGTTCAATTTCAATGCCGATTTTGCGCAGGTTGGGAGCTATCCTTGACAAACGCGCTGACAGGGCCCGAGCGTCTTCTGGCCAGCGCTTGCTCCTTGTTCCCTTCTCACCCACTATTTGCTCAAGGGCACCCAGAAGAGTCGTCGCATTTTGCGTCCGCCCCGTCCGCTCCGTCTGCATGGAAACTAATTCGCGTATGCCCGCTGCGACAGGATCGGCGTCAATCAGATCGTGTACCGCCTCGTCAAGGTTGTCTCGATAGGCTGAGTCAAAGGTGCCCGCGGGCCACAATGCCGTCTCGCAGGCAGTCGCCCAAAGAGCAAAATCGGCCATCCGCGGAAGTTTTGCAACACGGGTCTCCGGCAGCCGCTTGATTCCTTCGACCATAGCATCGAGCAGAACACCGAAAAGTTTGGGGCGTTCCGCCTCGAAAGCGGCCCACAGTTCCGCCTCGGGCCGACGGTTCGCCTCCGGGATTGGCTTGAGCTCCAAGAACACGGCACGGTTCGCAAGGTCCGCCCTCGTCACAAGCTCCTCGATGCCATTCAAAATGATTGGGCGCATCACATTGAAAAGCGTCTCCGACTGATCGGAGTAAAGCCGGCGTGCGGCGAAGCCTCCGCCAGTAGCTAGGCGGCACAATGTGTCTGAAATCCATGCTGGCAGTCCCGACACGTTATCGAACACCAGCATGTGCCCATTATTTGCCGCGATGAAGAGATCTCGGTCATCGCGTGGCAATGTCCTCAGCCCCGCGGTGTTCGGATCTAGCAGGGCGCGTAGGATTTTGGAAAAAGTGGACTTTGCAGACCCTTGTTCCCCGGATAGAACCAGCACCGGGTAAGGTCCGTGATCGCGAAGCACCGCGAGCGCCCAGGCCACTACCAGGACGAAGTCGGCATCCGTCCGTCCGTTCAGAAAAGTAAGAAGGGCATCAATACGTCCCCCCGGAACGGGTGCTGGCAGGGGTAGTACTCCTTCTGCCCTGCGAAAGCGCACCGGAGGGTTGTCGATGACTCGCCAGCCGGTACCGTCAATTTCCACGGCCCGCCACGTCTCGTCACCGAGGTCTATGTAGATTCGACCGTCAAGCCCACCAACCCGGACGTGCACGGTGCGTTCAGGTCGACCAAAGTCCGCGTTGGCAGTGATGAAGTTTAGGGCGGCCTGCATGGCTTCTGAGCTGGGTGCAGAACCGGTCTCATCAAAAAAGCGCCTGGTCAGCCAGCGCTTGAATCCTTCCGAGCGGATTGGCCATGTCTGCCTGTGACCGTCGATGACTACGTCGGCGTAGCCGGTGCGATCGGACGTATGAAAAAGATCCGCAACTTGCGCCAGGTCGATGAGCGTGTCGGACTGAGTCGGTCCGCGCCCTCCGGCGTCGCCGCTTTCCTCGGCGATTGCCTCATCGAGTGCCGTTACCCTGCAGCCGACATCTTTCAAGGCCCTACGAAGAGTCTCAAATCCTGAACGGTCATTTTTCTTTTTCTTCGCGAGCGCTACCAACACCTCGGGCTTGAAGGGCGCTCCTGCGTCCGCCACTGCCTTTTCCACGAGTCGGTCAAGGGGATCGGCAATTTCCTCCGCACCGTTGATCGCATCAACGATCGGATCGGAACTCTCTTCAGCAGCAATTTCAACCGAAGCTTCGTCGGTTGCTACGACTTCGGGTCCAGGCCCCGAGTTGGGTTCGCTTGGATCAACCGTAGCGACCGGACATTCTTGGTTCGAAACCGTTAGCCTTTTCGCCTTAACTTCTTTGTCCAAAAATGGGACCCGAGCTTTTAGGCGAATTGCCTCTTCGCGACGCACCATTTCGTAATCGCGCTCCGACAACTTAGCTAGGCGCTCGATCGTGGCGTCATGCGATTCAACGGCTTGTGGTGCTGCCTGGCAATCAAGTGCAGCCCCGCCATCGTCGCTCGGAACCTCGAACGTCGGTCCTTCGCTTGCAGGGCTGACGACTTCGATCTCGTTACCTGCGTTTGACCCATCGTTTTGGATCAGATCTTCAAGGTGGTCCTTCATTTCGCCCCCTCCACAATTGAGGAGACATGGCCAACAAGGAGGTCATTGAAGTCCATGCCCTTTGGTGGGCGGGCAATTCGGACCCGACGCCCCTCATACTTCATGCGAATTGCACAGTCACGGGCGGCGGCTTCGCCGGGATCGTCACCATCCGCAAGTACGATCACGTTGCGAACATCCTGCGGAAGAACTAGTCCGCGCAACCCCGATGTGGATAGTGCGGCCCAGGCCGGCTGACCAGTTGCCTGCATTGCTGCGAGACAGGTTTCGATCCCTTCCCCAATCATCAGTACGTCGCTGGGTTCCGCGAGTCGCACCGCACCTCCACGGCACGGTCCGAGCATCATCTTCGAAAGATTAGTGGGGGCCTTGCCACTGCCGTCTCGGTCGAGAAATGTGCGATGGATTCCAATTGCCGCGTCGTCGGATCCATGCGTCACCAACGCGACCAGAGCGGGCCATGATTCGCGAAAAATATGCAGTAAGTGGGGATGAAAGCGCAGTCTCGTCGTCGGCGGCAGCTGCAGACCCCTTGACGCTAAGTAGGTTTCGGCGGGCGTCCCTTGGGCAGGCTCAGACGCCTCCCAAATTGACAAAGCATTTTCGCGGCGGTTGATTTCGTCCTGGGATGGCTGCGACGGTTCAGCGGTACGCCGCGATTGAGCGCGTCGAAATGGGCGTCTACCGGTCACCGTCCAAAGGCCCGTGGATTTGAGCTCACTGATTACCGTGTTCTGATCGCACCCGGCATGACAGTAGATCAAGACCCTGCCGTTATCGCCATCTGTAAGGGAAAGGCTCGGCTTGCTGTCGTCGTGAGCAGGGCACCGTGCTGACCAGCCTCTACCGCTCTTGCGCCCGCCCAGTGCCCTAGCGATGGTTTCAGCATTCATGAGGCACCTCGACGCAGGCAGCGGTTCCGCCAATTTGCGGGGCGACTTCCTGAATGAATTAGAAAATAACCCGACTTTCCTGATCCGAGCGAACGTCTGCAGAATCAGAAAAGGCGTGCTTACAAAATGCAAACTCGAATTTGACCAAGGCGAGGTTTTCACAATTCCAATTGAACAGTCGCAGTAAGTTACTTGCCTCGGGCGCTCGTTTCAAGAAGTCAACTCTTTGTGTTTGAGTTGGCTGATTTGGACAGCATGCCGCATTTATTGAGCCATTCTTCAATGTCGACGGTTCGCCAAGCAGTTATGCCAACACTCAGTTTTATTGGCGCAGGAAAAGTGCCCTGCCGGACCATTCGCCATATTGAGGCCCTAGATATAGGCAATATGCTCACCAATTGCTTCATTCGAACATGAGTAGGGGTTGCGTTCATATTGGCACCTCCAACAAGCCGCCAAGGCTCGAAATTCGAAATTGAAGGTCTTTGACGCCAGGGATGCCGGTCGTTTGCAACAGGCCTGCGCCACTACGCAAACAGAAAAAACTGTTTTTACTCAGATACTTAACGCAAATCGAAACCAACTCGACGTTGATCGTCGATCGAACTGCAAATCCTATCGAAAGAAAATGTATTGGCATTTTCAGCGCTCCAAGCCGTAATCACAGATCCCAAACTAGACTAGAAGGAATCCGTTATTAGTACATGAACCATTTAGAGTCATGTAGGGTGAATCGCTACATTATCTTAAGAAAATAAAAAAAACAAACGAATCGCAGCCGTCAAACCATTCTACTTATGCAGCTCTGAATGCAATGATATTCCCGTTAGCGCTAGGTGTATTAATGTAAGCAGCCCAATCGGCCATTAGTGCTCTCCTACGGTCGAACAAATCACCCCGTTGATAGGCAGCCTGAGTTTTATCGGGTAGGGTATGCGCAAGTGCCATCTCACGCAGTTCGACCGGATATGAGGTTCTCTCGGCCGCCCAGTCAACAAACGTTGATCTGAACCCATGCGGCACCGCCTCAACATTCATCCGGCGCATCAATTGGGTGAGCGTCATATCCGACAGGGGCTTGCCGATCTGCCCCGGAAAAACCACGTCCGTACCATCAAACTTCGGTAGCGTCCGCAGTAAATCTAATGCAGCCTCGGACAACGGTATGCGGTGTTCTCGCCCCGCCTTCATCCGCTCAGCTGGAATCGTCCATATGCCCCCGTCAAAGTCAATTTCTGACCAAGTGGCACATCGGGCTTCCTGAGAGCGGGTCGCAGTAAGAATTAACCACTCGAGGCACTTAGCGCTCGTTCCCTGAAGGCCCCGCAGTCGCAACACAAAGTCATGAACTTGATGCACTGGTAGGGCCTTGTGTGACTCTCTCCTGTTTACCTTGGATGGCTTTGGCAGCGTCGCATCGAGGTTGCCCCGCCATGCCGCCGGATTGTCCTTGCCGCGATATCCACGCACAGCCGCCCACGCCAAAACCAATTCGATTCGATTCCGCACGCGCACCATGGTCTCGTTCTTGGTGTTCCAATGCGGCTCGATCACAGTGAGCACCAACCCCACGTCGATATCACGCACATGCTTGTCGCCGAGTTTGGGATACACGTAGGTGGCTAGCGTGTTCTCCCACTGTTGCGCATGTTTAGCGCTTTTCCAGCCCGAACGATGCAGCTTGATATATTCATTGGCACACCGTCGGAAAGTCCAATCAACGATCCTGCGCTTCTGGCGTCGCTCGGCGATCGGGTCGATCCCACGCCGAATCGCGTCCTTAATCGCCCGTGCACGCTCGTGGGCCTGCGCGAGAGTGACCTCCGGATAGCCACCAAGACCGATATCAGCTCGACGCGAACCGATCATTGTGCGGAGCACCCAGGATTTCGCCAGGCTTGGTTTGATAAACAACCCCAGACCAGCGACTGTGCCGACCTGATAACGCCCAGGCTGGGTGAGATTCCTAACTTCCAACGCGCCGAGAGGCTTACATAATCTGGCCATACACTCAGACCCCACATAAGTTACCACATTTGATGATAAGACCCAGTGCGACGACGTGCAATCAAATGACACGCCAAAACCGAGCAAATTCAGGTATTTAGGATCCGATCGAAGATCCCTTAAGACGAAAAAAAACGCCCTGGGAGGGC
>Ga0114966_10005859_pt1 | contig 10323 bp, 6 predicted proteins | sample M_130207_XF_Meta_FD_87029 | JGI IMG/M metagenome (GOLD analysis project Ga0114966, IMG submission 87029) | Freshwater microbial communities from Lake Montjoie, Canada to study carbon cycling - M_130207_XF_MetaG | ecosystem: Environmental > Aquatic > Freshwater > Lake | place: Lake Montjoie...
CTTGCGAGCCTGGTCGAGCAGCCAGTTGATGGCCTGCTTGAAGCTGCCGACGTCCTGACGGTCGTCGCCTTTGGCCACATAGGCACCCGGCTGGATGAAGCCTTCCAGCATGCGGCCGAATTCCGCGATGCGCCTGTACTCGGCCGACTCGAAAAACTCCCGGTGAATGTGTTTCTCGGTGGTACTGCCGTGCTCAATGCGGGTAACGAACAGTTTTGGATGGCCCGCCCCGTCTTCGGCCAGGACGCGCACTTCATATCGCCGGGCTGCATCGTCCGGTGCGGACAGCTGCGCAGCCAATTGTCTACCCCAGTCCGAGAGCCAATTCACGTCGTCATGCGAGGCCGTAGTGACCTCGGGCACGTACAGTAGCTGCTCGAGCACTCGCTGGTCGTAGCGGCGTGCCGAGCGACGGATGATCGCGTTCACTTCCATCCAGCGGCGCGCGAGCGCATCCAACGCGGCACCTGCGACAGCCGGTTGTGCGGGATCTGCATGTAACTCTGCGGAGTCGAGGGCCGCTTTGAGCAGCATCGCGTTCAATTCCGCGTCGTCCTTCACGTAGTTTTCGGTCTTGCCCTTCTTCACCTTGTAGAGCGGCGGCTGCGCAATGTAGATATGGCCGCGCTCGATCAGTTGGGGCATCTGTCGGTAGAAGAACGTCAGCAGCAGGGTTCGGATATGCGAGCCGTCTACGTCGGCGTCGGTCATGATGATGATTCGGTGGTAGCGCAGCTTCGCCACATCGAAGTCGTCGACACCGATGCCGCACCCCAGGGCCGTGATGAGCGTTCCGACTTCGGCGGACGACAGCATCTTGTCGAAGCGTGCCTTCTCTACGTTCAGGATCTTGCCCTTGAGCGGCAAGATGGCCTGTGTGCGCCGATCCCTGCCTTGCTTTGCGGAACCACCTGCCGAATCACCCTCGACCAGGAACATTTCTGACAGCGCTGGATCTTTCTCCTGGCAGTCGGCAAGTTTCCCGGGGAGTCCTGCGATGTCGAGGGCGCCCTTGCGCCGGGTCATTTCGCGTGCTTTGCGGGCCGCTTCACGGGCCCGGGCGGCATCCACGATCTTCGCGGCGATGGCCTTGGCTTGCGTGGGGTTCTCAAGGAGGAATTCCTCGAGCTTCATTGCAACTGCTGACTCAACGATGCCCTTGATTTCGGATGACACGAGCTTGTCTTTGGTCTGCGATGAAAACTTGGGGTCCGGCATCTTCACGGACAGGATCGCCGTCAGGCCCTCGCGGGCGTCCTCCCCGGTCATGGCGATCTTGTCCTTGTTGGGGTACTCACGCTCGATGTAGTTGTTGAGCGTGCGCGTCAAGGCGCTACGGAAGCCGGCAACGTGGGTGCCCCCGTCTTTCTGGGGGATGTTGTTCGTATAGCAGTACATGCTCTCTTGGTAGGAGTCATTCCACTGCACGGCGAGCTCCACGGCAATCGCTTCCTGCTGGGTGCGGAACCAGATGATGGCGTCATGGGCAGCGGTCTTGTTGCGGTTCAGGTAGCGGACAAACTCGCGCAGACCGCCCTCGTACTCGAAAACCTCGCGTTTGTCGTCTCGCTCATCGACCAACGCGATGCGCACCCCTGAATTGAGGAAAGACAGCTCTCGCAGTCGCTTCGCCAGAATGTCGTAGTGGAACTCGATGTTCGTGAAGATCGCTGCGCTTGGGCGGAAGCGAATGACGGTACCTCGTTTGTCGGCTGTACCAGTCACGGCCAAGGGAGCCTGAGGATCTCCCAATCGGTACTCCTGCGTGTGGATGCGTCCGTCTCTAAAGACCGTGAGTTGCAGATACTCCGAGAGGGCGTTTACGACGGAAACGCCAACTCCATGCAGGCCACCCGAGACCTTGTACGAGGAGTCGTCGAACTTGCCGCCGGCGTGCAGGATAGTCAGGATGACCTCGGCGGCAGATCTGCCCTCCTCCGGATGGATATCCACAGGTATTCCACGGCCGTTATCAGCTACTGTGACCGATTCATCGGCATGAACGGTGACCGTGATTTCGGAGCAATGGCCGGCCAATGCCTCATCAATCGAGTTATCTACAACCTCGAAGACCATGTGGTGCAGTCCGCTGCCATCGTCGGTGTCACCGATGTACATGCCTGGTCGCTTGCGGACCGCATCGAGACCCTTCAAGACTTTGATTTTACTAGAATCGTAGACGTCGTTGTCGGTCATTGGCCAGTCCTGATCAAGGTTTTCAAGAGTATACCACTGGAGCCAGTTTCCCCTGTTCCACGTGAAACACTCGCCCTGGAAGTCGCAGATCCAGGCGCGAAGGATCAAGGGCAGTAACGATCAATTGGGCAGGCACACGCACCACAACCCGCAAGAGGCGCCGTAAGTTATCCACATCTAGCTCGGCAGCCGGATCATCCAGTAGAAGTGCCGTTTGAGGACCCCCAAAGGTCGCCCGATGTTCAATCTGAGAAAGCAAGAGACAGGAGGCCAGCAGCTTCTGCTGCCCCCTAGAGATACGATCCTTCGCGGGACTGCCACCCACCCTGACGATCACATCGGCCCGGTGGGTGCCCACGGACGTCGCTCCGCGTTGCAGATCACGGCTCCATGCTTCCTCTAGCGCGGTCACGAGGGACTTCTCCTGAGCCCACCCCTGTTGAAGTGAGATCTCGACGTCCAGTCCCAGAAGCTCGCGACCGAACTCAAGAACGTACGGGGCCAGAAGCTCTACGTATCGAAGCCTCTGCTCATTGATTTGCCCCCCCGACTCCAGAAGCTCGGGGTCCCAAAGGCGAACCTCAGTGGCAGGCCGCTTGGCCTTTAGGGCAGCATTCCTTTGTTTCAGAGCGCGCTGGTACCTACGCATCGCACCCACGAAACCTGGTTCCACGTGGAACACCCCCCAATCCAGATAGCGCCGCCTCTGCGTCGGCCCGTCGTCAACCAAGCGATGAACCTCAGGATCAATGACCTGAGCCGGGAACATCGCAGCCATTTGAGCGAAACCGGTGGCGGGCTGGCCCCCAAGCCGAATCTCACTCCCAAGACGCGAACCGCGCACACCCAATGACGATGATAGACCCGACGACCCAACCACCTGCCCGACGACCATGAACTCGGACGTGCCGGCACGAATCAACGGATCCAATTGAGGACTGCGGAACGAGCGCCCGCAGCTCAGGAAATAGAGCGCTTCAAGCAAGCTTGTTTTGCCCGAAGCATTTTCGCCCGCAATCAATGTAAAGCGGGGATCGAAGTCCAGCTGGGCATGGGCAATGCAGCGAAAATCCCGGACCTCGAGCGCGCTAAGCGTCATGCCGCCTTCAAAGTCACCACTAGGACAAGTTTCCGCCGGATGATGAGCGCCCGACTACAAGCGCATCGGCATCACAACGTAGCGGGTATCTGTCGCACCTGGCGCATTCACCAGGCAGCTATTGCTGGAATCGGTCAATCCAATTTCGACTTCATTGCCATCGACCGCAGCTAGCGCATCCAGTAGATAATTGACGTTGAAGCCAATCTCCATTTCGTCTCCGTCATAGCCTACATCCAACTCTTCCTCGGCCTCTTCCTGCTCCGGGTTGTGAGCCTGCAACACCAACGTTTTCAGCTTCAGGCCGAGCCGGATTCCGCGGAACTTCTCGTTGCTCAAAATGGCCGCACGTTGCAGGGCAGCCCGCAACGTATCGCGATCTGCCTTCACCAAACGCGGTGGATTCGGAGGGATGACTCGACTGTACTCCGGGAAACGGCCATCAATAAGCTTCGAAGTGAAGCGAATGTCGCCAATATGGATCCGAACATGGTTGCTACCAATGGCCAACTCTACCTCACCCTCGCCGGACAGCAGGCGCTGCAATTCCAGCACGCCTTTTCGTGGAACGATGACCTGCAAAGGCGGGGCACCCGGTGCGATACCGGTATGGTCGAGCGCAATCTGGCACAAAGCGAGACGATGGCCGTCAGTCGCTACTGTTCGAAGCATTTTCGAGTCCACTTCAAGTAAAAGACCATTCAGGTAGTAGCGAACGTCCTGCTGGGCCATGGAAAAATGGGTCTTGTCGAGCAACCGCCTGAAGTCAGCTTGCTTCAGCTTCAATGTTTGCTGGGCATGGATCTGCTCCACGGTCGGGAAATCTCCGGCCGTCAAAGTCGACAGCGTGAAGCGACTCTTTCCGGACCGGACAATTGCCCTCTCGCCATCCACGGTTACAGTGACAATGGCCTTTTCGGGAAGCGCCCGAATGATGTCCAGGAGTTTTCTACCCGGGACCGTAACGTCACCTGGCTCCTGAAGGTCCACGGCCGAAGAAGCGACGAGCTCCACTTCAAGGTCCGTTGCCGTCACGGAAAGCTTGCCGTTCTTGCCTGACAACAGCACGTTGGCAAGGATCGGCATCGTCTGCCGCCTTTCCACCACACCCATGACGTTTTGCAGAGGAGCCAGAATGGCTTCGCGTTCCGCGCTGAACTTCATTGCTTCACCTTGAACATCCGATGGAATAGCTCGCCGTCAGCAATCTTAAGGTCTTATATAGATATAAAGTCTTATATAGATATTAAGAGTTATTACTATTATTACTGGCGGCCAAACCTGTTAGTAAGTCCCCAAAACACTGGTCAAACAGAATCTTGCGTCAAGCATAAGCAGGCGCGCAAACCCGGTATCGCCTGTCATCAGCCTGTGTGCTGCCTGTGGAGGAATCTGCCCACCGGCGAACCCACAGTTTATCCACAAACCTTTCCCCAGCTTATCCAGCCAGAGTGCGCAACAGATTCAGATAGTCTTCGCTCGTCCGCGTTTCCGTTTCCCGCAGTTCCTTGATCTTACGACAGGCGTGCAGCACCGTCGTATGGTCGCGACCGCCGAATGCATCGCCGATCTCGGGCAAGCTGTGATTCGTGAGTTCCTTCGCCAATCCCATTGCAAGCTGTCTCGGGCGGGTGATGGAACGGCTGCGGCGCTTGGAAAGCAGGTCAGCAACCCGAATCTTGTAATACTCGGCCACGGTTTTCTGAATATTCTCGATGGTTACGAGGCGATCCTGCAACGCAAGCAGGTCGCGCAGCGCTTCCTTCGCAAAATCCAAGGTAATCGGCCGACCAGTGAACTGAGAATTCGCAATGACCCGCCGCAATGCCCCTTCCAGCTCGCGGACATTGGACCGGATGCGCTTCGCAATGAAGAAGGCCACCTCCTCGGGTAACTCAACGTGCCCTTGCGCAGCCTTGCTCATCAGGATCGCAACGCATGTCTCGAGTTCAGGCGGTTCGACGGCCACCGTTAAACCCCACCCAAAGCGCGACTTCAGCCGCTCCTCCAGGCCAACCACTTCTTTAGGGTAGCGATCGCAAGTCAGAATCACCTGCTGCTGGCCCTCCAGAAGCGCATTGAACGTGTGGAAAAACTCCTCCTGCGAGCGCTCCTTGCCGGCAAAAAACTGGATGTCGTCAATCAACAGCGCATCCAGCGACCGGTATGCCACCTTGAACTCGTTGATGGTGTTGTGCTGCAGGGCCCGAACCATGTCGCCTACAAAACGCTCCGAGTGCACGTACGCAACCCGAGCGCCCGCATTTTTTTGCCGGATCATGTTCCCAACGGCATGCATCAGGTGCGTTTTCCCCAAGCCTACCCCGCCGTAGATGAACAGGGGGTTATAGGCCTTGCCCGGGTTCTCCGCGACCTGGATCGCAGCCGCCTTGGCGAGCTGATTGCTCTTGCCCTCGACGAAATTGGCGAAAGTGAACTCCGAATTCAGCCGCCCCCCAAAAGCGAGGGTAGAGGCCACGTCTTTGGCTGGAGACCGCAGCTCTGGGACGGCTGCCGCCGGCCCGGCAACAGGAACAACTACCCGGAGCGACCCAACCTCAAGAACGACCAAAGGAGCGGGTTCAGGAGCCGACAAGAACACGAGCTCCCGAATCCGGTCGACGACATTCTGGTTGATCCAATCAACAACGAAGCGATTGGGCGCCAACAGGTGCAGGACACCGTGTTCCTCGACAGCGCGAAGAGGCCGGATCCAGGTGTTGAAGTGTTGCTCCGGCAACTCGGCTTCGAGTTGTCTGAGACAAAGGCTCCACAACGAACCGTGCACAGGTCGTCCTCTCGAAGGCAATCGGGTCAGGCTTTGGGCGGGGAGCGAAGGGAGCGGAGTCTATACCGATGCCCGCAAGGTTATCCACAGGTTCGACCTGTAGCCGGCCCACGCGAGTGGCGCGCGAGAGCCTCATTCCCACCCGCAGGACCGGCTTGACACTCGCGGTCCCCGTGCGTACCCTTGCCGCCTTCTTTTTGGACCCACCAATTCGTTGTTTTAAGGGCAGTTTCGGATCCGGAAGAAGATCAGCGTTAGGCCGATCCCGAATTTGCAGCCACTCCCTCGGAAGTCATTGTCATGAAGCGTACGTATCAACCCAGCAACCTGCATCGCAAGCGGACTCACGGGTTTCGTGCTCGCATGGCAACCAAGGGCGGCCGTCTCGTGCTCGCCCGCCGTCGTGCCAAGGGCCGCAAGCGTCTCACCGTCTGACGCGTTTTCGACGCTTATTCCATCCATCAAGCCGCAGACCCGACCCTGCCGCCTGACCCCGGCGCAGCGTCTCAAGCAGAAACGAGAGTTCGACCTCGTCTACCGGCAGGCTCGTCGGTCTGCTGATTCCTTTTTCACGGTTCTCGCCCGCACGAACGATGGGAATCTCGCTCGGCTTGGGCTGTCCATGCCGGCGAGAGTTGTCGGAAATGCTGTTCGCCGCAACCTCGTCAAGCGGCTCGTTCGGGAGTCGTTTCGCTTGCACCAGCACGGACTGCCAGCCGCGGATATCGTCGTCAATGCACGCAGCGGTGTGCGAACCGGCGACAATAGTGCGATCCTGCGCAGCCTAGAACGTCATTGGCAGGCCGTATCCGTCGCATGCGCTCGTTCCTGATTTTTCTCCTGCACATCTATAGAAGCGGAATCAGTCCACTCCTTGGACCGCGATGCCGCTTCTATCCGAGCTGCTCCTGCTATGCCCAGGAGGCAATCAGGCAGCACGGTTCGCTTTCAGGACTTTATCTCGCAGTGCGTCGCCTGCTCCGTTGCCATCCCTGGCATCCGGGCGGGTACGACCCTGTGCCGGTAGAGCCGCCCCTTCACCGCCGGACTCCGTCTCTTCATGGATAACCAACGCATCATTGCCTGGGGCGTTCTGTCCCTTCTCTTGTGGCTCGGCTACGTCACCTGGCAGAAGGACTACGCTCCGCCGCCAACAGCTGCATCACAAGTTGCCGCGACTCCCGGCCCGCGGACCAGTGAATTACCGTCGCTGCCCTCGAGCGAGGCTACAACGCCAGCCACAACCAATGCCGGTGCGCCAGCAGTCACAGCAACTCCCGCCGTTGTCGCCGCAGGCGCAGCCCAGGCAGCAATCGTCCGCATCCACACGGACGTGCTCGATGTCAGCTTGAGCACACAAGGTGGCGAACTGCAGACCGCGGACCTGCTCAAGTATCCGCTCGTGAAGAACCAGCCCGACGTACCTGTTCGCTTGTTCAACAGCCAGCCCGGCAACAGCTTGTTTCTTGCTCGCTCCGGGCTGCGGGCTGCCGAGGGTCGTGGTGAACCGACGCATCTGGCGATCTACCAGGCCGCGGCAACCGAGTACCGTCTTCAAGACGGGCAGGACGAAGTAACCGTTCCGCTGACGTGGACGGACGGCCAGGGCGTCACGGTCACGAAGACTTACACCTTCCGCCGCGGCAGTTACGCAGTGCCCATTCACTACGAGGTGGCCAATGAGTCTCCAACAGACTGGAAGGCCGCCTCCTATTTGCAGCTCGTCAGGCACTACGAACCCGTCTGCCGCTCGATGTTCAACGTCGAGAGTTATGCCTATCGCGGCCCCGCGGTATACAACGGCAAGGCCTATCGCAAGCTCAATGTAGAGAAGGAAGAGGACAAGGCCTATCAGGCTTCCTTTGCCGGCGGCTGGATGGCCGCCATGCAGCATCACTTTGTCGTTGCTGCCGTGCCCCCCGTCGGTTCGAGCTACGACTATCAGCTCATCATTGATGCGAACAACGACTTCGTGATGTCCTATCGGGGCCCGGTAAAAACGGTTGCGGCTGGCGGGACTGGCCAGTACGAGGAAACGGTGTTCGTCGGCCCGAAACTGCAGGACCAGCTGGCGGTCACGGGCCCGAAGCTGCAGCTCACCGCGGACTACGGCATGCTCACCATCATCTCGCGACCCCTGTTCTGGTTGCTTGAAAAGGTCTTCGGCTTTGTCGGCAACTGGGGCTGGTCCATCATCCTGACGACCTTCCTCATCAAGCTAGTGTTCTACAAGCTCACCGAGACGAGCGGCCGCTCGATGGCGAAGATGCGCAACCTGGGTCCGCGCATCAAGGCCGTGCAGGAACGCTTCAAGGACGACCGCGAACAGCTCGGCCGCGCCATGATGGACCTTTACAAGAAAGAGAAGGTCAACCCTGTCGCCGGCTGCCTGCCCATTCTCGTGCAGATCCCCGTGTTCCTTGCGTATTACTGGGTGCTGCTCGAGAGCGTCGAGATGCGCCAGGCTCCGTTCCTTGGCTGGATCACCGACCTCTCTTCGCGCGATCCCTATTTCGTACTGCCCGTGCTGATGGGAGTGGCGATGTTCGGCCAGTTCAAGCTGAACCCGCAGCCGCCCGATCCCATCCAGGCGAAGGTATTTGCATTCATGCCCGTCATCATGACGTTCATGATGGCGTGGTTCCCCGCCGGCCTCGTGCTCTACTGGATCACGAACACTGTGCTGTCGATCGCGCAACAGTGGAACATCAACCGCCTGGTCGTTGCAGGGAATAAAAAGGACTGACGGGCCCGCGGACTCAGGTGCCTGCCATCGTGAACCCGGACAGGGTCAGGTCATGAAAGCCGGCGTCAGCCACGACACCGATACCATCGCGGCGATTGCAACCGCCGCCGGGAGGGCCGGCATTGGCGTGGTCCGGATCTCTGGCCCGCAGGTTCAGGCAATCGCCACGGCAATCCTCGGCATCCTGCCGAAACCACGCGTTGCCACGCTGCGGCCCTTCAAGGGCGAGTCCGACGAAGTGTTGGACAGTGGACTCGCGCTCTACTTCGCAGCGCCTGCGTCGTTCACCGGTGAAGACCTTCTCGAGTTGCAGGGCCACGGCGGCCCGGTCGTGCTCGACCGATTGTTGCAGCGATCCCTGGCGCTCGGTGCGCGCCTTGCCGAGCCAGGCGAGTTCAGCCGCCGCGCATTTCTCAACGACAAGATCGACCTCGTCGAAGCGGAAGCCATCGCGGACCTCATCGACAGCGCCACCGAGCAGGCAGCGCGCGCGGCCGTTCGTTCGCTGCAGGGAGAATTCTCGCTGCAGATCCACTCGCTGGTGGAAGCCATCACGGCCGCCCGGATGCATGTCGAAGCGGCCATCGATTTTCCGGACGAGGAGATCGATTTCCTCGACGACGCCACCTTGCGGTCCAGAATCGACCACATCCTTGATGCTTTCAAATCACTTACCGCGGCGGCCCGGCAGGGTACGCTGCTACGGGAAGGCTTTCGCGTGGTCATTGCCGGCAAGCCAAACGCCGGCAAATCGAGTCTGCTGAATCGCCTGGCCGGATATGAAGCTGCCATCGTCACTCCGCTTGCGGGCACGACGCGTGACCCGCTGCGCGAGCAGATCCACCTGGACGGCCTGCCTTTGTACCTTGTCGACACGGCGGGACTCAGGGACAGTGCGGATCTCATCGAAGCCGAGGGCATTCGCAGAGCGCGCGATGAGATGTCGCGCGCGGACCGAATCCTGTACTTGATCGATGCAGCCGCGCTGCCAACGCCGGCAACGCTGGAGCAGGAGCTCGCGGAGTTGCCGCCGCAGATCCCAGTCACGCTCGTGCTCAACAAGATCGATGCGACCACCGTCAATGCCGGTGTTCCCTATGAGGCCTGGACCCAGCAACGGATCTCGGCGTTGACCGGGGTGGGTTTGCCCGAGCTGCGCGATCACCTCAAGCAGGCAGCCGGATACCGTAGCGCCGACACCGGTGTCTTTTCTGCCAGGCGGCGACATCTGGACGCGCTTGCGCGGGCTGGACAGCAGGTCGGAGCAGCCCAGGGCCACCTCCTGGAGCGCCGCGCCGGAGAGCTCGTGGCGGAGGAATTGCGGCTGGCGCAACAGTCCCTCGCGGAAATAACGGGTGATTTCACCTCAGAGGACCTGCTCGGGAGGATCTTTTCCAGCTTCTGCATCGGCAAGTAGGGGAGCCTGGCCGCAGAGGCAGGACTGTCCGGCCTCTCTCAGGAAAGTTCCTGATACCCCGACTACGGGCGTTGCCA
>Ga0114966_10005860_pt1 | contig 10323 bp, 5 predicted proteins | sample M_130207_XF_Meta_FD_87029 | JGI IMG/M metagenome (GOLD analysis project Ga0114966, IMG submission 87029) | Freshwater microbial communities from Lake Montjoie, Canada to study carbon cycling - M_130207_XF_MetaG | ecosystem: Environmental > Aquatic > Freshwater > Lake | place: Lake Montjoie...
ACCCGATGGCAGGCTGGTGCTGAATAATCTGCAGCAGCGTTGGCGCGAGATCGCCGGCGGCAACCTGACCTTTGACGGTGCGCCCAACGATTGCACATGGGACAAGGGAACGTGCGTAGCACACTAAATTCTCCTGCCGTCACGCGGCATCGCCCGCGCGGCTTCACTTTGATCGAGTTAATGGTCGTCGTGACCATTATTGCCCTCATGCTGGTGATCGGCGTGCCGGCGATGAGCGAGTTCGTAGCTGACCAGCGCGTACGCACGGTAGCTTCCGACATCACCGCCGATATCGCCCTGGCGCGCGCCAAGGCGATTGAATTGAGCCGTCGCGTATACCTTGAGAAACTTGGCGGTACGTGGAATAACGGCTGGCGTCTCTATGCCGATGCCAATGACAACGCGACCTACGACGTGGGCGTCGATACGGAAATCAAGCGCTTCGACGGGTTTACCTCCGGCACCATTTACGTTTGCACGCTGCCAGTGGCCGCTTTCCCTACGCAGATCGTATTTCGGCCGGACGGGCGGATCGTGCGCGTCGGCGCCGTCACTGCCAACGACGGCATTTACATCGTCGATACCATGGGCGACGGCACGACTGCCAACGACAAGATCCGCGGCGTCCAGTTCGGGTTTTCCGGGCGCGCCACCATGCTCAAACTCAACGCCACCGCCTTGCCATGCCTCGCCAATTAAACCGCGGCTTCACGCTGATCGAAGTTCTGGTCACCCTGGTGATCCTGACGTTCGGGCTACTCGGCATTGCCGGCCTGATGGCCAAAGGCCAGCGCATCGCATTCGAGGCTTTTCAGCGCCAGCAAGCGGTCGCACTCGCGTCCGACATGGCTGAGCGCATCCGCGGCAACCGCCTGCTGGCAGTGGCGTGCCCTGCCGGTCCCGCGTGCACTACGTACACGGCGGGCGCACCGATAATCACCCCGTTGGGAAGCGGCGCTTTTTACAACGACTACCGCACCGGCGCCATCAAGGATTGCGCGGCCCAGGTCTGCACCATTCAGGAACTCGCGATGTACGACATCGGACTGTGGGATGGTTTGCTCAACGGCTATTCCGAGCAGCAATCGGGCACCGGCAACCGTATCGGCGGCATAGTCAACGCTCGCGGTTGCATTGAGGAGACGTCAAATACCAGTTTGACCTGCCCGCCGCCGCCGGCGCCTGCCTCACTGTTCAGCCGCACGCTGCGCATCAGCGTGTCATGGCAGGGCAACGACGACACTTCCGCTCCCACCGGCTCCAATTGCGGCGTCGGATTATACGGCGCCGACACCAAGCGGCGAATCGTAGCCTACGACACACTGGTGCAACAACCATGCCCATGACCCCCACGAAACTTATGCACTCCCGTCTTGCCTTCATGCGCCTCACCCTGGCGCAACGCGGCATGTCGATGATGGAATTGATGGTCGGCCTCGCCATCGGGATGGTACTGACGCTCGGCATGTTCACCATGATAGTCAGCACTTCGCAATCGTTTCGCGTCAACGATGATTTTTCCCGCATGCAGGAAAACGCTGCCAGCACGTTCCGTTACCTCAGCGATTCGCTGCGGCAGGCGGGCTTCTACGGCAACGCGATGGACACCAGCAAGATTGCGTTCGTGGCGGGCAGCGCGGTCGCGACGACTACGGATTGCGGGTCGGCGAGCGTTGGGCCGACAACCAATTTCGCGCTGGATTTCGCGACGCCCATTCGCGCCTACATGAACACCACCGATGCGGCCCTGATAATCAACCCGTTGACCGTGAACGCGGCTTTTCCCTGCATTCTGCAATCGAATTTCAGCGCAGGCCCCGCCGGGATCGCCAACCCCAATCCCATACTGGTGACGCGCGGCGCGAGCGGTTTTCGCCTTTGCTGGTCGATCGTCGCCGCCGTGGCGAATGTGTCGCCGGCCTGCTCAAATACGCCCAGCCTGCTCACGAACCAGCCGAATTTTGCAACCACCATCTACCTGCAGTCGGATCCGTATCAGGGGCTGGTGTTTTACGGCACGGACTATGCGACTTTGCGCGCCGGCGCGACCGGGCGCAAATATCCGAATGGCATTGACATGGAAATGTTTGAATATCGGGCGCATGTCTACTATGTCCGCCCTTGCAGCCGCCCTGCCGGCGGCGCGGTCAATTGCACCGGCACCGCCGACGATGGCGGCCAGCCGATACCGACGCTGGTGCGCCAGGAGCTGGTCGGCAGCACCATGACCGAAGTCCCGCTGGTCGAGGGCATCGACCTCATCGACTACCGTTTCGGCGTCGACAGCAGCAACCCGGCGGACGGCGTAGCGGATTTTTACACCTCGACTATCGTGACCGCGACGCAGTGGGCGCAGGTGGTCTCGGTCAAAGTCACCATCCTGGTGCGTTCGCCCAACGTCAATATCGAATACGACGACAGCGGCAAGGCCTACGATCTGCTGGGAGATAACGCCACCGCGCTTTACAGGTGCACCAATTCCCCCGCACCTGCGTGCAATTACAAGCGCAAGATTTTTTCGCAGACTATTCAAGTGCGCAATATCGCGCAAAGGAACGGTGCATGATTATTTCTCGTCCTGCTGTACCACACCGCCAGCGCGGCGCGGTGCTCATCGTCTCGCTCATCATGCTGGCGGTGTTGACGCTGTTCGTTATCTCCATGATCAAGACTTCGATCATCGAGTTGAAGATCGGCGGCTCCAGCCAGACCGCCGCCCTCAACCTCGCCGCCGCGGATTCTGCGCTCGATAATTTCCTCGCTTTGAACGGCGGCCGCTTTGCACCAGGCTGGCTGACGCTGGTTGGTGCGCAAGGCCCGGTCGCAGGGTCGTTCAATTACACCACGGCAAACAGCGCATACGGCGCGCTTGGCAGTTCCGTCGTGGTGACGGCCGTGCAACTGAGCTGCGGCGCATGGAGCCAGATCGGCACCATGTTCGGCGCCATGAGTTTGCAGGCGGTGCAATTCGACCTCGCGGCCGTCGCGACCGGCGGGCTCGGCACTGCCGGCACCGCGGTCGTGCATCAGGGCATTCAAGCTGCAGCGCCGGGCGGATCTTGTGTTTAAGCAAATGTTGATCAATGTCGCAACCGATAAAAAATCCCGCGCGCGCGCTGGCGCGGGCCGGTCATTCGTCAAGTTCTACCAATGAGGTGTCACTTGAATAAACGCGAACTTTTCAAGAAAACCATCGCCTGGATACTGATTGCGACTACGCTCAATCCGACCTTCATGGCGCCCGCTTTCGCGCGCGACAGCGACATTTACCTCGCGAGCACCAGCGGCACCAGCACGGCCGAACCCAACGTGCTCTTCATCCTCGGCACCAACGACCGCATGAACGTCGCCGAAGCGTGGCGCGAATACGATCCGGTCACCTACGACTCGCACGCCGAGTACCTGTGGAATGACCTCAACATCATCAACGGCACCGTCATCGAGCAGACCACCGAGCACATCGACAAGATCTCGACCGCGGCGCCGCCAACCAACCCCTTCAGCGCATGGGGCACCTGGTCGGGCGCGCTGAACACCGACCGCCAGGCTTTATGGATGGCGACCAAGGCCTATGCGAACGGCACCCAGGGCACCGACCCCGGTCCGCGCTCGCAATACCGCAACTACTGGCTCGCCTCCTGGCATTACTGGCTGCCCACCGGCACGTCGACAACCGACCCGCGGCTGTGGTCGGTTTCGTTCAACCGTTTTCTCGGCTTCGTACAGACTATTGCCGGTGCGCGCGGTGGGGTCACCTTCCCGCCCACCACGGCCAATTACAGCGGCGCCAACGACTTCCGCGGCTCTAACCTGTGCCAGACCTCATACACGCAGATAGAACCATCGACGATATTCGCACCGACCGGCCGCGCGCAGAATGCCGGGTTCATGACGAACCAGCAATGGATACGCTACGACCCGTACCTTAACCTGACGGCCATCAACAACCCGGCGGCGAATTATCCCGGCAGCAACGCGACTTACGTCGCCAGCAACGGCACCACTTATTACCGCGGATTTCTCGACGCTTCGCTGCCCATTACCAATACATCGGGCGCCAATGTGCTGCCGCGGCTCAACGGCCCCGGCAACGGCCCCAACAACGTATTCCGCGACAGCAATGGCGGCAACGTCGGCAGTGCCGGACAGCCGATTCGCGTGCGCAAGGACATACCTGATTCAGCCAGCGCCGGCGGGACCCTTAACTTCGTCGATGCCGGCGACTCGTACGGCGGGTGGACCGACCCTGCGGCCGACCTTGGCGGGTATGTTTTCCAGTCATGGGTCGGCACCAGCACTCCGGGATACTACTATCCGCAAACCGTGCTCGCCGCCCTGCGCGGCGTGTACGGTTATCTTACTGCCACATCCGCTACAGCAAACGGGTTGCAACTCGAGCAGTTCGCAGCATGGCGGGGCAATCGCGACAGTGCACCGACGTTCGGCAATCAGGTCGGCACGCCCGCTTATTACGACATCAGTTCGGGACTGCGCGGCGCCGCACAGATAAATTGCGATCCGGCGGCCGGCCCGGCCGTGGCCAACCAGTGTATCAATCTGGCTGGCGCCAACCAGAACGCAAACTGGACCCAATTGTGCACTCCCGCCGGCACCGTCCGCGCGGAGCGCGACGCGCAGGACACCACACGCTATTCGGGCATCGGCCTTTCCTGCACGAATTCCGCGGCCGGCGGCACATTCTCCGGCGGCCTCTCATGCGTCGGCCCTGCCAGCAATCCGACCTGCACCACACCGCTGCTGACCGCCCCGACCCTCAACTGCGGCATAACCAACACGCAGAACGTTTTCTACACGCGGCTCAACACCACGCCCTGCATCTGGAGCCCCGCGCAGTCAACCATTAACGTCGCCACCTGCACGTGGACCGGGGGACGCACCTCGGTCTACATCGAAGGCCAGGGCACCTACTTCTATGGCGGCTCCTGTACGGAAAACGGCTCTACCGCGAGCTGCGTGAAGCCCTCGGGCTCAATTGCGCCGGGAACGTACAACGCCACCTTGACCCTCAACGGCGTCTCGCGCACCGACGTGATCGGCCCCTTTCCGTCACCCGCGCCAGCCGCGGGCACCACCACGCTCGGTTGCGGCAATGCCAGAGCAGCGGGCACCTACAGTTATGCGGGCACCTGTGCCGCCAACCCGACCACGGGCCAATGGACGGATCCGCCCGCGATCGGCGTCACGACGACATCGGCCGTTCCCGGCACCGCACCGGCGACGCCTGCAAGTCAAAGAACAGGGGTCAACCCGGCCGCGTGCGCGGCCACCGGCGGCAGCGCGCTAACCATTCGCGGCCTTGCGCAGACTTACAACCAGACTTGCGGCCCTACGCTGGCCACTTTCGACCAAACGTGCGGCACGCGCTACGGTGCAGCCTGCCTCACCGACGGCGTGCGCAACAACCATTGCCCCGCCAGCGTGACAACGACGACGGTTGCGATCCCGGGCGGCAGCAATTTTTTCCAGACTTACCAGATCAACGCGACGACCACCAGTCTCGTCCATGAATGCATCGCTGACGGGCCGGCGCAGAACCCCGGCGGCAACAGCTACCCAACCAATCAAGTGCGCACTTTTGCTACGGCGGCCAATACGACTGCCATCGCGAGTACGTTGTACTCAGGCGCTAACAAGACGCAGTTGTACACGCAAACCGCTGGTGAGCAGGTAGTCGCCGATGCCTCCAAAAACATCGATGTTTACTCGACCAATTACCTGAACTTCCTGTACGGCGCAAAGGCGTGCCGCGATTCCTCCGGCGCCCTCATCACCACCAGTCCGCTCAGCACGCCGCCGGCAGGCGCAACCTGCAGCCCGATCGCGCGCAAGACGCGCCTGGCGGTCGCCAAGGACGCGTTGTCAGGCCTGGTCGCTACCACCGACGGCGTGCGTCTTGGGCTGATGGTCTACAACAAAACACAGGGTTGCAACGCGACCCCCGGCACCGCCGGCATCACGCAAGGCGATATAGTCACCGGCTCGAACACCCTGACTGTCGTCGATGGCACCATATTCAACGCGACAAACGCCATCACCATCCTTGGCGCGGGTGCCGCCGGCGCCAACCTGAGTACCACCATCAGCTCCAAGGTCGGCAACGTCTACACTCTCGCCACCACCGCCAGCACTACGGTTGTCGGCGCGCAGGTGCAGGCGAACAGCAACGCTTTCCCCAACGCGAACAAGATCACAGTCGTCGACCCCACGCAATTCATTGCCGGCAACGCGATTACAGTTGTGGGCGCAGGTGCAGCCGGCGCCAACCTCGCCACTACCATCAGCTCCATCGCCGGCAACGTCTACACGCTTGCCACCGCGATGTCGACGGGCGTCAACGGCGCCTCAGTCCAGCTCACTACCTGCACAGGCGGCAACGTCAATGATGGCGCGAATGTCGCGTACGCGGTGCGGCGCATGGGCAGCGACTCGTCTGACTTGCCCGCGTACAACAACCGGCAGTCCCTGATCACTGCAATACAAGGCGTGGTGGCATCGTCGCGCACGCCGCTGACCGAGTCACTTTATGAAGCGTACCGGTATTTTTCCGGACGTACGCCGAAGTGGGGCACGTCGAGCCTGCCTGCAGGCGGCGGCGGCGTGATCACCTCGCAACGCGAAGTCAGTTCCGGCGTCAACAGCGATCCGCCCAGCGTTTATGCCAACGTCAGGCTGGTAGGTCCGTCGGGCAAGTACAACTCGCCTATGCTCAACAACCCCAACGTCGCGGGCCCGGCGAACTGCCAGAAGAATTACATCGTGATGATCAGCAACGGTCAGCCGGAGGAGGACGCCGCGGCAAACCCCGACATCAAGGCCATGGTGTACGCGGGCGCCACCGGCGCGACCATCTCACCGCGCACCGACTACGACACCGCCGGCGCAACGCCCAACAACGCCGGCGCGCCCGATTACCGTCAGATCCCGACTGTCGCGGGCGGCAGCCCGTACGGCCCGGCAGATTCTGCCGGCGCCACGGTCGATGGTGGTTACGTGTGGCTGGACGAACTGTCCTACTACATGTCGCAGGCCGACGTCAGTCCGGGAGCGGCGAATTTTCAGTCCGAATACTCCACGTGCAGCAATCCGGTCGCGCCGGGTCACACATGTAACGGCCCGACGACGACCGACCTGATCACAGGTCGCCAGTCCATCGTTACCTACACCATCGGTTTCGCCGGCATCAGCGCACCGGTGGTGCAGAACGCGGCGCTAGTGTCGGGCGGCATCTACTATGTCGCGCAGAACGCCGATCAATTGAAAGCGGCGCTGGTGGCGGCGTTCATCGCGATCCGCAACTGGAACCCGACGGCAGCAGCCGCAACCGTGCCGATTTCGTCCCTCAACCGCGGTGAGAGTTCGCACGACGTTTATCTCGCATTCTTCGGACCGTCGGTGGCTTCGACGTGGCCGGGGACTGTCAAGAAATACCAGATCAGCACGCTGGCATCCGACTGCGGCGCCGGCATTCCGCTGTGCCTGGTCGGCCAGACGCAGATCAACGGCCTGTATAACATCCAGACCATCGATCCGGTGACCGGGATTTCCGTCGTCGACCCGACCGCGGTAAGCGGCGCCAACGACCTCAACCATCCGACCGGCAGCGCGTGGCAGGCCAGCACGGTGCAGGACGGCGCGCTGCCGACCAAGGGCGGCACCGGCCACGTGCTGATCAATACAGCGGGTTACACACCCGACCTGCGCAAAATCTATACTTATCTCACCGACAGCGTAACGCTGTATACGAGTTCCACGAAGTCAACGACCACCGACTTGACGCACGTCACCAACGCGGCGGACTACATCACCAACGGCAGCAAAGTCACGCGCTGCCGGCTTGGCGACTCTGGTGCCTGCAACGGCTCGTCCACCATGAGTCTGGCGACCAAGGAAACTCTGCTCAGCTTCGTCCGCGGCGGCAATCTCGGCGATGCGAATTGCACGGACGGCAGCACCGGCTCGCTCTGCTCTACCTGGTCGACATGGCCGCATTCCGCCGTCGAACACTCGAAACCGGTGATCGTCAATTACAACAGTTCGACCACTCCGCCGGTGCAGTACATGTACTATTTGCAGAACAACGGCATGCTGACGGCGGTCGACACCAGCACCGGCCGCGAGAAATGGTCGTTCCTGATCGAAGAGGCCCTGCCAAAAATCGCTTCGCTGCAGGCCAATGCGAACGGCCCCGAGATTTACGTCGCCGACGGCAGCCCCGCGGTGTATTACGACGATCAGAACGGCGACGGCATCGTCAACGGCAGCGACCGCGTCTGGATTTACTTCGGGCTGCGGCGCGGCGGGCGCGCTTACTATGCGCTCGATATCACATTAAAAGACCAGCCGTTCTTCAAATGGAAAATAACCGCCGAGCAGCCTTCGCTCAACGACGGCACCATGGCCTCGGGAAGCAGCAACCTTTTCGTCGGCTACACCGCTAACTTCGCGGTCGGCATGACCGTAAAAGTTGCCGGAGCCGGCCCGAGCGGCGCCGATCTCACCGCGAACATTACCGCAATCAACGGTAGTGAGACGCGCATGACACTGAGCACCACCGCCAGCACCACGGTCGCCAACGCGCGCATTGAGACCGTCGGCACCCCGCTTTCGGCCAAGGTATGCAGCGCCAGCAGTACTTGCGCCAACAACTCCGCATACAACGAACTGGGGCAAAGCTGGTCGACGCCGAACGTCGTCAAGTTGAAGTCGCTCTTTGGCACTACCAACAATCCGCCAGCGCTGATATTCGGCGGCGGCTACGATCCGGCCGAAGACACGGTGCCCCCGGCTACCCGCAACACGGGCCGCGCAGTGTTCATCGTCAACGGCGATACCGGAGCCACCAACAACGCGGTACTCAAGTCGTTCGGCGCAGGGCAGGGCAACATAGCCGCCGATTTCCGCACCGCCAACATGCTCAGCACTTATTCAGTGCCGTCGGACGTCACTGCGATCAACACCGACTTCGACGCGCAGAACTACGTCGATCGCCTCTATGTCGGCGACATGGGCGGCAACGTCTGGCGCTTTGACGTAGATGATGCGAATCCTGCCAACTGGAAAGGCGAATTGCTGGCAAGCTTGTCTAACGCCGCGGGCGAAAAGCGCAAGTTCTTCTTCCCGCCGGCAGTGGCGCCGCAGGACCATCCGTTCAACTTCCACGCGGTGTATATCGGCTCGGGCGACAAGGAGCATCCGCTGCTCACGGGCAGTACCGTGCCGCCCACCACCGACGACCGGATGTTCATGCTGATGGACGACCCCACGCTGAATTCAGGCGGCGGCACGCCTGACACCGGAGGCCCCTCGGCACTGGCGACGCCTATCGTGCTGGGGACGCTCGTGGATATCGCGGACATCTCGACGACCGGCGCTGACGCCACTTCGTTGATCAGTAGTGCGAACAGCCTGAAAGGGCGCCAGGGCTGGTCGCGCCGGCTGCAAAACGGCGAGAAGGTCGTCAACGCTACAACTGTGTTCCGGCTGCAGTCGCAAATCAGCCGGCTGCGGTTCGGCACTTACGCGCCGCTGGTGCAATTGAATGCCTGCACACCGCCGGGCGAAGGGCGATTGAATGAAATCGACTCGTTGACTGGAGATTTGCTTGCGATCAACGGCGCCGCCGCGGGACCGCAACGCTGGTATTCGGGCTTCCTGTCGCGCGGCTATATGTCGAGCACCCAGCTCCTGATATTGCCGAGCGGAGGCGTGGGCAGCACCAAGATCATTTACCAGTTCAACTGTGCGGACGCGAATTGCCAGGGCACCCAGATCGGAACCTTGGGCGCACCGACCAAGATCTACTGGTACCTCGAGCCCGAGCAGTAAGCGGTCAGGCAACTCTTAAAATCCCTGCCTTGCGGCAGGGATTTTTTTGTACGCGTGCTGTGGAGATTGAGCCGGGGACTACCCCCCCGGTGAGGCCGGGTCAGGAAGCTTCGGTGGCCAGATTCTTGGGTAGTGGAAACGTCACGCGCTCGGTGATCCCCGCCAGCTCCGAGACTTCGGTCGCACCCAGTTCCCGCAAGCGGAAGACGACTTCCTGCACCAGCACTTCGGGCGCCGATGCACCGGCGGTAACGCCAACACGCGCTTTGCCTGCGACCCATTCGGGTTTCAGCTCGCCCGCATTGTCGACCATGTAGGCGGCCACATTCTGATTGGCCGCTACTTCGCGCAGGCGGTTGGAGTTCGAACTGTTCGGTGAACCGACCACGATCACGACGTCGCATTGCTGGGCCAGCACCTTGATTGCATCCTGGCGGTTCTGCGTCGCGTAGCAGATATCATCTCTTTTCGGGCCGA
>Ga0114966_10005861_pt1 | contig 10321 bp, 14 predicted proteins | sample M_130207_XF_Meta_FD_87029 | JGI IMG/M metagenome (GOLD analysis project Ga0114966, IMG submission 87029) | Freshwater microbial communities from Lake Montjoie, Canada to study carbon cycling - M_130207_XF_MetaG | ecosystem: Environmental > Aquatic > Freshwater > Lake | place: Lake Montjoie...
GCGATACTGGATGCACCAACGCCGGCACCAGGGACATATTTCTTATTAACATTCGCAGGAATTCCAGTAATAATGCCTAATGGAAAATTTCGACGATTTCCGCCACCACCCATTCTTTTATACGCAAATCCGCCTTTTCCAACATAAAAATTTCCGTTTGTCATTTTATATAGTACCATAATATTATAATTTTTTCATTATAATATTATTTATTGTCATATACACCATATATTTTACATAGTTTCATATTTGACAATTTATGAAATTTTTCGGGTAGGAATATCCGCACTAACCAAATAAATTGAATTCTCAGTTATAATAATGTACTCAGTTCCACTTTTATAAAATTTGGCAATACCTGATGTGTACTCATCTTCAGATTTAACCAACAATTTTTCACCATTCTCTTTAACTCCAACCAACGCTTTCTTATCTAAAGACGCGGACCAATAATCCAACATAATTGGCTTATCTTCCACAATGCTTAACTTGGCTGCATGCTTTAAAGTAATTTCACTTGGTAATCTGTATGAATCTTGCGTAGCTACTGCGGTCGATTTCGGGTCGGCTGACATTTATATTATAAAAATTTTAAAAGTCTTTAAATACTAATATCGATAAAGTATTTTATTTTATGAGGTATTTTGTAAATTCAGTTAATTTGTAATAAATAAATATAAGTATAATATAATGAATACATTATCAACAACGCCTGTATTAGCAGAGAATTCTTTACATAATGTTGAAAATTATAAACAGGATATATCATGTAATTCTAGCAGTATATTACATAAATATAATTTATTAGCTATTGATTATTTATTGTTTATAATTGATAATATACATATAACAAATGTACTACATAGTAAATTTATAATATTGAAAGGATTAAATACTATAACCCACGTATTCAATATGATATTATATTATTCAAAAAATCCAGATTTGGCATTTTATCATAGTCAAAAATCGTTTTATTTTTATGTTGAATTCATATCTCAAATTACAGGATACGGACAACAACCTTTTTTACAATTAAATTCTCGTGATGCCGTAATGTTTGTATATAAAAAAACAGTGTTTGAGATTAACAATGAATATCGTAAACAGGGGGTAAAATATTCAATTGAAGATACATCAAAATTGAATATATTAAATACATATATAGATATAATAAATTGCATCATTAATACTAGCATAGGACAATTGGCTGATTTTTCAAAAGAGTCGGATAAATGTAAATTTAAACAAAATATTAAAACAATTGAAAAAATAGGTAATAAATTGATTGGTATAAAATACAATAATGATACCAATACAATATTTACCACAGTTTGCCTGTTTATTGAAACATTAAATACTATATATACTGATTTAACTATTGATGATAATTATTATGTATTAATTGAAACATTTATTAAAAAAATATCAAAATGTAAAATAAATGCTGTGGATTTTGAACGTATACACTGCAATCTGATAGATCCAATAATATACGCAAAATTAGAAGATGAATCAGACCAATTTATAGATTGGATATTTACACAACATTAGATGATTGTGTAATGGGTGTTGTAATAATAATTGTTTTTCTGCGAATCTTTTTCTTTTTCTCTTTACTAACTACATTTTCATCATTAATTATCTTTTGACCGATTTTGTGAAATTCTGTAATTAATAATGTCTTGAGGAATTCGTAAATGATATATAAAACATGTTCGTCGCACATACCTACAATAAGTAAACTTCCTGTTCTAAAAATCATGAATGATACAGTTACAATGTTATTATGTAGATTTCTTTCTTCATCGGATACCTGAGATCCTGTTTGAATGTTTAAATTTGGGTTATATAAAATTTACATTGAATACATGGATACGAACATGGATCATATATGCATTGAATATTATATTTAAATTTTAAAATATCAAATAATACTTCACGATTAATATAAAACCCGCAATTAAAATTCGAATTAATAAGTACTGTATCACTGATCTGTTTATACCCTAACGTTGTAGGTAAAAAGGGTTGAATTGTTTTAATAATATTTAATAAAACACACTCAAAAATATAATCTGTTTGAATTCCAGGAATTTCTAGTTTTCCAGTATTAAACACCTTTATGTGGAATTCTTTGAATATATCATGAATTTTAATACGTAAAATAATAACAAAACAATTATAAAATGCGCTCTTCTTTTTACAACGGTAGCTCATTAAATCCTTTTTAGAGATACCTATACTGACCTTTCTGATATCCTTAAATTTTATTCTACCATTTGGATTATTAATAGAAGTCATAACGTGTTGTTCGCAAAAGTTTTCATTTTTAATATTGGTTTGTATAATATCCAACTCTTCTTGACAGGTTGAGTTGAATTTTATTTGTTTTTTAATGACACCATTTTCGGGTGTAGCATATGGTAAAACGGGAATTTGCCAGAATATAGTTTTTAAATCTATCTCTTGGTCTAAATATGCAATTTTACTTTTGGTTGAAATATAAATATCGGTAGCTTTAGGAATTTCTATGCCACTAATAATATTACCCTCCTTTTCTAAATTAGGGGTATCATTATTATTTGACGCATTATTAGTTGATGTAGAATTAATACTGCTTGTTGTATATTCATTATTATCATCGTCAGATATATCTTCATAATCAGGTGATATAAAATTGGCCCACTCTTCATCAATTCCTATTTTTAAGTCTGTTATGGATGATTCCATAATATTAATTTATGTTTTGTCTTTATATTCTTTAAATTATTTCATTTCAATTATTTATATTATTGTATAATATAAAGATGGACGGTTTAAAATCTAGCATCATACATGAAAGAAGCAATATCATCCCTATTAAAAAAAACTCTTCTACAGACAATATGGCATCATTTAGCAATACATATAGTTTAAAACAGAATTTATTTGATCCTAGTAAAAGTTCTCCACCCAATGAATTTATGAAGAAATTAAATAAAAGGATGTCAATGTATGATACTGTTAAGGTACCCGATCCATTATATTAGTATTACATATGTATAGGTATATATGTAATTAGTTTTTATTGGTATACAAATTTACATTAGTGCAAAAACAATATAAAATTATAATACAATAAATATTATAATGGAAAATACCCAAACCGTATACCTTAAAACAGACGATAACAAAATTATAAATGAAAAATGTATAAGATGGGTAAAAAAAATGAGTGAGTGTTTGGAAGTGTGTACCAAATCAACTGGGTGTAATATAAAAAACGGAGATACACATCAAATATGTAAATTACATAATGTAAATAGTTATAGTAAACTTAATAAACATTTTGATTAAAAGTTTCATGTTAAATCTTCAAAGGTATAAATGAAGGTAATCTAGACAGAGCATATTTAATATAATGCGAATTTTTACAGTCTTGATAATGCATGATGTTCTCAACAAAGAGCAAAAACTCGCTATTTATTATATGTGATTTATTACGAATAATATAATTCAGGTAATCCTTGATTATATTTTTTTTATCAATATTATATGTTACGCTGATTTCTTGTATATATGAAATAATATTGTCTAATTTCTCTCTTTGTTCTATTTGTGAATATAAAATATCCCATACTCCGTTATTTATAATATTGAGATGGTGATCTATATGTATAGCAGTTTGGGAGTGGTTTGATTGTAAAAAATTAATCATACTCCTAATGTCTGATTTATATAATTGTTGTATTTGGATAATAGAATTAGGAGAAACGTCCATTTTTTCACTAGTTACAATTTTTGTTAAAAACTGAATTATATCCTGTTCCGGCAATTGATTGAATCTTAATCTGAGAAATTCGTTCTGCAATCCTTCATCTATGCGACTAATATAATTACAAATAAGACAAAAACGGACAGAACTAGAGTAATTTTGCAATAAATATCTAAGAGCTTGTTGTGCGTTTTTCGTCATATAATCAACCTCGTCTAATATAACAAATTTCATTCCTTTATTAAATAGTGTTTTGGAATTCACAAATTGATTTATTTGGTTTCGTATAATATCTATTCCACGTTCATCTGATGCATTCAAATGAATAATAAGACCGCTGTCCTGTTGATTGTTTTTTTTCTGATATTCATTAACTAAATTTATAATAGACGTTGTTTTTCCTGTACCAGGTGGTCCAAAAAATAATAAATTTGGGAAATAAGAAGTGTTTATTATATTTTTCATTATTGTTTTATTGTAAGGATCTAAAACAATATCTTCAAAATTCGAGGGTCTAAATCGTTCTACCAACGGAACTCCATTATTGAGTGAATACATTGGTTGTTATATTTCTAATGGAATACTATTTAAATAATAATATGTGGATTGCATTAAATATTATTATGAAAAATAATATATAAAAATTGAAGTATATTTATTCTATAGTATGTCCGTTAATTATTCTGTAACACCCTCAAACAAAGAAATGTCTGGATATTTGGAAATTTTTCTAGGATCGATGTATAGCGGCAAAACAAGTAAATTATTGGAATTACACAAACAAAATAAATATTGTAATATTTCTGTAGCAGTTATAAATCATAGTGCGGATACGCGTTACGCCGATAATAACATGTTATCATCCCATGATAAAATTATGATCCCATGTATTCATGCTACCAGAATATCCGATATTTGGACCAATGAGGCAAATGAATATAATGCGGAATTAAAATCCGCGGAAGTAATTTTGATAAACGAAGGTCAGTTTTTCGAGGATTTATATGAATGCGTGATCGACATGTTAGATAATAACAAAAAGGTATACATTTCTGGGTTGGATGGTGATTTTGAAAGAAAAAAGTTTGGACGTTTATTAGATTTAATACCTATGTGTGATAAGGTTACAAAGTTAACTGCATTATGCAATATTTGCAGAAATGGGACTCCTGGAATATTTTCATTGCGACTCTCAGATGAAAAAGTTCAAACACTTATTGGCTCAGATAATTATATTCCAGTTTGTAGAAAATGTTACACGGATCATCAAAAAGCATAGAGTATTATAGTATTAGAATATTAGAGTATTAGAGTAGTTGAATAAAATATATATGAAAACCACTTAAATTAAAAATTTTATTATAGTTATAAAACTAAATGAGTTCTGAAAATAATGGAGATGTTACAATTGATATTGCAGTTACAGATATAGTTAAACGTAAGAGAGGTAGACGATCTAAAAAAGATATTGAATTAGCGTTAGCTGCTGCGGCATTGGCTGCTGGGAATACACCTTCTTTTTTAACTCCAGAAAATGTAATTGTTAATAAAAATGTAACTACAGATAGTTCTATTAAAATTAAAAAACCCAAAAAGATTAAGATTGTATCTGAAAATAATGATACTGTGCCAGAGTCAACTGAAGAAGTAATTAAACCTCCTGCAAAGAAGCGAGGTAGAAAACCAAAGGGGGGTAAGATAATTCAACAAACCCAATTTACAAATCTACCTGAAGAAATAAAACCAAATGTAATTTTGCATTTGAAATGTTCTACCAAAGATTTACAAAATAGTACCGAATATAATTCTACGTATAATAATAAAAATATAGAGTCATTTGATTTTAATAGTTTTAAAAATGAATTAACTTATGAAGTCATTACAAAGCCTGAAAAAAATACAAATAATACAACTACTCCTGAAGATAATGGTAATGTAACACCAACCTTAGTTCTAAGTCAAATGACATCTCATGTAGGAATAGATAATAATATTGCGTCTAACGCAAAAGTCAATCAACCTACACAAAACCATAGTCAATATACTTATAATGTAAATGAACTTAATATAGAATATAATACAAATTTAAATAATATTAATACAGGAATGAGTACTGAATCGTATGTAGAATACGACAAAGAAGAATCCTGTGAAAGTAAAGTCATTTGGAGTAAACTTAAGATTCTAGAACATAATTTACATGTAAATAACATTTCGGATAAAAAATCTGCATGTTTTTGGTGTTCTCATGATTTTGATAATCCAGCCATCTATATTCCAAAATTTTATTTAAAAGATTCATACCATGTATATGGTTGTTTTTGTAGTCCAGAATGTGCTACAGCACATTTAATGGAAGAAAATATAGATAGTTCAATTAAATTTGAGCGGTATTATTTGATTAACCATATTTATTCGGCAATATATGGATATAAGAAAAATATAAAGCCTGCACCCAATCCACATTATATGCTTGAGAAATATTATGGTAATTTAACTATTCAAGAATACAGAAATTTGTTACGAAGTGAACGATTATTTTTAATTGTGGATAAGCCGCTTACTAGAATATTGCCCGAATTTCATGAAGATAATGATGAATTTATTATCAATAATAAAATTATTCCGTCCAATAATTATCAGGTTAAAAAACGATTACAAAAGAAAACGCAACCTAAAAATATTTTTACATGAACTGATTACTGTTATTAGTTTATCCAATAATATGTTATATTATAATATATTATTCAATTGTAATACTTAGTACCTAATTATGAGTTAAAATTGTCATCTATATCTTTCTGCAATTTTTTCTCCTGTTCTTCATTATATTTTTGCATAGATTCATTTAATTTATACCGTATCTGTTTATAAATTTCTTGATTAACTGATTTAATATTGTTTGAAGGGGCTGGGGGTTTGTCGGTAATACCCATATACATTTTAATTACTTTGATATGACTATTGTCGCATTCTAATAACTTCTCTCTAGCAATTTCTTCAGAATAATCAGTTTGGCGCATTATAATATTTATTTGATCGGATAACGATAAAGTGGAGGTACTCATAATTTATTATATTATATTATCATAAATTATTTTTTAAATCATATTAAACAAAAGATACTATTATACATTATCTATAATGCAAAATCAAAATAAAATAAATATTGGTCCATTATTGAATAACGTAAATGAAGTTATTGAAATTGAATTAAATAAGTTGTTATATAATTTTACAGTGGACCATTTAAATGCGGAATTGGATAAACGTAATCGTGAAGTTGAATATTACAAAAAAGAATTAGAAAATATCAAACAGCAGTATACAAATAATATAGGATGTGAGAAGTGTTCTTGTTGTAAAAAGGGATCTGATAATAAAGAACATATTTTATTTACTATAAATGAAACAACTGATAATGCAGTAAATGGTATTGAATATGATACTATTATTAAATCTTTATTACCTAAGAATAAAAATGTGGATAATTCTATATTACCTACTATTAAATTAGAGGAGGTAGAAGAGGAAGTGGTAGAAGAGGAAGAAGAGGAAGAGGAGGAGGAAGTGGTAGAAGAGGATGAGGAAGTTGTAGATGAGGATGAGGAAGTGGTAGAAGAGGATGAAGTTGTAGATGGAGACGAAGAGGAAGATGAAGCGGTAGAGGAGGAGGAAGAGGAAGTAGTAGAGGAGGAAGTAGTAGAGGAGGAAGTAGTAGAAGAAGAAGAAGAAGTAGTAGAGGAGGAAGAAGAAGTAGTAGAAGAAGAGGAGGAGGAGGAAGAAGTAGTTGATGAAAATAGCGTGGAAACTGAAACTGAAGAAGTAGAAGTAGATGCGGATGAGGAAGAAGAAGTTGAATTATTTGAGATTGAAATTGAAGATATTACTTATTTTGCAGAAAATGAGGAAAATGGACCTATCTATAAAATTGATAGTAACGGTGATCCTGGAGAACAAATTGGTTATTTGAAAGAAGGGGAGGTTTTTTTCTCATCTTAATATAAATTCGATGTTTAAATTATGTGCTCCTAGTTTAATATATCTAGTATTTTCAGTTACACAAATTATATTTGATACACTTAAGGGGTTATATAATACAGCATTAATGAAATGCATTGTAATGGTATTATGTACCATTTTATTAAATGTATTATGTGAAGGTGGAATGAGTATTATATCTTGGATCATTGTATTTGTACCATTTATGTTAATGACTGTTATTGTCAGTATGTTATTGTATATATTTGGACTAGATATTGCAACAGGTAAATATAAATATAAAAATAGTTCATTAAATCCAAATACTAATATACAGATGGTATATACTACAGGTAATAGCACAACTAAATATAATAATGGGGTTGCGCCATCCGGATCATCGTCGCCAGCATATGAAAGTTTTGGATCATTTGGTTCCATCTTATAATAATAAATAAATGATTTAAAAATTTACTTATTATTATATCATATAAAAATGTTTAGATTGTCATTCATTGGAAGTTTTATATACGGTGGTCTAATTCATCTAGGATTAAGTTATTTTTTCCCTCAAAAATATAATGATTTAAAACTACAGTTTTCATATAATATGATATATGTATACAGTTCATTGTGTATATATTCAACTAAACAATTAAATAAAATTAAACAATATCCTTATATTCAATATGTATATAGTATCATTGATAAATACAGTGAATATGTATCTAAAAATATAGAAATTATTTCAAATGGAAAGATTGTCTATTTAATAAATAGGCAACATTTATCTAATTGGGACCCTATATGCTATGATTTTATACTTTATACACATAAACCCATTATTATGGATAATGATTCAGGTTCGACCAAATCAAATAAAATAATTTTACATTCATTACCAGAGTCGTATGAATATACTCTATGTAATTATTCATTTATTTCTGTAAATGTATCCATTATATCTAACAACTCTTCGAACCCGACAGAAGCATTGACGTATTCAATTACATTATCAAATAATGCGTATAATTATTATGTTGTTAATAATTTGTTTAATAATTCTGTAATAATTTATTTAATAAATACGCAACATCATATTTTATATAATATAGATACAAAGTATACAATTACATTAATCGATAATAATGCAAACATAGTAACTATAAGTGATACAGAAGAATTTGTTTTAAATGAGACAGACTATACTATTAATAAAAAACCTAAAGAATATAATGTAAAATGGTCTAATTGTACGTTAGCTGCATTTGGTAGTAATATTAATTCCAATATTAGTGATAATATGCATTTTGTAGATATGTCAGACAATGAAGATGTGATTGTCGACGAACCTGCGGATGCGCCTATTGTATCAACTGCTACAGTAGATAGTGATACCAGTGATGAAGCTCAGGAATATATTACTATAAAACGGGTAGAAAAACTTGCACAAGATGCAGCCGAGCTATTATACAAATCTCAGTAAATATAAAATAAATATAAACAATATAAAAAAATTGAAATATTATAAGTATAATGGTAACTCCACAAACTACATTTACAACAGATATAAATCAAATGGAACAACAAATGGCGCAAAAAGTGGAACCAACAGTTACATCATTACATAAATTAACAAATAAATGGACTCTGTGGGCGCATTTACCACATGATACGGACTGGACGATTCGTAGTTATAAGAAAATTCATACGTTTGATACAGTAGAAGATGCAATTGCAATTACAGAAACGTTGCCTGAAGTATTGGTTAAGAATTGCATGCTTTTCCTAATGAAAGAAGGCATTAAACCTATTTGGGAAGACCCACACAATCGTTCAGGTGGATGTTTTTCATATAAAATCTCAAATAAAAATGTATACGAGGTTTGGCGTGATATAAGTTATGTTCTGGTTGGGGGAACAATTAGCGCACAACAATCATTTGTTGTCAATGTAACTGGTATTACTATTTCACCCAAAAAAAACTTTTGTATTATTAAGATTTGGATGGCAACCTGCGCGAATCAAAATCCTGGGATAGTGACGTCCGATGTTAAGGGTCTAACATCTAATGGATGTCTATTTAAAAAGCATGCACCAGAGTATTAATAATATCATAATTTATACATTACATCTTTTTAAATATAACGTGGGTATTTAATTTTTAGTTCTTTTATTTTTTTATTACTTTTTCGTGTGTTTTTATTTTTTTTATGTAATGTATTATTGGTTCGTTTACTTTTATTTCTTTTACGTTTACCCCCAAATAAATATCTATCAACAGAAAACCCTTCGTATATTACTTTATTTAATATTTCTTGTTTTAATATACAAACTTTAGTACGTAAATAAGTATTATTACGTCCATCATTCTGGTATCCTTTAAAAACTCCTTTCATTATCATTAATTTATCTAGTCTGTTATCTTCACTAAACGGTTGATTTAAAATATTTAAAAATTTTTGTAGCGTACTTAACTTTAATTTTCGTAATGTTAATGGTCTTGAAATTTTTTCCATTTTGATTAATCTACCATAATTGTCATAGATACCACTAGAACCTAACCACGAATCTCCTAATACA
>Ga0114966_10005866_pt1 | contig 10315 bp, 10 predicted proteins | sample M_130207_XF_Meta_FD_87029 | JGI IMG/M metagenome (GOLD analysis project Ga0114966, IMG submission 87029) | Freshwater microbial communities from Lake Montjoie, Canada to study carbon cycling - M_130207_XF_MetaG | ecosystem: Environmental > Aquatic > Freshwater > Lake | place: Lake Montjoie...
ACTTTATTGCACAAGCAAATAATGTAGTTATTTCACCATTAAGTAGATATTTAACCGGATATAATTTTTATAATAGAAATTATTCTAATACTAATATACGTCGCATTTTTCCTTGGAGAAATTAATTTATATCATAAAATAATAATTATTACATCTAAAAATCATGTATCAATTTTATTAAATAAAACAAATAATTTTCTAAATGATATATCGGCCTATAATTATTATTATAATACTGAAAGAAACAATATGTTTTTATCATCATATCCGACAAATATTCTCTTTTAATTTTATTTTCTTGAACAAGTGAAGAGAGAATATACCAAATACAATCTGTTATATCTAAATTATAAATAAATATATCATATAAAATATCTCTGAATTTTAAAAACTGTAAATCATTAATATTTATCATATTGTAAATAATTTTATTGCAAATAATTTTATATTGTAACATCAAGTCTTCATTATACAAATGAAGTATCTTAATATTTGTAATATTTTCTAATTTTAATTTATTTGGTAATTTATTTTTAAAACATTTATTATATAATGCCTTTGTAGGTCTACTAATATTTATTATTTCACAACAATTTAAAATATTATCTGGAATAAAACTTAATTCTTCTGTAATTATTACAAATTTTAAATCAACTGAGATTGAATTATTTTGTTGCATATAACTATAAAAATTATCTAATAATTCACTATGAATCTCATGAAAGTTTTTACAAACTATTATACCAGCCTTTTCTGTTTTTGCTGATATAATATCTATAATTTGTTGATAAATTTCGTACCAAAGTAGTTTTGAATTACAACCTAAGAGAGACATATCAATTTCATAATGAATATCACTTATTTTAAAAAAATATTGCTGCTTATTATATGTCAAACTAATTTTTTTTTCATATTTTAATTCGGTAGGGCTATATTTTTTTATCGATTTTAACATTTGTGTATATTTACCTGTACCACTAGGACCAAAAAATATTAAATTTTTTAATTCAGATATACTTTTTGGAAAGTTGTCATATATTTTATTTAATTTTGGATGTAAATTTATTCTTTGGTTTTCAATTATATATTCTTCAAAATGAGTTTCATAAAATTTCATTATAATAATTACTAGTTTATTCTTTATTTAAATTATAAACCAAATTATATATTTTAATTAAATATTTATTCGTTTTATTATATAACTTAAAAACAATTCATAAATATATCATAGTATAATTATGAATATAGTTAAAAAAATAGAACAATATGATGAAAATAACATATATTTTTGTGAACCTATTAAAAATAATATAATGAATGAAGGAAATTTTATAAGAATATTATATTCTACACATAATGTAGTGTTAAATGGAATATATTTATTAGTCTCACTTGATGATATTAATTGCGATAAATATTATAATAAATATAAATGCAATTTTAATATAAATACACACAAAAATATAATCGATAACTTAAAAAATATTGAAGAAAATATTCTTAAAAAAATAGAAATTAAAAATAAATTACCTCAAACTAAAATTTATGAACAACTAAAAAATGGAAATATTAAATTATTTAATGAAGTCACTAAATCGTCATGCTCTTTTATTCTTAAAATATCTGGAATATGGGAAACACAATATAATTATGGATTAACCTATAAATTTATTAAAATAAATTATTAATTTTATACTTGAAACCCATCTGTTCTAAAATATTTTAAAACAATATATATTATCATTGATGAATATAAGCTTAATACGCTTAATAAATATAATAAACTTGATAATACTTTTGATATTTTTCCACTTTCTTCAAATTCTTTTGTACCTAATATATTTGAATATACAATAAATATTTGTATTAATAATAATATTATTGTTATATTGCTAAATGTATGATAACTATTTGATACATGATTTTCTAATATTGGGTCTTTATAAACAATTATTAAATATAATACAAAACCTATAACAAACATCATTAATAAAAATGGACCTAGCGATGTTAAAATTGTCAATAATAATTCTTTTGTTGTAGAACCACTATTTAATCCCATAATTTTAGTAATTACTATTGTTAAAATCATCATTAATCCTAATGTTAATGATGAGTAACCTGATACTAAAGAATTATATGATGTTTTACCTGTTGAAAAAATACTAATTAGAAAAGATACAACACTAGCAATTATGAATGCTTTATAAATACCTGAATACCACATTTATATAATAATAAGTTATAAATTTTTATTTATTTATGCTGATTTATTTAATTCTTCCTTTAATTTATCTATTTCTTGTTGCATACATTTCATTTGAGATAATATTATAGGAATTAATTCAATATAATTTACACTTTTAAAACCTGTATTATTTGATACTAATTCAGGATATATAGCTTCTAATTCTTGAGCAATTAATCCAAAATGTTTTTTTTGTTGAATATCATTTTTATACTGAAATGATACAGGATTTAATTTATTAAAATTATTATTATCTATTTGTTCTATATTATTTTTTAAATTTATATCTGAAGGATTATTTATAGAACCCAAAACTAATAAGTTTTTTGGTATAAATACTGTTTTATTTTGGTCTGAAGGACTAATAACAGTTGTATTAGAATTTGGTAATTTTTTATACACCCATGTTGCTGTTCCATATCCTGGCGATTCTACAAATTGTTTAATGTTTTGAGTATTATCTGGTTGTCTACCGCCATAATTAGCAGTTTGTGAAAGTATTCCTGACATATATATTTATTGAATTATTATTTTTATTATATTTATTATATTTATAATAAATATAATAAAAATAATTTATTTATTATTAATATAAATGCACCCACAAAATACAAATAATAATGCATTTCACGATTCTAATAGTAAAATATTTAATGTACAAACAAATCATCCGTTAATACCAAATTCAAATGACTATATTATTTATAAAAAATATGTATCCGTTCATTCTGAAGATAGAGATTTGTTAAAATATCCTAACTCTAGTCATTTTGAAATTGAATTACCCGAAGATATTACAAATATATATTCTTTAAGACTTATGAATTGGACATTTCCTGCGAATTATAACACATGTTCGGCGTTAAGTGATAATGTAACTATGACATTTTTAATATCAAACCCATATAATCCAGGAGAAAATATGGTGTCTAATCCACTTGAACAAGCTATTTTTGAATGTTTATATTTGTCAGCAACACAAAATTTTGTTATTGTTATTGAAGATGGATTTTATAATCCTACACAAATGGTACTAGAATTACAAAATAAATTTAATACAGCTGTTTCTAACAGAATTGTTGCATATTTGAAAGCAAATTCCCTTAGCAATTTGGTTTCACCATTTTTAGATCAAGGAGGTTATACTAAATTTGTAATTGTTTACAATTCTGTTGGACAAAAAATATGGTATGGAAATCGTTCTGATAAATTTATACTAACAAATGAAATACAATTTGTAAAACATACAATAGATGATAATTTTTTTTGTGGAATTAATAAACAACAATTGCCCGAATTTGATAATTGGGGATTACCTTCTAATTTAGGATTATCTAGATGCAATACAGAGGCTATTACAATAACTAATCCTGAAACAGGTGAACCCTTTACTCCTAGATTTTATTATGGTGATGTTCAAACTGGAGATAATGGTTTCTGGTTATTACCTATTGACGGTTTAACAAATTCAGTTGTCTATTTTATAGAATCACCCTTTAAAATTAATTTAATGGGTCCTGCTTATTTTTATATGGAAATTGCTAATAATAATTGTATAGATGAAACGTCTCCTTTTGCTGTAAATAACTATACTACCACAACAAATGGGACAAATGGAGTTGTTAATTCTTCTTTTGCTAAAATTGCAATTCCTACTACACCTATTTCACAGTGGTTCGATAGAGAGTCAATGCCATATAAAATGTATTGGCCACCTGCAGAAAGAATTCGTAAATTAAATATTAAACTTAGATATCATAATGGTCAACTTGTAAATTTTGGCGTTTTTCCTTATTCTTTTACAATTGAATTTGTTCAATATGTATCACAACAAATAAGAAAAACAAATGTTTTTGGTTATAGCCCTATTCGACTTTAAACATTATATTTATCTTTTAACCAAGACTTTAAAATAGTTATATTACATATTTTATAGTCCTCTTTCACATCTACATAAAAATTTTTTAAATCAAAAAATTGAGGTTTCTTCATTTTAGCACTCTTATAAAATATATAGTCTCCTTTTGGTCCTTTTCTAATAGAAATACTCGTAGACACTTCTCGAATCAAATTACTTCCTTCTTCTAAATATTTTTGTACTTCACTAAATGTTATATTTTCAATTGGTCTATTTCCAAACTCTTTTAAATTTTTAGTATTTTCACCCCAACTAATATAAAGACCAAACTTGCCTTTTTTCAAAATAACATCCTTCCCATTATGTTGCCCTAAAATATACTGGCTTTTTGTCTTTTTTGTTGTATCAACTATTTCTTTAATATTATAATCACCATTTTCTATTTTATGAATATCTACATCTTTTTTAATGGACTTAAATGTTATTTCTTCTTTACCATTTACCTCTTCTACACATTTTATAACAGGACCATATTTACCTATTAAATAAGTATTATTTTCATCTATTTTTACTTCTATTTTAGTCTCGTCTTTCAAATCATCAACAAGATTGTCTATTTGTTTATTGCAAATATCACATAAATTATACCATATTGTGTCACCTTTTGAAATTTTATCTAATTCATCTTCCATTTCTTTTGTATAATCATAATTAAATAAATTGGAAAAATTTTTGTCTAGGAATTCCATTACAATTACTCCTAATGGTTGAATAACTAGCTTACTTTTTTCATTACCAAATTCTCTCTTGGTCTCTATTTCAAATATCACTCCATTTTGTAATTCAAAATCTTTACATACAATTTCCTTTCCTTTTATGTCTTCCTTCTTAACATAATTTCTTTCTTGAATTTTATCAATGAGAGAAGAAAAAGTAGATGGTCTACCTATTCCTTTTTCTTCCAAGAGTTGTACTAATCTTGCTTCTGTATAATGCTGTTTTGAACCTTTAATTGTAACCTTTGCACAAATCTTTTTATAAGGAATACTTGAGTTTTGTTTTATTTGTTGAAGATACTGATATTCTTTGTTTTCTGATTTTATTTCATTTAAATACTTTTTTGATACGATTTTCCAGCCAGGAAAATCAATTAATTCGCTTGTATATGTAAATTTCATATTTTGAAAAGCTGAAATACTTGCAGTTATAGAATAAAAAGACGCACGTGACATACAGCTTTCTAATGTGTTCTCCCAAATTAGTTTATACAATCTTCTCTCTTTTGAATCTAATGTTTCTGGAAGCTCAAAGAGAGAAATATTAGTAGGTCTAATAGCTTCATGGGCTTCTTGCCGAAGGCTGTCCTTAACTTGCCGAAGGCTGTCTTTGACCGGTGTTTCTGTTTTTTTTGACTTCTTTTTTTTAGTTTCATCTATTTTAGAAGCACTTCCTGTTACCAAATTGTCTATATTTTCATTTATATATTTGGCTTCATAATTACGTGTTATATATTCCTTAGTTAAATTAATAAATTCATGACTATATGTTTTTGAATCTGTACGCATATATGTTATAAAACCTCCTTCATATAATAGTTGACAAATTCTCATCGTTTCTTTTGGTGAGTAATGAAGTTCATTACTTGATATTTGTTGCAATGTAGATGTAGTAAATGGTTCTGGTTGTTTTTTAAATACCTTTACTGGTTGTGAACACGTATATATATGAGAGAAATCTGCAGAACCATCTAAAAAATCTGTCATTTCATCTTCTGATTCAATTTTACCTTGAGGACTCAAATCAAATGCTAAATTGGAATTTGTAAAATAACCTGTTGTATTATAAACTTTTCTCTCTTCTGCTCCTTTTATATCTTGTTCATTATCATAAACTAATCTTAAAGCTGGTGTTTGACATCTTCCAGCACTAAGTGCATATTCTTTTCCTTTTGGTGAAGATATAAATTTCCACAACATAGGCGAGACCTTAAAACCTACTAGTAAATCCAATATTTGACGTGCTTGCTGAGCGTGAACCAAATCCATATCTATCGTTCTAGGATTTTTAATTGCATACTGAATTGCGGATTCTGTAATTTCATTAAACGTAATACGCTTTGTATTTAAAGGTAATTTAAATAATTCTATTATTGAATAACTTATTGCTTCACCTTCACGGTCAATATCGCTAGAAAGTATAACTTCGTCAGCATTTTTGATTTCCTTTCTTAAAAAATCGTATTGTTTTTTCTTAATTGCGTTTTCAATAATTGTATATGTTGGATTAAAATTATTTTCTATATCAATATTTTTTAGAGAAGATATAGTGCGTAAATGCCCATATGTAGCAACACATTTATAACCAGGACCCAAATATTCTTCAATTTTCTTACATTTTGCAGGAGACTCTACTATTACAAGAGTAGTAGTGGTAGAATATTTTTTTGACATAAATATATGTAAAATATAAACAGATATATTTATGTTATTTTATTATAGTACAAATTATAAAATAAGTTATTTATTCATTTTCTTAAATTGTTTCCAAGAAATATTGACATTTCCCTTTTTTGGCTCAGGAGCTTTTTCAGATTTTGCATCTAATTTTTCCGCCTTCTTTAAAGCGCTGTCTACATAAATATCTTTCAAAATAGTACCAACCATAAAAGAACCTTCGTGTTGGTCTAATTGACCATCCTCTATTTTTTTTAAAATGTCTAAAAATTTATATAACAAATTTATATCAATCTCATCTTTTTTTACCTTGTTAAAAATATCAGTATAGTATGTGAACAAAAAATTAGACTCATTCATACATTCTTCTGCAATTTTTTGGTCATCTCCTCTATATTTAGCCTTAATCATAATCATATTATTAATTTCATTTCTTAAAACTTGACTATGTTTTAGATTGCGTATTAAACCTGTTTGGTCTTCCACATTATTAGTCTTAATCATATTATGTAATTGTAATCTTTGATTATCGTCCATATTATAGTATTTAAGAATTTAATTTTTAAAATCTAAACTAATAAAATATAATATAAATATATATGTCAAAAAATAGCGATTCTGTTCCAGGAATGAGTTATCCAACAATGCAATCAATGCCTGCTGGTAATCCAAGAGATTCTGCAATAGCATCAGGAGATGCTATGAATGCTAAACAAAATTCAGCAAATCAAATGAGTGCGGGTGCTAAAAAAAGAAATATAGGCGCTAAAAGAAATATAGGCGGAGGTGTTGTTGCCGTTCCACAATTTACAATGTCATATAAAGCACCTGGAGGTCCAGGCCAAGACCCAAATTCTTTAATTGCTGGTAATTCACAAACTAGCACACAAGGTGCCGCAAATTCTGAATTCGACCAAAATGCTCTTAAGGGAGGTAGTCGTCGTAGAAGAAAAGGTGGAAATTCTGATTGGAATTGGGGTTGTTCCAGTGGTGGTAAAAAAAGAAAGACACGAACAAATAAAAGAAAAACTAGAAGACATCGAAAAAAAACAAGACGATATAAAAAATAAATCCAATTTTTCACATTAGAATGATTTAATTTATTGTAAAAATTATCCGAATAATTATATATTAATAATATAAGTTATGCCATCTGGAAAAAATTGGATTTATTTTATATATATTAATTTAGCATTTGGAATATATATAGCAGGGGTTTTTTATTTTAGTCAACTGGCAGATATAAAAGCTAATTGGCCTTTATATCGGTGTAATCCAATGTATATGCCATTAGCAGATGACCCAGAAAGTAATTTTACTTATTGTATCCAAAGTATGCAATCTGATTATATGGGTTATTTACTACAACCCATTACATTTGTCACAAGTTCTATAACTGATATCCTTGGTAGCTTTCTAGGCGAAATTAATATGGTTAGAGCTATGTTTGATAAAATAAGAGGGTTTATTTCTTCTATAATAGAATCTGTTTTTGGTGTGTTTTTAAATTTAGTTATTGAATTTCAAAAAATTACCATAGGAATTAAAGACCTAATTGGAAAAACAATAGGTATTATGGTAAGTCTTATGTACATTTTGGATGGTAGTATTAAAACAATGAATAGTACATGGAATGGACCACCTGGACAAATGGTTAAGGCCCTTGGAAAATGCTTTCATCCTGATACAAAACTTAAACTACAAAATGGAAATATTAAGGCTATCAAAAATATAGATTTAGGAGATATTTTAGAAAATGGCTCGATTGTTGAATCGGTTATGAAAATTGACAATAAAAATAGTCCTGTACCTCTATTTGTAATAAAAGGCGAAGGTGTTAATAAAGAAAATATTTATGTTACCGGTTCACATTTAATATTTAATAATATTACACAAAAATTTTGTAAAGTTGAAAAATATTATAAATCTCTAAAATCTACAAAACAAACAGAATGGTTTAGTTGCTTAATTACAAGCGACCATAAAATACAAATTGGTAATGAAATATTTTGGGATTGGGAAGATCATTTCATAAAAACTTAAATATTTAAATATTTAAATAAAAAAGGTGCAAAATGAGAATATAGTAAATGAATATTATCCATTTACTATATATGGATAAACCAAATGGATTAGATAATGTAAAACAAATGTATGAAAAATTAACCTATTTTGACCAATATGGGGCTTCAGTAATATTATTAATTATAATAACGATTCTCTTAATTGTTGTTATCTCATATTGTTTTGCTATGATAAATGCTCAGCCTATTATAGATGATTGGGCAAATCAAAGATGCAAACCACAATATTTACCTATTGCTGGGTTTATAACTCACCCTGAAGGAATTTCAGCCACTGATTATACAAGTCAAAATTTTACATATTGTACTCAAAATATTTTGTCTAACATTACTGGAGCTGCACTTCAACCATTAACATTTGTCACACAAACTATTCAAAATGTTCTTGAAAATATTAAAAATTCATTAAATTCCATAAGAGCTATGTTTGATAAAATAAGAACTTTTTTTCAAACAATGGCACAAGAATTAATGGGAAGACTTATGAATATAATGATACCATTACAAAAAATAATTATCAGTTTTAAAGATTTAATGGGTAAAATACAAGGTACAATGACCGGTGGCTTATTTACATTATTAGGTTCTTATTATACATTAAAATCATTAATGGGGGCTATTGCGCAAATGATAGTTACAATATTAATTGCTCTAGCGGCAACAATAGCTGTATTATGGGCGGTTCCATTTACTTGGGGATTTGCAGCTGTAAATACTGGAATATTTTTGGCTATTGCTATTCCTATGGCAATTATTTTAGCTTTTATGAGTGATATATTACATATTAAAGCTCTCAAAATACCAAAGGTTAAATGTTTTGATAAAAACACTAGAATTGTTATGAATGATGGTAATGAAAAAATAATACAAAATATTGCAGTTGGTGATATATTAGCCAATAATAATATTGTAACCGGTAAAATAATTGTTGAAACTGAAGGTTCAATAATGTATAAATTAGATAATATAATTGTTTCAAATTCGCATATGATTAAATATTTAGACAAATGGATTCCTGTATCAAAACATCCTAAAGCTAAAAAATTTCCACATTATCAAGAACCATATTTATATTGTTTAAACACATCTGATAAAACTATTTTAGTAAATAATTATTTATTTAGCGATTGGGATGAAATTACAGATAAAGACATAAATATTATTCAACAAAATAGCAATTATATATTTTATGAAAAAAATGATATTCACAGGTTATTAGATAGTGGATTTGTTGAAAATACAGAAATTAAATTAAAAAATGGAAATACAAAATGTATTAAAGATATTCATATTGGGGATATTTTAGAGAATAATGAATATGTTTACGGAATTGTTGAAATAGATGGTGTAAATTTAAATGAACAATGTACATATTATTTAGGTAACAAAATAATTGAAGGAGGACCAAATTTAACAATTTGCGATAAAAATATCAGTATTTGGACTACAATAAATTTAGCTCAAAAAATTGACAATTGTTTAGTAAAACAAATAAACTATAAAAAACAAAAGGATATTATGGAAAATAAATTATATCATTTATTAACTAATACTGAGACATTTAATGTAAATCAAATAAAGTTTTATGATTATAACGCTTCAATTGATTTATTTTTAGATAAAAATATTGGAAAATTATTATCTATGAAATATGTATAATATGGATATCACA
>Ga0114966_10005867_pt1 | contig 10314 bp, 8 predicted proteins | sample M_130207_XF_Meta_FD_87029 | JGI IMG/M metagenome (GOLD analysis project Ga0114966, IMG submission 87029) | Freshwater microbial communities from Lake Montjoie, Canada to study carbon cycling - M_130207_XF_MetaG | ecosystem: Environmental > Aquatic > Freshwater > Lake | place: Lake Montjoie...
CCACCAACGCGTTCAAAGCCTACCGTCGCCACGTCATCGAAGGCTGCCGCCCGCTCATCGCCCCGCACTTCAATCTCACGGTTGAGCTGCCCCTCAAAGCCATTGTCCGCGGCTACTCGTGGGCCCTCACGCCGATCTCTTGGGAGAATCGCAAGCACGGCGTCGCCAAGCTCAAGATCAAGGAAATGGGCAGCCGCTATTTCTTCATCTGCATGTATGTCTGGCTGGAGAAATACTTCAGCCGCGGGGATTATCGTCGGCGCTAACAAAAGCGCCCCCTCACTTGTCACAGAATTGTTGCCGAAGGCTCCCAACTCGGCGCTGGACTTGGCTCAGGAGCGCACCGGAATGTTTGGTTCGATTATCTCAACCTGACCCAGTCCATGAACTCGTCTCACCTCTCCTCCTTCGCGAAGACTGCCAGCTCCTTGCGTGCGGCCCTCGCGATTCTCGGCCTGGCGCTCGCGCCACTCGCCCTCGCTCCTTACGCCTCTGCGCAAGGCATCATCACCTCCGGTCTGACCGGCGTCGTCCGCGACACCAGCGGCAAGGCGATCGCCGGTGCCGCCGTCATCGCCACGCACACTCCCACGGGCACCGCCTACCTCGCCGCCACCGGCGAGAACGGCCGCTATAATTTCCGCGGACTGATCTCCGGCGGCCCCTACACCGTGGCCGTGAGCGGCGCTTCCCTCAAGGCCGCCGAACGCACCGACCTCACCACTCAGCTCGGCTCCGATCTTGAGGTGAATTTCGCGGTCACACCTTCCGCCGGTGATATCGTTTCGCTCGATAAATTCACCGTCAAAGGCGAGTCCAACGAACTCGACTCCGCCGCCACCGGGGCCGGCAGCCTCCTCAACGCCGCCCGCCTCGCCGCCAAACCCACCACGCAGCGTTCGTTCGCCGATGTGATCAGCGCCTCGCCGTTCGTCACCCTCCGCTCGATGTCGAGCGCCAACGACCGTGAGGAGGCCCACCTCACCGCCCTCGGCCAAAACAACCGATACAATTCCATCCTCATCGACGGCGCCCGCATCAACGATCAGTTCGGCCTCAACGGCAGTGGCCTCGCTTCCTTCTTCAATCCCCTCTCGGTCGACACACTCGAGCAGCTCTCCGTGCAGGTCTCCCCCTACGACGCCCGCGAGAGCGGTTTCACCGGTGCCTCCATCAACGCCGTCACCAAGAGCGGTACCAACCAGTTCCACGGTTCGGCCTATTACCTCGTATCCAAAGACCGGATCTTCGGCCTCCGCGGTCAGGGCGCCGACATCGCCCCCGGTCCCACACTCGGCGTCGTCCCCGCACTCAAACGCACGACCATGGGCGCCACCCTCGGCGGCCCGATCATCCAAAACAAACTCTTCTTTTTTCTGAACTACGAGAAGTTCAACCGCATCACGGCTCCGTTGCAGGCCGGCTTCACGCCTTCCGCCGCCACCGTCAGTGCCGTCGATGCCCGCCTCGCCCAGATCAATACCCAGAGCGGCAAAACCTCCCCGTGGGGCACCGTCGGCGGCAACGCCACCAACGAGTCCGAAGACAAAAAACAACTCGCCAAGCTCGATTGGAATATCATCACCGGCCAGCGCCTCTCCGTCCGCTACAGCGAGACCGAGGGCACCGTCCCTCAGTTCGGCAGCTACGGCGGAACGACTTTCAACGGAGTGTCCCTCGCCGGCGGCGCCACGACGGCCTACTCCTCGAACTTCTACGCGCAGAGCCGCAAGGAAAAGACCCTCGCCACCTCGCTTTTCAGCCAGTGGTCGCCCGACTTCAAAACCGAGGTCCGCTTCAATACCATCCAGCAGGACCAGCTCACCCCCACCGTCGCCACCCTGCCTGAGATCCACATCTTCGGCCTCCCTGGTCTGGATCGCGGCGGCAATCCCGTCACTAACGGCGTCCTCGTCGCCGGTACCGAACAGTATCGCCAGGGGAACCAGGTCTTCGTCGACACCAAGAGCTACAGCGCCACCGGCGATTATTTCTGGAAAGACTTCACGTTCTCGGGCGGCTTCGACCGCGAGGAAAACGATTTCTACAATCTCTTCCGCGCCGGTTCCTACGGCCTCTTCGACTTCGCCAACCTCGCCGCTTTCCAGGCCGACACGATCAGCTCGTTTAGCCGCGCCTTCTACGTGCAGGGCACCCCGCCCGCCGACGTCAGTAAATCCGCCGTCACCGGCCTCTTCGGCCAAGCAAAATGGAACGTGCACTCGCGCCTCACGTTGCTCGCCGGCCTCCGCTACGACAGGGTCGCCAGCGGCACCCGCCCCCCGTTCAACCCACTCTTCCTCGATCGCTTCGGCTATCGCAACGACGGCACAGTTGACGGCACTTCCACCGTCTCGCCACGTCTCAGCTTTAATTGGACGCCCACCGACGACCGTACCGTCCAGTTTCGCGGCGGCGTCGGCCACTTCATGGGCCGCGCGCCGTGGGTGTTCTTCTCCAACTCGTACTCGAATCCCGGCGTCGGCCGCTTCAACATCCTGACGCCCCCCGCCGGCCTCGTACCCTACGTGCAAAGCACCTTCGATCCTGCCAACGCCATCGGCTCAGCCGCTGCGATCCCCGCCGGCGGTCGCTACGAGATCAATCTCAGCGACGACAAAATCAAACTCCCGTCCGTCTGGCGCGGCAACCTCGCCGTCGAGCGCAAACTCGCGCTCTTCGACTCCATCGTGTCGCTCGAGTTCGTCCAAACCTACAACGACAAGACCCTCTTCGTCACCAACGACAACCTCCGTCCGACCACGCGCGGCGCCGATGGTCGCCAGCGCTTCGCCGGCAACCCCAGCACGATCGCCAACGCCCGCTTCGCCGAATTTGTAAACGTCTACCACGTCAGCCAACGCGCCACCGGTGAATCCGGCTACCTCACGTTCATGTGGGACCGTCCCCTGAAAAACCGCTGGGCCTCCAACTTCAGCTACACCCGCGGTCGCTCCACCGAAGCCCAAGCCTTCGGCCAGACGACCGCCTCCGGCACTTGGCAGCGCAACCCCGTCTTCAATCAGGGCGCCGTCGAAGAGGCCCACTCGGACTTCGAGGTCCGCGATCGCTTCCAGCTCACCCTCACCCGCGAATTCGAGTTCAAGAAACAGTGGAAGACGCTCACGTCCCTCTACTACGAGGGCCGCTCCGGCAATCCCTTCAGTTATGTTTACAACACCGACCTCAACGGCGACAGCCGCGCCGACAACGATCTCGTCGCCGTCCCGTCCGGCCCAGCCGACGCCCGCTTCGATTTTTCCGGCATGTCCGCCACGACGCAGGCCGCCTACTTCGACTTTATCAACACTCGCGGTCTCGCAAAATTCGCCGGTGACTTCGCTCCGAAAAACGCCTTCCGGCAGCCGTGGGTCAACCGCCTCGACTTCAAGATTTCGCAAACCATCCCGCTCCACTCGCACGTGCAGCTGGAGGTGTTCGCCGACTTCGTCAACCTAGGTTCATTCCTCAGCAAAAAACTGTTCAACTACTACGAGGAGCCGATTTTGATCAGCAACGACGTCTTCCGCCGTCTCAATCTCGGCGGCGCCACTTACACCGCCGCCGGCAAGATCGCGCCGACCTTCAACTCACCCGTCCCGAACAGCAATTTTGTCTTCGAAAACGTCCAATCCCGCTGGCGTCTCCAATTCGGCGCCAAGCTGAAATTCTAACGGCCAGCGCGGGCGGACCACCCGCTTCCTTCTTCGCTTCAGTTTCCAACCGCCATCCCTCCCCGGGAAAGGCGGTTTTTCTTTTCCCCCTTCATCATCGCGAGGAGCACAGCGCCGCAGCCGAGCAGCCGCCTTCTCCCTTCTCCCTAAAAAACCCTTGTTCCCCCGTCCCGCGCCCCTTTGCTTGTTTCCTCTATGATTTATCTGCTCGGTGGTTCCGGTTACGTCGGCCAAGCTTATCAGTCGCTGCTCGCGCGCAAAGGGATCCCCTTTCGCAATCTGCGCCGCGCCGACGTGGATTACACCAACCCCGCCGTCCTCCGCGACGCCCTCCTCCGCGACCGGCCTGAGTTTCTCATCAACGCCGCCGGCTACACCGGCAAGCCCAACGTCGACGCCTGCGAACTCCACCGCGCGGAATGCCTCTTCGGCAACGGCGTCTTTCCTGGCATCGTCGCCTCCGCCTGCACCGACGCTGGCATCCCGTGGGGACACGTTTCCTCGGGCTGCATCTACACCGGCTCCCGTCCCGACGGCACCGGCTTCAGCGAGACCGACACGCCTAACTTTACGTTCCGCACCAACAACTGCTCGTTCTACAGCGGCACCAAAGCGCTCGGTGAGGAAGTCCTCGCCGGCACGCCCCACGTCTACACGTGGCGCCTCCGCATTCCCTTCAACCACGAGGAAAACCCGCGCAACTACCTCACCAAGCTGATGCGCTACCAGACGCTCCTCGCCGCGGAAAATTCCATTTCGCAACTCGAGGAATTCGTCGCCGCCACTTTCGCCTGCTGGGAAAAACGCGTCCCGTTCGGCACCTACAACGTCACCAATCCCGGCCACGTCACCACCCACGAGGTCGTCGACCTCATTCTGAAGAGCGGCGTCTGCCCGAAGCACTACGTTTTCTTCAAAGACGAAAACGATTTCATGCACACCGCCGCGAAGACCCCGCGCTCCAATTGCGTCATGACCTCCGCCAAGCTCGCCGCCGTCGGCATCGTCATGACCGAGGTCCACGAGGCCGTCGCCCGCGACCTAAAAAACTGGAAAAGGGCGGCCTGAGCCGTAACGTGCCCCCATGTCGATCGCCGAACTCAAGCAGACTGCGGACAAATTGACCGCCAAGGAGCGGACTTGGATGAAAGCGTATCTGTTCGCGAAAGATCGCGCCAGCAATCCCGCATGGAGGTCCGAGATGACTCGGCGACGCCGGAGTATGCAGGCGGGCAACGAAATCACGTCGGAGGAATATTACCGGCGCGTCCGCGCGCTCGATCAAAGCAAGGTACGGAAACGCAAGGCCGCGTGAATCTCGACTATTCCTGGTCGGTTGAAGGTGCCGCGTATTATTATTTGTCCGGCCTATCGAAGCGCCGCCGCAAGCAACTCGAACGCGCGATCGAGGCGCTTGCCCTCCACCCGTTTCAGCCCTCGCTTTTCACCCTGCAAGACGACGATGGACTGCCCTTGGCCGTCGTCGAAAACGAGGGCCACCTCATCAGCTATCACGCTGACCATGCTACTCAAAGCATCCGCGTAACGGAAATAACTCCCCTTCCATGAACCTCCTCGTCACCGGCGGCGCCGGCTTTATCGGCAGCAACTTCATCCGTCAGCGCCTCACTGAAAAAGGCTCACCACTGACCAAGCTCGTCAACCTCGACGCGCTTACCTACGCGGGCAACCCCGCCAACCTCGCCGACCTCGCAAACGACTCGCGCTACGTTTTCGCGCACGGCGATATCGGCGATACCGCCCTCGTCACCCGCCTCCTGGCCGAACACCAGATCGACGCCGTCGTCAATTTCGCGGCCGAGTCTCACGTCGACCGCTCCATCGATTCCCCCGAGCCCTTCATCCAAACGAACGTCGTCGGCACGCTCCGCCTCCTCAACTGCTCGCGCCTTTACTGGTCAAAACTATCCGAGGCTAAAAAAGCCGCCTTCCGCTTCCTCCACGTCTCCACCGACGAAGTTTACGGCACCCTCTCCCTCACCGATCCTGCCTTCACCGAGGAGACTCCCTTCGCCCCCAACTCCCCCTACGCCGCCTCGAAAGCCTCCAGCGACCACCTCGTCCGCTCGTTCCAGCACACCTACCATTTCCCGACGCTCACCACGAACTGCTCGAACAACTACGGGCCCTTTCACTTCCCCGAAAAACTGATCCCGCTCGTCATTCTCAACGCCCTCGAGGGAAAACATCTCCCGGTCTACGGCGACGGCATGCAGATCCGCGACTGGCTCTACGTCGAAGACCACGCCGCCGCGATCTGGCTCGTCCTCCAAAAGGGTCGCCTCGGCGAGACCTACAACATCGGGGGCCTGAACGAGAAACCGAATATCGAAATCGTTAACACCATCTGCGCCCTCCTCGACAAAAAATCCCCGCGCGCCGACGGTAAACCCTACGCCTCCCAAATCACCTACGTCGCTGACCGCCCCGGCCACGACCGTCGCTACGCCATCGACTGCACGAAACTCCAGTCCGAACTCGGCTGGGCCCCTCAGGAAAACTTCACCACCGGCATCGCCAAAACCGTCGATTGGTATCTCACCCACCGCAGCTGGGCCGCCGACATCACCGCCAAGAAATACGCCCGTGAACGTCTCGGCGTCGCCAAATAAATCACTCCTATGAATCGCAAAGGTATTATTCTCGCCGGAGGCTCCGGCACGCGCCTCTGGCCCCTCACCATCGCCGTCTCCAAGCAGCTCATGCCGGTTTACGATAAACCGATGATCTATTATCCGCTGTCGGTCCTGATGCTCGCCGGCATTCGCGAGGTCCTCGTCATCTCCACTCCCACCGATCTCCCGCTCTTTAAAAAATTGCTCGGCGACGGCACCAACCTCGGCCTCAAGCTCTCCTACGCCGAGCAGCCCAGCCCCGATGGCCTCGCCCAGGCCTTCCATATCGCCGGCGACACCGGCTTCCTCACCGGCTCCGAACCCTCGGCCCTCGTCCTCGGCGACAATCTTTTCTACGGCCACGATTTCACGCGCTCGCTCGAAGCCGCCGGGGCCCGCACCAGCGGAGCCACCATTTTTGGCTACCACGTCGCCGATCCCACCAGCTACGGCGTCGTCGAGTTCGCCGCCGATGGTCGCGTCCTTTCCCTCGAGGAAAAACCCGCGCAACCGAAATCCAACTACGCCATCCCCGGCATCTATTTCTACGACGCTGATGTCGTCAAAATCTCGCGCACCCTCAAGCCGTCCAAACGCGGTGAACTCGAGATCACCGACCTCAACCGGCTCTACCTCGACGCCGGCACTCTCCGCGTGGAACTCCTCGGCCGCGGGACCGCTTGGCTCGACACCGGTACGCACGACTCGCTCCTCGAGGCCGCTCAATTCGTCTCTGTGATTGAAAACCGCCAAGGCCTCAAAATCGCGTGTCTTGAGGAGATCGCCTACCGCAAAGGTTGGATCGACCGCGCCGGCCTCAACGCCAACATCACCCGTCTCGGCAAATCCTCCTACGGCGCCTACCTCCGCCGCCTCGCCTCCGAAACGTAAGCCCGCCGCTCGTCAGCGCGCCGCTCCCCGCCATCGTAAACTTAAACTTCGACCTTAAACTCGCGGGGCGCGCCGCGCGTCCCGCGCCCTAGCGTGCAGGTCAGCTTCATTATCCCCCTTTTCAACAACCTCGCGCTCACCCGCGCCTGTGTTGCGAGCCTGCAAGCCACGCTCCCCGCCGGTCTCACGTACGAAATCATTCTCGTCGACGACGGCAGCACCGACGCTACGCGTGCGTGGCTCAGCACACTCACTCCGCCGTTCCGCGTCGTCCTCAACGACCGCAATCTCGGTTACGCCGCCGCCAACAACCGCGCCATCACCCACGCCCGCGGCGACGTGCTCGCCCTCCTCAATAACGATCTCGTTTTCCTCCCGCGCTGGTTCGAACCCATGCTCGGCGCCCACCGCTCGCTCGCCGACCGCGCCGGCCTCATCGGCAACATTCAGCTCGACGCCCGCACCGGTGCTATCGACCACACCGGCATCATCATCAATCAGCAGGGCAAACCCGTCCACGACCGCGCCCTCCCCGCGTGTCGCTCGCGTTTCTTTTCCTCCGTCCGCCCCGTCCCCGCCCTCACCGGGGCCTGCGTGCTCGTCAAACGCGCGCTGTGGCTACAACTCGGCGGCTTCGACGAGGGCTACGTCAACGGCGGTGAAGACGTCGACCTTTGTTTCCGGGCCCGCGCGGTCGGTCGCACCAACGCGGTCGCCCTTCGCAGCGTCGTCCGCCACCACATCAGCGCCTCCGTCGGCCGGAAACTCCACGACGAAGCGAACTCCTACCGCCTCGCCCGCCGCTGGCGCGCTGAACTCTCCAACGACCCCGGTGCGATCCGCGATTGGTGTCGCCATCATTTCGATACCATTCTCCCCGAGCCCCGCGACCACGACCCTGAGCTCGCCCTCCGCACGTTTCTTTTCCTGCACGGACTCTCCCGCACACCACCACCCGAGGCCCTCGCCGCCCTCACCGCCGCGCTCGCCCGCGAATTCGCCCGCTGGGAAAAAATGTTCCCCTCCGTCCCTTCGCCTTAAACTTCAACTCAGTTCCTTCAACTGGCGCCACCAGCGCCTCCACGGCGCACGTCCCGCACCACCGCCTGCGGTCGCTGATTCACCGCCAGAAACATCCGGCCGACATATTCGCCGATCAGCCCCAACAGCACCAGCTGCGTTCCAGAAAAAATCAGCATCGCCGCCATCAGCCAGCCCCAGCCCGTCGCCGGCCCCTGATCCCACCACCACAGCCACGCGACCGCGCCTAGCGCCACCATGCCCACCACCGCAATGATCAGCCCCAGCACCGTTGCCACACGCAGCGGCTGCACTGAAAAATTGATCCACGCACTCAGCCATAGCCGCAGTAACCGGCTTAAGGTGTAGGTACTCTCACCGGCCACCCTGGCCTCGTGTTTCACGGCTATCGACCCGATGCGTTGCGTCACCTGCAGCAACAACCCGTCAATATACGGATAGGGCCCAGGGTAACCCACCACCTCCTTCGCCACAAACGCAGTCACACAGCGAAAACTCGAAAGATAAAATCCCGGTGGTTTGTCGAGCGCCCAATCGGTCATCCGGTTCGTGAACCAACTCCCGAGATTCCGCCACGCCGAGTGCTGCTTCACCGCGTAATGGCCAAACACCACGTCGAGCCCCGTCGCCTGCGCATGCCGCCACAGCCGCACCGCTTCCACCGGCGGATTCTGCCCATCGTCGTCGAGATTGACGAGGTGCGCCCCGCGCGCGTTCCGCCACCCCGTGAGCACCGCGTTGTGCTCTCCGAAATTACGCGCGTGCTCGACATAGGTGATCGGCACCCGCGCATTCTTGACCAACTCCCGGCACACGTCCGCCGTCCCATCCGGACTCCCGTCGTTGACCAACACAATTTCATGCCCGCCCTCGATCTGCAGCTCCTCAATCGCCCGCACCACGGCCCCGATGGTCTCGGCACTGCGATAAAGCGGGATGACAAAACTGAGAGCAGGTTGGGACATCTGCGGTGCATAGTCGCAAAACACCTCTCACCCGCAAGAAAACCCTTGGGTCTTTTTTTGCGCCTCCTGCGCCTGCTCGCGGCCACACTCAGACGTAATACCGCAACTCTTTCCGATAATACGCCAGGGTCCGCTTCAGAGCCGTGCGCAAGTCCGTCCGCGCCCGCCAGCCCAGCTTCTTCCGAATCAACCGGTCGTCCGCATAGTAGTCCCCGATATCGATCTTCTTCCGCTCCGCCGGAAACGTCTTCACGACATAGTACCCTCCTCCATTCAGCTCGACGAGCATCGCCGCGAGTTCTTCCAGCGTCACTGGCGGCGGCCCGCCCAAATTGAAGACTGCGCCAATCGCCGCATCTTTTGCCGCTGCGAGGAGAAACGCCTCCACCGCATCGTCGACATAGGTGAAATCGCGCAGCTGCTCCCCACCCCATACTTCAATCGCCTCCCCTTCGACGAGCCGGCGAATCCACACCCCCACAAAGGTCTGCCGCGCATCCTTCACCCGCATGCGCGGCCCGATCGTGTTTGTCAGCCGCAACGCCGTCGCCCGAATCCCGTGCACCCGCGAATACAGCAAGTGAAACGACTCGGCCGCGAGCTTGTTGATCCCATTTACGTCCACCGGCCGCAGCGGATGATTCTCGTCCACCGGCAAATAATCAGGCTTCCCATAAATCTGCCGCGTGCTCGCAAACACAATTCTCACGCCGGGATTGTGCACGCGACACGCCTCGAGGATCGCCAGCTGCGCCCGCCCGTTAATATCCAAATCCGTCTGCGGATCCGTCATCGAATCCATGTGACTCGTCTGCCCAGCGAGATTGAACAGAAAATCCTGCCCCCGCACGAGCGCGGGCAACTTCGGCCAGTCACGCACGTCGGCGACGTGGACGTTCACCTTTCCCGTCATCCCGGTGAGGTTGCGCCGATTCCCGCCATATTCCGGTATCAGCGAATCTAACACGCTCACCCTCGCCCCGAGCCGCACCAACTCCCGCGCGAGGTTCGAGCCAATAAAGCCCAACCCTCCCGTGATCAGCACGCGTTTCCCCGCATAAACTCGCCGTAAATTTTTCGTTTCAGCCATGGGCCCATCCACAAAGC
>Ga0114966_10005868_pt1 | contig 10313 bp, 8 predicted proteins | sample M_130207_XF_Meta_FD_87029 | JGI IMG/M metagenome (GOLD analysis project Ga0114966, IMG submission 87029) | Freshwater microbial communities from Lake Montjoie, Canada to study carbon cycling - M_130207_XF_MetaG | ecosystem: Environmental > Aquatic > Freshwater > Lake | place: Lake Montjoie...
AGGACTCCTGAATATGAAGCTTTGAGTGCTGATTTCCGAAGGCACGCCGTTGCTCTCACCAAGGCCGCAAAAGACCGAAACCTTGACGCGGCATCACTCGCCTACGTTCAAATGACCCTGAGCTGTGTGAACTGCCACAAATACATGCGAGGGGTTAAGACGGCAGAACTGCATTGAGCTGCGTCCCTGTTTTTCGTAGGGCTCTCGATGTGTCGAACCTCCTAAACTGAAAGCGTTCAAAGACCAGCGTTTCACTCCATGTGAGGCGCTTTCTTTTAGCTCGGACAATCCGAACACCATTTGTTAACTCCCGCGGGAAAATGTGGAACTCGGTGGGAATCCTGATGTTGAACATTCTGCCACCAGGAGTCACGGTTGCCCGTCCGGATTGTCCGGGAATCAGGTGGTGCCAAGAATGCCACCCCGTTTCCCACCTCTTCATCACAACGCAATCTCCATCGCCGATGCCGCCTTGTGCGCCTTCGCGCGAGCTTCCTGGATGTCAGCTCCCCGAGCCAGTGTCACCGCCATGCGGCGCTGCCCGCTGACATTGGGTTTTCCAAACAAGCGCATTTGCGTGTCCGGTTGTGACAGCACCTCACTGAGATTGCCGAACTGCACCTTGTTGGATTCGCCTTCCACGAGCACAGCACAAGAAGCCGACGGGCCGTGCTGATGAATGTTTGGAATCGGCAGGCCCAGGATCGCGCGCACATGCAGCGCGAACTCGGACAAGTCCTGCGAAATGAGCGTGACCAGCCCCGTGTCATGCGGACGTGGCGAGACTTCGCTGAAGATCACCTCATCGCCTTTGACGAACATCTCCACGCCGAACAGACCGCGACCACCCAGTGCTTCCGTGACGGCACCGGCCATGTGCTCGGCAGCGGCGACGGTCTTTGCGCTCATCGGATGCGGCTGCCAGGACTCTCGGTAGTCACCCTTGATCTGCGTGTGACCCACCGGCGCGCAAAAGGATGTACCGCCGACGTGTCTGACGGTCAGCATCGTGATCTCGTAGTCGAAATCGACAAATCCCTCCACGATCACCTTGCCCTTGCCCGCGCGTCCACCCTCCTGTGCATACTGCCAGGCGTTCGCCACATCCTGCTCCGACTTCACGACGCTTTGCCCTTTACCGCTGCTCGACATGATCGGCTTGATCACGCACGGGAAGCCAATCTCCTGCACTGCCGCAATGTATTCATCCTCTGTGCTCGCGAATTTGTAGCGTGAGGTCTTCAAGCCCAACTGCTCCGCGGCCAGACGGCGAATGCCTTCGCGATTCATTGTGAGCTTCGCTGCACGCGCCGTTGGGATGACTGTGTAGCCTTCAGCTTCCAGTTCTACCAGCGTGTCGGTCGCAATCGCCTCGATTTCCGGCACGATGTAGTCTGGCTTTTCCTGCTCAACGAGTCGGCGAAGTGCTTCACCATCCAGCATCGACACCACATGGCTTCGATGCGCTACCTGCATCGCCGGAGCATTCTCATACCGATCCACGGCGATGACTTCGATGCCGAGCCGTTGCAGCTCGATGACCACCTCTTTTCCCAGCTCACCGGAACCGAGCATCATCACTTTTGTGGCGGAGGGTGAAAGCGGAGTGCCGATGTTGGACATGGATGGTTGGTAGCGCGCACCGATGAAAATGCAAACACGCGTGGTGGATGATCTGCCTGCGGGGCGAGCCGTGCGGGCGGTAGGCGTGGTGGTTGGCACGTTCACGATTCCCTGGCCAGTAGTCAGAAACACCCGTCCGGATTGTCCGGGAATCGGGCCGGAGGTGGAAAAATTTCCACCAGGCGTGTTGGGCGAACATCAGGCAGGCACCAAATTCCAGAAGCTCATCAATTGCTCCACGCTTCGTTGCTGAGCGGTGAGGCGTTCAACTCGCCACGGGATGCGCGCCAATGCGGGAGGTGTTTGTCCAGGATGGCGATGAAGCGGTCGTTGTGGTGGCGCTCGATCAGGTGGACCAGCTCATGGGCGATGACGTATTCGAGACATTGCACGGGCTTCTTGGCGAGTTCGAGGTTCAGCCAGATGCGGCGTGCGGCGGTGTTGCAGCTTCCCCACTTGGTTTTCATTTTCTTGATGCCCCACTCGGCGGCGCGGACACCAAGAGCCTTCTCCCATTTCTTCAGCAGCGGTGGGATCAAATCGCGGAGTTGTTGCCGGTACCATTGGTGCAGCACCTCCATGCGCTGATCCACGGTCGCATCAGGACGCACATGGAGTTCCATCGAGGTCTTATTGCGGAGCAGGATCGAGGCTGGGCCGGCAGTGCGGACGAGACGCAGCCGGTATCGCGTTCCGAGGAAGTAGTGGCTCTCCCCGCGCACCATCTCCCGCTCGGACTGCCGGGGCTGCGCTGCGAATCTGGCTCGCTGGCGCTTGATCCAACCGAGCTTGCCGACCACCGCGAGCCGCACGGCCTCGTCCGTCACAGTCATTGGTGCCGCGACCCGCACGCGCCCGTGTGGGGGATAGACGCCGAGGTGAAGGTTCTTGATGCCCTTGCGGATGATCTGCACCGGCAGTCCGCTCACCACGATCTGGCGATGCTCAGTATTCATCCTGTTTCTTGACTAGTTCGAGGATTCGATCCACGCGCTCGTCATCGGTCTCCACGGTGCGGTCAGCGACAGCGGGATCTTCACGGACCACGGAGGTCTCGGCGACGTCCGTCAAAGCATCCTTGATCGCTTTCCTCACTTGCCTGAGTTTCACTGCATTGCTGCGCCAGTCGTCCTGACTCTTCATGACCGCCGCATCCACTGCGAGGGCGAGCGCCTCGTCTTTTTCCAGATTGTCGTAGAGCGACCGTTTGCCCTTCGTGGTGAGGCTCTGCGGGTAGAAGGAGCCTCCCGGCCCGTTCTTCGCCTGCTTGGTCAACTCGGCGATCTTCTGAAGGTATTCCGCGTAGGCGATTGCGCCCTCGCGTCGTTGCTTGATCAGCGCATCGAGCAGTTTTGACATCTGCTCGTAATACTTCGGGTTAATGGGCGACTCATCCACGATGAGCATGCGCACATTGTTCTCGATGGTCTCGGCGACCGCCTTCTCATTTTTCCGAATCCCCTTCGGCAGTGCGTTCACCGCATCGGTGCCGCGTTCCACGATGAGCTGGATCAGCGACAGGTCTTCGAAGGATGAAACGGTCTCACTCGGCTCGGCGCGGATGTAGGCATCAATCAGGTGCCTCATTCCCGGTTCATACTGTTTGAGATCAATGGCGTCTCTGCTGTGAATCTTCACTTCGTTGCGGAGGTTCTCGTAGAAGGCCACCTCCTTCTTCACGGCCTCGGTCTCTGCGTCACTGTAACCGGCCTCCAACATCTCGCTGGCGATGGCGGCGTAGGCACGCACCAGCGCCGCGACGTGCTTGTAGAGTGAAAGGCGCTGTGGCTCGTTGGCCTTGAGCTGCGCGGCGTTACCCGATTCATGCGAGGAAAAGTAGCGGTAGTACGCCTGCTGATCCTTGGGTGCATCCACCGGCTCGCAGAGCGCGCGCACCGCTTCGAGAGCTTCGTCAAGATGCTCCTTTGCTTTGGCGAGGCGGTTCTCCAGCAATCCCGCCACATCCTCCTTGGAATAGCCGTCGAGTGCGCCGGAAGTGTAATCGTCCACCGCAGTTTCGAGGCTCTTGAACAGATCCTTGTAATCTATGATGTAGCCGAACTCCTTGTCGTCCCCGTCGAGCCGGTTCACGCGGCAGATGGCTTGGAACAGCCCGTGATCGTGCATCTGCTTATCTATGTAGAGATACGTGGCCGGCGGCGCGTCGAAACCGGTGAGCAGCTTGTCCACCACGATGATCAGCTTCATCTGCCCCGGCTCCTTGATGAACTTCTTCTTCACCTCGGCCTCAAATTCCTCGACGCGGTTCACGGCCCGCTCCGGCGGCTCATTGAACCACTCGGCCAGCATCTTCTGATAGGTGTCGTACTGCTCCAGCTTGTCCGTCTGGCCCTCGCCGGTTTCCTCGCCTTTGATGTTCGCGGTGGAAGGAATGTAGGACGTGATGATGGCGCACTTTCCGTGCAGATCGGTCTTGTCGAACAAATCGAAAAATCTGCACGCCTCGTAGATGCTCCCGGCCACCAGCATTGCGTTGCCATTTCCGCTTTTCAGCCGGTCACATCGCTCCATGTCCATGAGGATGTCGGCCACGATGTTCTCCAGCCTCGACCGGCTCGACAGTACCTTTTGCATCGTACCCCAACGCTGTTTGAGCTGGGCCTTGGCGAGATCGGTCAGCCCCTTCGTCTTCAGATTGAACCACTCATCGATCTTCTTTTGCGAGGTGAGTTCCTGATCGATCTCCCGCGCCTCGTAGCGCAAATCGAGCACCACCTTGTCCTTCACCGCCTCGTCGAATTTGTAGGTGTGAATGTAGCCGCCGAAAATCTCGATGCTCCGCTTCTTGTCGTCCTTGAGCAGCGGCGTGCCGGTGAAGCCGATGAACACCGCTCCCGGCAGGAGCGCCTTCATCGCGTCGTGCAGGTCGCCGGAATTCGTGCGATGGCACTCGTCCACATATACAAAAAGATTCCCCTTGGGCCTGAAGCCGGGTGGCAGCGCCTTCTTCACTTCCTCGACGTAGCCGGGCACGTCAGCGTCCTTCCCCTCGTCATCATCCTTGCCGCCGAACTTGTGAATGAGTGAGCAGAGGAGCCACGGCTTGGTGTCGTTGAGCTGGGCGATCAGGTCGGCTCCGCTCTTCGTCCGGTAGATGTCCTCATTGACGCCCTTGAAGACACCCTCGATCTGCCCATCGAGTTCGGTGCGGTCGGTGATGATCAGCACACGGGCGTCCTTCACGTTCTCCCGAATCCACTTTGTCAGCCAGACCATCGTGAGGCTCTTGCCGCTGCCCTGCGTGTGCCAGATGATGCCGCCCTCGCGGCGCTTCACGAAAGCCTGCGTAGCGCGCACTCCAAAGTACTGGTTGTGACGGCACAGCTTCTTCGTCCCGGCATCGAAGACGATGAAGTCGTGGATGAGTTCGAGGAGCCGCGCCTTGCCGCAGAATTGGATCAACCCCCGGTCCAGCAGGTTCTCGACGGTGCTCTCCTCCTTCCACGTCAGGTAATACTTCTCCTTGGTCTCGACCGAGCCGTAGCGCAGCCCCTCCGCGTCGTTGCCCGCCATCACGAACTGCATCGTGGAGAAAAAGTGCTCGATGAAGACCTTCTTCTGGTTGTCGAGATTCTGCCGGATGCCCTCGGCCACTGAGACGCTGGCACGCTTGAGTTCCAGCACGCCGAGCGCGATGCCATTTACGTAGAGCACGATGTCCGGGCGTTTCGGATGTGCCTTTTCCGTTGCTGCCCCGACGGTCACTTCTTCCGCGATGGCGAAGTGATTGTTCTCCGGATTTTTCCAATCAATGAGCCACACGTCCACGGCATTCTCGCCCACGCCGGGCTTCACCTTCACGCCGTAGCGCAGCAGGTCGTACACGGCGCGGTTGCGGTCGTAGAGGCTGCGGCTTGTGTCACCGGCGGCCTTCTCCAGTTGGTGAATCGCCCGTGTGATCAATTCCTCAGCTACTCCGCTCTTTTTAAGCCATGCGCTCAGCAGCCCCGGCTCGATGTTGCGGTTGTTCTCCCGGTCGGTCCAGTCGCCGAGGTAGTCGTAGCGCAGCGTCTCGCGGAAGAGCTTCACCACCCGCCGCTGGGTTCTCTTTTCGATCTGGCCGATGGTGCTCATGCTTCGCCCGGGGAAATCTTTTCCCAGACCGCGTGTTTGAACCACGCTGGCATCTGATCGGTTTTCATTTCCAGCTCCTTGCCATCAGTGACCTCCGCCAACCATGTGCGTTCCTGCCCCTCGCCGGAGTTGTCGAAAATGTAGGCCCGGTTTGTATTGCGGATCGCATCCATCAGCAGGCCGAGCGAGGCGTGGTAACGCTTCACGATTTTGTCCTCCGGCACGGCGTGACCGCGCAGCCGCACGCGGTTCCGCACTCGCGAGATGTTGATGTCCGGATCGTCGGTCGCGATGAAATACAGATAGGTCCGGTAGCCGAGCCGCTGCGCCTGCTCCAGCAGCGCCACTTTGCCGCGATGCGACATCACCGTTTCGAGCGTGAACGAAGCCCGTGCATCGAGCAGCCGTTGCCGGAAAAAATCTGCGGTGACGGATGCCACGTAGGAATTCACCGCCACACGATCAAAAATCAGCCGTCCTTCCGATACCGACACCTTCTCCGCCACATCGGCGAACCCCGTCGCTTTCAGGAAATCTGAACCTCGGAAAAACGCCCGCGCCTCCGCCTCCGTCGTGCTCACACCGTAGGCCGCGAGATCGAGGAAGCCCGGCGTTTTCATCTCCCCTTCCATTTCATCCGGGTTGAGATACACGCCGAGAAGTTCCGGGCGGAGAACCTTCTTCAGCGCACTTTTGCCCGAGCCGTTCGGCCCCGCAAACATGCGCAGTCGCGGGATCGCATCGCTCACCGAATGGCTACCTTCGTTCCGGTTTGGATGGGAGTCGGCGGCTCGATCTTTTTCACCACCTTGCGCGTGCCGTCGGGGAAGACCTCGTAGATCACACCGTTCTCGCTCTGGAGCACACTCTGGCCCGATGCGAGCGTCTCGTTTCGTGCAGTGGTGAATGCCAGTCCGGACAGCGCCGGAAACTTCGCCTCAAGGTCGTGGATGATCTTTTCAGACTCGCTCATGGTCGTTCGGATTGGCTTCCACCATACGCCGGTAAAATTTTAAGGCAATCCTGCCCTTCGTGATCGTTGCGCTTTCGCAGCTCATATGAGCCGCGTCCTCCCGGTGAGGAGTTCCTGCATCATGGCCTGCTTGAGGGCGCGGGTCTTCTCCCGCCGCTGCTCCAACGCCGCAAGCTCCGCGTCCATGTCCGTCAGCACCTCGGCAATGGCGGTTTGTTCACCTTGCATGGGAACAGGAAGCAGCACCGCCGAGAGAATCCGACCATTCGTCAAAGCACGAGTGGTGTAGCTCGCCTTGGAAATGATTTGGTTCCTCACAAACGACGATCTGAAGCAGTAGGCTTTGAAAGTATCGCAAAGCCTTTCGCCTTTGGGGCGTCCACGCAGGACAAAGCCACTGAAGACCGTCTGGTCAGGATCATCGAGGATCACAGAGGCCATGCCGATCTCATTGGGCGTTTCCGATGTTCGTGTGAAGAGAACGTCGCCTTTCTTCACGTCGAAGTTCTTGATCTCCTGCTTCGTCAGAGAAACCCGCCCTTCTAGTTTGGAGCAGAGGATTCCCGCACTCCCGAAAACATCCATGTAGTTCACGATCGGGGTTCCGAAACCGAAGAACTCTTTCCCTTTGTTCAGCCCGTTCTTGAAAGTGAACAGGTCTCCGAGACACAGCTCCTCCCACTCGCCGTGGAAGCCGGGGAGGCGGGTTTGGCCGGTGAGGAGTTGCTGCATGGCGGCCTGTTTGAGGTCGCGCTTCTTGGCGATGAGCCGGTCCAGTCCGCCCAGCAGCCCATCCACATCGCTCAACGCCGTAGCGATGGCGCGTTGTTCGGGCTCGTGTGCAGGAGACGGAAATTCAAATCCTGTGAGATCCTCCTTCTTGATGTAGGGAATCGAAGTCCCGATTTTTCCAAGTCCGAGGGAGCCGGCGAGCCGGTAATTCAACTGATGCCAGATGTAGCGAACAGGGGTGGCGAACTTGTGAACAACGTAGGTCCGTTGGTAAGCCTCGAAGCGCCCCTTGTAGTAATTCAAATTTCCGACTTCGCCATTCCCCGCAATCAGTATCGCCTCCGTGTCGAATGAGTAGTGGTCGCTGAACGTGTGAGTTCGTGAGCACGTAAAAAAGGGGTATTCACCCGCAGGATTGCCCTCGTTGACATCCTTCCTACCCGTCGTGATTGCAGTGAGGCTTCCAAGTTGCTTCACGTCCCACTCCTCCGGGATGACGCCGACCTCGGTCTGTTTGTAGCCGGGTTTCACTTTCATGCCGCTCCCATCTTTTTGAGGTGTCCGTCCATACGGCCAATCCCAACGGGATTGCATCCATCAGCCCAGGGTTGGAGCGCAGCGACTACCCTGGGTATCGTCGGCAAATCGGCACAACCCTGAAAGGGTTGCATCCGGTGGGCGGCGCGCGGTGGTGCAACCCTTGCAGGGTTGTGAATCTTGTTGAAATCGAGTCCCAGGGTAGCTCGTTCCTCGCAACCCTGGGCTGAATGATGCAATCCCGTTGGGATTGAAAGACGGCGCACGGTTTTTGAAAACCGGCTCGGGGCTTTTAAAAACCGGCTCATGGCTTGAATCCCATCTTTGCAACGTGTCCCGCGACTTTCGCGCCCAGCGCCTCGACCTCGTCCGTCAATTCCGGCAGCGGGGTGGCGTAGCGTTCGGCGAGCTGGCGGATGCGGCCGGTGAGGGTTTGCGAGACGCGGTCCAGCCCGCCCTGCACGGCGCGTGATTGGGGCGCCTGTCTCACAGCGGCTGGCCTCCTTCGTTGAGGATGGCGAGGTAGGCGTCGTAGGTGAAGACGCGGTTGCGCCGCTGGCCGGTGAGTTCGCGGGCGATGCCGGCGGCGACGAGCGCGTGCATGGCCTTCGAGGCGGTGGGGAAGGTCATGGCGTGCTCTTTGCAGAGGTGCTGCAAGGTAAGCACGGGGCGCTGGCGCAGGGCGGTGAGGACGCGCAGGGCATTCGCCGCGGCCCGGCCTGTCTGCTGGATGCGGAGGGTGTCCGCCCCAAAGAGATCCACGAGCCGGCGCGCGGTCTGCACGGCGCTGCGCGCGGTGTGCTCCACACCCTCCAGAAAGAAATCCACCCACGCCTCCCAGTCGCCCGTGGCGCGGACACGGTCGAGGAGTTCGTAATACGCGGCGCGGTTTTCCTTCAGATAGAGCGAGAGGTAGAGGAGCGGCTCGGAGAGCAGCCCGCCGTGGTTGAGCAGGAGCGCGATGAGGAGGCGGCCGAGACGGCCATTGCCATCGAGAAAGGGGTGGATGGTCTCGAATTGGACGTGGGCGAGCGCGGCCTTCAGCAGGAGGGGCAGGCCGCTGTTGTCGTCATGCAGAAATTTTTCCAATGCGCCCATGCACGCCTCCACCTCCTCGGGCGGTGGCGGGACGAAGTGGGCATTGCCGGGGCGCGTGCCGCCGATCCAGTTCTGGCTGCGGCGGAACTCGCCGGGCTGCTTTTCGCTGCCGCGCCCCCTCGCCATGAGGGCGGCGTGCATTTCGCGGAGCAGGCGGTTCGAGAGCGGGAAGCCTTCGCGGATGCGGGCCATGCCGTGCTCCAGGGCGGCAATGTAATTGGAGACTTCCACGACGTCATCCACCGGTGTGCCGGGTGCCTCCTCCAACTCGAAGAGCAGGAGGTCGGAGAGCGACGACTGCGTGCCCTCGATCTGCGAGGAGAGCACGGCCTCGCGCCGGACATACGAGTAGAGAAAAAGATGCGGGTCCGGCAGCAGGGTGCTGATGCTGTCCAGCCGTCCCACGGCCAGTGTGGCCCGCTCCAGAAGCAACTGCCGGGCACCGGTGATTTCCAGCGGCGGCACGGGCGGCAGTGGCGACGGCACAAATGCACGCACCTGCTCGCCTCCTTTGGCTGTGGTGTGGTAAGTGCCGGTGCGTTTGCGGTTCATGATGCGAAACTTTAATAAGCCGACGGGCTGTTAAAGCGAAGGGCGCTTTTCTTTAATTGGATGCGGCGTGTCCCATCTTCCGCAAATGTCCGTCCACGCGGGCGGCGAGCGCGGCGACTTCATCGGTGATCTGCGGCAGCGGCGCGGCGTAGCGTTCGGCGAGCTGGCGGATGCGCCCGGTGAGCGTCTGCGAGACGCGATCTAGCTCGCCCTGCACGGCGGCGGCAATCGTGGCCAGCCATTTGTCGTCCACCACGAGCGTCTTGATTTCGTCCTCGGTGAGCTGGCCGTATTTGGCAGCGACCTTTTCCATGAGGGCGTCCTGCGCGGCCTTGAGCTTCGCGCCGGTGTCGGCTTCCTGCTCGGTGAGGGCGAGGTAGTCTTGCAACGCCTTGCGTTCGTCAGCGGCCTCGGCGTCTTTTTTGATGTCCTTCAGCCGGGCGGCGGCGGAGGCTTTCGTGAGCTTATCCTTGTCGTTCTTCGCGTCCTCCAGCAGACCGCCTTCGCCGCCGTGTTCCTCGGCCATTTCCTCCATTTGCTGCGCGAGGGCGGCGAGCTGCGCCTCCAGCGTCTCGATGGCGGCCTGTTCCCCGCCGTAGTAGCGGGCGATGACGAGCGCGGGCTGGATCAGCTCGGCTTTGTACTTCTGCCTGCCGATGGTGAAATCGGGCTTCTGCTTCGTCTTCCGGTCCTTGTCCTCGAC
>Ga0114966_10005870_pt1 | contig 10312 bp, 6 predicted proteins | sample M_130207_XF_Meta_FD_87029 | JGI IMG/M metagenome (GOLD analysis project Ga0114966, IMG submission 87029) | Freshwater microbial communities from Lake Montjoie, Canada to study carbon cycling - M_130207_XF_MetaG | ecosystem: Environmental > Aquatic > Freshwater > Lake | place: Lake Montjoie...
GCTGGTTTAGATGGCAAGACAGCCCTGCAAGAGTTAGCAGCCAGCCTTGGAAAAGGTGCACCCGAGTATGTTGTTACTGAACAAGGCCCAGATCACGATAAAGATTTCACGGCTACGGCAATGGTTGCTGGAAACGCTGTGGCGGTGGGAACCGGAAAAAGCAAGCGAGAGGCTGAGCAAGTAGCTGCCCGAATTGCATATGAAACTCTAAAAACTGAGCTGCCCGAGCAGTAATTTCGCCAAAAACAAGCACGTGGCGCGATAGGTTTACCGCGTGTATCTCAAGAGCATGACCCTCAAGGGCTTTAAGTCCTTTGCCTCCAGCACCACATTGCGTCTTGAGCCAGGTATTACATGCGTTGTTGGTCCTAACGGTTCAGGTAAAAGTAACGTCGTTGATGCCCTCACTTGGGTTATGGGTGAACAGGGCGCAAAATCCCTTCGCGGCGGCAAGATGGAAGATGTTATTTTCGCTGGAACAAGCGGACGTGCACCACTTGGTCGCGCAGAAGTTTCACTCACAATTGATAACACTGATGGCGCACTGCCTATCGACTACACCGAAGTAACTATTTCTCGCATTCTTTTCCGTAATGGTCAATCTGAATATCAAATAAATGGTGAAGCTTCACGCTTACTTGATATTCAAGAACTACTCAGTGACTCAGGTATCGGCCGCGAAATGCACGTCATCGTTGGTCAAGGCCAACTAGATGCAATTTTGATGGCAACTCCGGAAGAGCGCCGTGGATTTATTGAGGAAGCCGCTGGTGTGCTCAAACACCGTAAGCGTAAAGAAAAAGCTTTGCGCAAACTTGATTCAATGCAAGCCAACATGGCACGTGTTCAAGATCTAACTGTTGAACTTCGTCGCCAACTTCGCCCACTAGGTAAGCAAGCAGAAGTTGCAAAGAAGGCAGCAACTATTCAGGCAGATCTTCGTGATGCCAAGCTGCGTTTGTTTGCTGATGATTTTATTTCAATGTCACGAACCTTAGATGCTGAGGTAGCTGATGAAACTGCTTTGCGCCAAAAGCGTGCAGAGGTTGATAGAGAACTTGAAGCAATTCGTTCTCGCGAAGAAGCACTTGATGCCCAAGCAGCAGTTGAATCTCCATTACTTGTTCAAGCACAAGAGACTTACTACCAATTAAATTCTCTACGTGAAAAATTCCGTGGAACACAAAGCCTTGCGCAAGAGCGCTCACGCTTTCTCAATGAAGAGGCTGAAGAAGCCCGCTCTGCTGGCCGTGACCCAGAAGCGCTAGAAAAAGAAGCACAGGTCCTGCGCTATGAGGAAAATGATCTACGAACTAACATTAATAATTCGCGCACTGCCTTAGCTGCTGCGACAACTGCACTTGCAAATGCCGAACAAGCTCTAAAGATGGATGAAGATAAAATCGCTGCAGCAATGCGCGCTATCGCAGATGCTCGTGAAGGAACTGCGCGCCAAGAGGGCCACATCAAATCACTTCAGGCCCGCCTTGAAGCAATCGCAGAGGAAATCGCACGCCTGACTAAAGCCCGTGATGATGCCCAACACCGCGTTGATAGCGCATCACGTGAATATGCATCCTTTGAACTTGAAATTGCTAGCGCTGATTCTGGCGAGTTAGGTCTTGATTCTGCTTTTGAATCTGCCAAGTCCGTGCTTGATTCATCTAAATCAAAGCTAAGTGCATTAGTTGATTCTGAGCGAGCGGCAGATCGTGAGCGAAATGCCCTTGAAGCCAAGTTAGAAGCAATGAAATTGACCTCGCAAAACCGTGATGGTGCATCAGCTCTGATGCGCGATTCACGTGGCGTACACATTTTGGGCTCAATTGCCTCACTCATTGAGATTGATAATGGATGGGAATCAGCAGCTGCGGCAGCCCTTGGATCTTTGGCTGATGCAATTGTTGTTCAGGATTTATCGTCAGCTGTGACAGCACTAACCACGCTTCGTGATCAAAACTTAGGCCAGGCAGACATCCTGGTATATGAAGCGGGTAACAGCGGAAACTCAAATATTCCTGCTGGTTTAAATGCCCTCTCCTCTCATATCCGCTCACATTCCATTGGTGATCTGATTTCATCGCTTCTGGCTTCAACTGTTGTTGCTGAAAACGCCAGAGATGCTGAAGCAATTCTTCGCTCACATCCATCAGTAACTGTTGTTACGCGTGATGGAGATGTGATTACTAAGGTTCGTGCGCGCGGAGGATCTAAATCTTCATCTTCTCTCATTGAGATTAAATCTTTGATTGAAAGCCTTGAAGTTAAGCTCACTGAAATTACACACACATGCGATCGCCTAAAGTTCGAAATCGCAACTGCAACTACCGAGGTTGCCGATCGTCAAGGATCATTTGATGTTGCACTCTCAAAGCTCAATGAATCAGATGCCCGCATTGCCTCTATCACTGAACAGTTAGCCGTTTCTGGCCAAAATATGAAATCGGCTGTAGCTGAAGTTGAACGACTCAATACCTCTATTCAGGAAGCAAGTGCGGCTAAAAGCCGTGATGAGGGCGAACTACTAATTGCCCAAAACCAACTGCATCAACAAGGTGTAGTTGCAGAACCTGATCACACATTTACTGAAAATTTACGCAACGCTGTTTCACTGGCTCGCACGACTGAAGTTGAAGCGCGCTTAGCTGTCCGTACAATCGAAGAGCGCGTTGATTCAGTTGCAGCACGCGCTAAAGCCCTTGAAGATTCAGCACGCAATGAACGTGAAGCTTCAGAGCGGGCCATTGTGCGCCGCGGTGCTCGTGCACGAGCAGCAGTAATATCTCAAGCTATTGCCGAATCTGCTTATGAAGTTCTTATCCATATTGAGCGCTCTATAGCTAAAGCTGCAACTGAGCGCGCCCGTCTTGAAGGATCAAGAACTGCTAGAGATGGTGAAACTCTGACTGTTCGCGCACGTGGACGTGAATTAACTACCGAACTAGAACAACTAACCTCTAGTGTTCATAAAGATGAAATTGCCCGTGCGGAACAACGCATGCGTATTGAGACTCTTGAAAATAGGACGATGGAAGAGTTTGGTATCGACACACAGGTTCTAGTTGCTGAATACGGTCCAGATAAGGATGTTCCAACATTCTTTGAAAATGAAGCTGGGGAAATTGTCACAACTGAGCTCATTCCATATCGCCGTGATCAACAGGAAAAGCGTTTAGCCTCGGCTGAGCGCTCACTTACTTTGCTGGGAAAGATTAATCCGCTGGCCCTTGAGGAGTTCTCTTCCCTTGAAGAGCGTTTGAAGTTCTTGGCTGAGCAGTTAGAAGATTTAAAGAACACTAAGAAAGACTTGCTGGATATCATTAAAGAAGTTGATGATCGTGTTCAATCAATCTTTATGGAAGCCTTTGAAGAAACAGCAAAGCATTTCGAGGATATCTTCGCTCGACTCTTCCCAGGTGGTGATGGCCGTTTAATTTTGACGGATCCAGATAATCCGATGATCAGTGGCGTTGATGTTGAAGCCCGTCCACCCGGAAAGCGCATTAAGCGTTTATCTCTGCTTTCAGGTGGAGAAAAATCATTGACCGCAGTAGCCATGCTGATTGCAATCTTTAAAGCACGCCCTAGTCCGTTTTATGTGCTTGATGAAGTTGAAGCGGCCCTTGACGATACTAACCTTGGCCGATTGTTAGTGATTTTTGAAGAGCTTCGCGCAACTTCTCAGCTAATTGTCATTACGCACCAAAAGCGCACCATGGAGATCGCCGATGCTTTATACGGAGTAACTATGCGTGGCGATGGTGTCTCTGAAGTAATTTCTCAGCGTTTGCGCGAATCTGACGCAAGTTAAGTAAAGCTTCTCTATGGGTTTATTTAGCAAGTTCATCGCCAAAATCAAGGGAACACATGGGTTTGCACCTGCTGATTGGAAAGAATTAGAAGAAGAACTGCTTCTCTCTGACTTAGGTCCATCACTGACCAAAGAGTTCTTAGAACAGGCCCGTAAAGTTAAGAGTGAGAACGCCCAAGAGGCTCTATCTCAGATTTTATCTACTCATCTTTCTACTAAAGATCGTGGCGCTCTACTGGGTCAAGAAACGACTGTAATGATGGTTGTTGGTGTTAATGGAACGGGGAAAACGACAAGTGTTGCAAAGCTAGCCTCACAACTAAAGAGCGGTGGTAAGAAAGTTGTGATGGCAGCAGGGGATACCTTTCGGGCTGCTGCCGTTGAACAGTTGCAAACCTGGGGAGATCGCATTGGGGTTGAGGTTGTTTCAGGTAAAGCTAATGGAGATCCAGCCTCCGTTGCATTTGATGCAGCTAAGAAGGCACAAGAAAACAAGGCTGATTTTCTCATCATCGACACAGCAGGTCGATTACATAATAAAAATGATTTGATGGCAGAGCTTGAAAAAGTTAAGCGAGTAGTTGAGAAAGTCTTTCCAATCAACGAAGTGCTCTTAGTAATTGATGCAACTACTGGGCAAAATGGTTTGCAGCAGGCCAAGATATTTACCGAAGCGGTGAACGTCACTGGAATTATCTTGACCAAGATTGATGGCAGCGCCCGTGGCGGGGTTGCGCTAGCTATTGAGAAAGAACTCGACATTCCAATCAAGTGGATCGGCACGGGGGAGTCTGAGACTGATTTCGCCCACTTTGATGCAGATAGCTACATCCAAGGGCTGCTTTCGTAACCTAGTCGTAACACTGGGGGGAAATTGTCACGCCCCCGCAATAGTTCACACCATCTGCCGTAACCGGGCTTAGAGAAGGTATGCCCATCTCAAAGGCGAGAATCTTTCTTCAAATAATCTCGAAAGCAGATGAAAATATGACAGATATCGTGTTGAACTCAGGTGATACCGCCTGGATGTTAGCAAGCACCGCTCTCGTTCTTCTTATGACACCTGGACTTGCCTTTTTCTATGGTGGAATGGTTCGCACAAAGAGCGTACTAAATATGATGATGATGTCCTTTATAACTATTGGCATCGTTAGCATTTTGTGGGTTATTTATGGTTTTGAATTAGCTTTTGGTTACAAGGGCGAGTCGGCTTGGTATGGAAATCTTTCATTCTCAGGCTTAGGTGGAATGGTTAATGACTTAACAAATAATGGTGGTATTTATCCAATCCCAGTATTGGTTTTTGCAGCATTCCAATTAATGTTTGCAATTATTACTCCAGCACTCATCTCTGGTGCAATTGCAGATCGTACTAAGTTCACTGCTTGGGCAGTATTCGTTGCAATCTGGTCAACTATTGTTTACTTCCCAGTTGCACACTGGGTTTTCGCTTTTGGAAACAAAGTTGGAGATACAGTTACAGGCACTGGTTTCCTTGCAGGTAAAGGTCTTGAAGACTTTGCTGGCGGAACAGCAGTACACATCAATGCCGGCGCTGCCGGTTTAGCACTTGCAATTATTCTTGGTAAGCGTGTTGGCTGGCGCAAAGAAGCAATGCGTCCTCACTCGTTACCACTCGTGTTGCTTGGTTCAGGTTTGCTCTGGTTCGGTTGGTTTGGTTTCAATGCTGGATCAGCATTAGCGGCAAATGGAATTGCAGGTCTTGCATTTCTCAATACTCAAGTTGCAACGGCCGGAGCACTCATCGGTTGGTTATTAGTTGAGAAGATTCGCAATGGTCATCCAACTTCACTTGGAGCTGCATCTGGCGCAGTTGCAGGTTTAGTTGCAATCACTCCTGCTTGTGCATTCGTTGCACCATGGGCAGCAGTAGTTATCGGATTCTTTGCCGGTATTTTCTGCGCCCTTGCCGTTAGCTTGAAGTATAAGTTTGGATTTGATGATTCACTCGATGTCGTCGGAGTTCACCTAGTTGGAGGAATCTGGGGATCTTTGGCAATCGGCTTATTTGGCACACATGTTGTTAACAGCGTTGGTCTGGATGGTGTCTTCTATGGTGGAGGAACCGCACTACTTGGAAAGCAAGCGATGGGTGTTGGGCTTGTTGCCCTGTATTCATTCCTCGTAACTCTGGTGCTTGGATTCATCATTGAAAAGACAATTGGGTTCCGCATCTCTAAGGATGCTGAAGTTGAAGGTGTCGACTTGTCTGAACATGCCGAGACTGCTTATGAAATGTCTAGTTCTTCACGAGGAGGTTCTTTCTAATGAAGTTAATTACAGCAATCCTGAAGCCATTTAAGTTAGAAGATGTTAAGAGTGCCTTGCAGGCTCATGGTGTTACTGGAATGACAGTTTCTGAAGCCAGTGGCTTTGGTCGTCAAAAAGGACACACTGAGGTTTATCGTGGGGCTGAATACACAGTTGACCTAGTTCCTAAGGTTCGGCTCGAGGTATTAGCAGATGATGCAGATGCAGCCGCAGTTGTTGATGTCATCGTCAAGGCGGCATCAACAGGATCCATTGGTGATGGAAAGGTTTGGACCACTCCAGTTGATCAAGTAGTGCGCGTGCGCACTGGAGAACGTGGGCCAGACGCAATCTAAGATACATACATGGGTACACGTGAGCGAAGGGAGCGATCGAACGAGAGCGATCGCTTCCTTCTCTCGCTTTTTAGTGAAGCTTTAGAAAAAGCAGGAAAAAATACTAAAGGTCTAGCAGTGGCTGCGGTGGGTGGTTATGGTCGGGGAGAACTATCTCCTGGCTCAGATTTAGATATTGTTATTTTGCATCAAGGCCAGTTTTCGCAAAAAGCTTTGAGCGAGTTTGTGAATAATCTTCTTTATCCTCTCTGGGACAGCAAGAGCGTTGATCACTCAGTGCGCACCCGTACCGAAACACGTGATGCCGCCGTGAGTGATTTGAAAGTTGCACTAGGGCTATTAGATATTCGCCTCATTGCAGGTGATGCAGATTTAGTTGCTTCAGTTCAAAGCGATAGCTTGGATGCATGGCGCAAAAATGCGCGCAGTCGCTTACCCGAACTCAAGAAATCTTTGGAGCAGCGACATGAGCGTGCTGGGGAGTTAGCTTATTTACTCGAACCTGATGTGAAAGAAGCGCGCGGAGGGTTGCGAGATATTAATGCATTGCGCGCTATTTCATTATCAGGTGCAACCACGGTTCCACTTGAGCGTATTAGCTGGGCTGAGTCAAAGCTCAATGATGTTCGAGAAACTTTGCACCAAGCAAGTGGGCGTAACAAGGACAGGCTACTTTTCCAAGAACAAGATGCCGTTGCTCGCGATCTTGAATACATCGATGCTGATGCACTGATGAGTGATGTGGCACAAGCGGCACGATCAGTGGACTACTTGCTTGAATTTATTTGGCACCAACTGGATCAAAAAGTGAAAGATGGTTTTGGCCGCTTTATACGCAAGCCAAGAATAGATATCGTTGCTAAGAATCTTAGTGTCTCCCAAAAAGAGATTGTCATTAATCCACTAGCTGATTTGCAGAGTGATCCGATGCTAGGTCTTCGTGCAGCAGCAACGGCGGCCCAATTGGGACTTCCTATTTCCTTAGATTCCTATTCACTTCTATCGGCATCACTTAATGAAGGTGAAGGTTTACTTCCTAATCCTTGGCCTCGCGAAGCCCGCGAACACTTAATCTCACTCATCGGTGCAGGTGAATCAATGGTTTCTATCTTTGAAGCCCTTGATCAAGAAGAGATTATTTTCCACTGGATTCCAGAATGGAGAGCGCTGCGCTCTTTGCCACAGAGAAATGCCCTGCACCGCCATACCGTTGATAGACATATGGTTGAAACTGCAGTTCATGCCGCATCCCTTACACGAAAAGTTCACCGCCCAGACTTACTCCTATTTGCTGCTCTTTTTCACGATATCGGTAAAGGTGATCTGGAAGATCACTCAATCAGGGGAGAGCGCTTAATTGGGCCACTAGCAAAGCGAATTGGATTTCCTGAAGAAGACATCGAAGTCATAAAGATTCTTGTTAAACATCACTTACTTTTATCTGCCACGGCAACAAGGCGCGATCTTGATGATCCAGCAACCATCCAATCTATTCTTGCAGTTATTCCTGACTTGACGACGCTAGAACTATTGCATGCGCTCAGCATCGCTGATGGTGAGGCAACAGGAAGTGCCGGGTGGAGTGATTGGAAAGCCACGTTAGTTTCTGACTTAGTCAAAAGAGTGAAGAAAGCGATGTCGGGCTCGAGCACTATTGCTGCCCAACCTGAGATAACTCCAGAACAGTTGAAGGTGGCTGAGAGTGGGGTGCTGCAAGTTAATCTAGAACAGCGTGAGAATGGTTATTCGATTGAAATTATTTCACCAGATAAGCCAGGGCTTCTTTCTCTAGTTGCTGGAGTAATTAACACATCCCGCCTAGATGTTCGCTCTGCCAGAACAAAGACTCATGGTTCTTCAGCTGTTATGAAATGGATTGTTACTCCAGAACCCCACGCACCAGTTGTTACTGCACAAAACCTTCGCAATGAAATCGAAAAAGCATTTAATGATGCATCTCATATTGAAGATAGATTAATTGCAAGAGCACAGGCTTATGCATCTATTCCCTCTATTCCTGTGCCAGACCCAATTGTTGAGTTTTTCAATGATGGTGCAACTGACGCAACGATTATTGAAGTGCGAAGTCACGATAGGCCAGGTCTACTTTTTAGAATTGGTGCTGGAATTACACAATCTAAGGTCGACATTAGATCGGCCATTGTTACGACGCTCGGTGCTGAAGCAATTGATACTTTATATGTGACCGAACTTACGGGAGGCCCGCTCAGTGATGAACGGGCTAATGAAGTTGCCTCGCGTTTATTGCAACTGCTCAAGTAGTCTTAGCGCCTTATGTTTGAGTCATTAACCTCCAGGTTTAGTAGCGCATTTTCAACGTTGCGCTCACGCGGCAAAATTAGTAGCGCTGACATCGATGCAACCTGCCTTGAAATCCGCCAAGCCTTACTCGAATCTGATGTTGCGCTATCTGTAGTGGAAAGCTTTATTGAACAAATCCGTGAGAAATCTTTAGCTGCACTTCCAACTTTGCAATCTGGAACTAATCAAGGCCAAGCAATCTTTGAGATCGTTAACGCATCTCTTATCGAAATTCTTGGGGGAGAAGCACGACGAGTCCGTTTTGCAAAAAACCCTCCAACAGTGATCATGTTGGCAGGCTTGCAAGGTGCTGGTAAAACTACTTTGGCCGGAAAGCTTGCCAAGTTTTATGCCGAGCAGGGAAATACACCACTCCTCGTTGCATCCGACTTACAACGACCAAATGCTGTCACACAGTTGCAAGTAGTTGGTGAAAGTATTGGAGTGCCAGTCTTTGCGCCAGAGCCAGGAAACGGTGTTGGCGATCCAGTTAAATTTGCCAAAAGTGGTATTGAGTTTGCTAAAGCCAAGCAGTACAACATGGTCATCGTTGATACAGCAGGCCGTTTGGGTATCGATGAAGAGTTAATGAAACAGGCCGCAGATATTCGGGATGCTGTAAATCCAGATGAAATCCTCTTTGTTGTTGATGCCATGATTGGTCAAGATGCTGTTAGAACCTCACAGGCATTTTTAGATAGCGTTGGCTTTGATGGTGTTGTTTTAACTAAGCTCGATGGTGATGCTCGCGGCGGTGCGGCACTTTCAATCGCTTCAATTACCAAGCGACCAATTATGTTTGCATCTACGGGCGAAAAGCTCAGTGATTTTGATATTTTCTATCCCGACCGTATGGCCTCTCGAATACTTGGTATGGGCGATGTTGCAACACTTGCCGAGCAGGCTAAAAAAGCCTTTGATGGTGATACATCTGCAAAGTTAGAGGCTAAGTTTGCAAGCGGTGAAGATTTCACATTGGAAGATTTCTTAGAGCAACTTCAAGCCATGTCCAAGATGGGCTCAATGTCTAAGTTGTTAGGCATGCTGCCAGGTGCTGGGGCGATGAAGAAACAGATTGAAAACTTCGATGAGGGCGAGATTGTTCGCACCAAAGCGATTGTTCAATCAATGACTCCGACTGAGCGACGTGATCCTAAAGTTCTCAACGGCTCTCGCCGTGCACGCATTGCACTCGGCTCTGGTCGAAAAGTTTCTGATGTGAATAATTTGGTTGATCGCTTCTCTGCTGCACAAAAGATGATGAAGCAGGTGCGAAACGGGGCAATGCCTCAGGGCATGGCGGGTATGGGTCTTCCTGCGATGCCTAAGGCCGCGATTAAGAGTGCTGCGCCCAAGAAGAAGTCCAAATCCGGTAATCCAGCCAAACGAGCCCTAGAAGAGGGGAAATAAAGCTCGATTTCACCTTTGCTGGCCTGAGATGGCAGAATTGGGCACCTGTTGATGGGGCCCTCTACCCCCGTTCAACATCCACGACCGATAGTTGTATGTAATTGATTGCGCACCCCGCTGCGATTAATTTTTATGACACACA
>Ga0114966_10005871_pt1 | contig 10311 bp, 7 predicted proteins | sample M_130207_XF_Meta_FD_87029 | JGI IMG/M metagenome (GOLD analysis project Ga0114966, IMG submission 87029) | Freshwater microbial communities from Lake Montjoie, Canada to study carbon cycling - M_130207_XF_MetaG | ecosystem: Environmental > Aquatic > Freshwater > Lake | place: Lake Montjoie...
CGCAGCCCTGTTTTTGTCGGGCAACTCACCGGAACGAGGGCCTCACCCGCTGTGCCCGAGTTCCTCCGGCGAACGTCATTCTCGAACGGGCCCGTGACAGGGAATTCCGTGCGTGCCGACGCGTGCCTCCCGAGGACTCGAAACGCGCCATAAACGACGACAAGCATCTGTGTCATAAACGCCACGTGAAAATGCCCCGCCAACAATTGCAGGCCCAATGTCAGACTCAGTCCAATGGAATACCGCCAGGCGCGGGTCTGCACAAACGATTCGACACACCACAACGCCAGCGGCAACCACGCTCCCGTGATGATGGCCCATTCCAGACAGGCGCGTGGAGGAAACCAGCCATAGGTGAATACGAGGGCCATGAACACGGATCCGCTCGTTGCCAGTCCGATTCTTCGCGCGAACAGAGCCGTCGCCGTGAAGCAGAGTACGTAATGCAGCAAATGTTCGAAGTTGTAGGCTGTATTTAACGGAAAGAGTGAGTAGGCCATCAAATGGGGCGGGTACGCAACACCCGTTTGGCTTTCTCCCAATGTGGGATAGCCGAATCCGGTCAAATTGTTCCACAACGGAAACTCACCTGCCCGCAGGCAGTCGGCCAAGTACGCCTTCTGTGGGAAAAAATAGGAATAGACGTCGCCACCGACAAAGCCGTAACCACACCAGAGCGGACCCCAAAAGAGGACCGTCAACGAGAGTGCCACCCCAAGAATCACCATTAAATATCGGTTTGTGTTCATGCGGTGAATTAAAACCGGAAATTGTGTTTGCGTCTGCCCACGATGTGTGGACAGGGCCGACTGCGAACGGCGAAAATCAGGGCCGAGACTTGTAAGACTCACGCTGCAACGCTGACGATCATCGGGGCAACGATTCCAGACGCGGTCCCAAGTCTGTGTCGCTCTTACTAAGGGAAAACGGCGATTTTGAAGACGACTCGGAAGGCGTGCCCGATGAAGGCTATCGAACCAGCAATCGCAATTCAAATCCGCAGGTCATTGGAAGGCTCGGCATGGCTTGAGACGTGGTTGACCGCCAGCAGCCGGCCTCCTAGAGTTGATCTTATGAAAAGCAAAATACCCCTTGTTTCTCAGGAGAGCTCGCCGGTGATGGAACTGGCGGCCTGTCAACCAAATGGTTCTGAGTTCCTGATTTTACCGATGGCCGATTCCGATTCAAAGGATTCCGAAAAGGATCGGTCCCAGACGCCCCCTCCGAAGGGTGGCGCCAAGAAGCCGGAACGCAGCCAGTCCAGCAATATTTTTTGGAGCGTCCTGATCCTGCTGGTGATGAGTGCCGTTATTTTCGGTATTGCCAACAACGGGCGTGCCGAAAAGATGACATTCAGCGAATTCAAATCACGCGTCGTTGCAGGATTACTGGGTCCAGCCAATGTGCACGAATTGAAGATTGGGCTCCGTTCGCTGACTTTTCAGGATCGTCCCAAAGACGTGGCCAAGACACTTGGGGCGACCAAGCTATTTACCATTTCGATTGTCGGTATGCAGGGTCAAAACGAGTCAAAGCTGACCGATCTGTTGGACAGTCAGCAGATCAAATGGAGTTACGAAGATGCCGCATCACGGTGGGGTGATTTTCTTGTCCTGTCTGTTTTTACGCTGCTGTGTCTGGGGCTGATGTATCTGGCCCTCCGGCGTTTGGGAGGCCCCGGTTCGGCCATTGCGTTTGGACGAAGTCGAGGCAAGCTGTACGCGCAAGAAGAGTTGGGGATCACGTTTCGTGATGTGGCCGGTATCGATGAGGCGGTAGAGGAATTGAGAGAGATCGTAGAATTTTTGCGCACTCCTGGAAAATACCAAGCCTTGGGGGGGCGCATTCCACGGGGAGTGTTGCTGGTAGGTCCGCCGGGAACGGGCAAGACACTGCTCGCTAAGGCGGTGGCGGGTGAAGCTGGTGTTCCATTTTATGGGTTGTCTGGTTCTGATTTTGTGGAACTCTTCGTCGGCGTCGGAGCGGCGCGGGTTCGTGATATGTTTCAACAGGCGGGCCAACGATCCCCAGCGATCATTTTCATTGATGAACTGGATGCGATCGGCAAAGTGCGTAGTCAAGGCGCATCAGGTGGCGGTGAAGAACGGGACCAGACGCTGAATGCGTTGCTGGTGGAGATGGATGGTTTCAGTTCCGATCAAAGTGTGATTGTCCTTGCCGCGACCAACCGCCCGGAAACGCTTGATCCCGCGTTACTCAGGCCAGGTCGGTTTGACAGAAATATTTTGGTCGATCGCCCGGACATCAAAGGGCGCGAGGAGATCCTCAAGGTTCACGCCGCCAAAATCAAGACAGACGACAGCGTCAATCTGAAGTATCTGTCAAAGTTTACGGCCGGTTTTGTTGGCGCTGACTTAGCCAATCTGGTGAATGAGGCCGCCTTGCTTGCGGCTCGAAAAAACAAAACAGCGGTGACGAATACGGAGTTTGAGGAGGGCTTCGAACGCGTCGTGGCGGGACTCGAAAAGACCGCGAGAGTCATCCCCGAAGACGTGAAACAACGCGTGGCGTGGCACGAAATCGGACATGCGTTAGTGGGTTGCTCCCTGCCGCATCTGGACCCCGTCCACAAAGTCTCCATCATTCCACGCGGCCTCAGTGCGTTGGGATATACCATGCATCGGCCGGAAGAGGATCGACAACTTTCCACGCAAACGGAATTGTTCAACCGTATCTGCAGCCTGCTCGGAGGCATCGCGGCGGAAGACCTGATCTATAATGAATGCTCAACGGGAGCGGCCAATGATCTGCAACGAGCCACCGATATGGCTCGTCGGATGGTCACCGAATTCGGAATGAGCCCGAAGTTGGGGCGTGTGCACTACAGCGAATCGCGGAAAAGTGCGTTCCTCATGGGATCGGTGGGTGCCGCGAATTACAGCCATAGTGAAGAGACCATTCGCGAGATCGATCTCGAAGTCCGCCGCATCATCGACTCGGCTTATGACACGGCCCGCGCTGTCCTCGCAACACAGCGACCGGCGATGGAACATTTGACTCGTGAGTTGCTTGAGAAAGAAACGATTGAGGGATCTCTGATTCAGTCCATTTTGGATCAACACCGGACCGGACCGCAGATCAAGCCTGGAACTTATGTCGACTCGCCCACGCCGTCGCTGCGTGACTCCGCGATTCATGATTCCGGGAGTTCCGGCGATGCCGCCCAACGCGGCTGAGAGGATTCGAATCCATGGAAGACCACGATCGGCCTCCGCGTCATCGGCTGGCAGCACTCATTTTCAATGAGTCATGACGGAGTATGAGAATCTTTCAAATCGCGGCAGGTGACGCTAAGTTCGCTCTTTTTTTGATGTTGTTGACCACGTCTGGAGACGCTGGGGAAGGCGAGTTTCGTCATGCGATCCGTAATTGCAACGGTCTCAATACCGCCTGTGATGATTCTTGGTGGAGGGATTCACGGTGCGGCGCTCGCCCGTGAATTGGCTTTAAACGGCGTGCCGGTGGTGCTCGTCGAGATCCACGATATTGCTGTCGGAGCCACCTCGAAGTCATCGCGGCTGATTCATGGGGGATTGAGATATTTGGAGTACGGTGATTTAGGTTTGGTTCGCGAATCGTTGATCGAACGCGGACGGTTACTGAAATCGGCACCGCACTTGGTGCGTCCGCTACGGCTGTTTATTCCCGTGAGTCATCGTTGGTCAGGATTGATGCGTTCGGCGTTGGGCTTCTTTCAGATGGCGCGGACGCCGGTGGGGCGGTGGCTCCTCAAGCCTCGACGCTCCTCCGCCCCGCGCGGTTATTGGCCGGTACGCTGCGGACTGTGGGTCTACGACATTTTCTCATGGGGGGACGGCTTGCCACGGAGTCGGGGAGTTGCGGTCCCCCCCCCAGAAATCGCTCGGAAAAGGATCGCCGTAGAGGCCGCTGGCAAGGATCCGATGAGGCCGCCGAATTTGGGGGGAAAGCGATCCGAAGATTCTGCCCTGCCGCGTGTCGCCGCTTCCAAATACCGTTGGCTCTGCGAATACCGAGACGCTCAGATGCTTTATCCGGAACGCTGCGTCTTCGCGCTACTGGCCGAAGCCGCGCGCGAAGCACGGCAACGCGAGTCGCTGTTTCGAGTGATTCCGCATGCCACGTTCGAGTGGCATCAAGGATCGGTCACGATTGGCTCGAAGAATTTGGAGGTCGCTCCGCAGGAATCTGCCGAAAACAAGGAGCCCTCGGCTCGAATCGATTGGACGTTCCAGCCATCGATGATTGTCAATCTCAGTGGTGCTTGGGGTGACCTCACACTCCGAACAATCGATGCGGCAACGACGCCTCTGTTTGCCGGGACCAAGGGGAGCCACTTTGTGACACGGAATGCGGATCTGAGGCGGGCGATTGGCTCAGGCGGTGTGTATGCCGAAACCGGTGATCGTCGTCTGGCCTTTATTTTGCCGTTCGGAGACGCCGTTCTCGTCGGCACCACCGACGAGCCGTGGTCCGGAGCCCCTGAAGAGGCGATCGCCAGCCAGGAGGAACTCGATTATCTGCGAGGAATGGTCAACGGAGTTTTGGGATTATCGCTCCTTCCCAGCGATATTGAATCGCACTATAGCGGAGTCCGACCACTTCCCCGAACGGCGGAGACCACCAACGCCGCCGTCTCACGCGAACATTCTCTAGTGGAACAGTCTCTTCAGGGCGTTCCCGTGCTAACGCTCGTGGGTGGTAAGTTGACCACGTTTCGTGCGGTCTCAGAACAAATTGCCGACAAAGTCATGCGACAGATCGGCATCCCTCGGACAGTCTCGACACAAGATCGCATGATTATTGGAGCCGAGGATTTTCCGAAAACGCCTTCCGACGGTCTATCCCTCCGGAAAATCTGGGCCGCCGATTTCGGGACATCGATTGAGGAAGTCAACGCCTTATGGCCGCTTTATGGCATGCGCGCAAAAGAGATACTGGCGTCCGTTTGCCATGAAGCGGCCGTGCCCGTCGCGGATTCAGAATTTATGCAACGCACCGTTCGCTGGATTATTAAACACGAATGGGTTCAGACTCTGGACGACCTCGTCGAACGTCGATTGATGCTCCTCTTTGCTCGGACACTGACTCGGGCAACTCTGCAGGATCTTGCGTTGTGCTTGGTGGCCTCCGGTTGCCTGTTCCAGCAGGACGTCGAAGCGGAAATTGCGAAGACCGGCGAACGACTACAGAAGTACTATGGTCGACACCTGACGTCCTCGCCGGCAACAGATTGAGACGGACAGAATTCCCTCCCAACGCTCGGGCCACGGGAGTTCGCTGGATAGCCGTTTGCCCAGAATCTCGTCTTCAGCCGACATCCGATCAGACAATGCGAGGGGAGAGCCCTATTCATCGCCGTTGTTGGCCTCGTGTGTTGCGTGTCATCGGCCGGCAGGGAGACTCACCGGCCATTCGCTGCTATAGTTTCACAGTTGCGGAGACGCACGACCGTAAGCTATCAGCGGAATTTCAAGGCGATTCGATCCTCGTGGAATTTTTGACGTGACAAAATATTTGGTTACCGGCGGCGCGGGATTCATTGGCTCTCATCTTGCCACACGTCTCGTCCTAGACGGCCACTGCGTGCGTGTGTTGGACAATCTGTCCACAGGAAATAGGGCGAATCTGGCTCACATTGCCGGGCAGTTTGAATTCCTACAAGCGGATCTGTCCGATCTGTCGGCAGTTTCCAAAGCGGTCCAAGGGATTGATGTGGTCTTTCATCAGGCCGCGCTGGCCTCCGTTCCTCGGAGTGTGGAACATCCCCTGGAGACTCATACCGCCTGCGTGACTGGGACAATTCAGTTGCTCGATGCGTGTCGCAGGCAGGGAGTCCGTCGGGTGGTTTATGCGGGCTCGAGCAGTGCCTATGGAAACCAAAAGACGATGCCGAAGCACGAAGCGCAACTGACCCAAGTCTTGTCGCCGTATGCCGCCGCCAAACTCGCGGCTGAACTGTACTGCGAGGCGTTCGCTTCGACCTATGGTCTCGAGACAGTTCGATTACGCTACTTTAATGTGTTTGGACCGAGACAGGACCCGAACAGCCCCTATTCGGCCGTGATTCCACGATTTGTCGCCGCGTTACTGGCCGGTGATCAGCCCACAATTTACGGAGACGGCAGCCAGTCACGAGATTTTACGTATATCGACAATGTGGTCCATGCCAACCTGCTGGCATCCACGACTGGGGGGGTTAGCGGGCATGTCTATAATTGTGCCTGCGGTGAATCACTCAACTTGCTCGACCTGCTACAGATGATTTGCGAAAGACTGGATCTCCCGTTCGATCCAAAATTTGAGCCTTCACGGGTGGGCGATGTGCAGCATTCGTGGGCGGACATTTCTGCCGCCGTCCGCGACTTGGGATATGCTGTCCAAGTGTCTGCCAAGGAAGGACTTGCAAGAACCGTGGACTGGTATGTCGAGCAATACCGATGCGGAAGGCCATTCCCCGCCGGAAACATGGATGCGAGGCGTTAAAGTCGGAGCCCGTGAGATCTCCAGACCGAAGGGCATCCCTCTGCGTCTGGTGCCGAGATCGAAAATGACGGACGCGAAATCGCAAATTCAAATTTCAGGTCCACGCATTGTCGCCTGACGTGACATTTGATGACGGCTTCGTGCGCGTTCGGGTCGTGAATTTGCCGCCTCTGCACGGGTCCGAGTGTCTCACAATGACGGTTCGTGGATTGGAACACGGCAGATTGGGTCACCAGACATCCACAACATCCCCACACGGGTCCATGCGAGGATCTAAACTATCACGAACGAAGTGTCACGATCGCCACGAACGAAGTGTCACGATCGCTAAATCCAGCCAATTCGACTCGGTTTCTCGAGCGGTGTTTGCCGAGGGGGTCTGTTGATCAGTGCTCTTCGCGTTGACTTGAAGCTGCGGAGGTCTAAGATATGTTTCGCCGTCGCAAGGATGCGGTTCACAAGTCCGATGCATTTGCTCTAGGAAGTGGATCCATGTTTCCTCGCGTTTTGACAGCTCTCCCGGTTTACAACGAGGAGCGTCATTTGACGGAAGTCCTTTCCGAAGTTCGCAAGTATACGCGCGAGATCCTGGTGATTGACGATGGCTCGACCGAGCCCACTCAAGAAATTATTCGGCAGGAGTCGGGGATCTATGTTCTTCGTCACGAACAAAATCAGGGTTACGGGGCGGCGTTGCGGTCTGCCTTTGAATATGCTTTGTCCGGACAGTACGACGTTCTCGTGACCATCGACTGTGATGGGCAACACGAGCCGAGACTCATTCCGGAATTGTCTGCAGCCGTTTTTGATCGGGACGATCAGCCTGCGGATATTGTCTCGGGCAGCCGCTACTTGAAACGATTTCCGGGAGAAAGTGTTCCGCCTGCCAATCGTCGTCAGATCAATCGGCAGATCACGGACTGGTTGAATGGTCGATTTGAACTAGGCCTGACGGATTCATTTTGTGGTTTTAAAGCCTATCGCGTTGATGCCTTGTCCTCACTACGCATTACGGAACTCGGCTATGCCATGCCGCTTCAAATGTGGGTCCAAGCGGCCGCGCTCCATTGGAAGGTCGTCGAATACCCCGTGCCATTAGTGTACCTTGACGAAGAGCGTTCATTCGGAGGGGCTTTGGACAATGCCGACCGACGACTCGCTTACTACCATGAAGTTCTTGATCGAGAGATTGCTTCAATTCATCGGCCCGTCTCACTGTTCGGAAAAGGCAATCGTAATGTCTCGTTGTCCTACGGAGCGGCTCAGTCAGAGGCTGTCTGACAAGAGAGGGTTGTTTTCGGAGGAGACGCTCACGTCCAGGCGTGGCCGTGTGTTCCCGGTCTGACCTTCAAACCCCGACTCTGCGAATTTATTATTGTGGGATCCAAGGCAAGACACGGGAATGTTTCGCGAAAAAAGCAGTTCTCGGACAGCGGCTCAACGAAAGACATTCAGTGCATGACGGCTGTTGAACCGAGAGATTTGACTCAGGGCACGATTTTGTTCACAAGTCCCCTTGTCCAGACAGACGCACTTCTGGAAAACAGTGTCCCACTTCCGGCGATTCTGCCCCGAGAACATGGCTCGATACTGTGCCAACCCGAATGGCCGCGTATTTTTCAACGGCTCAGATCGAACTCTGCAAGACAGTCGGCAGCGAGCATCGATATTCAGGGAATGCCCCTGCAACGTCTGAGAGAATGGTCTCGATTCGTATTGCTCGATCAAGCGGTTCGCTACACGAGTTCACTTCTGAACGAAAACGTGCGGTGCGGCTCAGCGGATGTGCTGGTTGTGACCGGCCATCAACCCGATTTTTTTCACGCGGGAGTTTGGGCCAAAAACTTTGCAGCCTCCGGTTTGGCACGTGGTTTTCAAGGAAGTTCTCTGAATCTGATTATTGATAATGATATGTTGGTGAGCACGCGATTGCGTGTCCCGGTTGGCCCGCAATCCGCACCGCAGATCCAACAGATTCCTTTTGACACGGATAGGCCAGCCGAGCCATGGGAAGAATCGAAGATTTTGAACAGGCCGCTGTTCCAGGAATTCGGTTCCCGTGTGGCCGGGCGGATGCGTGAAAACTGGTCTGTCAATCCCCTGTTGGAACAGGGTTGGTCGGCTGCTGTCCAGCAGGCCTCAGTTTCCCATCGACTTTGCGATGTCTTGGCCGCGGTCCGAGTTGCTATCGAAAGACAGCACGATTTGACCAATCTGGAACTCCCAATGTCGCGTCTGTGCGAAACAGCACCCTTTCGCTGGTTCGTCGCGCATCTCATGTCAAATTTGACGCGATTCCATGGCCTCTATAATGCGACGCTACACCACTATCGCCACTTGCACGGACTACGCAACGGCAGACATCCGGTTCCGGATTTGGAGATTCGAGAGGATTGGTATGAAATTCCTTTTTGGATCTGGCGTTCAGGCGACTTGCAACGGGCTCGGCCGTTCATGCGGCGCGTCGGTTCGACATTGGAACTGCGGTGCCATCAGGAGATCATTGCTCGATGGACGCAAACGGCAACAGGCTCGGCGGAGGCAACGCTTGAGGCCTTGGAGGAAATTTCTCGGCGGGGGATCCGGTTTCGCACACGAGCACTCACCACAACGCTGTTTTCACGCCTTTGTCTCGCGGACGTGTTCATTCACGGAATTGGTGGCGCAAAATACGATTCCATGACGGACTGGCTCTACGAGCAGTTTTTTGATGTGGCGGCGCCGCCGTTCGCCACCGTCTCTGCCACGTTCCATCTCCCCTTGGGTGTTTCGCCGGTCGAGGAAAACAGTGACGAAAAACAGCTTCGGCATCAGTTGCGAGACATCAGGTACAATCCCGATAGACACCAGACCTCGACCCTCAAGGCCAGCGAAGCCGATCTGGTTTCTGAAAAGCAACAACTCATCGCGTCGTTGGGGCGGCGGCGTCCGAACTCGACGGAAACCCGTCGCATCGAGCAGATTAACGGGATGCTGGCGGCCTCAACGGCCGAACTCGAAAATCATCTGAAAACGATGTGGAAAGCCAAACAGCTGCGTCGAGCCGCTGATTCCATTCGACGAGACCGTGAATTTGGTTGGTGTCTGTATTCGCCAAACGATCTGATTCCCACGCTGCAATCTGCGTTTGCACCGATTGCCGAGGAAGTTCATGCTGGATAATCGATCCCACGGCAAATGGTCGTGGTCACTCTCAATGTTCGCCGGCGGCCGTGACTGCGAGGACCGTGCTGCGAATTCTTGGCCATCGTTTTGATGACATCGTTCCGCTGGAATTCACGCGAGACGCGTGCGGACATCGCCACCGACTCAACACCATCAGCCGCCGGCCGAGGCGGGACGCATGCGTAATCGTGTGAATTTGCTCATTTTGCTGCCGCTGAAAATTTCGCAAGTTCCTGAAATCAGCGTGAAATTCCCTTGCAGGTCGTCTGTGGGGCACGGCAACAGCCGAGGTTCGCCGCGTCGGAGTAGAACGGTTCTGCTGGCCACCAGGACCGCCGGGCCGTTTTCGAAACGCCGTACCGACCGCGTGTCTGAGAACCGTGCCGAGTTCTCAGGTTGCCTCGTCGAGGAGGTCTTGCTCCAGCCGTCACGGTCCGATTGATCTTGCCCCCGTTCATCTTTCGGCCTCGGCGGCCAGACGGGTTCCACGGGAATCGCGTCTGGCCATCATCTGCCGAGAGTGGTCATTCGACGTCGTCCGCGGACGGCAGAGGGACGTGATTCGTGAGCAATCCACCGCGCGTGACTGACGACTCCTCGCGCCCGATCTCAGGGATCGATGACGCCCGCCCATCCATTCCACCAGTCGCTTCGCCCGTC
>Ga0114966_10005873_pt1 | contig 10310 bp, 10 predicted proteins | sample M_130207_XF_Meta_FD_87029 | JGI IMG/M metagenome (GOLD analysis project Ga0114966, IMG submission 87029) | Freshwater microbial communities from Lake Montjoie, Canada to study carbon cycling - M_130207_XF_MetaG | ecosystem: Environmental > Aquatic > Freshwater > Lake | place: Lake Montjoie...
CTAAAGGGAAGTTGCAGGATCATTGTTCAGAGCGGATTAGGGAAACCAATCGAATCTTTTGATCTGTCTATACCATCTAAATGCTTGTTGATCAATGCTGAGGATCACCATTGGATGGATAATTTTTCAACGGATTGCATTTTAATGGTTTTTGCATCTGAGTATTATGATGCTAATGATTATATTTTCGAACAATATAAATAATTTACCTTCTTAATTTAACCTGTTATGAAAATTAAGCATCATGCCATTTTCAATAATTCCTTACACACCCTTGACTGGGAATCCTTAAGGAATGACGAAAAAGAATCTCCTTATTTTCTTCCTTATACATTAAAAGAGTACTTGGGAAAAGTAGATGTTGCTGAACCTTCAAATTTCACCATTACAATTATTACTGAGATGAAAAAATTAGGGCTTAACAAATTATTTTCAATTGGTTGTGGGATTGCGTCCCAGGAGTACCAGATAAAAAAATTTTCTGATTTATTTGTTACAGTATCTGATTATAATGCTGCAGTTTTTCGTTTAAAAAAATTCAATATTTTTGACGAATGTATCCAACTAGATGCATTTAAAGATAAGCTACCAGTGGATGAAAGTTATATGATGTTCTTTCATCGTATAGACACTGAGTTTGATAATCAGCAATTAAAAACTATCTTTATCAAATGTCATGAAGCTGGTATTCGGTATATTTGTTTTGTGCCTGCAGAGTTATTAAGTTTTAAGATTTTCATTTCAGAGGTTAAAACAATGATCCTTTCTTTTGTCAGAAAGAAACCGATGGTTTTTTGCGGGTATGCTCGCTCAAAAGGCCTGTTTAAAAATATATGGGGCAAGCACTATAAGTTGAATAAAAATCTTATAGCAGGAAGCAATTTCTTTTTATTAGAGTCTATCAAAAATTAAAATTATGATTGAATACGAAAATCTTGGAAAACTTAATCAGCCTTTTTTCGAAGATTATAAAAAAAGATTTGAAGAAATACTTTTATCCGGTTGGTATATTTTAGGAAAAGGGGTAGAAGAATTTGAAAAAGACTATGCACAATTCACCGGTTCTAAACATTGTATCGGGCTGGCAAATGGGCTTGATGCGTTAAGTCTTGCACTAAGGTGTTTTGATTTTCCAGCAGGATCGGAAGTTATTGTTCCATCAAATACATATATCGCAACCATACTTTCAATTGTACAAAATGGTTTAAATCCAGTATTGGTTGAGCCAGATATAAATACCTATAATATTAATCCGATAAAGATTGAAGAAAAGATCACGGCTAAAACAAGAGCAATAATGGTTGTGCATCTGTATGGTAAATGCTGTGAAATGGATACGATTATTTCAATTGCCAAAAAATATAATTTACGCATAATTGAAGATTGCGCGCAATCTCATGGTGCTAAATTCAAAGGAAAAATATCCGGTAGTTTCGGAGAATTTGGAGCACATAGTTTCTACCCTACAAAAAACCTTGGTGCATTAGGAGATGCTGGCGCTGCTACAACAGATGATAAATTGCTGGCGGATAAATTACGTTCACTGCGTAATTACGGATCCAGGGTCAAATACAATAATGAATATTTAGGTTACAACTCAAGGCTCGATGAAATGCAAGCCGTTTTTTTGCATGTAAAGCTTGCTTCGCTGGATAAAATAACAGATCATAAAAGATCATTGGCAAAAATATATTTTGATAACCTGAAAGAGGATTTTATCAAACCTGTTCAGCATCATGATTATTTCGATGTTTACCATATCTTTAATATTCGCCATCCTAAACGTGATAAACTCCGAGAATTTCTTTTACAGCATAACATAAAGACTGAGATCCATTATCCCATCGCTCCGAATAAACAAAAAGCGATGTTTGGCATTTTAGAAGGTGTGTATCCTATCTCCGAAGAAATTCATGCAACAACACTCAGTTTACCTGTTTCTTTCTACCATACAAGTAATGACATCTTTCACGTGATTGAAGTAGCCAATAAATTTTAAGTTTTAATATTAGAACCATGCGATATTATTGCACTCATTTTGATATCAATTATATTGCTCATTCACTATCTCTTCATGAATCCTTAATAAAATGTGGGGGAGAATTTACGCTTTTCATGTTCTGTATGGATGATTTTTCATATGATCACCTTGTTAAGCTAAAACCCGTTAAGGTAATATTAGTATCTTACAGGCAGCTAGAAAATGAAGTAAGTGGCTTGAGAGAAGCTAAGACCAACAGGTCTCGGATTGAGTATTTTTACACATGCAGTCCTGCAATTTGTTATTATACATTCATAAAATTTGAGGGAGTAGACTTAATTGCATATTTAGACTCTGATATTTATTTCTTCAACTCTCCTGAATCTTTATTTATTGAACTAGGCAATAGTTCAATTGGAATAATTGAGCATAATTTCCATTGGATAACAAAAAGAAATATTATTTATGGCAAATTTAATGTGGGGTGGATAAATTTTAGAAAAGATCAAATCGGGTTGAGTTGTTTAAAAAATTGGCTGAATGATTGTATTAAATGGTGCTATCAAAGACTAGAAGATAATAAATATGCTGATCAAAAATATTTAGATAATTGGCCTTGCACTTATCAAAATGTGTGTATTCTTAAAAAAGCAACTGCCAATTTAGCGATATGGAATATTGGAAATTATAAGTTGACCAGTAATGAAAATCAAATTTTTGTGAATGGAGAAGAACTGATATTTTATCATTTTGCTAATTTAAAACAAATAGGCGAATTTGAATTTACAAGTGATTTAAGTAGAGTTTTTGTGAGAAGCACTCAGTTAATTCATAATTTAATTTATTTGCCATATGTTAATTCTTTATTAAAGCATCAAATTTTTAACATTCGTTCGAAAGCCGATTTGTCTGAAAACTTTCTAATAAGTTTGATAAAAAAAGCATCACGTCAAATCAGAAAATGGATTTTTCCAGATAAAATTATCGTTAAGTAAAATATATTTTATGAAATTAATAAATACACTTTTGATCACAGGTGGAACAGGATCTTTTGGAAATGCTGTTTTAAATAGATTTATTCAAACTAACCTTTTTTCTGAAATCAGAATATTTAGCAGAGATGAGAAAAAACAAGATGATCTTCGAAAAAGAGTTAATAATAAAAAAGTTAAATTTTATATCGGAGATGTCCGTGATCGAGATAGTCTTATACCTGCAATTAAAGGTGTTGACTATATTTTTCATGCAGCAGCTTTAAAGCAAGTCCCATCTTGTGAATTTTTTCCATTAGAAGCCGTAAAGACTAATATTATTGGTACAGATAATGTTTTAACTGTTGCTCAAGATTTTGATGTGAAAAAAGTAGTTGTTTTAAGTACCGATAAAGCTGCATATCCAATTAATGCAATGGGTATGTCAAAGGCCCTAATGGAAAAAGTTATGGTAGCAAAATCAAGAATATTGGATTCTAACAAAACTATCTTTTGTGGAACTAGATATGGTAATGTTATGGCTTCAAGAGGTTCGGTAATACCCTTGTTCATAGAGCAAATAAAAGAAAATAAGGCGTTGACTCTAACGGACCCCAACATGACCCGTTTTATGATGACATTAGAAGATGCAGTTGATTTAGTACTTTATGCTTTTGAGCACGCTAATCAAGGTGATTTATTTGTCCAAAAAGCCCCTTCTGCAACAGTTGGAACTTTAGCCCAGGCTTTAATTGAATTATACAAATCTTCAAGTGAAATTAAAGTTATAGGCACGAGACATGGTGAGAAATTATACGAAACACTTGTTAACAGAGAAGACATGACAAAGGTTGAAGATCTTGGAGAGTATTATAGAATTCCGGCCGATAATAGGGATTTAAATTATGAACAGTATTTTTCAGAAGGTATGCCAGATATTGCTAATCTAAACGAATACCATTCGCACAACACTTCAATTTTAGATGTGGAAGGAATGAAAAAATTATTATTAAAACTTCCAATCATTAGAAAAGACATACTTGGCGAAGTTGACGCAATTCAATATCCTTATTAATCATGATTAAAGTTGGAGTAACAGGTTCAAATGGATTTATAGGATGGCATTTGTGCCGCACATTAGAGCTAGATACTAATAAATTTAAATTAATTGAATTTCAAAGAGATTGGTTTAATGATAGCATTAAACTGGATTTATTTGTATCAAATTGTGATCTTATTGTTCATTTAGCAGGGCTTAATCGCCATAGTGAAGAAAGTGCTATTTATGACACAAATGTAGGTTTAGCAGTTACTTTAATTGAATCTTTTAAAAGAATAGAGTTTAAGGGGCAAGTTATATTTTCTTCATCAATTCAAGAGGATAGAAATAACACATTTGGAAATTCAAAAAAAGTGGCAAGAGAATTATTTTCTAACTGGGCTAATCTATCAGGTACAAATTTTAAAGGAGTGATTATTCCAAATGTATTTGGTGCATTTGGAATGCCATTTTATAATTCAGTTATATCTACCTTTTCTCATCAGTTAGTTAATAACGAATCTCCGAAAATTGAAACTGATGCAACACTTAATCTTATTTATATAAATGATCTTATAAAAAATATTATTAATTTATTTAACACTGAAACTAATAACAATGTTACTATTGGGCATTCAGACACATATAAGGTTTCTGAAATACTTGAGCTCTTGATTAAGTTTAAAAATAAGTATTTTGTAAATGGGCAAATTCCAGGTTTTAATAATCAGTTTGAAATAAATCTTTTTAATACTTTTAGGTCTTATTTTAATTTGAATGTTCATTTTCCAATTAAGTATAAAAATAACATTGATGAAAGAGGGAACTTTGTAGAAATAATAAGACTAGAAACAGGTGGTCAGGTTTCATTTTCTACTACAAAAAAAGAAATAACCAGAGGGAATCACTTTCATACAAGAAAAATTGAAAGGTTTTCGGTAATAAAAGGGAAAGCTCTAATCCAATTAAGAAAAATTGGAACAACTAAAGTATTTGATTATTATTTGTCAGGAGACGAGCCCGCATATGTAGATATGCCAATTTGGTACACACATAATATTAAAAATATAGGAGAAGAGGAATTATATACAATCTTTTGGGTCAAGGAATTTTATGATGCAAATGATCCTGACACTTACTTTGAAAAAGTATAAAAAATAAACAATGAATCAGCGCTTAAAAGTAATGACAGTAGTAGGCACTAGGCCTGAAATTATTCGATTAGCAAGGGTAATTAGTGCCTTAGATAATTCAAAAGTAATTGAGCATATTATTGTTCATACGGGCCAAAATTATGATTACGAATTAAATCAAATATTTTTTGAAGATTTACAAATACGTAAACCCGACTATTTTTTGAATGCTGCTGGATTAACAGCAATAGAAACGATAGGGAAGATTATGATTAATATTGACCCCCTATTAGAAGAAGTAAAGCCTGATGCATTTTTGGTTTTAGGTGATACTAACAGTTGCTTGTGCGCAATACCTGCAAAAAAAAGACATATACCCATATTTCATATGGAAGCAGGAAACAGATGTTTTGACGAAAGAGTTCCTGAAGAAACAAATAGAAAAATTGTAGATCATATTTCAGACATAAATATGACTTATAGTAATATTGCAAGAGATTATCTATTAAGAGAGGGATTGTCTGCTGATAAAATAATTAAAACAGGATCTCCCATGTTTGAAGTATTAAATCATTATTTACCATTTATAAAGAAATCAGATATTTTAAATAGATTAGAACTTGAAAATTTTAAATACTTTGTTGTTTCTGCTCACAGAGAAGAAAATATTAATAATTTTTCAAACTTTACAAATTTTATAAATAGCTTGAATTTAATTGCTGAAAAATACAATTTTCCTATTATTGTAAGTACGCACCCAAGAACTAGAAATATGATAGATTCAAAAAAGATTAAGTTCCATAAGAATATTCAATTATTAAAACCTCTTGGGTTTAATGATTACAATGCTTTACAAATGTATTCTAAGGCAGTTCTTTCGGATAGTGGTACAATATCTGAAGAATCTTCAATATTAAATTTCCCAGCCTTAAATATTCGACAAGCCCATGAGAGACCTGAGGCAATGGAAGAAGCTTCTGTAATGATGGTCGGGCTAAATCCTGAAAGAATTCTACAAGGTTTAACTGAATTAGAAAGTCAAAATAGAGGTGAACTTAGAAACTTTAGGATTGTGACTGATTATTCAGTACCAAATGTTTCAGATAAAATTGTAAGAATTATTATTTCATACGTTGATTATATTAACAGAACTATTTGGAGTAAAAGCTAGAAATGAAAATTTTAATTTTATCACAATACTTTTGGCCCGAAAATTTTAGTATAAACCAACTTGCCATTACTCTTAAAAATCAAGGGAATGAAGTTGTGGTTGCAACTGGAATGCCAAATTATCCCGATGGGAATATTTATGATGGTTATAAAGCATGGGGTATTTGTAAGGATTTTTTTCATAATGATATAGAAGTAGTTAGAGTTCCTACGTATCCTAGGTCCTCTGGGGGGGCCATTAATTTAATTATAAATTATATCGTTTTTGTTGCTTGTGGTGTAGTTATGTTTCCTTTTCTATTAAGAAAACATAAGTTTGATTCCATTGTAGTTTTTGCCGGATCCCCAAACGCTGCAATACCTGCTATTTTTCTTAAATGGGCTAAAAAATGTCATTTGGCTTTCTGGATTTTGGACCTTTGGCCTGATACACTTGTTGCAACTGGATTAATTAAAAGTAAATTAATAATTGGAATTGTAAAAACTGTTGTTAAATGGACATATAAACAGGCCGATACAATTCTAGTTCAATCACCTGCATTTGTAAGTCCAGTAACAAAATTGTCTAACGCTTCAAAAGTTATTTATTATCCAAATACTGCAGATGTTTCAATACGTCAACTAGAAAATGAAATTTCAATTTCAAATGACTTAAAAAATATTTTGGGTTCTTATTTTACTGTAGTTTTTACCGGAAATATAGGAACAGCTCAATCAATGCAAACGCTAATTGGAGCAGCCCAGATATTAGAAACTAATAAAAATATAAAATTTGTTATAGTTGGTAGCGGAAGCATGCTTGAATGGGTAAAAGAACAACAACTTATATTAAAACTTGACAATATCTTTATAGCTGGTCGATATCCTATTTCCGCAATGGATTTTATTTTTAAGAATTCAGGTTGCTTGCTTGCTATTTTAAAAAGCGATGAAATATTCACTTACACAATTCCTGGTAAAATACAAGCATATCTTTCTTCCGGTATGCCAATCATTGCCTCATTAAATGGCGAAGGAGCTAGGATTGTTGAAGCCTCAGGTTCAGGATTAACATGTGCTGCTGAAGATAGTGCTGCACTTGCTAATTGTGTTCTGAAATTATGGAAAACCCCGGAATCAGAAAGAGGCATAATGGGTTTATCTGGGAAGAAATATTATAATGAGCATTTTGAAATAAATATGCAGGCAAAAAAGCTTGTTGAGATTTTGGAAAGCAGGAAAATTGAAGAAACATATTAATTTAAAAAATGAGTTTGATTGATGCATTTCTAGTTTATGTTTCTACAATATATTTAATCTCTATTTATAAAAAAGTAGCATTAAAAAAAGGCATTTTTGCTCATATTTCAGCGCGCTCACTTCATACTAATGTAGTTGTTAGAGGAGGTGGAATAGTTTTTGGCACACTATTTTCGGTGATGATTTTATTCTATTTGCTAAAAGGGCAAGTTGAAATTTGGCAATCAATTTCATTTGGGCTTTGCGGATTATTTGCAACCTTAATCGGTTTTTTTGATGATATATATGATATCAATGCTAAGAAGAAGTTTTCGATGCAATTTTTGCTTAGTGTTTTTTTCATTGTATCATACTTTTACTTTAATTTTTCAACAACATTTTTTGGATATAATAATATTTTAATTTTTATAACTATTTGTACTTGGGTATTTGTCCCACTCTGGATTATTAACTCGTTTAATTTCATAGATGGAATTAATGGTTTAGCAATTGGGACTGCAATTTTTACAGCTACTGCTTTAATTCTTTCGCTTTATATTTCAATAGGGAGTTCAAATTTTATTACTATTTATTCTCTTTTGTTAATTGTTTGTTTAGCTTTTTTACCTTTTAATTTTCCAGTCGCCAAACTTTTCATGGGGGATGCTGGAAGTATTTTTCTAGGATTTATTTATGGTTCTACAGTTTTAGTTATTTTATTTAATAACTATTTATCCATCTGGACCGTAATATCTATTTTTAGTTATATGCTTGGTGACACGCTTTCTACTAATATCATTAGATTATTAACTATAAAAAAATGGTATGGTGTTCATAGAAGCCATGCTTATCAGAACCTTGCTAGAGTTTTAAATAATCATACAAAAGTTACTGGCCGTATTATGTTTTATAATTTTTTTTATATTTTGCCTTTAACTCTTTTAACTGTATGGTATTCAAATTTTGCCATATATTTTACAATTGCTGCAATCGTGCCAGCAATTATATTTTCTATAAAATTTGGGCCATTATATTCAAATAAATAACAAAAGAGTTTCCTTAGGGTTTGTTCAATATAAATAATTTATTATATGCTTGCTTTGAATATAGTAGTTTGGGGAATTGGTCCGCATGCAATAAAGAATATCTTACCAGCAATTAAAGAAAATGAGAATTTAAAATTGTATGGTATTTTATCTAGAGATATTTCAGTTGTTTCTCAAATTGCTGAAGAATATAATTGCATTCCTTTTTCGAACGAAGATGAAATGCTCTCTGATACTAATGTTCAAATAGTATATTTAGCAACTCCTTCGGGTTTGCATTATGCGCAAGGCATTAAAGTAATTGAATCCAATAAACATTTTTGGTCTGAAAAGCCGATAGTTCAGAATTCAGATCAAGCTAATTCACTAATTAATATAGCAAATAGAAAACAACTTACAATTGCTGAAGGATTTATGTTTTTGTATCATCCCTCCTTCGATTTTCTTAAGAATACTTTGAGATCAAATCAGCTAGGTAACTTAAATAATATTACAATTGATTTTGGATTACCACAATTAGCTAGGCCTGGATTTAGAAATGATCCTAATTTAGGTGGTGGCGCAATTTATGATTTGGGCTCTTACGCAATTTCAGCTGTCATTGAACTTTTTGGAAATGAAATAATAGAAGTAAAATACTGCAAGTTAAATTATGATACTATTTCTAAAATTGATACAAGCGCTTTTGTTCTTTTAAAAATTAATTATAGCATTAATGTAACATTAAGATGGGCATACAATGTTTCATATAAAAATGAATTAAATATATGGGGTGATGAAGGTTCACTTATCAATAAATGTTTTTTTTCAAAACCCGCAAATTATAGTCCAGAGTTTGTTTTTAGCAATATGAATGGAAATAACCGATTAGAAATTATTGACCCATCCAATCAATTTCACAATATGTTCAATGTATTTTACGCTAATATTTATGATAATTTACAGGCAAAAAAACACCAAGAAATAATTGTTAAACGTGCAAATTTGCTTGATAGACTGCTTTTAACAAATGTTACTAGTCTTTAGGACTTATAATTTTTATTTCATATTTTTGTTAAAATTTATATTATGGAAAAATGGGAAAATTTTGATTTAGACGATGCTTCAATGTGGCCAAAAGACTGCAAAATAGCATTACAGGAACCAAATGTTGATGACAGGGGATCAATTCAGTCACTCGTTAATTTCCCTGTAAAAAACATATCTTTAATTTCTTCTGTTAAAGGGTCGGTTAGGTCTAATCATTACCATTTAACAGATTGGCATTACATGTATGTTTTATCAGGTTCATTTGACTATTATTTTAGACCAACTGATTCAAACGAGCAATTGCAAAAAGTTAGATTTGTAAAAGGAGAATTAGTATTTACCCCGCCAATGGAAGACCACGCTACTGTTTTTAAAGAGGATACTGTTTTGATTGTAATGAGTAGGCATCCAAGAGGAACACAGGAAGTTTATGAAGCAGATGTTAAGAGAGTTATTCTTATAGACCCTAAAAATCCTCCTTTAGAATGAGCCAAGATGTTTATTTAAGAAAGGATTGTAGAATGTGTTGTAGTAAGAGCCTTGTAAAAGTAATGGAATTAAAGCCAACACCTCCTGGTAACAATTTTATAAAAAAATTGCCAGTTGACGAACCCGAAGTTTCATATCCACTGGATCTTTATTTCTGCTCTGATTGTTATCATCTTCAATTGGGTCATGTCGTTAGTCCTAAAATTTTATATCAAACTGACTATACTTATTTGA
>Ga0114966_10005875_pt1 | contig 10310 bp, 12 predicted proteins | sample M_130207_XF_Meta_FD_87029 | JGI IMG/M metagenome (GOLD analysis project Ga0114966, IMG submission 87029) | Freshwater microbial communities from Lake Montjoie, Canada to study carbon cycling - M_130207_XF_MetaG | ecosystem: Environmental > Aquatic > Freshwater > Lake | place: Lake Montjoie...
CAAAACCTTCAACCTACACTTCTTCTTGAACGAGCAATGTAAGGATGCCATGAATATTAGCGATTTTGCCAATTCGTTTGAATTGCAACTGTCGGATTTAGAAAGTGTCGGTGAACTCGGCTACGTCGAAGGGATTACCAAAATCATGGTTGATAAATTAAACAGCATGGATATTTATAAGCGCCCGATTCATTGTAGTGACGCAAAGCGTGAAATTTTATACGTCAAAGATGATAACAAATGGGCCAAAGAAGAAAGAAATAATCCCAAATTGCGCTACGCTATTAAAACTATCTCCTTTCGCAATATGAAACTAGCCGCGTTGTGGAGTGACACTTATCCCGAAAGTCAAAACGGCGAATCGCATCTCAGTGATACGTATCTAAAAATAATTAAAGAATCCACCGGCGGAAATGGAGAACTCTCGTTTAGTGAGGATAAAATCATCCGCCGGATTGCCAAGGAAATTCTCATTGATAAAAATTAAAAGACATTTTTACATATATTTATAAATATTTATAAATATTTATAAATATATATAAAAATATAAAAAATATAAATATATAACCCTTATTATAACAGCGCGGCATTTGAGAGCGCGTCCGCCCGCTTATTATCCTTACGGTACACGTGTTTAAACTCGATTATATTGAATTCTTTCGCGAATTGGGATGCCTCCGCAAATAGTCCGGCTATATTTGGCGAATTTACTTTATATTCTCTCTTCATTTGTCTAATAACTAATAAACTATCGCCCTTAATTATTAGATGTTTAATCTTTTGTTTAACTGCTTCTTCCAAGCCAATAATAAGACCCATATACTCGGCATAGTTATTTGTTTGTTTGTGCCCGACAAATTGCGCTTTACTCCATATTTCTATATCATTTTTATATAGCACCGCACCCGCCCCCGCTTTCCCTGGATTACCTTTACTACACCCGTCAAAGAATAAGGTATATGTACTCACTTCATCGGACATGCTAATTAATATAAGTAATACTGTTTAATACTTTTTAACTATATAATCAATCAATTTTCTTATTTATAGTTTCAGTCACGGTCTCTAGTGGTATCTTGACTTTTTCTTTTTCTTTTTCTTTTTCTTTTTCTCTGATATCATTGGAAACTTGGGTTACTACATTTCTTTTAACATTTTGTCGTTGTAGAAACCTCATGATTAGTTGCGGTAAAATAGCCACATTATTCATATAGGTCCGGTATTTAAAACTACATACACAAGCTGTCGACGTCAATTCCATACTATACCACCAATAGGCAGGAATAAATAACATCTGTCCTTTTGTCAGGGTTACTTCTAAACATTTAATTTTATCAAAATCGGGTTTATATTTCTCTTGTACTTGCCAAGGATTGATGGGAGAGCGAAATTCAAAGTTTTCATAATCGGTGATGGTATATAAATATCGCGTACTTTTGGGCGGCGCCAATTTTATTCTCACCTCGCCTTCGGTCACAAAAAAATAGTTGCGATAATTTAGTTCATAGCGAAAGGGTGTTTTACACTTATCCGACGCATATATAAGGTCATACGTGCACCCCGACACCATCGGCGGTCGCAAAAATTCGTCATTATACGCAAAACACTTGATTAGTCCGGTTTCTTCTAAAAAATCACTATTATTTTCACTGATATATTTATTATTTGTATCTTCTTTTAAGACTTTTATAGCACTGGCGAAAGGTAAAGGGATATACATTTCACTATCATCACTAGACTCTTTTAGATTGCGTATTTTTATATCAAAGGCACCATACGTGTCTAATATTGTTTTCTGTTGACAAGTTTCTAAGATGCGTTCATTATTAAAAGCAAACACAACGGGTTGTCGGATATCACAAATTTCTTCTAATTTGGTTTTGGAAGGCAGTTCGATTTCATACAGTTCCAAATCATGACTCGTTTTTAAGTGAAAATGGACATGTAAATAAATGAAGAGTACCATGCAAAAAATTAAGATACTAAAGATTATATTCATAACTACTCTCTATTATTAGAAAAAATAGAGAGAAATAACACATAACCTAACCTAATCTAACCTAACCTAATCTAACCCAATCTAACCTATCCTAATCTAGCCTAATATAATAAGCCCGTTAATTTTCATCTTCATCACTCATTTTGGGTGCCAAATGAATTAACACGTAGCTGTCTTCTAGCAAATCATATTTCATCTTCATAGGTCTATCCTTAGTAAAGCCCATTGACATTTCTAAAGCCAATTTATTAAATTGACACATTAGGTGGATATGTTTCAAACTATAAGATTGGACCAGCGTTAGGCCTTCCGATATAGCATATTCCTTAATATCCTCGATATGCATATCCACTTTCATAGAACCGTCATTACCGGAAGATTTCATATCAATCTTATCTGCTTTAAAGGTGAGTGTCAGGGCCTCATCAAAAATCATCAACTGACTAATCAATTCGCAAAATGTTTTGGATTCAATGGTCAAATCAATATCTGTATCTATTATAACCGCCATATTCAATAAATCACCCTCGACATTAATGAGGGGTAATTCAAAGTACTTGCACATTTTTCCGCCCTTAAAACTAATATCCAGTTTATCCACGTTGTCTTTGGTATGAGAGAATTCCATGGTTTGATTGTCTTCGCGTGTATTCAATACCTTAAATAACATGCCGATATTTACACTAATGGAAGGCATATCGGTTTGTTCGTCGTATTCATAACTGGCAAACCAAGCTTTGGCTAAAGAGCATTCAAACAAAGCGCAATGACTATCATCCATGCATTGAATATACAGTCCAGTGGCCTTAAAATAAATTACTACATTTTCGGTAAATGGTTTCAAGTGGGAAAATATATTGGCTAATTTGAAAGTCTTGCGGGTATCTTCAATAATAAACTTCATTCTGTATAATGTGCTGTTGGTATAAAATATATTACTGTATATATTGTAAATCAATTTTTACACTATAATATAATATAATATATACAAAACACAAGTTTAATTCCTATTATACCGCCGTTGTTAATTACGGTTCTACCACCGCAAAGGTAATATTAGGTTCTTCTGGTGTAGTAGAAGCACATATAGGTTGGTCTTCGACCGGTATACTTGAACCAGTTTTAGTTTTCCCTTTCGGTGAAACTTTATTAACCAGTAGATACAGTTCCTTCATTTTAGTAGCCATTGTTACTATTTGACTTTCTAACTGTGAAATTTTTTTCATGTGTGTCTGTACGACTGTTTCTAACTGGTTAATTTTATCATTCGGTGCATTTTTTGCTGAAGCCTGTTCTTGTTTTATTAAAGCATATTCTTTTTTTAATAAATTAAAATCTTCTGTATGAACTAAACAATCTTTACTCGTTTGTCCCGAAACAACAGATGTACTATCCGTCTTTTCTAATTTCTGCAATCTTAATTCATGAGATTTTAATAACACTAATGGGTGAGGCAGAGGTTTAAAAGTAGAATTCGGTTTTTGTTGCATGTTTTGTTGCGTGTTTTTCTGTTGCATAGCCGGTTGACTGCCCGGCCGAAAATATGGTTGAGAGGGTGATTGGGGTGGTGGTGGCATAGGTTGTTTTTGTTGGCCATTAAACTTTACTTCATTTCCCGAACGTCTATTTTTGGCTGCGGATAAACTAGCTGTACCACTCATTATAAATTATAAATCTATTTTCTCATTAAGTTATTTTACGCATATAATATATAATATATAATATATAATATATTTATACTTATAATATATAATATTATATAATGACTGATAATCTACCCCACGAAGAATATCAATATATAAATCTTATCAAAAAAATTATTGCCGAAGGCTATTGGGAAACCGGTCGGAATGGTCGAACAAAAAGTATTTTTGGCTATTCCATGCGGTTCTCTCTACAAAATGGCAAACTACCCCTGCTTACAACAAAAAAAACGGCCTGGAAGACTTGTCTAAAGGAATTACTCTGGTTTATTCGGGGTGAAACAGATAATAAACTCTTGCAAGAGCAAGGTGTCCACATATGGGACGGTAATGCGACGAAAGATTTCATGGCCTCCCGTGGTTTAGACCATTATCCCGCAGGTGTTTTAGGTCCACTGTATGGTTATCAATGGCGCAATTTTAACGCCTCTTACGACAGTGCTACGGGCAAACCCAGCGAACATGCGAGCGGTATCGACCAGCTTCAGCAAATTATCACAGCCCTCAAAGACCCTGTCCAGCGCACCAGTCGGCGCCTGATTATGACCGCTTGGAACCCTTGTCAACTCGACGAAATGGCCCTACCACCGTGTCATATTTTGTGTCAGTTTAATGTGCATGATGGTAATAAATTGAGTTGTGCTTTATTTCAACGTTCACAGGATGTATGTTTAGGCGAAAGCTTTAATATTGCCTCCTATAGTTTTTTAACCCATCTTTTAGCCAAACACTGTGGTTTAGAAGCTTATGAATTTATCCATTTTATGGGGAATTGTCATATTTATGAAGAGCATTTGGAACCTATCAAACTTATTTTGGAGAGAACGCCTTTTGAATTTCCAACCTTAGACATATCTGCTCTAAAAGATAATATTAATGCTTATGAAGCTTCCGATTTTATTGTAACCAACTATAAAAGTCATGATGTCATTAAAATGCCAATGATAGCTTAAATTATTTATTATTACTTAAATTATTTATTATTACCTAAATTATTTATTATTACTTAAATTATTTATTATTACTTAAATTATTTATTATTAAGAAATAATAAATAATTTATACTATACTATATTTTATGCTATAAATTATGTTATATTTTATACTATATTTTATACTATATTTTTAAAAAGTTATATTTAATTTCTTTTTATAAATCATATAATGGAAAAAGTAAATGAAGCTATTAATGCAGATTCATCGACATCCTTAGGGTTTTTAAAATATGTTTTCAATTTTGATGAAGAAAACAAGAATAGTATGATGAATATGATACAATATACTATCTTATCAATTATTCCTGTCTTGATTACGCTACGCTTAATTAAACATATAATACCTGAAGAAGATGAAACCAAAGGTAGTTTAGAAATTGTCTTAGAAAGTGTCGGCCAAATCATATTAATTGTTTTAGCGATTTGGTTTACTAATAAAATTATTCGCTATATACCGACTTATAGTGGCGAACATTACGGCAAATTTAACGAGACAAATTTCATTATTCCGTTTATTATTATATTAGCTACCATGCAAACAAAACTTGGAGCCAAGTTGAATATTCTTATTGATAGGGTGGTTGATTTATGGCACGGGAAAAAAGAAGGCAATACCTCCCAACAAGGACAAGCCCAGGGTCAAGGCCAAGGCGGACAAAATACAGTACGCGTGACTCAACCTTTCGCCGGTCAACATCAAGTGAGCCAAGCGGATTATTTAGACCGCAGTCAGATTTTGCCGTCCAATCCGCAACTAACCGCTATGCCCCAACAACAACCCCGTACGGATTTTAATGGCATGTATCAAAATAACCCGACCCCCATGCCGGGCGCCATGCATCCGGGGGGCATTATAGAACCTATGGCAGCGAATGAAGGTATTGGCGGCTGGGGGAGTGCTTGGTAGGTACTTTTTAGTACTTTTTAGGAAAAAGTACAGCAAAAAAGTACTTTTTTAAAAAAAGTACAGCAAAAACGGTGCTTTTTAGGAGATGCTTTTTAGGTGTTTTTTTAGGTGATTCTTTTTAGATACTTTTTAGGTGTTTTTGGTATTTTTTGCTGTACTTTTTCCTAAAAAGTACCGTACTACGCTTCTAATTGGCTCTCATCGTTCGTCTCATCTTTAGCCGGACGTTTCTTCGCTGTAAAGGTGTATTTTTTGGAGGAAATGGACCATCTTTCCGAAATGCATGGCACCGTTTGATTATAGGTTAAACTAATGGTTTTAAATTGTTTATTACAATACTCCCGCAATTTATTATACTCCTCGACGCGTTCGAATACTTCTTTAACAAAAGAGTCACTCACATTTTTACTCTCTCTCAATTTCTCAAAGAGTTCTGCGCCCACGACGGTCAATAGCTCATATATGTGGAGCATTTCTGTCAATTTTTTCCGGAGGGCGTCATTCCTATAAATCGTTTTAGCTAGGTCTTCTTTAGTGATTTGTTTTAAAATATATTTACACCGTATTTCTTGAAATTCTGATAAGTCTCTCACTTTGGTTCGGACATGTTCTAAATCTATATGGGTTACGTGGGCTACAAACCGATGAATATCCCCCAGGAATGACCGCATTTCGGTGCCTTTATCGTGTATAAAGGTGCCGTAAGGTATTTTTTTCAAAATCTCATTATTGAAAACAAACCATGCACATAATCCCCCGCAAACGACATCACCAGGATTACGAGGCACCGCATTCGCCCCCGCGTGGTCGCGTTGATATTGATAAAAGTGGGGATTATGAATGACGCCATTATCTACTAAACCCGTATTCCAACTAAAGGCTTTGTGGCATTCGGGGCACCACATTTGGTCACACCCACTGATTTTCGAAATACGGGTCCCGCAGGTGGGGCAGGGTTTGGTCTCTTTTTTAATTAATTCGGCACTTTGCACGTTCTCTTCTTTGCAGGTATGTGGGTCATCTTTTTTATAACCGATGAGTTCGTGACATGTCGCACAAGTAAAGAGCGTACATAACTCACATTTATATTGCGTGGATAAATACCCTCGACAGTCATTATTCGGGCAAGGCATAATAAATTTCTTGCGTTCGCCGACGGCGACTTCTTTGCCGGTTTTTAAACGATTCAATAAGCCATAGGAATCGTATATTTGTTGTTGTATTTCACTGCACACTCTTTTAGCTTCTTTCAGTTGTTCGTTCAAATTGGTCGTGATGACTTTCTGTTGTTCTATAAGTTTATACCGCTCCGCAAAGTGCATGGTTTCGGGCATTTTACTAATTTCTCGGTCTAAGAGTAAAGTTCGGCGATGTAATTTATAGTCGGTGGTAATAAATGACCGATTTAAATGCAAGACAATAAAGTTTTCCGTCCAGACCTTCTTACACTGCATGCAATTCGGGTCCGTAGTTGTATTTAATAAATATGCGCGAATGCAGGTTTTACATGCGTTAAAATTACAATCGCCGTATTCGCAGGCAATTAATTTATGGTTACTATTATTATATTTCTCGGCGCAGACGGCACACTCTGTAGCTTCTTCGGCTGGTGCTTGTGCTGTTACAGTCATTATCACATTATCCGTATTCATTTTCTGTTATTTATATATCTTAATTATAAAAATAAATATAAATCAATTTTTAATTAAAATTGATTTAGAGAATGGGGTAGAATAATACATACAATAAACAGGCAAAGAATGGCTAGTGTATCCAACAACAAACAATACTCGTCTGACGAAGAATTCGACGATTATGAAGACTACGACGCACATCTCGGTAAATGTCGAAAACATATTAATAATGTCGCCGTGGCAAAAGGCACTACTAAAACCCAACCATCAAAAAATAAAATTATCCCGTTACCGAAAAAAAATATACAAAGTAAAGACGGCAAGCCCGTCGAAGCGAAGCCCGTTGAAGCGAAGCACGTTGAAGCGAAGCCCGTTGAAGCGAAGCACGTTGAAGCGAAGCACGTTGAAGCGAAGCACGTTGAAGCGAAGCACGTTGAAGCGAAGCACGTTGAAGCGAAGCACGTTGAAGCTAAGCCCGACAAATTTGAACGCAGAGTGGTAGACGATTGGGAGGACCTTTTATAAAACTACCTTTTTAAAAAAAGGTAGAGCCAAAAACATTACCTTTTATAAACCTATCTTTTTACACCTTTTAACATTTCAAACGCCGATTTTATTAAAAAATTGAAATGCTTTTTAATTTATAAAAGAAAAGCATCTTCTAAACAAACAATGGACACTATAACAATACAACACGCAGATTTAAAATGGGGCAAAAATCTTCATCCAGCAGACGGTGAAGGTCGTGTTGGAAAACAAGGTATAGACGCAAATTATACGTTAGATATGCTTAAAGTAATTGCCTACAGAATGCCTGAGAAACCAAATATTATAATCAAATCTGGAATAAATGCGAAGTGGTATATAAAAAAATGCCCTAATGATGAAATAATTAGAGAGATAGAGAATATGAGAAATTCTGTTTATTGTGAAAATGCGCGACGTTCTACAATGTATGTGTTATTAAATGTGATATAATAAAATCGGCGTTTTAAATGTGCGAAGGTGTAAAAAAGCTACAAGCGTAGCAGACTCGCCAAAAACATTACATTTAAAAAAGTACCTTTTTAAAAAAGGTACAGCCAAAAACATTACATTTAAAAAAGTACCTTTTTCAAAAAAGGTACAAGCGTTGCAAATACCTAAAGTCTCAGAAAATACAAAAATCTTCACGTCTTTCGGGCTTTTTTTCTACTATTCCGGACGGTACCACTGCCGGCTGTAGCTAAACTATGAGGTTTATAATAGACTAAAGCATTATCACTATTCAAACTACAACAGATTTGTTTTAGAGAGAAACGTTGATTGGGGGTAGGGGCAGGGGTAGGAGCAGGGGTAGGAGCAGGGGTAGGAGCAGGGGTAGGAGCAGGGGTAGGAGCAGGGGTGATGGTAAAAATTGTATCGTACCCCCCCACCCCCACCCCCTGCACACATGCATTCCTGGTGTAAAGCATTTCTCGGTTATTAATATTATCAATCCGTAATTCCAGATAAGGGCCAAACGGAATAGTAAAAGGAGCATTTATAAGCGCATATAAACTATAGGGGTTAGCAGTATAATAACTAATATTGTCTACACTGCCTTCCGGACATAAATCAGTTTTCAAAATGTTTACCGTCGGCTGAAGATTATTATAAAAACTAGTGATAATGTTTGTATTGTTATTTAGAGTAAAGGTGCCGTTAAATACCCCCCCACCCAAATAGTCCGGAATAGTAAAACTAATGAGATAAGTGGTAGTCATATATATATATACTTTTAGGAAAAGTATAGCAAAAAAATACTTTTTAATAAAAAGTATAGCAAAAAAATACTTTTAAATAAAAAGTATAGCAAAAAATACTTTTTAATAAAAAGTATAGCAAAAAAAATACTTTTAGGAAAAGTATAGCAAAAAAATACTTTTAGGAAAAGTATAGCAAAAGATTTAAATACTTTTAGTAAAAAGTATAGAAAAGATATAAATACTTTTCCTAAAAGTATTTATAATAATATGAATATTGAAAAACTCTTAAACGCGCTCGAAAATGAAAACAATGCCAGTGTCATTCAACTAAATTCTGCCAAAATCACCACAGCTAAACAGGATATTCTAAAAGAGCTTAATTTGCCTAAAGACCAGTTGCGAACTTTATTAAAACAATTAAAACAATATCGGCACGTAGATAATTTAGAAGATATACAATACGGCAGTTATATTCGCTGGATTTCTCTCAACAAAGACAGTATTAAATTAACCAATGGAGGAATTATATGTCATATGAAATCCATCGCCGACAATATTCATCTGGTGTGTAAAAACAGTTGGGGAAATCTCTTTCAACTAAACCTAACCGATAATATCATCTTTCAAAAGTTAAACGAACAAGAATTAGTTATTCTCTCGGCCCTAAAACATTTAGAAGAGTAAAATATTGTATCAAATATAGTATCAAATATGTAATTTCCTTACAGTTTTACTAAGTCTGCTCTGTCTGCTTTGTCTGCTTTGCTTGCTTTGTCTGCCTTGCTTGCTTTGCTTGCTTTGCTTGCCTTGCTTGCTTTGCAAAAACTTTGCGGATTTTTTACACGTAAACTTCTCAATTTTCAAATTTTTCCTAGTAAGTACACTATTTTTGCATACGGCTATCGCTTTGGTTTCTGTATTCTTTTTTTTATAATTATTAACGGTTTTAATACAGCGACATAACTTTTCTGCTAAAATCGCCTCGGCTTTACTTTTTATTATACCAACTTTCATACCCGCAATATCAATATTATAATATTTTAATATTGATTTATAGTCATTTAGGGACAAACGCATATGTATATATATACTTTTTAAGAAAAATATACTTTTTAAGAAAAAGTATTGCAAAAATATACTTTTTAAGAAAAAGTATTGCAAAAATATACTTTTTAAGAAAAAGTATTGCAAAAATATACTTTTGCAAAAAAATACTTTTGGAAAAAAATACTTTTGGAAAAAAATACTTTTGGGAAAAGTACAAATGCAATGGGTCTAGCAAAAACATACTTTTTCTTAAAAAGTATATTTTACACCTTTACATTAGTAAAGTCGTGGTAACTGC
>Ga0114966_10005876_pt1 | contig 10305 bp, 11 predicted proteins | sample M_130207_XF_Meta_FD_87029 | JGI IMG/M metagenome (GOLD analysis project Ga0114966, IMG submission 87029) | Freshwater microbial communities from Lake Montjoie, Canada to study carbon cycling - M_130207_XF_MetaG | ecosystem: Environmental > Aquatic > Freshwater > Lake | place: Lake Montjoie...
TCATGCGCAATCTAGGTCGGCTTCGCAACTAAGCCACGGATATATATAAATAGACCACATACAGGCAGTCTCTTTGAAACGCCCTTAGAGTAGGGCAGGCAGTTTACCATTGGTGGTGAACAGGTCGAAATGAAGACCCTATTCGGCCACCGAGAAGATAGGCGCCTCAGGGCCCTTGTTTATAGTGTCTAATACCTTAGAATCCCTCATGCAGGCCAAGTGATGAATCGTACCCGAGATGCCTACAGAGATTTAAAGCTTCGGTGCTACGATCAACTGACAGCCCCTGGGAAATTAAAAAAAACCGATTGGATTTGCACGCTGTCAATATATGTTGACGCAACGCTTACTACTAGCTTGCCACATGCCGAGTTTGGTGCAGAAGTAGCGCCATTGGAAATGGTCAATGAGTATGTTCGCCATTGGGTTAGAGGCCAACTGCCAGGCGACAATACCGAAGGAGGACATTGAATTTGAGTCTGCTGGCTGCAGCCCTGCATCAGGGTTGCACGTCATAAAACATGCGCTGTCGCCTAACGCCCTGCGGCCAAGCCGCATTGAACTCGACGATTAAAGACTGGATTGCGGATTGGAATTCCTGTGTTTCCAGCCAATTCATGTCATCAAAAACGTAGACTGCTACGTGGGTATGTAGCTTCTCACGGTCGTGTAATCGAAATGAAGTTTGGGCCTTCATCCGCCGCGCTGCATCAGGCATATGCACTGTGGCATACCAATGGTCAAAGCGCGTCCAAATCTCGGGATCGGTTTGTGCCTTGATGACGAAGTATCCTCTCTGCCCCATTACAGCCTCCTTAAGATATAAATTTACAACGCTTTAAGGCGGTCATATACCGTGCGATCAATTTCCAGCCAGCCTTGCTGCAACCGCTGTGCGCGCTCGGAAAAAGCCCGCTCGCCAGGCAGGCGGACGTCCTCCCCAGTTGGGGTCGAGTCCTTGATGCGCGACACCAGTCGGGCAAGTTCTGCTTGTAAATCCTCGAGGGGGACGAGCAAGTCTGGACGCATCACCAACATAAAGACTCCGCCAGCACGGCTGTGCTCAATGCTACGAGCACTGGCAAGCAGACCGAGTGCTTGCACGGCTAAGCTGAGGGCATAACCTTTGGTGCCGCCGAAGGGCAGAATAGCGCCCTCTCTTGCCTTATGCGGATCACGCGTTGGCAGCCCGTTGGCATCGATTGCCAACCCCTCTGGCAGCGGCTCATCACGTTGTGCTCTCAGGGCAAGATCAGCCCAGGAAATAGCTGAAGTGCCAAGGTCAACGACCAGCGGGTCTGGCAATGCCGGCCAGCCAAACGCCAAAGGGTTCGTTCCCAATACAGGCTTGATGCCGCCACTCGGCGCGACCAGACCAGCCGTTGCCACAGTCAAAATCCCCACTAGTCCGGCGCGGGCCACTTGTTCCATAAAGTAAGCACTGCGCCCAGTCATCCAACTGTTGGTCAGTCCCACAATGGTCAGTCCTGTCGCGTTGACCCGCGTTATCGCCAGTTCGGTGGCACGCTGCAATGCCAGCATGCCTATCTGATTACCCGCATCGAGCAGCACTGACACTGGCGTTTCGTGTACAACCCGCATGGGCTGACGCGGCATTTGCAACTGTGGGTTGGCTGCTGCATCAAGAATTTTTGGCAACCCCGAGTACTCATAGCCGCACAGTGCGGCATCGATCAGGTGCGCCACCACCACCTCACCGTCTTCACCTGCATAACCAAGCCTCGCCATGGCTTGTCGCATCAGCGCACGGGCTTCGTCAATCGGCAGGCGTAGGCGGCAAGTGGATAGCTCTGGCATGGCTTGCTAAAGACCCCAAGGCATTCGTTTAGCGACCTCTTCCAGCATGACCTCTGTCGCGCCACCACCGATGGCATGTACCCGGGCGTCGCGAAAAAGCCTTTCGATCGCAGAACCCCGCACCAGGCCATAGCCGCCATGAAACTGCTGGCATTCGTACATCACTTCATTGACCAATTCGCCACACAAGGCCTTGATCATCGACACCTCTCGGACACAATCGTGGCCTTGGTCGTGAGCCCACGCAGTGTTGTACACGAGGTGCCGAGCCGCACTAAGGCGTGCAAAAAGCATTGCAAGGCGCTGCCTGATGGTCTGTTTATGCCACAGGCTATCGCCAAAGGCTTGTCGTTGACGAACTTGGACCAACGTCAACTCAAGTGCTGCTGCTGCCTCCCCGATAGCCTGCGCCGCGAGAACCAGTCGCTCATTCTGGACATTTTTCATCAACGTATAAAACCCTGCGTCAACGTCACCCAACAAATTTTCAGCAGGGATACGGCAATCGACAAAAACCAACTCTGCAGTGTCCGAACTGCGCCAACCCAACTTGTCCAGTTCGCAACCGACAGTGAACCCCGGGGTACCTCGCTCGACCAACATCAAAGAAATACCACGCGAGGCCTTCACATCCGGGTTCGTGCGCACAGCAACAACATAAAGATCAGCATAGACAGCATTCGTGATGAACATCTTGCTGCCATTCAGAACCCACTCATGACCCTCGCGTACTGCGCGAGTGCGCAAACCAGAAATATCAGAACCGGCTTCTGACTCGGTCATCGCAATGGCCATGAGCAGATCACCCCGAATGACGCCAGGTAAGTAGCGCTGCTTTTGCGCCGGCGTACCCGCACTCATTAAGTGAGGCGATGCGGTATCCGTCTGCGTCAGTACCGTGATCGAAACGCCACCGAACGTAGAGCGCCCAAGTTCCTCCGCCAATACCACTGAAGCGAGTGTGTCCCATGCTGAGCCACCGTATTCTTCTGGGTAACGCAGACCAAGCCAGCCTAGCGCACCCATCTCTTTCAAGACGTCACGAGGCATGTGCCCGTCAAGCTCCCATTGACTTGCGACTGGCTTGATGCGCTCGTTAATAAACCGCCGCACTGACTGGCGAAATACTTCGTGCTCAGGTGTCAGGCAGGCAAGATGCAGATTTTGCGAGTCCATTCAGGGTTGACCTTTTGGGGCATCTGAGCCAAAGGTAGCCAACCCTGGTGGGGCCTCAAATCCAAGTGACTGCGCCACGTGATCTGCTGCACGCAAGCCCATGACGGAAGCCTTTACCAAACCACTGATGTAGCCTGCATAAGCACCGCCTTCGAGCCCCCCGGTACAACTGCCCGCAGCATAAAGGCCAGCGATTGGTCGGTCGTCTTTAGATTGAAGTACTTGGGCGTTCGCATCAGTAGCCAGACCGCCCATGGTGTAAGTGATACCCGCCGCAAGTCGAACCCCATAAAAAGGCGCCTTCTCAACCGCAAAGGGCTGAGCCCCGTTGCTGCTACGGGGAGGGTTCAACACGTCGCCATGCTTGGCATTCACGTGTCGGTTGTATTCACTCACTGTTCGCAGCAATGCGTCGGCAGGTAGCCCTAACTTGTCAGCCAGTTCTGACAACGTGTCTGCAGCCACAATCGTGCCCCCCGCCTTCACAAGGTGAGGGTTGGCCGGTAAAATGAACTGTGTGGCCGGTCCGTCCCATATTGCCTTATCAAAAATGACGCAAGCAGACAAAGGATCAACCAACCGCGCAATGCAATTAGTCATGAAGACACCGCCGCGCCCCTCGTCCATGAAACGTTCTGCAGCACCGTTGATCACCACGCCAGCGCCAGCGATCAGATCGAGAATCGGATAGGGCCAGAGCCGGTCATCGTGTAACGCATCCTGAGACAGCAAATGACCGTAAATGTTCTCCATCCCGGAAAGCTTAGCGCCTATTTCTCGCCCCATACGTAGCGCATCACCCACCCCAGTGCCTGCCCCGCGCTGCTTTAGCTTTTGCGGGGCCGGAGACACAAACTCTTCAAGGAGTTCGAGATTGCCTTGAAAACCACCATCGCAAAGTAAGACAGCCTGCGCCAGCAGGTGACGCTGCTCACCCTTACAAACTGCCATCAGTCCAGTACAAACGCCCTCTTGCATGATCAGCTCACAACCACGCCAACCACGAAGCCATTCACCGCCAAGAGACTCCAGACGCTGGCCCAAGACGCGCAAGGTCACATCTCCGCCACGCCCCTGCCAGTGAAGGCCTGTGCTCAGTAAACCAGGGGGAGCCAAGAAATTTTGTCGCCATGCGTCCGGACCTGCTTTGATAAAGCGCGCACCTTGCTGGCGAAGCCAACGAACCGCGTGGCGAGCTTGGTTTGCCATCGCATCTGCCAAGCCTCTGTGGGCAAAGCCTTCCGTGACTTGCTCAATGACTTGGAATAGATTTTCGGGAGCCTCATTGATATCGTGAAATGCAATATGAAAAGCACCGCCAGTGAAGCGACTGTTGCACAAGTAGAGGTCATGTTCGCCACTTTCAAGCAGCAAGACCTTCAGGCCACGCTGACTTGCGCGAACAGCCGCGGTCAGCCCAGCGATACCAGCACCCATGACAACCAAGTCCCAAGATTTTTTTTGCATCATTATTTTTTAGTTCATGAGCCGATATTTTCAAGCAAAAGGACTAAGGTGCTTTCAAAAATTGTAGCATTCTTCGCGAGAAGATTTCACCTTGTTGCAGCGGAGGAAAGTGGGCTGCATTTTCAACCACTTCAAACACCGCATTCGGTAAGCGATTGGCAAGCGCTTGCCCGACTTCCGGTGGCCAGATAAAGTCATTGCGGCCAGTCGCAACCAAAGTTGGGCAAGTCACACGGGCAAAGTCCTCGTCCTTTAGATCCATGGCGGCTAACGCCTCCGAGTGCATGACGTAGCCTTGTGGGGATGAGGCTATAAACTGATCCCTGTAGCGCAAGTAATACGCGGGTGGCTCGCTATCCAAGAGGCCGCGAAATGAGTTCTGAAGAGATGCCAACGCGACATTGCGCATTCCCTCTTGCCGAATCTTGCTGGCACGCTCCAACACGTACCTTGATGAGTTGCTGTCTATGGCCGCTGTGCCGTCACACAGTACCAGACGTCGCACCCGGTCTGGATGACTGCGTGCAAAGTGCAGGGCGACCACTGCCCCCATGGCTAACCCCATCAAATCAAATTCTGGCAAGTCAAGGGCATCGGCCAAGCGGACCATATCGTCAGCAAGGTCGTCTAATGAAAAAGAACTGACAGGTTCTTCTGACAGACCCGCACATCGCTGATCGTAGGCGATGACGAAATAATCTTGTGACAAGTGGCGAACGAAATCACGAAAACTTTCGACTGAACCGCCAAGTTCGTGCACCAAGACCAATGTCCTGCCATTTTGCGGATCGCCCCAAGTTTCATACCGCAACATCAAAGCAGGCAGGTGACCGAGTCCGGGCAAAGTTAAAAATGGCATATCAGCCTCCAGAAGTCGGAATCATGTCGTTTGGATGCCTTGACTCACAAGCTTTCTTTAGAACCCGAACCAAAGTAGGCCTCGATAACGCGTGGATCCGTTACCAGGTCGCGGGCATTTCCCTCCAGCTCAATGCGTCCGTTTTCCATCACATAAGCCCTATCAGCCATCTGAAGTACGGTGCGTACGTTCTGTTCCACAATCAACACCGTGACGCCCAGGGAACGAATCGCCGAGACCGTCAGGAACAGTTGCTTCACGATGGACGGGGCAAGCCCCAAAGACGGTTCATCAAGCAAGAGCATCTTGGGCATGGCCATCAAACCACGACCAATGGCGACCATCTGCTGTTCGCCGCCCGAAAGCGTTCCGCACAGTTGGGTTTGGCGTTCCGACAATTTAGGAAACAGCGAATAGACTCGCTCAAGCGTTTGGCTGCGAAGGGCCCGCGCATGTGGCACAGCTGCGCCGACAAGCAAGTTATCCCTTACCGACAATTCAGCAAATAACTGGCGACCTTCGGGTACACACACCAAACCACGAGACACCAACTGGTGGGATTTGAAGTCCGTACTGAGTTCACCGCCTAAGCGGACCTGCCCACCCTTAGGTGTCAGTAAGCCGCAGAGGCTGCGCATGGTGGTTGTTTTTCCAGCACCATTGGAGCCAACAAGGGCAACGATCTCGCCCTCATTCACATGAAACGACAGCCCATGCAGCACGGTGAACATGCCGTAGCCAGCCTGCAAGCCGGTCACCTCCAGTAATTTACCCATGGTCAATTCCCATATAGGCGGCTTGAACCACCTTGGAGGCAAGCACCTCAGAGGCGGTGCCCTCAGCAATTTTCTTTCCACTGTCCAAGCAAATCACACGGTCAGACATACGGGCAACGATCGCTAAGGAATGCTCAACCAGCAAGATGCCAATGCCGTCAGCATGAATCCCCTCTAGCATGGAGGCCACACTATGCTGCTCCTTTAGGTTCAGCCCGGCCATCACCTCGTCAAGCAGCAGGTATTTGGGCTGGGTTGCCAAGGCCTTCGCAACCTCTAGCAGTTTTAAATCGGGCAAAGTCAGATACGCCGCTAAAAAGGAAAGCTTGCCCTGCAGACCCACTTTGTGCAGAACTCGGTTGGCTATATCTCGAGCCGTTTCAAAATTCTGGGTGCGGGCAAAAGCACCGACCATCACGTTGTCGAGCACCGTCATGTCCGGAAAAGGACGTACCACTTGAAACGTCCGAGCGATCCCCTGTCGGGACACTAAATGCGCAGGGGATTCGCTCAAGAGATGGCCATCCAAATGCACCTCTCCACGGGTCGGTTTTTGAAAACCTGACAGGACTGCAAACAAGGTTGTCTTACCGGCGCCGTTGGGGCCAATAATGGACAATATTTGATCCGCGGGCGCTTGAAAACTCACGTCGTTGACAGCAGTCAGCCCACCAAAACGTACATCAATGTCTTGAGCCGTTAGCATGATTAATCCTTCTGCTTAACCGGTCTGACCATGCGGCGATCTGCTGCACGACGGATCCACTGGCCAACGATGCCCTTTGGAAAGAAGAGGATCACCACGACAAAAAACAGGCCATAAAACATTTGCGCCAATGCAGAAATGGATGTGGTGCCGACCCAACTTCCCATGGCGGTCAAAAATTCTTGAACCATCATGACAATGATCCCGCCCACGAAGGGGCCTAATGCCGTACCGCGTCCGCCCAAAACGGCCCCCATCACCATGATCATGGTCACTGCCAGTGACAGGTCGTAGCCGGGTTCCACAAATCGAATCAGTGCGCCGTACATAAAGCCACCGACCGCAGTCAACATGGCGCTGATGACAAATGCCTTTTGCTTGACTTGGTCAGTGTCAACACCCAGTGCCCGTGCAGCCGATTCTTGTTCACGCAATGCGACCATGTCAAAACCAAGCTTGGACTGCTCAAGCCATAGACTAGCGGCGATAATCCCCACGCACAACGCCACCATGATGTATAAAAATGGCACGTCATTTGCGAACTGCAGGTTGAGAAAACCGTCCCGAGCCGTCGCCTGCAATCCCTGAGAACGCCCCAAAAGATCTGAGTTAATTGCAATGATGCGGACGATTTCAGCCAAAAGAAGAGTTCCCACTGCAAAATAAATTCCCCGCAACGAATAGCGAAAACATATCTTCGCCACCACCATCGCCAGAACACCGGCGAAGATGACCGCTGCCGGCAAGGCGAGCAAGATGGGCGCAACGTTGTAGTTGGCAAAAATGGCCGCCATGTAAGAACCGACGCCAAAAAAAATAGCATTCCCTAGCGACATCTGACCGGCATAACCACCGATGAAATTCCAGCATGATGCCAAATAAGCGTAAAGCAAACCAATGGTGAGTATGCGCAAATAGTAAGGATTGATCAACGTCGGGATGGCTAATAAAAGCAACAAAAACCCGCTCGCCGCCAGCCAAAGCGCAAGTCCTCCCCGCTCTTCAAAATAACCAGGAGACTGGACCCGAATGATATCTTCTTGCATCACAGTTATACCTGTTTGGATTTGATCAGACCGGTTGGTCTGATCAAAAAGGTGATGAAGACCAAGGCATAAACAATAGCCTGAGCCATGGCACCATAGCCCATGGCCTGACAAGTCGAGATGATGACCCCCACCAATAATCCGCCAAGCACACTGCCCGCCATGCTGCCCATGCCACCAAGCACAGAAACCACCACCGCCATCACTGAATACTCAAAGGCGCGTTCCGGGTAGATCGGCATCAAGGTGGCCAGCGCTAGCCCAGCAACGCTGGCACATAGAGCACTGATACCCATGGCCACAGAAGAAAGATTCTTGACATTGAGGCCGCTGACCTGTGCCCCGACCGGGTTCTGAGCGCAAGCATGTAAGTGACGACCCAAATCAGTACGGGCAAGCATGTAATGCATGGCGGCAAGTACAACCAGTGCAACCGCACCAGCAGCAAGTTGGGTGTATTGAACGATCACAGGCCCGAACTGCAGTGCCCCTTGCAAATTATCAGCCACCACTGAGCGCGCGTCTGTGCTGAAGCAAAACTGCGCCAGGTACTGCAACGCGATCAGCAGACCCAGAGAAAACAAGATCTGGCTGTCTTCTGCCGTTGATTGCGAGCGGATGACCAGATATCTATGCATAAAATAGCCTAGGACAAACGCGCTCGGTGCTACGATGAATATCGCCAAATACGGGTGCAATCCCAACAACGACCAAGCAAAGAAAGTTCCATACATGGCCCACAGGATCATGGCGCCAATCTGAAAATTGACCACCCGAGCAACGCCAAGCGCTAGATTAAACCCGGTGGCCATCAAGGCCAACACCAGTCCGAGTAAGACGCCGCTTACCAGTCCGATCAAAAGGAGCGAAATGAACATACGGCGTCTTCTATGGCGTCTTCTATTTTCCGATTAACGCGCAGACCACTTCGGCATCGGCCAGACAACTTTTTCTGTGGCGAACGATGCCGGATAAACGATACGCTGCTGCTCATCACGCAATTGCATAACAATGCCGCTAGCCCTGGTGTTGTCACCCGCAGAGTCGAACTTCACCCCATCACGAATCATGAAGGGATTGGCACCTGGCTGTAAGTCAGTTGAGCGGATGGCCTGTGCTATTGCCTCGCGGTCCAGTGAAGTCGCACGCTCCAGCGCATCGTAAAGGACCGCGACTGAATTCGCGCCAAGCGAGGACTGATCGTCCAAATCCTTGCCGTATTTAGCGCGGTATGCCTCACTGAATTTATTGAGCAATGCGTTTTTGCGGGAGAGTTCTGGCACAAAACCCAACGCATCGGTGATGAAGTTGCCATCGCGCTTGACGGCAGCATTAAATTCCGGTGTGTAGGGGGCGCCCAGCACATGCACCCAAGCCGTCAGGTCGAAGTTAAGCGTTTTCATCGCACGTAAGATCTGAATACCGTCTGGTGCAAAGGTTGCTTGGAAAATTGTGTCTACGCCAGCGAGTTTGAGCCGCTGCAAAATAGGCGTAAAGTCGCTCACACTGCCAGCCGGGAATGAAACATTTTCCTGCAGAGCCCAACTGGTCCCCTTCAGAGCACGCAAAACACCGTTGATGGCATCTTGACTGAAGGTTGAGTCGTCCGCAATGGTCGCCACTTTCTTTGGCGCCACACCAGTAGCCTTGGCGGTTTCCATTGCGAAGTTGACCGCTGTTGTTGCCATTGCACTGGCTTTAGGCCCGATGCGGAAATAGTACTTCAATCCCTTGGCCGTGAGCGTGTCGGCCGCATCTGTACTGAGCATGGCTGTCTTGTTTTTCTCTGCAGCCGCACTCCCCACCACGGTCGCACCACTGGTCGCATTGCCCAGCACAACCAAGGCATTGCTGACTTGGATCACGCGCTCAGTTTGCGTACCGGCCATTTGCGGATTACTCTGGTGGTCAGCCAAAATCAGTTCAATCTGAGCGCCCTGCTTGGACTTGATACCGCCTGAGCTGTTGATCTGATCGACACACAGTTTGACAGCATCCGCTACAGGCACTCCCCAAGCACTGGCACGACCGGTCAAACCGACCACAACCGCGACAGGAATTTTATTGGCCTGCGCGCGAACGATTGCAGGAAAGCCGCTGAATGCTGCAGCCCCCAAACCTGCCGCCATTAAAGAGCGGCGACGCGGGCTGGTCACGCTGCTGCCATCTTGAGAGGGGCTTAAACCTACTGATCGCTTAGTCTGGGTCATCTCGGTCTCCAAAAAAGTGTGGAATTAACAAATTACATCCAAATTTAATGAAGAAAAAATAAAACATTAAATAAAAATGAACAAGCGTTCATCTTACAAAAAAAAGCATAACGCTGTCGATTCTTTTGCATAGTTTTCTCTAGGGTTAACCCGAGACAAGTCACTCCACGTCCTTGAAATGCACGCTAGTTGGGCAACAACATGTCAACAACTAAACGGACCAGTTCAGATAAAGTTCGACCCACGA
>Ga0114966_10005878_pt1 | contig 10301 bp, 9 predicted proteins | sample M_130207_XF_Meta_FD_87029 | JGI IMG/M metagenome (GOLD analysis project Ga0114966, IMG submission 87029) | Freshwater microbial communities from Lake Montjoie, Canada to study carbon cycling - M_130207_XF_MetaG | ecosystem: Environmental > Aquatic > Freshwater > Lake | place: Lake Montjoie...
GAGCACGGCATCGTATCGCGCAGGCTGCTCGGGGTGCCCGGGGCCGGCGGCGTGTTTCCTGCATATTGCATCGGTGGAAAAGATCACGCTCCTAGCGCATCGCACCGTCGTGGCGAGGTCAACCCACGATGCACTGCGGATAATTTTATGCGGCGTCTTGACGCCGAAACAAAATCGTCACACGTTTCCAAGAGATGAGTGACGCCGATTCCAAACTCCTGAAAGGTTCCCGCCTCTATCTGGAGTTTCTCGCCGAGCGGGAAGAGATCATGCGTCACAAATATTTCGAGAGCCAGAAGGCCGGCTACGACGTGGGATTTGAAAAGGCGCTGCTCGACTGGCTCGTGAAGCACCGCGCCGACTGGCGGCGCCAGCGCAAGGAGCAGCAGCACAGCGCGGCACCCGCATAGCACGGCCGCGGCACCTTTAAGCCGACCCTGCGAGGTCACAAGGACGCCAAAGATGAGCAAACAAAATCCACCAAGCCCCACCGCCCGCCTGCTGCTCGACGCAGCGGCCATCGAACGCGCACTGAAGCGCATCGCGCACGAAATCATCGAGCGCAATCCCGAGCCGGGACGGCTCGCCATCATCGGAATCCCCTCGCGCGGCGTCGTGGTCGCGGAACGCCTCGCCGCATTCGTGCAGCAGTTCGGCGGCAGCGGAGTGGAGACGGGCGTCGTGGACATCTCGATGCACCGCGACGACCTCGCGCGCCGCCCGGTGCCCGCCATCGTGCCGACGCGCCTGCCCTACGACCTCGAGAACCGCACGCTCATCCTCGCGGACGACGTGGCATTCACCGGACGCACCTGCCGCGCCGCGATGGACGCACTCGCGGACTTTGGCCGCCCGGCGAAAATCCAGTACGCCGTGCTCATTGACCGCGGCCACCGCGAGCTGCCCATCCGCGCGGACTACGTCGGAAAAAACGCCCCCACCTCGCTCATGGAGCGCGTCTATGTGCGATTCTCCGCGACGGACGGCACGCCCGATGACGCCGTGTGGCTCGACTCCACCCCCGGCTCCGCCACACACGAATGATCGCCTCCCTCACGCAAAACCAGCCCGCGTGGCACCGCAAGGATCTCGTCTCCATCGCAGCCCTCAGCGCCGCGGAAATCACACAGCTCCTCGACACCGCGTCCGCATTCAAGGACGTCGGCACGCGCGAGGTGAAAAAGGTCCCCGCACTGCGCGGCAAGACGCTGGTGAATTTTTTCGTCGAGCCGAGCACGCGCACGCGGGCGTCGTTCGAGCTCGCCGCATTCCGCCTCAGCGCGGACGTGATCAATATTTCCGCCAGCACCTCGAGCCTCACGAAAGGCGAGACGCTGAAGGACACCGCAAAGAATCTCGAAGCGCTGCTCGCGGACATCATCGTGCTCCGGCACAGCAGCGCGGGCGCGGCCCAATTCCTCGCCGACCAGCTGGATGCCAGCGTGATCAATGGCGGCGACGGCGCGCACGAGCATCCCACACAGGCGCTGCTGGACACTTTCACCATCCGCGAAAAGAAGGGCAAGATCGCCGGCCTGCACATCGCGATCATCGGCGACATTTTGTTCAGCCGCGTCGCCCGGTCGAACATCCACGCGCTCATCAAGCTCGGCGCGCGCGTGACCCTGTGCGGCCCGCCCACACTCGTGCCGCGCTCGTTCGAATCGCTCGGCGTGGAGATCACGCACGACCTCGACGCGCTGCTGCCGCAGGTGGACGTGGTAAACCTCCTGCGCATCCAGCACGAGCGGCAGCGGAAGGAATATTTCCCGAGCCTCGGCGAATACACCGCCTTCTTCGGCCTCACGAAACAGCGCGCCGCACGCCTGCGCGATGACGCGCTCATCATGCACCCCGGCCCCGTGAACCGCGGCGTGGAAATTGACAGCGACATCGCCGACAGCAGCCGCAGCGTGATCCTCGATCAGGTCACAAACGGCCTCGCCGTCCGCATGGCCGTCCTCTTCCTCTGCGCCAGCGCGCGAGCTTCCTAAATGACCACCACCCTCATCACGAACGGCCACATCATTGACCCGGCCAATGGCATTGACCGCGTCGGCGACATCTACATCACCGGCGGAAAAATCGCGAAGCTCGACTTCGACGCCACGCTACGAAAGCACCCTCACGATCTGGATGTCATTGACGCTAGCGGCCTCGTCATCGCGCCCGGCCTCATCGACATCCACGTCCACTTCCGCGAGCCGGGCCAGTCGGCGAAGGAGACCATCGCCACGGGCGCGAAGTGCGCGGCGGCGGGCGGCTTCACGACGGTCGTCTGCATGCCGAACACCTCGCCACCGGTGGACACCCCAAGCGTGGTCGCCTGGATTTTGGAAAAGGCGCGAGCGGAAGCGTGCGTGAACGTCCTGCCGACCGGCGCGATCACGAAGGGGCTTGCGGGCGAGGAACTCGCGCCCATCGGTTCGCTGCATAAGGCCGGCGTCGTCGCGCTCACAGATGACGGGCATTGCGTGCAGAGCCACGAGGTGATGCGCCGCGCGTGCGAATATGCGCGCATGTTCGGCCTCGTGATCATGGACCATTGCCAGGACTACAATCTCGTCGGCAAAGGCGTGATGCACGAAGGGCGCGTGAGTGCCGAACTCGGGCTGCCAGGCTGGCCGGCGATCGGCGAGGAGATCATCGTCGCGCGGAATGCGCTGCTCGCGGAACTCACCGGCACGCCGATCCACTGCCAGCACCTCAGCGCCGCGGGCAGCGTCGGAATTTTGCGCCGCTCGCGCGCTCGTGGCGTCCCGCTCAGCGGCGAGATTTGCCCGCACCACATCGCGCTCACCGACGAGTCGGTGCGCGGCTTCGACACGAACTTCAAGATGAACCCGCCGCTGCGTTCGCAGGAGCACGTCGAAGCGCTCATCGAGGGAGTCGCGGACGGCACGATCACGATCCTCGGCAGCGATCACGCGCCGCATTGCAGCTTTGAAAAAGAGGTCGAGTTTGATCTCGCGCCCTTCGGCATCCTCGGCCTCGAAACGGAACTCGGGCTCTTCCTCGACATCCTCGTGCACGAGCGAAAGGCGATCTCGCTCGCACGCCTGATCGAACTTTTCACGGCGAATCCCGCGAAGCTCCTCGGCCTCGACCGCGGCACGCTGAGCGTCGGCGCGATCGCCGACGTGACGCTCATCAACCCCGATCTCGAATGGACGGTGGACAAGGAGCAGAGCTTCTCGCGCAGCCGCAACACGCCATTCCACGGACGGGAAGTGAAAGGGCGCGCAGTGCGGACCATCGTCGGCGGGAAGACGGCCTGGTCGTTGTAGCCGCCGAGGGGAACACGGGCTTCCAGCCTGTGCGGACGACGGGCCGCACAGCCATGATGGCTGTGTTCCAGTCCGACTGCCGCGCCTTCCGTGACACCCTTATGTCAGCGCCTATACCGCTACGCCGCCGATGCGTCCCGGCGGCGGATTGCGCTCATCGCGCCCGAACCCCGCTTCGTCTTCGTGTCCTTGTCGTCGGGATATGCGACGCGCGAGTGCATCATGCTGCTCAGCGTGTGGCGGAATGCCTCGGCGATCAGCTCGAGATCCTTGAAGCGCAGATCGCAGTCGTCGAGTTGCCCGTCGGCGGTGCGCTTGCGGATGATGTCGGTGATGAGCTGCTCGATCTTCTGCGGCGTCACGCGCTCCAGGCTGCGCGCGGCGCTCTCGATGGAATCGGCGAGGCTGACGATCGCGGACTCGCGCGTCCGCGGCTTCGGCCCGCCGTAGCGGAAGCTGCTCTCGCTCACCTCGGGCAGTTCCTCGTCGTGCATCTGCGCGATCTTCCCATCGGTGTGCGCGGCCTGCTGCTGGTCCAGCGCCTTCTTGTAAAAATAGTACACGAGCGACGTGCCGTGGTGCTCTCGGATGACGTCAATGATGTCCTGGTTCAGCTTGTGTTCCAGCGCGAGCGAGATGCCCTCCTTCACGTGCGCGACGATGATGAGCGCGCTCATCGTCGGCGCGATGTCGTCGTGCGGGTTGCGGTCGTGCCGCATATTTTCGGTGAAATACTCGGGCTTCACGAGCTTGCCGATGTCGTGAAAGTAGCTGCACACGCGTGCCATCGCCGGGTTTGCGCCGATCGCCTCGCACGCGCCCTCGGCAAGGTTCGCCACGGCGAGGCTGTGCTGGAAGGTGCCCGGCGCCTCGATGGTCATGCGGCGGAGCAGCGGATGGTTCAGATCCGCGAGTTCGAGCCAGCGCACGCGCGTGGTGATGTGGAAGAGGCTCTCGATCCAGGGCAGGCCGCCGACGATGATCAGCGTCATCATGATCGGTGCGCCGATGGCGACGATGCTCTCGGCAGCGAGGCTCTGGTAGTTCAGCGCGGTGCCCTCGACCCACATCTGCAGGAGGTTGATTTTGCGAAACGCGATCGCGAGCATCCACGTCGTGAGGCCGACGAAAAGCCCGGCGCGCGGGAGGTCGCCGCGCTTGCGCACCTCCGCCGTGAGGAAAATGGCGATGAAGCCGCAGACGAGATTGCACGTCACATTCGTCACGATGAACACGGTGTCGTCGTTCAGGCTCGCGAAGATCGGCAGCAGGAGCAGCGTGCTGAAGACGGAGACGAAAATCGCCATGGTCCGCCCGAGCAGCACGCTCGCGAGCACCGGGCCGAGGCCGAAAGGAATCGCGAGCAGCCACATGTTCCGCTGCTGCAGCGCGCTGAACTGGCCGCCGCTGCTGTGGACCGCGGCGGCGGACTGGAGCACGCACAGCTTCGCCAGCGCGAGGTGGCCGAGGACGATGAGAAAGGTGAGCAGAAGCCGCGAATTGCACGTCCAGACTTCACGGCGGTTCAGGCACAGATGGCCGACGGCTGTGGAAAAAATCAGCACCACGACGACGTATGCCTCCTTCGCCACGGCCTGCCTGCCAGCAGCCAGCAGCCACACGAGCACGGCGACGGCTGCGATGATGAGGCCGACGCGCGTGATGACGCCGTGTTCGAGGGTCTCGACCACCTCGCTCTGGGTCAGGCGGCGGCGCGTTTTCTGCGGTGTGATGCCTTTTCGGGCAAGGCGTTGGCGTTCAAAAAAACCGAGCATGGATTCCCCGAAGGGAGGGAGAGTGTCCCCCGTGAAGGGCTTTTGTTCAAATGGAAAATCCGGAGTGCGGGGGTGGCGACGCGACGCCTGCTATCCGGCAGCCGATTGGCAGTACCCCGGTTTGGCAGGAGCACTGCGGAAAAGGAGAAGTGCTCAGTTCTCAGTTCTCAGTTCTCAGTTTCAGAATGTGCGCCTTCTGAGCACTGAGAACTGCGCGCTGAGAACTCCATTTTCACTCGCGCCAAAGAAATCCCTTTGCCCCAGCGGCAATGCCCTCTACCTTCCGCGCCCCAATATGACAGAAGACATCAAGAAGGCAGTCGAATCCGGCAAACTCACTTCCGTCGCCGGGGCCGCCCTCGCGAAACTCCCGCCGGGCACTTTCGTGCAGCACAAGAGCTGGGGCTACGGCGTCATCGTCTCGCACGATTTCCTGCTGAGCCAGACGACGATTGATTTCAAATCGAAGAAGGGCCACTCGATGCAGATCCAGTACGCGGGCGAATCGCTCGCGGCGCTGCCTGCCGATCACATTGCTGCGAAAAAATTCCAAAACCTCGATGCCGTGAAAAAGCTCGCGCAGTCCGACCCGGCTGCGCTCGTGCGGCACGTGCTCCACAGCCTCGGCGGACGCGCGACCGCAGATCAGATCGCCACGCAGCTCGTGCCGGATGTCTTCGCGGATGCGCCGTTCAAGAAGTGGTGGGAGACCGCGAAGCGCGCGCTGAAGGCCGACGCGCTCGTGGGCGTGCCCGGCAAGAAGACCGATCCTTTCATCCTCCGCGACGAGGCGCTCTCGCAGACGGAAGAAATCCTCACCGCGTGCAAGGCCGCACGCACGCTGAAGGAGCAGATCACCGCGCTCGACAATCTCACCAAGGCGCTCCCGGCGTTCACCGATGCCGCGCAGCTCCAGCCCGTCATCGCGACAATCGAAGACGCGGCGAAAAAGAACCTCAAGCTCAAGACCGCCGAGACGCTCCAGCTCCTCGCGCAGCGCGACGAAATCCTCGCCGCGCACCCGTCGCTCACCGCCGCCGCGAACACGCCGAGCATCGCATCCATTCTCCGCGACAACGACCGTAACCTCACCACGCTCCTCGGCGAACTGCCCGTCTCGAAGCTCAAGAAGGTCATCCTCGCGATGCCCGAGGCGTTCAGCGACCACTGGAGCACGAAGGCCATCGCGCTCTTCATGCGCGGCAACCCGAAGGTCGTGCCCGAGGCCGCGCGGCTCCTCATTGAAAAGGGGCGCATGGATGAATTTGGAAATGCGCTCGACAAAGCGCTGCGCGAGCACTCCGTCGAGGCCGAGGGCCTCCAGTGGCTTTGCGGCGAGCGACACGGCGTGTATGCCGAGATCGCGCAGCACCCGCGCGTGCTCAGTGCGATCCTCACCACGATGGAGCGCGACCAGTTCAAGGAAAAGCGCGACCGCCGCCTGCAGGACATGCTCGCGAACGACCAGGATCTCATCATTGACCTGCTTGCCGTCGCCACCGACGAGGAGCTGCGCGAAGTGATGCGCAAGCTCATCGGCTCGCCGCATTTCGAGGAGCTGAACAAGCGCTCGCTGCTCGGCCGCGTCGTCCGCACTTACCCCGAGGTGGAAGTGCTCATGACCGGCAAGGGTGAGGATGACAAGAAGAACGAACTCATCGTCTCGTGGAAAAGCCTCGAAGTCCGCAAGGAGGAATACGACGACCTCGTGACAAAAAAGATCCCGCAGAACCGGCAGGACATCCAGATCGCCCGCAGCTACGGCGACCTTCGCGAGAATTTCGAATACAAGAGCTCCAAGGAGCAGCAGCGCGTGCTCATGCGCCAGAAGAGCGAGGCCGAACGCGATCTCGCCCGTGCGCGCGGAACCGATTTTGCCGGCGTGACAAACGAGAAGATTGCCATCGGCACCACCGTGAAACTCCGTCGCGTGAGCGATGGCGGTGAGGAAACCTACACGGTCCTCGGCGCGTGGGACACGAACCCCGAGAAGCACATCATCAGTTACCTCTCGCAAATGGCGCAGGTCCTCATCGGCCACACCGTCGGCGAACGCGTCACCGTGCCGAAGGAAATCGGCGAGCACGAGGTGGAGATCGTCAGCATCGAGGTCGCGAAAATTTAGCGCACTCCCCGTGGCCGCGCTCGTCAAGGCGCGGGCACGCTTTCGGATTTGTGCCGGCGGGAAAAAGCCCGCCCCCTGAATGCGCCACTGGCGTTACGCGACCGCCGCCGCCGCCCGCCGCTTGCACACTCCCGCGGTGCGCAGCTCGTCGCAGTGGGCCTCGATGCGCACCACTTTTCCCGTCGGCGTGAAGCCCATGCGCTTGCTGATGCAAATCTCCAGCGTGTCCATGTGGACATCCTCGAACTCAAGAATCTTCGCGCAATCGAGGCAGATCAGGTGGTTGTGGTTCGGGTGATCCACGTAGTTCGGATCGTAGAACTTGTGGTCGCGCCCGAAATCCATCTCACGCAGCATCCCGCTCTCCACGAGCAGCGGCAGCGTGCGATACACCGTCGCGCGCGAGACGGAAGAATCCACCTTCTTCGCCATCAGCAGCAAATCGTCCGCCGTGTAATGCTCCGTGGTGCTGAACGCCGCCTCGATGATCGCATCGCGCTGCGAAGTTTTCCGCAGTCCCTTTGATTCGAGAAATTCGTAAATGCGATGATGGTGGCCGGGATCCATGTCACGCGCACCCTGCCGTGTCGCGGCGCGCGAGTCAAACTGCGCGCAACATCGGCAGCAGATCAATGTGAACCACGAATGGACACGAAAATGCACGAATGGAATCGGCCTGCGTCCGTCGTCCGTCGCCCGGGCTTTCGAAATCTCAATCGAGCAGCAGGCTGCAATGGTTTCGGCAGCACCATGATTTGGCGTTGAGCGTTCGGCCTCGCAGCATGATGGCGCCCATGACGGAGCCCGAACGTTCTCCCCGAAATGCAAGGCGCCTGCGGCGGGCCAAACTCGAAACGCTCAACTCCAACCGCCAAAGCGCCAACTCCCCTCATTCGTGTCCATTCGTGGTTTGAATCAAATCGGGCCGCCCCCGCACAGAATCCCGTTGCCAAGCCGGTGCTCCCTGCTATTCCCCGCAGCACATTTCACCCACCATGCCAAATCTTCTCGACGCCAAACAAGTCAAAGCCGCCCTCAAAGATTTTCCAGAATGGGAACTGGAAAAAACTTCCATCGAGCGCGTCTTCGAGTTCGACGACTTCTCGGCGGCGATTGATTTCGTGAACGGCATCGCGGAACTCGCCGAGGAGCACGACCACCACCCGGACATCGACATCCGCTACTCGAAAGTCCGCATCATCCTCTCGACCCACAGCAAGGGCGGCCTCACGGAACTCGACTTCGAACTCGCCGAGCGCATCGGCAACCTCGTGGATGCCTAGCCCCGGGCCGGCCCGCGCACGGAAGACAATCTCCGCGATCCTCGTGATCGCATTTGCCATCGGCGTCTGCTGGCTCGTGGAAAAGCGCAGCGCCGCGCCGTCGCCACCGCACGTCGTGCTGCCGTACGATCCGCCGCCTCGATGAATGCTGAATTTTGAATTTTGGATGACTGCCCGCACCGGCGGTCTGCCGGAACGAAGAATCCAAAATCCAAAATTTCCCTCCCGCGTGAACTGGCAGCAGCTCCTCTCCGCCGATCGCCTCGGCCGCAAAAAGCCCGGCCACCGTGAACCCGCGCGATCCGATTTTCAGCGCGACAGCGACCGCATCATCTTCTCCTCCGCGTTCCGCCGGTTGCAGGACAAGACGCAGGTCTTCCCGCTCGCGGAAAATGATTTCGCCCGCACGCGGCTCACGCATTCGCTGGAAGTCGCCAGCGTCGGCCGCTCGCTCGGCACGCGCGTCGGCGCGGAGATCTGCGCGCGCCACGATCTTGCGCGCGAAGAACTGCACGCGTCGGACTTCGGCGCGATCGTCCACGCCGCCGCGCTCGGGCACGATCTCGGCAACCCGCCATTCGGCCACAGCGGCGAGGACGCGATCCAGCACTGGTTCACGAGCGACAGCCCGCACGCGCGCGCCGCACGCACCGGTCTCTCCGCGGCGGAAGCCGCCGACATCGCGCGCTACGAGGGCAATGCGCAGGGCTTCCGCATTCTCACGCGGCTGCAAATGCCCGACAACCTCGGCGGCCTCCAGCTCACGAGCGCGACACTCGGCGCGTTCACAAAATATCCCCACGCCTCGCTCCTCGACCCCGTGCCCCACGTCGGCGCGAGCGTGAAAAAATTCGGCTATTTTCAAAGCGAACGCGATCTCTTCGCCGAAGTCGCGCAGCACTGCGGACTCATCCAGCGCGCACCGGAGTGCTGGGCGCGGCACCCGCTCGCATTCCTCGTCGAGGCCGCGGACGACATCTGCTACCGCCTCGTCGATTTCGAAGACGGCGCGCGCCTCGGCCACCTTAGCTACGAGACTGTGCGCGACGCATTCCTCTCGATCATCCGAAGGCACCCGCGCGATCTCGATGGCATGACCTCGCGCAAGGCCGCGCTCGAAATGCTGCGCGCGATGGCCATCGGCGAATGCCTCTCCCAATGCACCGCCGCATTCCTCGACAACGAGGCTGGCCTGCTCGCGGGAAAATTCGACACGCCGCTCACCGACGTGATCCCCGCCGCCCCCGCGCTTCGCGAAATCCAGAAGGTGAGCCGCGAGACGATCTATTCCACCGACCGCGGCGTGCAGATCGAAATCGCCGGCTACGAAGTCCTCGGCGGCCTGCTCGATATCTTCATGAGCGCCGTGAATGACATCGCCACCCATGGCGACCAGACCTCCAACCGCAGCCGCAAACTTGCCAGCCAGCTCCCCGCCGAATGCGTCCACGCCGCGCGCAAAACCGGCCCCTACGAGCGCCTCATGCGCATGTTGGATTTCGTCAGCGGCATGACGGACAGCTACGCCGTCGCACTCTACCGCCGCGTGAAAGGCATCGCACTGCCGGGAACGTGAGCCCGCAACATTTTCCCTCTCGCCGCACGGCACGCCGCGCGCTCTAAGGGCGCCCCACAAATGCTCGAACATCTCGTCCAGTTTCTCGAACGCCTTCAGCAAAGCATCAGCGGAATGGGTGCCCTCGGCATCTTTGCGTTCGCCGGAGTCTTCGTCCTTGCTCAGATGTTCATGGTGCCCTGTGCGCCGCTCGGCATGGCCGCCGGGGTATTTTTCGGATTCGGCAGAGGCTCGCTCAGCCTGATGCTTGGTTGC
>Ga0114966_10005879_pt1 | contig 10300 bp, 7 predicted proteins | sample M_130207_XF_Meta_FD_87029 | JGI IMG/M metagenome (GOLD analysis project Ga0114966, IMG submission 87029) | Freshwater microbial communities from Lake Montjoie, Canada to study carbon cycling - M_130207_XF_MetaG | ecosystem: Environmental > Aquatic > Freshwater > Lake | place: Lake Montjoie...
ATGAAATTGTGCGCGTGAGCCGTCTTGGCCGCGTCCGCCACCTGTTGTGGTGTATACTCCTCGCGTCCCAACCGGATATTTTCCAACACGGATCCAAACAACGGCGGATCATCAGCACCGATAAAGATCGTCTCGGCCCGCAATGATTCCAGTGTGGCCCAAGCGATGTCTTCCCCGTCAAACAGGATTCTTCCCTGTTGTGGTTCGATGAATCGTGGTAGCAGCAATGCCAGTGTGCGTGCCTCCAGTCGATTTATTGAAACCAACGAATAGGTTCGTCCGGCATCCAGTCTGATCTGAATTTCGTCGAGCAGAATGCGACCGCTCGGCATGCGGAATGACACGGAATCGAGATGAAGAGTCTGGCTCAAAGGCTGAAGAAACCTCGAGCCAACAGCCTGCCCCACGGTTGGCGCCTGTTGCAAATATCGTTGGATGTTCTCCGTGGCAAGAATTGTCGCATGCCGTTTCCCCCAGTGGGGACGAAGCGACAAGACTCCGAGCACGGCCATGCCCCATGCGGTCACAAAAATTCCACCGCTTGCGGCGGTCATGTTGCGTTGCCCAAGCATCACGTTGGTCGCCAGCAGAAACAGGAGAAACGCAGCAACGGCAACGCTCATGGCGACGACTCTTGTCCGAGGATGAGCGGCCTGTTCGGTCGCGACGTCCTCGTCTGAAGCCAACTGACGATAACGCGATAACTGCGACGAGTATTGATGCTGCTGCGTTTGTTCGATTCCCGCACCGCGGATCAGTCTGGCGGATCGAAATCCGTCGATCAGATCGCGAAAGGCGTTCACCGTCCGATCGGCAGTCAGACGATGTCTGGCGTGTGTGTCACGTTGTTCGCAATCGAGTAGATACCACATGACCACGAGCAATAGCAGTGTCTGTGCGGCTAGGAGGGGGTGGATGCTGGACACAATTACGACGAGGCACAGCAACTCTAAAGGAACACGAATCATGGCCTCCGTCCAGGCGATTAAACCGGCCCGCACGTCCTCCGCATCCTTGGATGCCAACCGAATTGCGAGATCCATTCCCGACCCATCAAGATCTTCCGGGCCGAGCCTCAAGACTTGGTGATGAATCCCCTTTTGGATGGCAATAACGGATATCAAAGACGCCCGACGAGAATTCAGACGCAGAAGAAAAAGCGACCAACTGCGACAGGATGCCAGCAACACGGCAAGCATCAGCAGAGAGATGACTGCCAGCACGTTCGATTGGAGCCACTCGAGATGACGAAATGCCCAAGCCACTAGGGGGCCCCACCACTGATCTCGTGAATCCCATACGGCAGGCAGAATCCCCGATTCTTCGAAGTTCCTGCGAACCATTGCTTCCGATCGGAATGTTGCCCCTTGATCCGCAACGTTTTCGTCCAACTCAGTTCTGAAATTGGTCGGCCGCGAACCAACCACAGGGACAATACCCGCCGATAAACCGGTCAATTGCTCGAAACGATCCCTCTCGACTGCCGAAAGATTGATCGACAATTTCCCTTGTTCGACCAGTAAGCTGACAAACAGTCCGCAAACCACGACGAGCGGGAGGAGCAGAAGCACAGACACTAAAGACCAAATCCAAGCGGCTTGGCAGTCGCTGCGGAAAAGGTCTCGTACCTGAAAAACATCAGAAATCGGAACGCGAAAGCGATTCGCCACAGTGGCCGCCGATGCTACAGAGGACCTTAAAGCATGCGTCCATGCGTGAAAGCATGCGTCCATGCGTGAATCGAAACTTGAAGCAGAGCGGATTCCGCGTCGGCAGTCTTTCAGAGTCGAAAAAACCGCGAATTCGTGAAAGATCACCGGTCCAAAAAAATTAACAATGTTGTCCGTACTGCATCGAATCGCTGCGGGATGGACTTCATACCCGCTGAGTCAGTATCAACACAGCGCCCAAGCAATCATCCTAAACACGGAATCGATCACCGAACACCGTTGTGAGCGATTCAGGATGTCATTGGAAGTACGGCTCGGAATCCATTCCAGAAGATTCAGAAAAAGGTGTGGGATCGCCCCGCTTCCTCGACTACGCCAAGTCGCGTTCTTCAAAAAGAATGAATGCAAACAGGATCGCTGCCACGCTATAGCATCCGCAATACAAAGCGGAATATGCAACATAGACTGGTGGAACCAAGTCACCTGTTGCGACGGCAGCGCTAATGTTGAACAGATCGAGTGACGGAAGCACGGTGGCAATCAGTCGTGCCATGAACTGCACAAACTCCAGCTTCAGGACACCGGCTTGGACCAAAACACCCGTCAGGTGACCGATCACAAAAATTGCAAAGCAACTAGACAAATTGACGACCATCGGCAGTCGTGTCGAAATTGCCACACTGATGGCTGACATGACCGCGATTTCCATGAACAGCAGGGTAAGACCAGGGACAATCTGTGTCACTTCAGCGAAGCGAATTGCAAACTCGGGCGTTTCTTTTGAGGATTCCCTAGCGTCGTATGCGACCTTGTAATACACCAAGAACAAGAACAAGATCACAACCGGCAACAGAAACCACAAAATGGTCTGCAAAATTCCTATGTATTTCCCAAGGACAAACTGTCGTCTATTGATCGGCTTCGACAACAGAGTCATCGCCGTCTTACCCTCAATTTCTTCGGCGACGCTCGTGCTGGCAGTCCAAACGGCAATCAACAATCCCGAAATCAAGATCGTTGCCAGTCCGCAATCTTTCAGCATCTTGACATCATCGCCCATCGAAAAAAACGGCAAAACGGTGTTCAGCAGCAACACCAAAATGACAAGAGCCAAAACCAAAGAAAAAATCGGTTGCCGCACCGCCTCTTTCGTCGTGGCACGAGCGATGATTCCAGCCTTCGTCGTATAGGCAAATACGAGCAATCCTAAGAACAACAACAGTCCAAGGCCAATGAGCGTCCGCCACTCTCCAGCAGTCCCGCGAGTCACAGACACATCCTCTGCGGCGAGCAACAACGTCGGAATGATTGTCGATAAGGAAAGCATACGATCCTCGGGCTTCAGAATGATCACAAACACGTTCTGTGAAAAAATCACACAGATCTGACTGCCGGAGCCTACGGCGATTCCACGCCATTCGTTGGAAATGGGACGGCGCTCCGTTATTTCAGTACCGATTTACTGTACAGCAACCGCTGGACGGTGAAAACCATAAAGGGCGGGATACTGCTCAGCAAGGACTGAGGTCATGTCCGTTCTTCGTCAAACTCGTGAGAATCCGGAGAGTTTGAGAGCTTCGGAAAGGCTCTTCCTGAAATGAGGGTCGATCGGAACGCCGCAAGTGATTTCCGGAAAGGGTCAAACAAGAGCCTCCGCAGCCGGTTGCGCCAATTTTACTATACGAGAGAGAGAGAGAGAGAGAGAGACCACTCGCTGTCCCTCGTCAGCAAAAACACTCGCTCGGACAAGAGTGCTGTGTCACATCTGAACTGCTCGCCGAACACCATTTCACCAAAGCCGTATCGCAGCAACCCGCTGGATGTCCCCTTAGAAATCCAGCTGTTCGATGCCCTGTTGATGAATTCCCGTGGAGGTGATTCGTCAGCGAAAATCTTTCGTAGCGGCCGAATTCGTGACGTTTTTTGCGGTCAGAAAACAGAACGATCGCCGTACGGTGCAACCATCACTGCGTCAGTGTTTGTAAATTTTGTGTTGCGGTCGACCGGAGAGAATCTGCTCTTTACCCCAATTTGTCACCGCCCGGAAATCCTCGCTGCGAATGAAATTTTGGAATGCGGTTTCGTCCGACCACTCGCTGGTGATTAAATAGGAGGCGTCGTCACCGACATCCTTCCACAACGTGGAACTGGTATGTCCGTCAGCGGATCGTAGGGCACCAATCACGGCACTAAACTTGTCTTCGAAATCGGACTGCTTTCCGGCAATAACGTGATAATTCATGCCAACTGTGATCATTCAAAAAATTCCCGTTGAGAGTTCAAATGAAGTACGAATCCGTTTGTGTTTTATTCTGAACCGGCTCTCCATGGACAGGCATCAAAACCGATCGTCGGACCGTCAGACAGGGTGCAGCCTAGCACGCTTATGGGTTCAATACCACGGATCCAGGGGGACCGTTGATGGCGCGGAATTATTGGAAAACGGCCCTGCGATTGGAATCATGCCGTCATTCCGAATTTGATGTTGAAAAAACCAATGACAACGGTAGCGGTTGAGGGTCAACGATTCGGCTTTCGCAAAACCGTGTTCAGGGAGAGTTGGGCGAGGGGTGGGGCTGCCGAGGGAGGTGACTTCCGAACGGATTCAGAAAACGCATGGGGGGGCAGGGCCCGTCAACCAGTCGCCGAGCACGCGGCCTGACGAACGCCGTCCGCCAGAGTTGTCGATGCACCGCCTTGGATCAGCATCCGAAGACTCTCATCATATTTTTGCGCGTTGCTCTCCGTTAGTCCCTTGCGTGCGGCCTGCAATAAACCGACTTGGCGAATACTGATAGGAATGGGAACGCCCTGAGGGGGCAGGATTGGCACCAGTCGCTCGGCAATTTGACGTTGCAGTTCCAGGATTCCTTGACCGGTGAGAGAGGAGACGCGGATCGCCGTTTGTGGAAGATGTTGTCTCCATCGATCGGGTTGATCGCATTTATGGGCGACAAGAATCGCGTTTGGCCACTGCTCGATCAACGCCTTGTCCTCCGGCTTTGGCTCTAGGCCAAGATCGATCAGAATTAAGGGCAAATCACAGGATCTGAGTTGTTGACGTGCGAGGGCGATTCCGGCGGCTTCCAAGTCTTCCGTAGTGTCACGCAGACCCGCCGTATCGATCAGCAAGAGGGGCCAACCCTCGAACGCCGTTTCGGCCGTCAGAACGTCCCGTGTGGTCCCCGGTTGATCGAAGACGATTGCACGATCGTAGCCCAATAATCGATTAATGAGACTCGATTTTCCGACGTTTGGGGGGCCGGATAACACAACTCGCCATGGGCGCGTCAGGTGCAAACCGAATTCCGATAGGGCAAGCAAGTCATCCAAAACGTGCAGAGCATGATGACGAAGAGTGTCCCTCTCTATTGAGACCAAGGCTCCCCTGCCGCAGGTCTGCGTCGCAGACAATGCGGTGACGGAAACGAGTGACAGGAACGTTTGTTTCAGCAACCCCTCCGATTGTTGGAGCAAAATCTCGGCCGTGCGCCAAGTTGTTGCTCGGCTTAATGCTTCGAGGCATTCCGCCTCCAGCGCGTTTTCAGCCGCCATCATTTGCGATTGCCAACTGACGATTGAACAACCGACACCTTCAAGATCAGACAGAATCCGTGTCACGGCAGCCTGTCCACCATGGCAGTGAAGTTCCATCATCTGTTCCGAATGCCGGGTCGCGACGATTCCTTCGCCGTGTTCGTTCTCCCAACGTCCAAAATGAATGGCGTCGACTTCCAACAACGAAACGGGACGACCTTTGGAAGCAAGAAATAACGGCGAGACTGCCGACTCGAGAGCTGAAAGATCGCCCTCAATCCGAATCGTTGCAACAGCGCCTCGCCCTCCCGGAGTGAGCATGGCAGCCGATAGCCGGTGTGATTTCATTGTCCGTTCGCCAATTTCGTGAGAATTCCAACTCGCCACTATTTTAGACTACTGCCTCGGTCATTTTAGACTATTGCCTCGGTCATTTCGAACGCGACCGTTTCCTACTCAGAGGCGTCTTCCTACTCAGAGGCGTCTCTTACATTTCGAGATGTTTCCGACGGATGGCCGGTGACGAGCCGATGCCTCGCTTTCCGCATCTTGCCGAAAGGAGACCATTTGTGGCAGACTGATCGACGTTCGCAGGGTTTCGAAAAGGCAAACGCCCATCGAGGTCGTCTCCGCCTGCGGACGAGCCACCGGGCCCCGAGTGGCAAGATATTTTCAGCCGGTCACAGTCAAACATGGTTCTGAGTACGGAATTCTCCGATGAGCAACGGCTTCTCTGCCATTTGAGACGCCGGCCTCTTTCAAGAATTAATAAACAATAACCACTACCGCTCAAAATCGCATCTCGGCTTGACGGTTTGGGGGCCTTGCATGCCTCGTGCAGAGATACCGACGAAGCCTGAACGGTATCTCTGGCAACCCACGATGCGAAGCGACTCTGGAAGCAATTTCCACCACTCGTGAACGCAAAATTTAATGTCGACCGCGGACGTTGGGTGAAGACACCGAGCGGCTCCACGATGCTGTGGCACGACAACAGGCACAAGATGATCCGTTGTCCACAAGGAACAGAGTGATGTTGAAGCCAGTGCGGCTCTGAATCGAAGATCCCCCTCGATCAGGCCGAGATGGTCCGCCCATTTTCCCGCGGACGACTTCAGGCAGACCATTGCAGCAGAAGGTTTGATCAAGAGGAGGCGACCGAGAATCGCAACGCGACCGATCGCCCCCTTGTTGTTTCGATAGAAGGCAGAGACAAGCCGTCGGTTTGGCGAGATCCGATCTGAATCGTCCGCATCTCTCAAAACCACGAAATTCAAATCTCAAAGAAGCGTCGACCGGCGCGGCGAACCGAAACTCCACAGGCAATCATTCGTTGAGACGCTCATCAAGCTCGCTCGGCGATCCTGATCTTAGTTCGCACTCTGGCACAAAAATCTTTAACGGCTGCTCGCCCCCCCGGCCGAGCCATCGCGATCTCAATCTTCGCTGTTTGCCCCGAAGTCAAAGGCAGAGTCGCGGAACGCGATCCCTAAAAATCGCTAGGGGCACTCTGCGATTTTTTCAACAGAGCGGTCGAAGACGCGAATGGTGTCGGCTCACTCGCCGGGGAAGGTCGTGACCGAGCAGAACTTTGAACGGCCTATGTTCTTGACGTAAAATTTCCCGTCACATAGTCGAACGAGTAGATCTTGAGAATATTGTTCGGCCTGAAAATATAGATCGTGGCGCATCTTAACGGCACACCGACCCGCTTAATGTAATCCCTGTTGGCAGAGCCCCACTGCGATCCAAGCTGGCTAAGAATCGAACGGCTATCGAGACTGCTCGAGTTGTCTCCCCACAAGCCCAATTTGTCCCAGAAGAGTAGGGTTGAACCATCCGTCGGCAGAAGGTCCTTCTGTGTGATCAAATTCACGAGACCGGTGTCGACGATACCTCCCGAAAGGTTCTGCTTGATAAGGAGCAACTTCGCTGAAGGGAATGGTCCACCCGATTTGATCATCGGATAGAGGGTGTCGAAGGGATTGGGCGTGGGGTCAGCGATGCCGACTGTTGGGATGGGGGTCTTGGTGATCGCGCGCGTGATGGGCGAAGAGTTTTTCAATACCAAAAACGCGGGGAGCTTGAGCGCCAGTTGCTTGGCAGCATTCGCACCCGCCTCAGACAATCCGAATTTCTGGACCGAAATCGTACTACCGTCGGGTGTAGCAGGTATCGCCCCGCTATTTTTTACGAGCGTGTATTGCCTAGGATAATTGGGCCAATTCGGGTTGACCGAATGCCAGTAAGACTTCGGATAGTTCGGATCCGACGGACGCTCCGGACCGGCTGGCACCAGAGTCGTGTCGTCTCCATGCCGAAGGACGACAATCACCTTATCGAGGGCAAAAGCTGTCTCGCGTCCTGCCACGAGCAGCACCGCCAGCATCGTGATCATTCGGGCTGTGTGCATGATTGACATAGCATTTTCCTTTTCAGATTTCGAGACGCCACAAACATCTCTAAGTCAGTTCCGAACAAATCCAGAAGGCACTGGTATGCCTAGTATGCCTAGTATGCCTAGTATGCCTAGTGATTTGCAAACAATGTGGTCTGCGTGCAAATCGTAGGCTCGGAAAAATAAACTCTTGTGGTGAATTGCTAGTCCAGCAGTGAAGCGCGAATGCCAACTGTTTCTGACTGGACCACCGATTTCTCACCGGCACTTCGGCACGACCTGTCGCGGCGAAGTGCCGGTGGTCTGCATTTTTTAAAAGCGATGGCAGAGCGACCGTCTTTCCGAAATGATGACCGATGAGAACTCCGTCGATCATCGACCGAGGCAGGCCGATCATCATCTGTCGACTCAGTCGCCTCTTCCCATGAATCACTGTTGAGCGAGGCCTTCCGTTTTGACGGCTGATGATTTCGTTTGTTACACTTGTGGCCGACTCCGGAATGTGCGATCTAGTTAAGCTCCTGCGCCGTCGTTTTTTTCCCTTCTGTCCGATGTTCATTTTCAAGGCATCTCATGGCCGTGGATGAAAATCCTGCTATGACGGAATCAGCTGGCCAGTCAAACCCGCCTGCCTCTGATCTGAAGATAATCGGCAAGTATCAGATCGAGAAAAAAATCGGCTCTGGCGGAATGGGGATTGTCTATTTAGCTCAAGACACCCAGTTGAAACGCTCCGTGGCCTTGAAGGTCATGTCGCCTGACAAAGCGAAGAATCCGATTTTGGTCAAGCGGTTTCGTGCGGAGGCTCAGGCGGCAGCTCAATTACGTCATGAGAACATCGTTGCGGTTTACGATTCTGGCGAGTTCGACGGTTATCTCTTTATTGCCATGGAATACGTGGATGGCGACGATCTTTTTGAAATTGGTCGGCGGCGTGGTGTGACGCCGGTCAAGCGATCGGTTGAAATTATCAAACAGATTGCCTCGGGTTTGCAGCATGCGTTTGAACGAGGCATCGTCCATCGAGACATCAAGCCCTCCAATCTTTTGATCCGCCGTGATGGGGTAGTCAAGTTAGCAGATCTTGGACTCGCGCGTTCGATCGATGATACGATCGAAACCAACATTACGCGTGCGGGAACGACCGTCGGTACGGTGGATTACATGTCACCGGAACAAGGCCGGAACAGCAAGTCGGCGGATGTTCGCAGTGACATTTATTCGCTTGGCTGCACTTGGTATCACATGCTGACCGGTGAGCCGCCGTATCCTGAAGGAAGCCTGACAAACAAACTGCAAGCCCATGCGTTCAAGCCCATCCCCGATGCACGCGAGAAGAATTCGCGTGTTCCGGAGGGTTTGGTGGCCGTGTTACAGCGGATGATGGCCAAGAGTCCCGAGGATCGATATCAGTCGCCCTTAGAACTCCTCAACGACCTCGATCAAGCCGTTTTGAACTCTGAAGCCGTTGTCAGAGAAATCCTCGGCGACCTCGCGGACGATGATCGGAATGCGTTCCCCCCAAAACATAAAACGCGTGACGGTCGTGACTCTGTTTTGCAGGGCGATCGGGTGATCCCGAATGCGGATTCCAAAAACGTGTCGGCCGGCCGGAAAATTCGTGATCGGAAACCGCTTTCAGACGGTGATGCGGACTTGGCAGAGGCCTCGTCCTCGCCAAGTCCTGTCCGAGGGTCCCCGCGTCATTCGCAATCGCGCGCCATACCGGCCCCCAAGGTGATTCAGCGTGAGTCCTCATCTGACAACAGCCCCCACGAAGGACCGCCGCGAAAAAACGTCGATGATCTGCAATTTAGGCAAGCTGTTTCGAAATCCACACTTCCCCCGGAAGAGGTGCGTCCGACCAAGGGCGTCGCCAGTTCTGTGGATAAAACGGTATTGCCATCCAAAAGTAGTGATCGGCTGCCGCCCAAGCGTCCGGCCCTCGATCTGGCGACGAATGAAGACCAAGCGAGGGCCCGTCGTCGTCGACTGTTCTACGTGGGCGGCATCAGTGGAACCATGATCGTGATTTGGGGACTGGCTTACTTGATCACCTCGAATAGCGGGGTCCCGACGGGAACAAACCCCTTCGAGTTGGACCACTCGAAAGAGGCCGAGAGTCAGCCAACCGCCTCACGCCCGTCTGAGAATCCAAGCATCAAGCAGAACATCACCGTACCTCAGGTCCCCGAGAAACTGGAACCGGTTCGGATCAGTGCCAAGCAATCCGATTCCGAGTCCGATGTTCGGTTTTTACCGGTCTGGACCACACCCAACGCGGATCGTGTTACGCTCCCGAGATGGACAGTCGGTCCGGGGCCCAACACCGCGACACATTTTGATTCGCTCAATAACGCCCTCAGAAAAGTCCCCGACTCCGGTGCCGTCCTGCAACTCGTCGGACGAGGGCCGTTCCCGTTGACCTCTTTTGAAACCACACGTATCCAACGACTCGTGATCATGTCCACCAGTGATCCGCTGATTACCATTCAGCCGGCAGACTCCAGCAGTCAGGCGGGAATCAAGCTGCTGGAAGGGAAACTCGAAGTGGATGGAATCCACTTCACATTGGATCGCAGTCGCTTTCCCTCGGGAGTGACAATGCTGGCGGTGGTTGATGGCCAACTGTTCGTCAGGCATTCTTCGTTTACGGTCACCGGGGCTGCCGGTGGAGCAACCGTAGCGACCGAGA
>Ga0114966_10005881_pt1 | contig 10299 bp, 8 predicted proteins | sample M_130207_XF_Meta_FD_87029 | JGI IMG/M metagenome (GOLD analysis project Ga0114966, IMG submission 87029) | Freshwater microbial communities from Lake Montjoie, Canada to study carbon cycling - M_130207_XF_MetaG | ecosystem: Environmental > Aquatic > Freshwater > Lake | place: Lake Montjoie...
ACGTCACTTTGGATGAGTTTACGCAGGCTCTCAGCCGCACTTTGCGACAACTCGGCTACGATGTGTTAACTCCGGAGACCACTTCCAAAAGCGCTGCTTCACCCGCTTCGAGTGCGGATTTGGCAATGCTGGCCTTTTGTTCCCCTAGCGGATTTGAACTCGATTTTTTCCCACGATTAAGAACCGAGCTGAGATCCCGCTTGGCAGGTTCTTCAGAGATTCTTTTGTTCCAAGGGTTGCGTCGCTGCGTCAAGCAACTGACTGGTCGCCAACGTTGGTGTCCTTGCTGCGAACAAAAGAGCGACCAAATTGTGCGTTTTTTGCGCGATTGCCTCGCCTTCGAGGAACATGAGAAGAATTGCGGGTTAGTGATCCTCTAAAATATTCCATGGCCCAGACGATTTTTGAGCGGCTGATTGATGGAGAAATTCCAACCGAAATCGTTTATCAAGACGATTTAGTTTTTGCATTCCGTGATATTAATCCCAAGGCTCCGATTCATATTCTGATCGTACCCAAAAAGCCCATTCCGAGAATCGCAGAATCAACTCTCGATGATCAGTTTCTCCTCGGCCATTTACTTCTAAAAGCCGCTCACGTGGCGAAAGTGATTGGGTTGGAAGGGACAGGGTATCGTTTGGTCATCAACAATGGACACGACGGCGGAGAAACTGTCCCACATTTGCATTGTCATATTCTGGGAGGGCGACTTATGGACTGGCCCCCGGGTTGATCCACCCTCACCCCTGTTCGTCAGTGGGGTCGCTTAAACTGTTCAGCTTCGCGACGGTTATGACCTTTAAGAAGCTGCGACTGGTTGTGGAGCGTGCTGAGAACTTCTTGGATGAAGAATTCGCATCGAGAAACAACGCCACCCAAACTGGTCACCGTATCGCGCTCAGCCATGTCGTTGGTCACTGCGAGCACCTCCCCATAGGGACGGTAGAGATGAGCCACCCGCTCGATTAAATCATCCGCAGTACGACCGCCTTGTGAAAAGATAACCTCCAAGCCCTCAGTCACGATTGGTTTTTGAGTATTGGGATGAGCTCCTGCGCCATCAAAAAATACCGTGATTGGTGTCGGAATAAAATCACGGTATTGAGTGAGAACATGGATCAACTCGTCACGAGCGGTTGCAGAAAAACGCGGCTTACCGCGAGCTAGGTCTGGCCAAGCGTGGAGCAAACTATAACCGTCGATTAAAATTCGCACGATCGCCATCAGATGGATCGGTTGTTTGGCTTGGTGATTGAGGATGTTTGTTTTTCACACCGGTATGGCATCAAACCTCCGCCTCGACCCATTTACCGTGTTCACGAATTAAAGCAACTAACTGATCGACAGCATCCGCTTCTGGAATGTTGAATTTTACCGGTTTTTTCCCGACGTAAAGGTTGATTTTATTGGGTGCCCCACCGACGTAACCAAAGTCGGCATCAGCCATCTCACCGGGCCCGTTGACGATACAGCCCATGATGGCAATCTTCACGCCCTTGAGATGCTGCGTGCGCTCTTTGATCCGCGCAGTCACGGTTTGGAGATTGAATAAAGTTCGACCACAGGAGGGACATGCCACGTAATCCGTCTTAAAGGAACGGCAACCGGCCGCCTGCAAAATATTGAATGCCAATCGTAGCGACTGACCTGCGCCCTGTTCACCTCGGACAAGGATGGCATCTCCAATTCCGTCGGCGAGTAAAGTGCCTAGCACGACCGCAGCACGGAGCAACGCAACTTCTGGCTGCAAGGGTGAAGTGGTCAGGGTCAGTGTGTCCTTAAGCAAAATCGGGTTCGTCAACCCTAGGCGATTCAGCTTCGCAGCTAACAACCGAAAGGCCGCGATCGCAGGGAGCCGAGTCTCATCTTTTACAGTGACGAGTTGGTTACCGCAATTCAGCGTAAAATCGCTCTCTGGATCGATCTCGTAGATGTTGAGATCCTCGTAGACTGCCTCGGGTCGAACATCGTCCTTGGGGCGGATTCGTGGTGCGACTATGTCCCATGTGGCTTGGGTGACGACGACACGGATGGTCTGCTCGCCACCGCAATTAACACCATCCGTCAACCGAATCTCCGGCGTGTCTCGACGGGTATAATTGAACGGATCATAGGAAAGTGCCAACTCCTGCACATCTTCGGTGCGATGGGTCAAAAGGGGAATTTGGGTCAGCAATTCGTTGCACACCGAGATCTCGCGAGGTGAATCTTCGGTGAGAGAAACGCGGATCGTTTCACCAACTCCGTCGCAAAGTAGTGACCCTATCCCAATCGCACTCTTGATTCGCCCGTCTTCACCTTCACCTGCCTCCGTCACGCCAAGATGAAGCGGATAATTCCAGCCGGATCCAAGGTCATTCAGGCGTGCAACTAGCAACCGATAACACTCGATCATCACTTTCGGATTGCTCGACTTCATCGAAAAAACGATGTTGTTGAACTCATGCTTCTGAGCGATCCGAGCGAACTCCAAGGCACTCTCAACCATTCCCAACGGGCTGTCACCGAAGCGATTCATGATGCGGTCGCTTAAGGAACCATGGTTGGTGCCGATCCTCAAAGCCCTGCCAAGGCGTTTGCATTCGAGAACGAGTGGAGTAAATTTTTGCTCGATACGAAAAAGCTCAGCGGCATATTGCTCGTCGTTGTAATCTTTAACGGCAAATTTTTTAGAATCCGCATAGTTCCCGGGGTTGATTCGAATTTTTTCAACCCACTTCACCGCCTCCAAAGCGGCTTCTGGCTTGAAATGAATATCGGCGACAATTGGCACGTGACACCCGAGGCGGCGCAGTTCACGGACGATGTTTTCGAGATTCGCCGCATCCTTAACCGTCGGGGCCGTGATGCGAACAATTTGGCAACCGACCTCAACTAGCTCCAAGGTCTGCTGCACACAGGCTGCAGTATCCATGGTATCACAAGTGATCATGGATTGTTTGACCACGGGATGCTGTCCGCCGATCACAACTCCGCCTTGGGTGAGGTCACCGACGATGACCTCGCGGGCGCAGCGACGTTGATAGGAATATGCCGAACGTGCGTGCTGCATTAAAATTACCGATTTGTGGAAGTGCCGGAGGGTTCGATATGAGTTTCTTGCGTAATAAACGCCTTAAACAAAGGCAGTCGCTTGATATCGTAAAAGGTCACGTAAACCATGAATGAAATTAACAGAACTGCAAATATGGTGGTCGCGTATTCTTGAAATCGCACACTTAGGCGGCGGCGGGTGATGGCTTCGAACAAAGACATCGTGATGTGGCCACCATCAAGCACCGGCAGCGGGAGCATGTTGATCACAGCTAGATTGATATTCAGCAGCACCAGAAAACTTAATGCCAACCGATAATCCGTATTCACCCATTTCGCGAGCATGGCAAAAATTCCGACAGGCCCACTGAGATCTTTTGCTCCCACGCCGGTTTGTTCATGGTGATAGAGAGCACTAAAGGTCTTGATCGTTTTGGAAATTACTTCGCTGACCTGATCCCAAGGCAGCGGCCCAGGTTTCTGCACCTGATAAAGCTCCGCAAGATCAGAAGTTAAGGCGACTCCGATGATTCCATCCTTCGTCGTCAGATCTTGACGAGGAGTGATGTTGATCTTGAGTTTTTGATCGCCCCGTTTCACCTCGATTACGCTGACCTGACCGCCGCGTGAACGGATGAGTTTGATCAACTGTTCTTTATTCACGATAGGCACACCCGCGAAGCCAATGATCAAATCTTTCTCCTGAAGCTTCGCCTCTTCGGCTGCACTTCCGCTCTTAACTCCACCCACAACCGGATGATCCCGAGGTTCTAAGTTAAGGAGCTTAAAGCCAAAGGTGCTGTTCACCTTGGCTTCGAGGTTGTAGGTATTACGTTGGCCGTTGCGTTCAATCACCACTGGCAACATGTTCGTACGGGCGAGTCCTGTGGCCTCCTGCACCTCCATCCAACCGCGAATGGGTCGGCCATCGACTTCGACAATTCGGTCTCCCTCAAGAATACCCAGTTTGGCTTCGGTTGAATTCGGCTCAACAAACCCGATAATGGGGGGGTTAACAAGAATAGGTAGACCCGTGAAATAAATAACCGTGGCGATGACGAATGCAAAAACCACATTCATGAAGGGGCCTGCCACCGAAACGAGAATTTTGGTTAACGGTGTAATTTCAGGCAACGGCTCTGCTGCATGTTTTCCTTCCAATGCTTCAGAAGTCACCATCTGAGGTAGTTTGACAAAACCTCCAGCGGGAATGAGTCGCCACGAGTATTCGACTCCATCTCGGGTCCATCCAAAAATCTTAGGGCCAAACCCGATGGCGAAGGCCTCAACCTTCATGCCACGCCTACGAGCCATCCAAAAATGACCGTACTCGTGGACAAAAATCGCAGCACCGAACAGTAAAAGGACGGTGCCAACAACATACAAAAGCGACAAAATACTCATGATACGACCGCTGGTTTAGCGGAATAATCCTCTGAAGATAGCCTCGACACCACGGTCATGCAAACTCGGATTCGGTGAGGAGGCGTGAAAAAAAGTTTTAGCTGTGAATTTTTGCCTGGGCTGAGGCTCCCTGCTCCACGCTAGGAAGTGCGACTGTAAAGACGGTTCCCTTTCCAACCTTCGACCGAACCCTAATCCGTCCGTGATGCGCTTCGATAATTTTGGCAACAATGGCAAGCCCTAGCCCCGTCCCCTTGCGACGAGTTGTGCGCAGCAGCGAAGAAAATACGTGGGCACATTGTTCCTCAGCCATTCCATCCCCAGTATCTTTAAACTGAATTGCAATTTGAGGCCCGCCTGGAGACTTGATTGTTCGGGTCAGAATCACGAGTTCACCGCCATCAGGCATCGCCTCGACAGCATTCAAGGTGAGGTTCAAAAAAACCTGCTCAAGTTGTGTTGGGTCGGCCATGATTTTAGGCAACTCAGGGTCCAGTTTTTTTACCCAACGAATGTTTTGATTGGTCAGCTTGTGACGGATCAACAGCCCCAGATCATCTAACACCCGATTCACATCTGTGAGCTGAAATCGAGGCTCGGTGGTTCTGGCGAAATCGAGCACTTGTTCCACGATCCGATTGAGCAGGTCCATTTTTTCACCCATGATCTGAGCATCACGGGCGCGAGGATCGGAAGGATCAAAACTCAAATTCAGGGAATGATAAAGCATCTTCATCACCGTGAGCGGATTGCGAATTTCGTGGGCTACCTCAGCGGCGAGCAAACCGATGGCAGAAAGCTTTTCGTTTTGGCGAATCTCCTCTTCCACATCCACTAAACGTTCGTAAAGCCGGGCCTTTTCGATCGCGATGCCGGACATTTCAGCCAAGGCGGAAAGAATGCGAACTTCCTCATTGGAAAAAATATGGGGAACAGAAGTGTAAACGCTGAGAGTTCCAATGGCATTACCTCGATAGATTAACGGGACACTGAGGAGCGAAACTAACCCCTCCTGCCGAGCAATCTCCACGTTTTGATAGTGGGAAGAAATCTGGACATTTTGAACTTGGAGTGGTTTTTTTCGACGCACCACAGTGCCCAGCAGGCTATCCGACAAGCTAAGCCTCGGCTTGGTCAGATACGCCACGCCAGCTCCGTAATTGGCTCGAAGATCAAGCCACTCGCGAGAGTCGTCCAACATCAAGAGCGAGCACATTTTAGCCTCCATTAACTCGCAGGCTTCGCGGGTAATCACCAGCAACGCATCATCAAGATTCAGTGCGGAATTAATAATTTGACCCACACTGAATAGAGATTCGAACAAACGTGCCTTACGGCGATTTTGCTCATAGAGCCACGTATTCTTAATCACTCGAGCCGCCTGTGTTGCTAGCTCCTTGAGCAGTTGCTCATCCTCCTCAGTGAACGCATTGAGGCGTTCCGAATCAACGTTGACAACCCCACGCACTTCGCCATCGATTTCGAGGGGCACCGCGAGTTCGGAGAGGACATTTTGCTTCGCAGCAATATAGCGGGGATCCTGTCGCACATCCCCCACCCGTGCGGATTTTCCCTTTCGCGCTACCCAACCCGTGATGCCTTCGCCGAGTTTGAGTTGCAGTGCTTCACCTGTAATCGGCAGACCATGCGACGCCTGAATCTCAAGAAAGTTATTGTTGGGATTCACCAAGACAACCGACCCGCTGGAGGCTCGCATGATCCGAACAGCCTCGCTCATGATCAAAACCAATACTTGTTGAGGTTCGAGAGTCGAGTGAATGACATCACTCACCTGATAAAGCAATTGCAACCGGTCGTAACGGGCTTGCAAGTCCTGCAACGCATTGGCGAGCAATGGCTCCCCCCCCCCGTTTACCGAGTCAACTGCGTGAGACATAATCCAGTTCCACCAAAGATAAGATTAGGCAACCAACCCGCCAACACCGGTGACAAATAACCACCCGTCCCAAGTGCCAACGAGAAGCGCATGATGATGAAATAGGCGAAGCAAATGAAAATGCTCGCAGCTACCCCCACGAACACATTGCGCCGCCCGGAGGCCGCACCGAATGGAACGGTCACCAGCACTACCACCAAGCACGTCCACGGCTGAGCAAGTCTTGCGTGCCACTGAGTTTCAAGGATCGCTGTATCCTTGGTGTTCAGTTGTAGATGCAAACGCAGATACTGAATTTCATCGAGTGTGAGATGCGCTTTCTTGGCGGCACTAATTCCATTCAGGCTGTTAAACTTCAGGATGACACCAATATCGCGTGGGGTTTCGGCGAACTCAGGCATAATGAGTTGATTGGTGCGCGTGGGACGTGTCGCTTTCTCCAAATCCAACCCCGCTTCGTAGGTGAACTGCTGCAAATCAAAAAACATCCATTGTTCATTAGTATACAATGCGCGACGGGCGATCAGGCGACGAACAATCCCCGAATCAATCGTCCATTCAATATTCACCCCCAACATTTCAGAGGATTCAAGATTGTAAGAACCGATACCCCAGATCCGATGATCACGGGCGTTTCGAAAGTATACATTTTGCCGGATATTGTGCTTTTCTGGCGCCTCGAGATTGTATTGATTCAATATCTCTTCACTCCGTTCCAAGCTTTGCGGCACAAAGAATTCACCTAACACAAATAACGCACCACTGAAAACCAGACCGAGGATGAGGTAAGGCAGACAGATGCGCCAAATTCCCACTCCAGCGGCACGCATAGCCGTCAGTTCATGGTGGCGGGCATGATTCGTCAGGGCATACAACAGAGCGAGGAGTAGGGAGATCGGCAAGACTGTCAGCAGCAGTTCGGGAACTCGAACGAGGTAATAAAGAGTAACCTCTTCAAGACTAAGATTCCTTGCCTGCAACACAGAAAGTTGGCCGAAAATCTCAAAAACCACCCAGAATAAAAGGAACCCTCCCAAGGTGTAAACCAAAGGCACTAACAACTCCCGTAACAAATAACGATCCAACAAACGCACGAGTCATGAAACTAACGATCCAAGCGAAACAAGGCAAGCAGTGCGCCCGAACCTTGAAAGTGCATAGAGTTTTGAAAATCCGCGATTGCCTGACGTCCTATGGGGTGGTAGGGTCGCACGGATCGAAAATAATTAGATTTTATGGCAAAACCCATCCTTCAATTGATTTTACTGGTTTCCTGCTTGATTACGGCGACCCAGGCTCAAACTGGTGATCCCCTCCTACCCGTCGTGGAGGTGAACACACCCGATCCTGCTCTCCCTCCAGTGCTGGCTGAACCCGTGATTACTCCACCCTCCTTGACGGTTCCTGAGCCCGTTACTTCAACGAAAGTTGCCAAGCCAAAACCCAAAAAACCCGCCAATGTTTTTTCTGGAAAACTAACGGCCGTCGATAAGGCAAACCTCACCTTAACCATCGAGACCAAGGCTGGAAAATCAACCACCTACGCGATCACGCCAGAGAGTCGCATGTCGAAGGGGGGCAAACCTTCCACTTTTAGCAATGCCACCGTGGGCGATTCCATCAGGGGTGTTTTCGCCAAATCGAAGGAAGGCAAACTGAAGGTCGTTTCGCTGGATTACGGAGCACCTGTCATAAAAACTACGGATGATTCGCCTGCCCCGAAAAAGGCTAAAAGCCCAAAAAAGGTAAAAACCATCAAAATTACTCCAATCCCTGCGACCGAGAGTGCGCCTCTGCCAGCAACAACTCCTGCACCTCCCCCCATAGTGCAATGATCGGTATCTGGGAGAGAACGCCTCTCTCTCTCTCTCTCATTAGGTGATTTCGTATCTGCCAACCCCCGTTTCGGTGCGCCCGAACCGGCCATTTGTTTATCTGAATGCAGCAATTTCGGCAGACGGAAAACTGGCACCAGCGAACCGAGTGTTCGAGCCCTTCACCAACGGCTATGATCAGAACTTTCTGTATTTGCTCCGGACTCGCGCTGATGCCGTCATGGCGGGTGCTAGGACCGTGGCGAGTAGTGACGTGACCATGGATTCAGGCGGGCGGAGGTTTGAGGCCATTCGTTTGCGCGAAGGTCGAAGCCGCCATAACTTACGCATTGTTGTGTCAGCCTCGGGGAACGTCTCACCTAGATTACGAATCTTCGAAGTAAAATCATCACCTGTAATTTTGCTTACAACGGCCCGAGCGAATCCTGCTGCTTTAGCTAATCTGAAAGGAGTAGCCGACGTGGTTCCTTGTGGTGATAAGGTAGTTGATTGGAACGTTGCTTTGACGCACCTCTGGAAACACTGGGGGGTTCGTTCACTCCTGTGTGAAGGGGGGGGCGAATTGAACGGGGCTTTGGTTGAGGCTGGGATGGTGGACGAGATTTATCTGACGGTAGCTCCTGTTATTTTTGGGGGCCACCATGCGCCGACTCTGGCAGATGGCAACGGGTTCCCAACGTTATCCAAGGCGACAACCTTGGTGCTGAAACACCGGTTCCGGCGGGCCAATAACCTCTTCTTATGCTACAAAGTTTCAGTTGGGTTACCTGCCAAAACTTGATGTCCAATTCGGAGTCGCAGGACTTACGAGATATGAAGCCACAAGGTTTTTAAGTAACCGGGTTGTTCGCGATTCATCGGAAAATCGATAGGTTGGGGGGCGTAATGGCGTTTTAACACCTTGCGCCCGGCTGAGGTAATGGTCGCTTCAACCAACGAAACAAAAGTCTCAGGTTTTACCGTTGCGGCGTTAGTGGAAGCCAAAAGAATCCCTGACGATGCGAGCACCGGTAATGCGGCTTGAACTAGTTTGGCGTAGTCCTGTTCAGCCTTCCATATCCCACTTTCCTTGGACTGTGAGAATGTGGGGGGATCGAGAATGATCACTTCAAACTTTCGGCCCTTTTTTGCAAACCTCTGTAACCAGTCAAAGACATCGCCAAAAATAAAGTCGTGCGCCGACGGATCAAGTCCGTTCAGTAAAAAATTCCGACGCCCCCAATCCAGATACTTTTTTGAGAGATCCAAACTAGTTACTTTGGCACCTCCTAGAGCGGCGCAGACTGAAAAACCGCAGGTATAAGCGAAGGTATTCAACACCTCATAACCCGCTAGCCCCTGAGGGCGAATCGGAAACCCAGCCGCGATATGGTTTTGTAGAAACCGTCGACGATTTTCCCGCTGGTCTAGAAAAATCCCCACCGAATAACCTTCAGCAAAACTAGCCTCAAACTTGACATCATGCTCGGTGATAACAAAGGGACGAGGCGATTCCTTTGACGCACCTTCTTTACAAAAAAGGAGCGAAGGTGAAGTTTCTGCAAATGATTGATTGCGCAGGGATTTTAACCATCGCTTGTGATACGCACCTGTAATATTCCACTTTTCACCTAACTCTTTCAGCTCCAAAACCTGACTGCGAGTTAGGTCGCGCTCAGACTGGGAAAGCAACCAATCACCCCATCGTTCGACAAACCAACCGGGGCGGCGATCTGGGATGGCGTGCCAGACGCGCCAAGCATTTGTTGCCTGAGTGTCAATCACAGCGGTCCGCAATGGGGCAGCCACATCGGCACCAAAATCGACTGGGGCGCAAAATTCCATCGGTTGACGTGACAGCGGATGTTGGAATCGCAACCGCTCGGCATGGAGACAAACTCGACCGAACGGAGTGCCACCATACGTGACGTCACCAAGCAACGGGCATCCTCGTGAAGCCGCGTGAACTCGAATTTGATGCGTCCTGCCAGTGAGTGGACGCGCTTTGATTAACCAACCCAAACTCGTTTTTCCTGCCGGTGTGAACCACGTCTCAGCCTCGGTATCTGCCGATTCGATTGGGCCAGCAATATACTTGTCCCCGACTCGACTGATCCCGGTATGCACGCGGCCTGCCAAAGCAGACGGGGA
>Ga0114966_10005883_pt1 | contig 10298 bp, 8 predicted proteins | sample M_130207_XF_Meta_FD_87029 | JGI IMG/M metagenome (GOLD analysis project Ga0114966, IMG submission 87029) | Freshwater microbial communities from Lake Montjoie, Canada to study carbon cycling - M_130207_XF_MetaG | ecosystem: Environmental > Aquatic > Freshwater > Lake | place: Lake Montjoie...
CTGACGACATCGGCGGGGGTGCCCTCGAAGAGCTCCTTCCCGTGGTTCATGACCAGCACCCGATCCGACAGTGCCATGAGCGCCCGCATCACATGCTCGATGAGCACGATGGTCAGGCCGCGCTCACGCGTCGCCCGGATGGTCGCCATGAACGAGTCAACCTCCCCCGGAGTAAGCCCGCCGAAGGGCTCGTCGAGAAACAGCACCACGGGGTCGGTCGCCAGCGCCGTCGCCAACATCAGCCGCTTCTTGTCGTACACGGCCAGCGGACCGGCGATCTGTGCTGCCGAGTGGGCCAGGCCGACGAACTCGAGCTCCTCCATAGCCCGCGACAACGTTGGCCGCGAGCGGCGCAGCCCAGCCCACCACGACTGCTCCGTGCCGTAGTGGGCGCCAACCATCGCATTAGCCAGCACGGTCTGCGTGTCGAACACCGACGGCAGCTGGAAGGTACGTGCGGCCCCGAGATTGCAGATGCGATGAACGGAGGCCGACTGAATCTCGGTGCCGCACAGCCGCACGGTGCCGCTCGTCGCGGGTACCATCCCGGTGATGATGTCGAACAGCGTGGTTTTGCCCGCCCCGTTGGGCCCGGCGATGCCGAAGGTCTGCCCCGCCTCGACCGAGAAGCTCAGGCCGTCGACAGCGGCGAGGCCACCGTACCGCTTGACGACGTCCTCGACCTCCAGCAGCGCCATGGGATGGAGAGCCTAGAAACCTACGCCAGCCACGGCGGCAGGGTGAACGTGCCCTGACCGTAAGGGTCGGGCGCGATACACACCTGCTTGAGGTCCTTGATCTGGTAGGTCAGGTGCGCCATTGCCAGACTCGGGTCGTTGATCAGGTCGGGGTATGGCGGTACCGACAGCTCTCCGGGAGTGAACGAGTAGGTGCCGTTCACGCCGCGGTAGATGGCGGTCTTGAGAAGTTCGTTGACCCTGGTGAAATTCATCGGGTCGTCAGCCTGATTGGCGGTGCGCGCCCACATCTGGATGATGTCGAACTGCCCACCCGCCTGGCTCAGGCCAGGCTCCGCGTTGTACTTGGCCCGGTAGAGGTCGGCGAACGCCTTGCCGATGGCGTCGGGCAGCAAACCGATGGTGGTCGACCAGATCACACCGTTCGCGGCATCCCCCGCCAACTCGATGTACTCGGGAATCGAGGGTCCGTACTGCTGGTAGAGCAGTGACGGCGTAGGAGCGGTGGCGAACTGCTTCGAGAAGGCCGCAAGGTCACCGGCGATGTAGTCGGTGACGAAGATGAGGCCCGGAGGCGTGGCCCGGATCTTCGCGAGCACCGGGCCCCAGTCGGCGGTCGGAGCGACAACCTCTTCATAGATCGGGGTGGTCCAGCCGATCTTCTTCAAGTCTTCCTGCACCGCCTTAGCGATGGAGATGCTGTAAGGGTCGTTGCTGGTAACGATGGCCGCGGTCTTCGACGACGGCTTCCACAGGCCCTGGTCGATCCAGCTCTGCATGAGCGGGACGAAACCCTTGCCGTACCAAATCTCGGTGGGGCAGCCCTCGTAGATGTTGGTGATGTTGTTGTCTTTCACGTAGTCGACGTTGCCCTGGTAGGTGTTGAAATGGAACATCGGGACGCCGACCTTCGCGTACGTGGGGTACTCAGCTTGGTCATAGGTGCAGTAGCCGCTGAAAACAGCCGCGGCCGCCACCTCGCCGGTGAGCCGCTGAGCGGCCTTGACGTAGAGCTCGGGCGAAAGATCGCTGACATCAGCGATGACCAGTTCCAGCTGGCGGCCGTGAACGCCACCCGCTTTGTTGACCGCCTCAACGCCGAGCTCGGCGCCACGTTGCATCTCCTGACCATCGCCAGAGTAGGGGCCGGTCACGGGGGCAACGAGTCCTACCTTGATCGTCTCGGAGCTCGCCGAGGGGCTGACCGAGGGCTCACCGGTCGGACCCGTGGTCGAACCGCCGCCCGAGGCTGACCCCGACGACTTGGGGGCCGTCGCGTAGCCAACGCCGCCACCAACCGCGAGGCCAACGACACCCGCAACGCCGATTCCGGTGAGGAATCCTCGACGCGAGACGCCAACACCCTCGTCGCCGGACTCGTCGTCACCCTGTGGGGTCTGGTCACTCATGGCTGCCTCCCTAGCTCCGAGTCCGGTGCACACCGGATTTGCTCACGATTTCACAGGCATCCAGTCGATTCTGCATGCGTCATGTGACGTATTCGCTCAGCGGGCGAGCAGATCACCGACGCGGGCGAGCGCTTCAAGAGCGCGACGCTGCTCCGCCCGACCGACCCCTGGCAGGTAGGACCGGGCGACGAAGTCTAGGTCGCCCCCGGCCGCGTCCGCGTACTCGGCAATCCGATCCGCCACCTCAGCCACCGGACCCACCAGGCTTGTCGCGCGGAGGCGCTCGTCCTCCCCCTCGGTCCAGTCACCTGGCCGCGCGAGCGGGCCCGGGCTGCCCCACTGACCGTCCATGTCCTCGTACTTCCAGCCGGGGTACCGAAGATGGTCGCGCACCGCCTCCCACGGTTCCTCGGTGACGAGGGTGGGCAGGTGAACCGAGATGGTCAGCGCCTGCGGATCGCGGCCGGCCGCAGCGGCGGCCTCCCGCGCCACCGCCACCTGAGCGGCGAGATCGGCGGGCGTCACCTCGGTGGCCATGAAGCCATCGGCCAGCCGGCCAGCCCGAGCGATGCCCGCGTCGGCGAGCGCGCCCACCCACACGGGCACGCCGCCCGAAGACATGAACCCCGGAGTAACACGGGCCATGGCCCTGCCATCGGTTGACACCCTCGTGGCCTCGCCACTTCCCGACGCGCGCAGCACCTCGATGAGTTCGACGAGGCGCCGAACCCGTTCTCGCTGGCTCACACCCACGGCGGCGAACTCCTCCTCGCGCCAGCCCAGACCGAGTCCCAGCACCAGTCGTCCGTGCGACAGTAGGTCGACCAGCGCGGCCTCCTCAGCCACGCGGACCGGGTGGTGCAGCGGGGCCAGCAGGAGGCCGGTACCGAGCCGCACCCGCCGGGTGACGGCGGCCATGGCGGCCAACATGGTCAACAGCGCGCCGAGGTGCCCGTCGTCGACGTGATGGTGCTCCGATACCCACACCGAGTCGAGTCCGAGGTCGTCGGCCAGCGTCGCAAGTTCAAGTGCCTCTGCCACGAGCTCCGTCGAAGGCCGTGGGTCGTCGGGGTGGGACTGGCAGGTGATCAGGCCGTAGCCAAGTCGAATCGCCATCGTGACCCGGTCACCCGCCCAGAGCGGAGGATTCGCGGGCCCAGGTGCTCGAGTAGTCGAGCTCCACGGGCTCGCAGGAGCACGGCAGTCCCTCCCAGAGGGTCATCTGAGCCTCCTCGAGCCGCATCACGACACTCACGATCGTGGCATGCTGCTCGGCCGCCGGATAGGCCTCGTCGGGGTGGCAGCACAACCCGTACGGGTGGCCCGCGTGGTCGCTTGCTACCGCGGCAAACCAGTCAGGCGAACTGAGATCGGGCGCGAGTCGCACCGCCCTGCGCAGCCGCTGCAATCGCAACGGAGAATCCGGAAAGCTCCACCGCCCCACGTCGAAGCCCTGCGTGGGAGCCACGAAGTGGTTGGTGTGCAGGATGACACCTCGCTCGTCAGGCTCGATCAGCGAAACCCGGGTGAGGTCGCCCGCCTCACATTCGAAGTTGATCGCCAGACCACTTGAGTCGGCCATCAGGTAGTTCGCGCTCGACGAGCGCACTCCCCGTTGCACCGTCTCGTAGGCCTGCGTCAGGCTCGTGCAGGAGATCAGGGCGCGCAGCATTACATGGAAGGGGATACCGGGCGTACCCACGTCGTAGGAGCTCACGAGCGCGTTGCAGACGAGGCCGATTCCCTCACTGTTCATGCCGAACTTGCACAGGAGTCCCGCCTCCACCACGGTCACGTACGACGGGCCTGAGTCGGGCTGCACCTCGAGTCGCACCACCGTGTCGAACGCGTGGGGCAGCCAATCCCAGTTCTGCCCGAGGTAGGTGCCACCGTCGTCGGCCACCATCGCGAACGACGAGCACTCGGGAATGCGCGGGATCGAAGCGCCGAGCACCCGAGCCTTCGCGGCGAACATGATCTCGGTACGCACGTTGATCGAGAGCACGTCGGCCAGCGATACCCCGGAACCGATCGCAATGCCCTCCATCTCCTCAAGCTGGTCGGGGTCGAAGGCCGCAATGGCGTCGGCGTACCGCATCGCCTCCGCGGTCACCTGCTGCCAGTCCCAGGTGGCGTAGTGCGCGAAGACCCGCTCGTACGCCTCGATCGATCGAAGCACGCGCTCCTTAGCCTGCTCGCCGTACTGCTGACCGCGCTCGCGCGGCCCACCACTGACCCTGACAACAGGGATGCTCATGCTGCTCCCGCCCCTCCATCGACCGATATGACTGCCCCGCTGACGTACGACGACCTCTCACCCACGAGGAACCAGCACACCTCGGCGACCTCGCTGGCGTGGCCGAGCCGGCCCAGCGGCACGCCGGCGTTGAGATAGGCCGCCAGCCGCGCGGGATCGTCGCCCAGCCGCAGCATGGGGGTGTCAATCACACCCGGCGCGACCGCGTTCACTCGCACGCCCAGCGGGCCCCACTCGACCGCGAGCTGTCGGCACAGCGCTTCCACAGCACCCTTGGAGGCCGCGTAGTGGGCAGCCGGCTCATCGCGGTCGCCCCTCCGGGAGGCGATCGACGAGACCAGCACGATGCTGCCTGCCGTCCCGGCCTGTGACCAGGTGCGCGCGGCCGCCTGGCTCACCAGAAGCGAGCCCGTCAGGTTGATGGCCATCACCTCATTCCACGACCCGCGGTCCAGCCCCACGGTTGGCGCGATGCGATAGATCCCGGCGGCGTTCACGACTGCAGTCGGCGGGGCGCCCCACTTCTGCGTCGCGGCCGCGAATGCCGCCTCGACCGAGTCGGGCTCGGTGACGTCCATCTCGACGCACAGCGCGTTGCCCGCCCAGGCGGCCTGAAGGCTTGCGGAGTCTCGATCGGCAGCGGCCACCACCGCGCCCTCCGCCAGAGCCAGGCGGACCAGCGCACAACCGATGCCCGAGGCGCCACCGGTAACCAGCAGGCGCGGAACGCTCATGACAGCAGCACCCCTCCGTTGACCGAGATCGTCTGCCCCGTGACGTAGCTCGCGTCGTCTCCCAGCAGCCACATGACGGCTCCGGCGATGTCAGCGGCGGTTCCGTGGCGCGCGAGCGGGATCGTCGCCCGAATCTGCTCGCGCATCTCGTCGGGGGTCACCCCTACCTCATCGGCCCGCATCTCGATCTCATCCCAGTGCATCGCGGTCATCATGTTGCCCGGAGCGACCGTGTTAACCCGGATTCCATGCGGTGCCAGTTCCAGCGCCAGGCTGTGCGTCAGCATCTCGACCCCGCCCTTCGACGCACAGTACGGAGCCCCTCGCGCGACTCCGCTCTGGCCGAACATCGAGCCGACATTGATGATGGCCGAGCCCGGCGCCGACTCGATCAGTAGGGGAACAGCGGCTCGGCTGACCAGAAAGGGCCCGACCAGGTTCACCTCAAGCACTCGGCGGAACGCGTCTGCGTCGGTCTGGGCGACAGTGGTCGACGGGCCGCCGATGGCCGCGTTGTTCACCACCGCGTCGAGCCTCCCGTGCCGCTCGCGCACGAACGACATGAGCGCCGCGACGTCGTCCTCGCGTGACACGTCACACCTCACGAAGACCTGGCCGGACGCCTCTAACTCGGGCTCGCGCACATCAGCGACGACCACCTGCCAGCCCTCGCTGGCCAGCCTCGCGGCCACTCCCCCGCCGAGTCCTTGCGCGCCACCGGTGACGATGGCCACGCCAGTCCTCACGACGCGCCGACCCTCATGGGGTCACTGCCGCCACGTCGTCGGCGGTGGCGATCCACACGTCGCCCTGCTCGCGCACGAACGTGAGGAAGCGGTCGAGCAGGCGCAGCCGTCCGGGCCGCCCGATGATCATGGGGTGGGTGGTGAGCATGACCAGCCCGCCGAGTTCCTTGATTCCGAGGAACTCGTCGACCCAGATGCTCATGACCTCATCGTTCGACCGGATCGTCTTGGTCCACGACGCGCCGTCGAACCAGAAGTGGGCAGCGTCGTCGAGGATCCAGTGCACGGGCAGTTCGACGATGCCGTTGGGGTGACGGTACGGCCGGATGTCGTCCATGAGGTTCGACGAGTAGGTAAAGCCGTGCTCCTTGACGAGGTCGAGCGTGATCGGCGAGAAGTCCCACGACGGCGATCGGTAGCCGGTCACGGTGGCCCCCAGGCCCCTGAGCACGTCGAGCCCGCGCACCATCTCCTCGCGCTCGGCCGCCGGGTCGAGGTCGGTCACCGACGTGTGCGTGTAGCCGTGGTGCCCCACCTCGTGCCCCGCAGCGATGATCGACCGCACCGAGTCGGGATGCCTCTCAGCATCCTTGCCCGGCACGAAGAACGACCCGCGGATTTCGTGCCGGTCGAGCAGGTCGAGGATGAGCGGGACGCCCACCTTGGGCCCGTAGGCGCCCTGTGACAGCACCCCGGGCCGGAAGGCATTCTGGGGGTTCTCGCCAATCCACACCTCTTCGGCGTCGAAGTCGAAGCTCATGACAAACGCGCACGCCGCCCCACCCGGCCACTCGGCCATGACCACCTCCGCAGGGTGTGGACACTACTCCGCTCTGTGAGCCGGCTCATACGTCACATGACGCATTGCGGGTGGGTCCACGCTGCCGGCCGCTTGCCAGCAATGGAGGCCCCTCGATGCGCGATCATGATGCGTCAAGCGCGAGACCGTCGGCTCCGTGAGGTGGGTGAGGCACCCCTCCGGCGCAGCGACGTGGACCGCAGCCCGACGGGCGGAGGGGCAGCGCCGCTGCCTAGACTCAGGCCATCCCCACCTCTCACGCCCACGGAGCAGTTGTGACCCCAACGCCGCACATCGCGCGCCCTCTGACGAAGGTGCTCATCGCCAATCGCGGCGAGATCGCCATCCGCGTGGCACGGGCATGCCGCGATGCCGGTCTGGCCAGCGTCGCCGTGTACGCCGACCCCGACCGCGACGCCCAGCACGTGAAGGTGGCCGACGAGGCCTTCGCGCTCGGCGGGAGCAGCGCCGCCGAGACCTACCTAGTGATCGACAAGCTTCTCGATGTCGCCGCCCGCAGCGGTGCCGACGCCGTGCACCCCGGCTACGGATTCCTCTCCGAAAACGCTGACTTCGCCCAGGCCGTGCTCGACGCCGGGCTCACCTGGATCGGCCCGCCACCCGACGCCATCCGCTCGCTCGGTGACAAGGTCAGCGCGCGCCACATTGCGGCGCGCGCCGGAGCGCCTCAGGTTGAAGGAACAGCCGACCCCGTCGCCGATGCCGACGAGGTCATCGCCTTCGCCACCCAGCACGGTCTACCCGTGGCCATCAAGGCCGCCTTCGGCGGAGGGGGTCGCGGCCTCAAGGTGGCACGCACCCTGGAGGAGATCCCCGAGCTGTTCGACTCCGCGGTGCGCGAGGCCATCGCGGCCTTCGGTCGCGGCGAATGCTTTGTTGAGCGCTACCTCGACAGCCCGCGCCACGTCGAGACGCAGGTGCTTGCCGACATGCACGGCAACGTGGTGGTGGTCTCCACTCGCGACTGCTCGCTGCAGCGCCGACACCAGAAGCTGGTCGAGGAGGCTCCGGCGCCGTTTCTCACCGACGACCAGGTGGCTGAGCTCTACCGCTCATCGAAGGCGATCATCCGCGAGGCCTCGTACGTGGGCGCCGGCACCTGCGAGTTCCTCATCGGAGTCGACGGCACCATCTCGTTCCTCGAGGTCAACACGCGGCTGCAGGTCGAGCACCCGGTGACCGAGGAGGTCTCCGGCATCGACCTCGTGCGCGAGCAATTCCGCATCGCCGCTGGCGAGGCACTGGGCTACGACGACCCGCCGCTGCGCGGCCACTCGATCGAGTTCCGCATCAATGGCGAAGACCCGGGCCGCGGATTTCTTCCCGCGCCCGGCGTGCTCACCGTGTGGAATCCCCCGAGCGGTCCCGGTGTGCGAGTCGACGGCGGGTTCATCACCGGCGATGTCATTGGCGGCAACTTCGACTCCCTTCTGGCCAAATTGATCGTCACCGGCGCCACGCGGCAGCAGGCGATCGAGCGGTCACGTCGCGCGCTCGCTGAGTTCGAGGTCGAGGGAATCGCGACGGCGCTCACCTTCCATCGCGCCGTGGTCGACGACCCCGCGTTCGCACCTGCCGACCCGCTGCAGCCCTTCAGCGTGCACACGCGCTGGATCGAGACTGAGTTCGACAACACCATCCCCGCCTACGTGGCCACCGGCGCACTCGCCGAGGTTTCGGCCGAGCGACAGTCGGTCGTGGTTGAGGTCGGCGGACGCCGACTCGAGGTCACGCTTCCGGCAGAGCTCGCCGCCCGTGGCACCGGCAGCGCGGGCAAGACAGCGCCGGCCAAGCGAGCCAGGTCAGCGTCTGCAGGGGCAGGAGCCTCGGGCAATTCGGTCGCAGCACCCATGCAGGGCACGGTGGTGAAGATCGCGGTCGAGGAAGGCCAGCAGGTTGAGGCAGGTGACCTCATTCTGGTCCTCGAGGCCATGAAGATGGAGCAACCGCTCACCGCGCACCAGGCTGGCACCGTGACTGGCCTCGCGGCCGAGGTGGGCAGCACCGTTCCCGCCGGCACCGTGTTCTGCCAACTCACCTGACCACGGGTTACCGTGTGTGTATGAGCACACTTCAGCGCGTTGCCAGTACCTCCCTCCTGCTGCTGGTCGCGGCGGCGGCCACGGCCACCACCGTTCCGGCCGCCTACGCAGCGCCTGCGGGCTGGGCGCCGTCCGCAATGCGAGCGCTCGCCTCGAGCGATGCGGTCGCGGCGTCGTTGCGCCAGTCGCCTGTGTACAACGACCCTGACGCCGAGCGGGCGCTGAGCCCCTCCGACGAGGTTGCGCTGCTCGCCGAGGTCCAGGGCGCGGGCACCCCCGTCTACGTGGCTGTGGTGCCGAAGTCGTTCATCGCGTCGGCGGGCGGCAGTGCCGATGCAGCGCTCCAGTCGCTGGCCCGCGCGGTTGGCCAGCCCGGCGCCTACGCCCTCGTGGCCGGCGGCACCTTCCGCGCCAACTCGACCCTCTTCCCCGTCAACGACCTCGCTACCAAGGCGGTGGCAGCCAACCAGGGCGGTACCTCGTACTCCGTGCTCAGCCAGTTCGTCGCGAGCGTCTCCGAGCGCGCCGCCGCAGGAGGGTCTTCGTCCGACACCACGTCTGAGGCTGGCGACGGGGGCTTCGGCTGGGGCGGAATCCTCGTGCTCCTCGTGGGACTCGGCGCAGTGGGCGGAGCCGTCACCTATAGCGTGCGGAAGTCTCGGCGCAGGACGGCGGAGCAGTTCGCCGCCGTCAAAGGCGTGGTCGACGAGGACGTGACGTCGTTCGGCGAGCAGGTGGCCGCGTTCGACATCACCGACCGCCGCCTCGACGATGCCGGGCGTTCCGACCTCGAGTCGGCCATCAACTCGTACCAGCAGGCCAGCTCAGCAGCCGACGTTATGACCACCGCGGGCCAGGCGGCCGATGTGACCACCCACCTCGAGGACGGCCGCTTCGCCATGGCGTGCGTGCAGTCACGCCTCGCCGGTCAGCCGCTGCCCGCGCGACGCGCCCCGTGCTTCTTCGACCCGCGGCACGGGCCCAGCGTCGCCAACGTGAACTGGTCGCCCCCCGACGGCGCCGTGCGCGAGGTGCCAGCCTGCGCCTCGTGCTACGCCACTGCCTCGCAGGGCGCGATCCCAGCGTCTCGCCAGGTGCCGGTGGGCTCGGGCAGCCAGCCGTACTGGCAGGCGGGGCCGTCGTACGGCTCGTATGCCGGCGGCTACTTCCAGTCGTACGGGTCGATCCTGCCCCAGATCATGGTCGGAACCATGCTCGGCAACGCGCTCTTTCCGCCCGTGGTGGTGTCAGGCGGTGGCGGTGACGGCGGCTCGGGCGGCGACGGCGGCGGATTCGGTGGCTTCGGCAGCAGTTCGGGCGGCGGCGACTTCGGCGGCGGTGGAGGCGGCGACTTCAGCGGCGGCTCCGGCGGCGGCGACTTCTAGTCAGCCCCCGAGCACAGACCCCTCGGCACCCGTCGCGTGCAACCGTCGGGCAGCCTCGGCGATGGAGCCCGACAGCGACGGGTAGATCGTGAAGGTCTGGGCGAGCTGGTCGACCGTGAGCCGCTGGTCGACCGCCATGGCGATCACATGAATCAGTTCGCTGGCCCGCGGCGCCACCACGACACCGCCCACCACGATGCGAGTGCC
>Ga0114966_10005885_pt1 | contig 10297 bp, 20 predicted proteins | sample M_130207_XF_Meta_FD_87029 | JGI IMG/M metagenome (GOLD analysis project Ga0114966, IMG submission 87029) | Freshwater microbial communities from Lake Montjoie, Canada to study carbon cycling - M_130207_XF_MetaG | ecosystem: Environmental > Aquatic > Freshwater > Lake | place: Lake Montjoie...
ACCTGCTTTGCCGCAATATCCGCTTGCACCTTTTGCTCCTTGATGCCAACTTCTTTTGCCCGTATCTGCAACTCTTGTTGTTGCATCTGAATGATCGGATCCTGCGCTTGTTGCTGGGCTTGTTGCTGTTGGGCTTTTGCCATGTTTTCTTTGAGCAACTGGGCAGATCCCTGTGCAACCATTCTGGATAGTTGGACTTCGATATCCTCTGGCAACTCTGCATCTGGTGGAGGCAAAGGAACACCAACTTGCTCTTCTACTTTCTGTCTGTAGTTGAACGCTAAGTGTTCTGCAATATGCGCCATGATTGCCGCTTGCATTTGCTGTGCCATTGGGTTCTGACCAATAGTTGCCGCCATCATGGGATCTTGCATAAAAGACTGATGCGCCGTAATGTGCGCTTCGTGGTCTTGATAGATAAACGCCTTTGTTGGCTCTCCTTTTAAGAAAGCCATGTTCTCGCTTATAGGATCTCTTGGTTGCTGATCTCCCTTAACAGGAACTAACTTATCAGCGTTTTTAATTCCTAGAACTTCAATCATCTGCCTATGTAGATTAGGTAAATCATAGATCTGTGGCGCTTGAGAAGACAGCTGAATAACAGCTTGATACTGCATGATCCTCTGCGCCATAGTAGAGGAATTAGGATCTGACACGGGGATAACGTCCACCATGTCATAGTCTTCTTTTTTAGCTTTTCTGCTACCGCTCTCAGGATCGTATTCATACTCATCAGGTGTGTAGTCACGAATGATGTTCTTTAAGATCTTGAACTCTTGCTTCATTGAATAATGAACACGGGCTTGCACCGCACTCATTGTTTTCAACTGTCGCTCCAATAAAGCCAGCGTAGTTCCCACAGGAGAGTTAGCGCTCATATCGCTGATCTTCATATCAGCAATAGAACCTAATCGTCTTCCCTCTTCAGTGATCCTATCTAATAGAGTAGCTAGAACGTTACTTGGCTCCTTATAGGGAAGTGCCATGATGTTGTCTTTAATCGAACCACTTGGAACGTCAACATCTCTAAACTCTCCGGGGGCGATAGGCGTATCGTCACCCTTAACTCTTAATCCTCTAGACTTCAATCCACCCGGCAAATTGGAAAGAGTTCCAGCATCAATCAACTGACGGATCAGTGATGTACCAGCCCTAGCGTATCCGCCGATTAAATGTATATATCCAAATCCATAAGCACCAAATCCCGGCACATAGTCATACTGAACCATATGCTGACGCTTTAATCTTAGATCGTCTTCTTCATCCCAGTTACGATAAACAGATAAAACTTTTCCAGTGCCGGCATCTATGCTCACTATATAAGGAACAGCGATCTCATCCTCGTCCTCATAGCCGGGAATATCCAGATCAATCTGTACTTCATAGACTTGATATCTATCGTCATCAGTTAAAGAGTAACCCTGCTCTTCGGCCTTCTTCTTTTCTACGTCAGTATGAATAGCAACTGGTTCTCCAAGATCTACATCTCTGTAAAAGCCAGCGGCTTGTAATTTACGGATATCGTTCTTTGTCTTACGCATTACATGGGTAACACGCTCCGCAGTTCTCGCTCCACTAGATCCATAGGGGATGATTACATCCTCTGCTGGTATATATATAGAGGTCTGACGATTTAGCGATGGATCAAAGTAGACTTTCTTAAAAGCACTACCAGATAAGCCGAGGTTAAACAACATCCGCTCATGCTCTGGACGATACTCAGGCATAGCCTCAGTTAACTGATAGTTCATATCAGTTCTAACCCGCTCGGCGGCATCTTCTTTTAATTTATTAATAACTCCGATGATCTCGGTCTTCACGGGGCCGTGAGAGGGGAAAGTCTCAATAATTGTTTCCGACTGAAACCTAACAGCGGCTTCTGTCAATATAGTTGAGAAAACACCACAGGCTCCATTCCAAGGTTCTGTTCTCTCTTCATACTTCATGCCAAGGACTTCTAGTCCCTTGACTAACATCTCCACCCAGTCTTTACGAGAATTGATATCCGCCTCTACTAACTCTACGACTTCGGATCCTAGTTTCTCTAGTTCCCCTTCGTCCATAAACTCGGCCAAGTTTGAATCAAACTCTTCACCATCTTTAGATTCTGTCTCAGGCTCTATCTCAATCTCCAGCCCGTCCATTCCTATATGAACGCTGTCTGGGTTTTCAATTTCAATCTCCAGATCAGGTTCTGTTAAAGATTCCAATCCTTGTGGTGCTTCGTACAAACTTTTAGCGATTGCCATATGTATCCTTAATAATAAACTTGCTTACGTCTAAAGCTCTTTAGCTCTTCTCGCTCGTCACTTTCCAGACGCAAAAACCCGCCCTGTCTGAATCTTATCAGCGCTTGGGTGCTTGAGTCCACCAAATCGTCATTCGGCGCATTAGGAAACGCCGCCATCTCTTCCACTAATTCAGCCGCCCATCTAGTCTCTGGACACCATACTTTGCCAGATCTAAATAAATCAGATACAGAATTAATCCTCACAAACTTATCATTACCTCTGCTCGGAGTGTACTCAGAGACAACAATCCCCATCTGTCTCAACTCAAAGATCAAAGGAGATCCCGCCGCTTTAGCTTCAATTACAAAAGCATCAGGCTCCCACTCCATATAGTTCTTATATGCCTTTTCCTTCAACTCAGGAAACTCCATCCTCTTCTTAAACGCATCCAACAAAATAATGTTTGCATCATTCTCGTTTTCGTTTAAATAGAAAACCCCCCAAGTCGTACAGGCCGAGTAGTCACTTCTCTCATTCTTTGTAAAAGCGGTGTCCCAACTCTGGATAATAAATTTACAAGGAGGCGGATCCTCTTTCTCCCAGACCTTCCACCACTCCCTCTTAACAATAGCACCCTCTTCACCCGTGGGACTTTGCTGATACTGAGCATTCCACTTAGACGGTGGTAACTCTTCTCTCAAAGCCTCCAACTGATCCAACGGCCAGAACTCAGGCCATAGAGGTTTTCCACTCGGCATGATCGCAGGAAGTTCAATGATCTCCCACTCCTCACCCTTGTCCCTACCCATCGCATCTTTTATAACCCGACCAGTAAGATCCCTATCCCCCCAACGGGTCATCACGATAACAATAGAACCACCCGGCTGAAGTCGTTGCCTCGGCCCTGACGTATACCACTCATACACTTTATCGTATACAGACGGATCACTAGCCGCCAATGCCGCCTCCTGCTCTGAATGCGGATCGTCAATAATCAATAGATCAGCACCCTTACCTGTCACTGTTCCGCCAACACCAATAGCAAAATACTCGCCTCCTCCAGAGGTAGCCCACCTGCCAGCGGCCTTACTATCCTGTCTGAGATTAACGTTAGGAAATACTTTACTGTACTGTTCACTCCCAACTAAGTTCCTCACCTTACGTCCAAAGCCAACAGCGAGATCTGCCGTGTTAGAACACTGAATTACTTTCTTCTGCGGATACTTCCCCAAGAACCAGCTCGGTAATAAATAAGAAGCAAACTCCGACTTCGTATGACGAGGCGGCATATTAATAATCACCCGCTTAGTCTTCCCCTCCGCAATATCCTCAAACTTCTTAGCCATCAAAGCGTGGTGTCTCCCAGATATAAAACCCGGCCACATCTCCTTCACATAATCCAAAAACTTGACCTGTGCTTTCTCCCGCTTCACCGCGCCAGCGTACTCATTCACCTTATCCATAAACGACTCATACTCCGCAGGATCAAGTTTCTCTATCAGCTCTTCCAACTTCATAGTCTTACTCTATATTCCTAAAATTAACATACACAGGCCGAATACTCCTCTTCCCCTCAATCCTCTTAACAACTCCTAGATCACACAACCTATCCACAATCTTCTTCGTATTAGCCACGCTACTCTTACTCCTCTGATTCCCTATATCCCTAAGAGTAGGACTAAACCCATACTTCTTCCACCACTCATCAATGATTAAAAATACCTCATTCTGTACTGGACTCATTTCCACTCCCATACATTCTTCAAAACTTAACTCCTTTATCTTAGGAGCCATGCCTCTATTTAATACTATTTTCTTCGACCAATGGAAACGTTTCCATTGCTCTCCCTCTAAAGTTTTCAAAATATATACCCCCCTACCCCTTTTGTATTATTTTTCATAGGGGGTGGGTTCGCTGTGAGAGGGGGGTGGGTCTTCCATACTGGAAAAATCTTGGGATTGTTCGAGTGGAATAGTATGTTTAGCGAGGTCGGGAGTCCCGTTTTGGCTTGGGTTGGTGGGGGTCGGGTGGGGTTCGCTGTGGGTGGAATCGGCAAGCTCTGCCAGTAGTTCGTTGGGGTCTATGGTTTCTATGTCGGTAACATTACCACTAAACATTGTGCGTATCTGTTTAAGTAGTTCTGCTTTGGCATTGTCACTAGATCTAATAATGGTCGTTTCTCTTCTTTCGGTGAAGGCTGAAACCTCTGTCACAGTTCCTAAAACCTTTGCGCTTGCTACCTTTGTGGCTTGCTTTGCTTCGGGGTCAATCAACACGCTAACGAGGGATTGAATGACCAATGCTCTCAAAGCTTCAGGTGTTCTATGTTTCTGCGCCTCTAATGCAAGGGAGAGGGCTTTTGTCTCCGCACTTATTCGGGGATCTCTGGCAAGCCTAGAACCCGCATCACCCGCAGTTTTAGGTTTAGCAGTCTTAGAGTAAACCGCTCGGTAGCTACCCGCTTTAGTATTACCCTTTGCCAACTCTAGGGCGAATGTCTTTTGTTTGTGGGTTAACTCTCTGGAAACGGCTTTCCCTAATATGTCAGCCATTGGGACTTGCTCTAGTCCTTCCCTTATTTGCTTCCTTGTTAATTTGTGCATGGACTGATTCGCTTCGCTGTTTAACATGATCGCATTCTAGGGTAACAAATAGGCAAAATCAATCGGTTATGCAAATCCCATAAAAATAATTGTGGCAAATAATGCGTTTTTTAATACTTTCGCTTGCTTGACAGGGTCAACCGATATATCGATACTTGCGTTGTAGGTGCTACATGATGCGATCATGTAACAGTTACATAAACCCCTAACGAAAGGCACAACATGAAAACGCAGACGATATTAAACAACCTCACGCTAGAACAGGCTGAGGCATGGAACGAGACAAGCGAAAAATATTTATTTGTCGATTATGAAATTGTCTCCCAGTATGGAATCAGTCTAAACAGCTTGCCAAATAACAATCTGCTAGAAGCCATTGAACGCAAATTCGAGAAACTTTTAGGCAATAGAGCAATTCCCCTGACTTATGACCAATGGCAAGAAATTGCCCGTTCTATGCAATGGGCGGAAGATTTACCCCAATGGGATAAAGACCACGACAGAACACCGACCCCCGTAACTTGGCTAACTATTTGAATGGGTCAATCTAAGCCCCTTCGGGGGGTTTAGGTGGAAACATTACCAACCACGAAAGGGAAACTATGACAGTAATCAAAATTGGGCATTCGGCTTACAAAGGAACTAATGCGCTTCGCTTCTGCTTTAGTAGGGCGCAAGCTGTGCGGGTTTTATGTAATCGGGGAATGAAACGCACGCAAGCCCGCCTAGCTATTAAAGCCCTAACAGCCAAGCAAATAGGTTGCATAACGATCAATTATGAGATCTGCGAACTGGCAGACATGACCGAAATATTAAGCAATCCCGACCTCAGAAAACAACACGGCTTTTATGCGACTACAAAGGAAATCAAAGCCACTTGGAAAAACGCACCCGAACTTTGAAAGGCAAACCATGAAAACATATTGCAAGCGAATACTGGCAAAAGCGCAAAAGGAATTAGACGCACCCCGCCCTTTGGGTTATGTCCTAACCAATGCCGAATACAAACGCAGACTGTATTTAATCAATCATGAAAAAGACCTCGCCCGCTTCGCTTTAGGGTTAGAGATAACCACAGCCGAGCCACTCGAAACTTTACAGGCGGAACTCTTCGCATGATTTACTTAATCGCTTGCAGTAGCAAAAAAGGCACTATGCCCACGCAAGCCCGTGATTTGTATCAGGGTCAAGCCTTCAAATTCTCTCGCCAACTGGCAGAAAAGACAGGCGCAGATTATTGGATTCTCTCGGCTTTGCATGGGTTAGTTCGCCCCGAAGAAAAGATCGCACCTTATGACATTTATTTAGGTGGCATGACCAAGGCACAGCGAACCTCATGGGCAATTAAAACCGCCCAACAAATCAAACGGGCGGGACTGACTGACAGCCCCGTCACCTTCCTAGCGGGCGGGCTGTATGCCGAGCCACTAGCGCAAATCTTCACCCACGCAAATCGCCCACTTGCGGGAATGGGAATCGGGCAACAACTCAGCTATTTAAAAAACCAACTGGAAGGGAAAGCATGAAAACAGCAACATTACTAATTTACACCCCGCTTGGAACTACTGGCATTTGTGTGGCAGTAATTTACAGACGCAACCAACTACAAGACTTTTTAGGACACAAAGCCGACCTACAAAGCCTTTTAGAAAAAGCCATTGTTTACCTAGAAAACCAAAAATTTACCCGCTTGAAGGTAAACGGCAAGATTTACAACTTTAAAGACTTTTTAATGAAAGGCACAGCATGAAAACCATCACAGTCAAAATAAAACAGGTCTACGGCAATACAGTCGCATACCCCGTGTGCGAACAATCCCGACTACTGGCACAGCTTGCGGGAACTACCACGCTAACCATTCAAGCCCTTAAAACCATCAAAGCATTAGGCTTTGAAGTAATTCAAGAAACCCACCAACTGCAAGGAATCTAAACCATGAAACTATTAAACGGGATCGCCCTAGTCGCTTCGCTGTATTTATTCCCATTAACTTTTTTTGGGTTTATCTATCACGCTTTTACGGGCTTGCAAGCCCTTGTTTTAATCGGGTTTAGCCTGATCGCTTCATTCTATTTCGCCCATCAAGTAACTATCCACAAGGACTAAACACCATGCAATTACTATCCAAAATTTTAGGTGACGCAGACCATTTGCCCGAACTTTACAAAACGAGTTGGCATTACAACCCGAAAGAATCGGCACAAAAAAACCTAGAAGGTCGCACCCATTATGTCGAACCCTCTACGCTTCGCTACTTTAACTCTCGCATTGTCTCGGCTTTGCCAGTAACAAACGGGGCTTTTTTTAAGATTGTCGAATCACTAAGCCTAGACCACAACAACACAAAACGGGGCTTTCGGGCTGTTCTTTTCGACATTTTTGGAACTGTGGTCTATCGCCCCGACCTAGACCAATGTTTTACAAGCACAGAAAAAGCTAATAAAGGGTTTTTTTGGTGGTTTGAAACCTTTAACGAATTCGAGCATTATCACAATGCAATTACTTGGAAACTTCAAAAGGTGGAAAAAGAACAAATGCAACTAGCCGAGGTTTTGCAGACCTTGAACCAAATACCCTACACCCTTACAGAAGAGGAACTTACAGCATGAAACCGCAATTTTTATTCTATTTTGAACACGAACCCGAAAGGGTTGCAGTAGATGACCGACAGCGCACAGCCCGTATGCTTCGCAGTTACCGCAACAAGCCCGCAGACTATCAGATCACCCGCACAGCCCCGAATTCTTACAGCGTAAGGGTTAAGGGTTTCCCCAGTCCCATCATCATTCATTCACAGGAAAACATAGCATGAAATTACAACTAGACAACGACCCCGAAGTGTATCTATCGGGAAGTGGTGAAAAGTGGACAATTATTTGTCAGGGTTCGCCCCTTTGCGACTACAAAAAAACAGCTTTTGAAGCCCTAGCAGTAGCCAAAGAATTCAAGATGCAACCGCACTCTTTTTACTGGGACTCTACCGAACTGGCATTTATGCCCCGCTCAGATGTAGACCATTTTCAAGCAGACGAGGCACAAGCCTTCACCCTTACACACTCGCCTAGCCCCGCCCCTAAAGACACAACCCGCCCCCTATTTTGAAAGGTAAACCATGAACAATAACCCAATGATCGCCTACCACGCCCGCAAAGATAATACGGGATGGCGGGAGGTATGCCGATACCCCGCCAACTGGGAAGGATGGCACAGCTTTGATAAATCCATGATCGAAGAACTATTGACCAAAGGTGAAAGCGTTGTCACTTGCGGATGGAATATGTATCAGGTATTGAAGGAATCCACACAATGAACCACGCACCCGCACAATACATAAATGCGGGTTATTCCTACGAACTAGGAAGAACCCCCGCCCAATCCCTCCGCACCATGCTAGAAGCTGAGAGCCTAGACGATAGAACCGAAGCCCGCCAACTGATAGAAACTGGCAGAAAAGAGGCACGAAACCGCCCAAGTCATACGCTATCAGAAGGAAAAAACCGATAGAAAAATAAAATTGGAAACGATTACCACAACCCACAATATACCTGATATATTTCCCTTCCCACTAACACCTAGAAAGGTAAACAAAATGAACGCATACCAAGCCAACGGCTTCAGAGATCGCAAAGACTATTTGGAATCGCTTTGTGAAGAATACGACCGCACGATTGTGCTAACACTGGCAGATTTGCTAGGGCAATCAGAAGATTTTGATGGATTAGTTACCAGTTTAGAAGATTATTCAGAAGGATATTAACAATGAAACTATTTAAAAACCCACGGGGGAACTGGGCTTGCGAATCGCAGATCGATCTAACAGACGATTTGGTTTTGATCATTCACACGACCAAAAGATTTTCGGGAAACCTAGTCACCACGGCACAAGTAGCCAAGTTGGAAACAAATGGGTGGACTTCACACAAACCATTCTCCGACTTCAATAAAACGCTAATCAGCGAATCACGCAAAGCCACGCAAAAAGCCACTAAGGAACAGCACGAAAGGGTTTTTAGTGACCTAGACACATGGCAAGAACTCAGATATCAAGCCATTGATTTTTACAACCAACCCGCAACTATTTAAGGAGAAACCATCATGCCAAATTGGTGCAACAACGAATTAACTATTTCCCATCCCGACAAAGCCATGATCGACCGAGCAATAAATGCTTGGAATACTGGCAGATTTTTAGATGAATTTATCCCTGTGCCATTCGACCTAAAAGAAACCATCAAAGGTTTTTTAGGTGGTAATGATCAGAAGGAACTGGAAGAAAAGCAGAGGCGCAATGTAGAGCAATACGGATACGCAACATGGTGGGACTATTGCGTAAACGAATGGGGAACTAAGTGGGATATCGGCAAGAGCCAAGACTACGACAACGAGCCAACCATTCTCAGCGATAACAGCTTCCATGTTTACTTTGATTCCGCATGGTCGCCCCCTGTAAATGCTTATTACAAATTAGTGGACATGGGTTTCAAGATCGAAGCCTATTACTTTGAAGGTGGTATCGGTTTTTGGGGAGAGTTTAAAGATGGTGAAGACCACGAATTTAGCGCAACCAGTTACGAAAGAATACCGACCGACATACGGGAAATGTTCGGCATTGAACCGCCCGAAGATGAAGAGGAAAACGAAGAAGTGAAGGAGATCCAAGAATGAAAATCGAATTAAAAAACATCAAGTATTCAGAGTTTGCAAGTGAAGAAACTAACTGCTACGAGGCAACGATCTACATTGACGGCAAAAAGGTGGGGACTGTAAACAATGGCGGGAAAGGTGGATGCGACAACATATATCCCTACGAAGTAGAGACACGCATAAACCAATACGCTAAAACTTTGCCAGTTCGCAAGTTGGGCTTTATAGATCCGCAGACGGGCAAAGAATTTGAATGCCCGCAATCCGCAGAAACTATCTTCGGTGAACTAATGGATGACTACCTACATGGCAAGGATCTAAAGAAAGCATTGAAGACAAAGATTCTTTTTATGCGGGATAAACAAGTGTGGGAAACCAAGCGCATGGATGCCATTACTTTCAAAGCCACTCTAGCAAAAGGCAATGATGAACTAATCAAGAACCTAAAAGCTGAAGTGATTCTTAATTTTCTACCAATGGACAAAGCATTACAGCTTTACAAGGAAGGATCTAGACCATGACTATTTACATTTTGCTAGAAGATGGGGAATTCGTTTCCGCCTACCGCACCCGCAAAGAGGCTGAGAAATCAGCAATAGAAAACGACATTCGCAATATGCACATTATTGAAACCACTTTAAGAGGTTAGACATGAAAACATTCCAAATCTTTCAAACAGTAAGTTATGAATATTTTGTTGAAGCTGAATCAGAAGAGCAAGCAAAAAATAAAATTTTATGTAACCGATTAACTCCCAGTAGTGAAGAACTCATTGAATGGGTTTACGCAGACGAACATGATGGGGTTAATTGGACATA
>Ga0114966_10005886_pt1 | contig 10296 bp, 8 predicted proteins | sample M_130207_XF_Meta_FD_87029 | JGI IMG/M metagenome (GOLD analysis project Ga0114966, IMG submission 87029) | Freshwater microbial communities from Lake Montjoie, Canada to study carbon cycling - M_130207_XF_MetaG | ecosystem: Environmental > Aquatic > Freshwater > Lake | place: Lake Montjoie...
CACTGGCGCACTTCACTTAATGCGCGCTGGCGCTGCTGGTGTTCTAGTTGGTTTTGGCGGCGGCGCAGCACACACAACACGTTCAGTATTAGGTATCGCCGTTCCCATGGCATCTGCAGTTGCTGAAGTTGCATCTGCTCGTCGTGATTACATGGATGAATCTGGTGGTCGTTTTGTTCACGTTATCGCTGATGGTTCTGTTGGAAAATCTGGCGACATTGCAAAAGCAATTGCATGTGGCGCCGATGCAGTAATGATGGGATCTCCACTTGCGAAAGCAGTTGAATCTCCAGGTAAAGGTTGGCACTGGGGTTCTGAAGCACACCACCTGGAATTACCTCGTGGCGACAGAGTTCAAGTTGGAACAGTTGGAACTTTGGAAGAAATCTTGGTTGGTCCATCTCACCTTGCCGATGGCAGCATGAATTTATTTGGCGCACTACGACGTGCAATGGCTACATCTGGTTACTCAGATCTAAAAGAGTTCCAGCGCGTTGAAGTTGTCATCGATCGTGTCTGATACAAAAAGCCAAGAGTTAGTTTTAGTTGTTGATTTTGGGGCGCAATACGCGCAATTAATCGCACGTCGAGTTCGCCAAGCCCAGGTGTATTCCGAAATAGTTCCATCATCAATGTCGATTGAAAAGATGCTGGCAAAGAAGCCGATTGCAATAATTTTATCTGGCGGCCCTTCTAGCGTTTACGAAGCAGGAGCTCCGACTTTAGACTCTAAAATATTTGAAGCTGGCATACCAATCTTTGGAATTTGTTATGGTTTTCAAGTAATGGCATCAGCACTTGGCGGAGTCGTAACGCAAACAGGGAAATCAGAGTTTGGCCGTACTGAAATTGTTCATGACGCTAAATCTAAATTATTAGCAGGCTTGCCTGAATCATTCAAGGTTTGGATGAGCCATGGGGACAGCGTTACTACTGCACCAGCAGGTTTCACTTCAATCGCAAAAACTCAAGATACGCCAATCGTTGCCTTTGAAAATAGCGATGCAAAATTTGCTGGTGTGCAATTTCATCCAGAAGTTCTGCACTCCGAAAATGGCCAAGAAATATTGCGTCGTTGGTTAATTGATGTCGTTGGTTGTAAACCAACTTGGAACTCTGAAAATATTGTTAGCGCAGAAGTTGCAAAAATTAAAGCGTTAGTCGGCACTGGTCGCGTTCTATGCGGTTTATCCGGTGGCGTTGATTCTGCAGTTGCTGCTGCTATCGTTCAAAAAGCTATCGGCTCACAATTAACTTGTGTCTTTGTGGACCACGGTTTACTTCGCGAAGGCGAAGCAGAGCAAGTAGAACGTGACTTTGTTGCATCTACTGGGGTAACGCTAAAAGTTGTTGATGCCAAAGATCGCTTCTTAAAGGCGCTGGCCGGAGTAACTGATCCCGAAACAAAGCGAAAAATTATCGGAACTGAATTCATCAGAGTCTTTGAAGCAGCAGCTCGTGAAATATCTGAATCCGAACCAATTGATTTCTTAGTTCAGGGAACGCTCTATCCAGATGTTGTTGAATCTGGCGGTGGCGAAGGTGCGGCAAATATTAAATCTCATCACAACGTTGGTGGGCTTCCAGATGATCTGCAATTTAAATTAATTGAGCCACTTCGTACGCTTTTTAAAGATGAAGTTCGCTATGCCGGCTTATCAATGGGATTGCCTGAAGAAATTATTTGGCGCCAACCATTTCCTGGTCCTGGTCTAGCAATTCGAATTGTTGGCGAGGTAACTGAGAATAATCTTAGAATATTGCGAAAAGCTGATGCGATTGCCCGAAATGAATTGCGCATTGCAGAGTTAGATCGGATAATTTGGCAGTGTCCAGTTGTTTTATTAGCTGATGTGCGAAGTGTTGGAGTGCAAGGCGATGGCAGAACTTATGGCCATCCAATTGTTCTTCGGCCGGTTTCATCAGAAGATGCAATGACTGCAGATTGGAGTCGGATCCCATACGAAGTATTGGAGAAGATTTCAACTCGAATTACAAATGAAGTTCGCGAAGTAAATAGAGTGGTTCTAGATGTAACGTCTAAACCGCCCGGCACAATTGAGTGGGAGTAAATTGAAGTGAAGCAGAGAACGATTGTTGTAGTTGTGGCAACCATGGTTGCTGCGCTTCTGCTTGCACCTCAAGCTAACGCTGAAGAGAAATCAAAGAAATCAAAGAAGATTATGCAAGCATCTACCCTGGCCTCAATTTGTAAACCAACTAGCGCAGTAGGACATTCGCCAAAGCGCTTAGCGGTCCCATCCATCAAGCGTCCACATGTAAATAAAACTTTTACCTTTAAAACAAATTGTGGCGATATTCAAATTGCCGCTGATGGCGTAAGTGCGCCACTTACTGTTATTTCAATGACCTACTTGGCAAATAAGGGCTACTTCGATAACTCACCTTGTCATCGCTTAACAACTCAAGGAATTTTCGTACTTCAATGTGGCGATCCAACTGCATCTGGTTCAGGTGGACCAGCATGGCAAGTTCCAGATGAAAATCTGCCAACTGGTACTGGCAATATCTATCCTGCCGGATCAGTGGCTATGGCAAATTCTGGTGCGAATACAAATGGCAGCCAATTTTTTATTGTTTATGATGACAACTCACATCTTGGTGCTAACTACACAATCTGGGGCAAAGTAACTAAAGGCTTAGATATTGTAAAAACCATTGCAGCACTTGGTTCGAATAATTCAAATGGCGTTGGAGATGGCGCCCCAAATCAAGCAATAACTATTGAGCGAGCAACTTCACGTTAATTAATCGCTTGAAACAATCCTAAAAATCTCAGCAACTCGACCATCTGCAAGACCATTTAATTTCGCATTTCGTTCGCCCCATTCGCGAATCATCGCTTCCAAATTTGGGTTATGCGCAGTCTGGCTTACATGTGCATGAAGCGCGGCAACCTTCTTATCAAAGGTATCTGTTACATCTACAAAGTGATCTGGGGTGTGGTGAGACATCACCCAAACTTCGCGTACGCGCCAAGGTTCAAGTCCTTCATCTTTAAGTAAATCTTCAAAGGCAAAGGGATTTCGTGCATCTGGATAAACCGCTTGAATCGCAGCTTCACCAGCAGCCATATGATCTGGATGGCTTGAAAATAGGCGATCCCAGTTTCGTTCTGGACTTTGAATTAACATGCGGTCTGGTTTGGTTTTTCTAATTTCGCGCACAATCTGTTTACGCAATTCAATTGTTGGAACCAACCATCCATCACGGTGATTTAGAAATTCAATATTTGTAACACCTAGAACTTTGCCCGCATCTCGTTGTTCACGTTGTCGAATTTTCGGCATATCTTCACGTGGAACATCTGGATCTTCGCCGCCTTGATCACCGTTAGTGCAGATGCAGTAGGAAACTTCGATTCCCATCGCCGTCCATTGTGCGATAGTTCCAGCCGCCCCAAAATCAAGGTCATCTGGGTGAGCGGTAACAACAAGGACACGTTTAATTTCGGAATCATCTACTGGAGGCATTGGCCAATCTTAGGAGAACTTGCGACTTAATGTGAGTCGTTAGACTCCGACCCATGTCTCGCGAATCTCTGGTTGATGGATTGAACCCACAGCAGCAAGCCGCTGTAATACATCAGGGTTCGCCGTTGCTTGTAGTCGCGGGCGCTGGATCTGGAAAAACTCGGGTGTTAACACGGCGCATCGCATATTTATTGCGTGAGCGAGGAGTTAATCCCTACGAAGTTCTAGCAATTACTTTTACAAATAAAGCTGCTGCTGAGATGAAAGAGCGAGTAGCTGATCTGGTTGGCGATCGCGCAAGATCTATGTGGGTCTCCACATTTCACTCTGCATGTGTTCGGATTTTGCGACAAGAAGCGGCAAAACTCGGTTATTCAAATTCATTCACTATTTATGACTCATCCGATAGTTTGCGATTGATTACTCTGGTTATGAAAGATATGAATTTAGATATCAAGCGCTATGTACCAAGAGCGGTTGCAGGGTTAATTTCACAGGCGAAGAATGAGCTACAAGGCCCAGCAGATTTTGTGCAATCAGCTGATAACGCATTCAACGAAGTTGTAGCTGAAGTTTTCGCGCATTATCAAAAGCGTTTAGTCAGTGCGAACGCTATGGATTTTGATGACTTAATTGGGCGAACCGTTGAAATATTGCAACGCAATCCAGAGAGCCGCCAAAGATATCGATCACGCTTTAAGCACGTCTTAGTAGATGAGTATCAAGATACTAATCACGCGCAATACATGTTGATTAAAGAGCTAGTTGGAACCGAGGGCGAAGGAATTCCCCTTGCTGAACTCTGTGTCGTCGGTGATGCCGATCAATCTATTTATGCATTTCGTGGCGCCAATATTAGAAATATTCTGCAATTTGAAGCGGACTACCCAAGTGCTAAAACAATTCTTCTAGAACAAAATTACCGTTCAACGCAAAATATTCTTAACGCGGCAAATGCGGTAATTGCTAACAATGAAGGTCGGAAGGCAAAGAATCTCTGGTCCGAATCTGGATCTGGCGCAAAAATAACTGGATATGTTGCCGAGAGCGAACATGATGAAGCCGACAATATTGTTTCTGAAATCGGAAGATTACGGCGCGAAGAGATTTCACAACCAGGTGATGCTGCAATTTTTTATCGTACAAATGCGCAATCTCGCGTCTTTGAAGAAGTCTTCTTGCGATCAGCAATTCCTTACAAGGTAGTTGGGGGAGTTCGCTTCTATGAACGTAAAGAAGTAAAAGACTTTCTCGCCTATCTAAGAGTTTTGGTCAATAGTGAAGATGAGATCTCACTTCGCAGAATTATCAATACTCCGAAACGTGGAATTGGCGATCGCGCGTTAGATACCGTTGATCTCTATGCAAAGAGCGCTGGAGTTTCATTTTGGAGCGCACTTAATCAAGCGTCACAAGTTCCCGGAATTCCAACTAGATCAATCGCAGCAATTAATGATTTCGTACATTTAATCTCATCACTAACAGTTTTAGTGGAAGCAAAGACTCGACCTTCAATCATTGCACAAGCCGTCTTAGAGCAGTCGGGTTTACTTTACGAACTAGAGAAAAGTGATGATCTGCAAGATGAGAGCAGAGTAGAAAACTTACAAGAATTGGTTTCAGTAGCAGTCGAATACGAAGAGGGTGAAGTTGAAGAGGGCGCAGAGATCTCACTTCTTGGCTTCTTAGAAAACGTTTCACTTGTTGCCGACTCGGATCAAATTCCTGATGGTGAAGATCATGGTGGAGTCGTAACTTTGATGACACTTCACACCGCAAAAGGTTTGGAATATCCCACCGTGTTTTTAACTGGAATGGAAGAGGGAATATTTCCGCACTCTAGAACTCTTGGTGATCGTGAAGAGATTGAAGAAGAACGTCGCCTGGCTTATGTTGGTTTAACGAGAGCACGCGAACGGTTATACATTTCTAGATCTGAATACCGAAGTTCTTGGGGCGCACCAACTTACAATCCACCTTCACGTTTTCTTGCTGAAATTCCTGATGAAGTTATCGAGTGGAATGAACATGCACCTGCACCGACTCGTGCAAGTGTTTTGAAAACTTCACATTTCACGCCAGCACCACGAGCAACAGGACGAAAGGTTTCAACAACGATGGTCTTGGCAGTTGGAGATCGTGTGTCACATGACACATTTGGTTTGGGCACCGTGACTGCCGTCGTCGGCGAGGGCGATCGCGCAGAAGCGAGCATTAACTTTGGTTCACTCGGCGAAAAAAGGTTGTTGCTACGTTATGCGCCGGTAGAGAAGCTATAAATAACCACTAAGATTTCGCTATTCGTAACGCAAAAAATTGAAGTATTAAACAATGAACGGGGTAACTAGTGGATCTCTTTGAGTATCAAGCTCGAGATCTTTTTGAAGCACACGGAGTTCCAGTTCTAGGTGGCGCAGTTGCGTTTACACCAGAAGAAGCTGGCGCAGCAGCCGCATCAATGGGCGGACGTGTCGTTGTAAAAGCGCAGGTAAAAGTAGGCGGACGTGGAAAAGCAGGTGGCGTAAAACTTGCCGAGAGCGCGAAGGATGCGCAAGAAAAAGCTGCAGCAATTCTTGGAATGGATATTAAAGGACATATCGTTCACAAAGTAATGATTGCGCAAGCCGCACCCATTGAGGCTGAATACTATTTGGCAATTTTGTTAGACCGAGCAAATCGTAATTTCCTAGTTATGGCATCAGTTGCCGGCGGTATAGAGATTGAAGAAGTTGCACATAAGACTCCTGAAAAATTAGCAAGAGTCGGCATAGATCCAAACGTTGGAATCTCTAAAGAGAAAGCGCGCGAGATTGTTCTTGCAGGTGCGTTTCCAGCAGATGTTGTAGACCAAGTTGTAGATGTTCTACTTAAGTTGTGGGCAGCCTTTGTTGCCGAAGATGCAACTCTTATGGAGATCAATCCACTTGTAAAAACCAGTGATGGCAAAGTTGTTGCACTTGATGGCAAAGTAACTTTGGATGACAGTGCAGATTTCCGTCACCCAGACCACGAAGCGTTGATTGACCATGCAGCAGCAAATCCACTTGAAGCAGCAGCAAAAGCTAAGAATTTAAATTATGTAAAACTAGATGGCCAAGTTGGAATAATTGGTAACGGTGCGGGGCTAGTAATGAGCACGCTCGATGTTGTTGCATATGCTGGTGAAAAGTTTGGTGTAAAGCCAGCGAACTTCCTAGATATCGGTGGTGGCGCATCTGCCCAAGTAATGGCTGATGGCCTTGGAATTATTCTTGGCGATTCTGATGTGCGAAGCGTTTTTGTAAACGTATTCGGCGGAATCACTGCTTGCGATGCTGTTGCAAACGGAATTGTGCAGGCGCTAACAATGTTGGGCGACAAGGCTACAAAGCCAATCGTTGTCCGGCTTGATGGCAACAATGTGGTTGAAGGCCGCCGTATTTTGAACGAAGCAGCGCATCCACTAATTCAGCAAGTCGAAACTATGGATGGCGCAGCAGCACGCGCTGCAGAATTGGCGGCAAAGTAATGGCTATCTTCATTAACGAAAATACAAAAGTGTTAGTACAAGGTATGACTGGTTCTGAAGGAACTAAGCACACTGCTCGAATGATCAAATCTGGAACCAAAATTGTTGGTGGAGTTACACCTGGAAAAGGTGGCCAAAGTGTTGAGATCGAAGGCGTAACACTTCCAGTTTTTAATAGCGTTTCTGAAGCTGTCGCAGCTACTGGCGCTAATGCATCTGTCGTATTCGTTCCACCAAAGTTCGCAAAGGCTGCAGTTATTGATGCGATTGATGCGAAGTTGCCATTAGTAGTTGTTATTACTGAAGGAATTCCAGTACATGATTCCGCAGCGTTATATGCATATTCAGTGGCGAAGGGCACAACACGTTTAGTTGGTCCAAACTGCCCAGGTTTAATAAGTCCTGGAAAATCTAATATTGGAATTATTCCTGCAGATATCACTGGCCCAGGACGAATTGGTCTGGTTTCAAAATCTGGAACTCTTACCTATCAAATGATGTACGAACTTCGTGACTTTGGATTTAGCACTGCAGTAGGAATCGGTGGCGATCCAATTATCGGCACAACTCATATTGATTGCTTGCGCGCATTCCAAGATGATCCCGATACTGATGCAATTGTAATGATTGGTGAAATTGGTGGCGATGCTGAAGAACGTGCTGCTGCATTTATTGGCGAGTATGTAACTAAGCCAGTTGTTGGTTATGTTGCCGGATTTACCGCGCCCGAAGGAAAAACTATGGGCCATGCTGGTGCAATTGTTTCTGGATCTTCAGGAACCGCTGCGGCAAAGCAGGCTGCTCTCGAAGCTGTTGGAGTTAAAGTTGGCAAGACGCCAAGTGAAACAGCGCAATTAATGCGCGATATTTTAAATAATAAATAGGATTAATCTCTATGGGACGCATCCTGCTGGTAACTTTTCAACAGGCGTTGCGCAGTGTGGCCCTAACCCTTCTCCCACTTAGTTTCATCGCACTCTTTGCCTGGTCTACTGCGGGAAGTGCTACCGGAAATACTTCTGATCCAATTCGAGCTGCGCTGTGGATCTGGTTAGCCACCCACTTAATTCCCTTTAAATTATCACTCGCATCTGGATTTTCAAGCGGAGCGCTTACCTATCTTCCACTAGGTGCAGTTATTTTTCCTTGGCTCGCTATACGTAATGGGTTCCGTAGAGCAAGTGAATTTCTGGATAATCCACGCGGAGCTAGATCGTTTTTAGTATTTTGGTATGTAGCTATTGCAATTACCGCAGCGCTCTTTTCGCAGAGCGCAAATATAAAAGCTAATTTAATTTTGACCCCAATATTTGTAGTACTAATTTCGCTAAGTGCGACTATCGACTACAGCGCACTGCAGTTTTCCAGAGTTAAATTTCTGGGCAGTTCTGCCATTTCGCTGCTTGGCTTAGCGCTAATAATCATCGGGGTTTCACTGATTTTGCATTTCAATATTGTCAGGTCACTTGCAGTTGTGATTCAACCAGGAATTGTTGGCGGCGTTCTACTTACCTTGCTGCAGATCCTCTATCTGCCAAATTTGGCTATCGCAACGCTCTCTTATCTCTTTGGAACTGGATTCTCCCTTGGCCTTGGAACACAAATTTCACCAACTACTTTTGACTTGAATTCACTCCCAGCAATTCCAGTTCTAGGTTCGCTACCCACATCGACTCACCCCCTGCTTCAAATAACTTTACTTATTCCAATTATCGTTCTGCTTCTAAACCAGATTGCAATATTTAGAACTTTTAAGGATTTCAAGATTCGCCAAAGTGAGGCGATCAAAACTCTTGCGCCAGCACTTCTTGTAATAATTCTTATTTCCTACTTCGCTGGTGGGACGCTGCTGACTCAAGATATGAAACCAGTTGGCGTAATTTGGTGGAAGCTTCCCGCAGTATTTGCTGCAATTTCGCTGCTGCTATTAATTATTGGGCTTTATATTCCTAAATTGATAAAAGTGGCTAAAGCTCATAAGAGTGAGCTTTAAATGCGAGTAGTCCTTCTCGCATCTGGTTCCGGGTCACTTGCGCAATCAATCATTGATGCAACTAATAGTGGGAAGCTTGAGATTGAAATTATCTCCTTGGTTTCAGATAAAGAAAGTGGTGCGCTAAAACGAGCTACTGAATCTGGAATCGAAACTAAATTTCTACCTATGAACACTGACCGCGCACTTTGGGATAACGATCTCCATTCATATACTGAAAGCCTTAATCCAGATCTTGTAATAAGCGTTGGCTTCATGCGGATTCTTGCGCCAGATTTTGTCGCAAAATTTCCTACCGTAAATACTCATCCTGCACTTCTGCCGAATTTCCCTGGCGCTCATGCCGTTCGAGATGCACTCGCAGCGGGGGCTACAACGAGCGGCTCAACTGTTCATTGGGTTGATGCTGGAATTGATACCGGGCCAATAATTGCGCAGTGCGAGGTCGTAGTTCTTCCTGGCGATGATGAGGAGAGTCTGCACGAACGCATTAAGATTGTGGAACGAGAACTCATTGTCGAGACTATTCAAAGCTTTGTATTAAATGGCATCCCAGGGCGGAACTAATGGATCGTAAAGTTATAAAGCGCGCACTTGTTAGTGTTTATGACAAGAGCGGTTTAGTTGAACTTGGAAAGTCTCTCGAGAAATCTGGAATTGAAATTCTTTCAACAGGTTCCACGGCAAAAACTTTAAGAGACGCTGGAATCAAAGTAATTGCAGTTGAGGAGTACACGGGTTTTCCAGAGATGCTTGGGGGGCGAGTAAAGACGCTGCACCCAAGAATTCACGGCGGAATTTTGGCAGATCAGAGCGATGCTGATCATCTTGCGCAATTAAAATCCCAAGATATTGCACCCTTTGATTTAATTGTTATAAATCTTTATCCATTCACTGAAACAATTTCTAGTGGCGCTAAATTTGAAGAGTGCATCGAACAAATTGATATTGGTGGCCCAAGCATGTTGCGGGGAGCGGCTAAGAATCACAATAGCGTCGCTGTTATTTCTGATCCATCACAGTATCCACAACTAGAAGTTGCGCTAGCCAGCGGTGGCTTTACCTTGGAAGAACGTCGCGAATTAGCGATGAAAACATTTAGAAAGACTTCTGAGTATGACATTGCAATTGCAGAGTGGTTAGCCCAAGAGTTAGACCAGAGTGATTGGCGCGCAAAAGTTTGGAAGAAAATCTCAGAACTTCGATATGGTGAGAATCCACATCAAAGCGCGAGCGTTTTCACTGACAGTTCTTCTTCATCCGGAATTACCAGTGCCCTACAACATCATGGCAAAGAGATG
>Ga0114966_10005888_pt1 | contig 10291 bp, 11 predicted proteins | sample M_130207_XF_Meta_FD_87029 | JGI IMG/M metagenome (GOLD analysis project Ga0114966, IMG submission 87029) | Freshwater microbial communities from Lake Montjoie, Canada to study carbon cycling - M_130207_XF_MetaG | ecosystem: Environmental > Aquatic > Freshwater > Lake | place: Lake Montjoie...
AAGCGTCTCGTAGAGGCGCTTCGAGGTGCTGTAGGCATCATTGCGCTCACGCGCTTTCACGCATTGTTCGGCTTTCGCGGTTGCCGTGACCTTGCCTGCCTTGTTCTGGTCTGCTTGTCTCGCAGCGGCTTGCTGACGCGCAGCATCGGCGGCGGCAGTCCGGGCCTGTTCCGCCGCGGAGCCGGCTTCCACTTCCGTCGCATCAGTGGGGCGCGACTGCACGGCGAGCTTCTGCGCAGGCAGCAGCGCGGGCTTGTCCGTGTACTGGACGTTGCCCCTGGGATCGACATAGCGATAGACATCTGCCGACGCAGCAGACGCGAGGGTGAGGGTGAGTGCAAGGCCGAATGCGAGTCGCAGCATGGGGCAAACCTCCTCTGGGCGGAGTCGGTAAATGCGCTGGGTCAGATCGCGTTGGAGTCTGTCTCGCCGGTGCGGATCCGGATGACCTGGGCCAGTTCCGTCACGAAGATCTTGCCATCGCCGATCTTCCCGGTCCGTGAGGCAGTGGTGATTGCTTCAATGACGGCCTCGACCCGGGCATCGTCCACGGCGACCTCTATCTTGGTCTTGGGGAGGAAATCGACGACGTATTCAGCCCCCCGGTAGAGTTCGGTGTGGCCCCGCTGGCGACCGAAGCCCTTCACTTCCGTGACCGTCACGCCCTGGATCCCGGCTTCCGACAGTGCTTCCCGGACGTCGTCCAGCTTGAACGGCTTGATGATGGCGGTGATCAGTTTCATCAATAACTCCCGGTACTTATGGCTCGGATCCGGACCGTCTCCGTGGTCCTTGAGCAGTGGACTGAGTGTAGCAGGATCGGCACCGGCTGCCAGCCGAATGGGACCCGCAAGCCGAAACGGAGGGGCCGACATGAAAACGGGCGCCTTTTGAGGGGCGCCCGTCTCCGGTTTGGGGGACCGGCCCCTTGGGGCCGGTCCCATAGCTCCGACTGACCGTTACAGGTTGTAGCCCCGCTCGCCGTGCTCGGCCGTGTCGAGACCTTCCGTCTCTACCTCTTCCGAGACCCTGAGGCCGATCGTCAGGTCGACGATCTTGTAGGCGAGGTAGGCCACCACACCGGACCACACGATCGTCACGCCGACGCCCCAGGCCTGAGCGAGCACCTGAGTGCCCATGCCTGCGTAGCCCCAAGTGCCTGCGACGTAGTCGTAGATACCCGTGCCGCCGAGCGCCGGGTCGTTGAACACGCCCGTGATGAGGGCGCCGAAGATGCCACCGACGCAGTGGACGCCGAAGACGTCCAGGGAGTCGTCGTATCCCAGCGCGCTCTTCAGCTTGCTGACCGCGAAGAGGCAGATCACACCGACCAGCAGGCCGATGATGATGGCTCCCATCGGACCCACCCAGCCGCAGGCCGGGGTGATCGCGACAAGGCCGGCGATGGCACCCGACGCTGCACCGAGCATGGTCGGCGTCCCCTTGAGGATCCACTCAGCGAAGGACCAGCTGACGACTGCTGCCGCCGTGGCGAGGAACGTGTTGATGAAGACCTGGGCCGCAAAGCCGTTGGCCTCAAGGTTGGAGCCGACGTTGAAGCCGAACCAGCCCACCCACAGGAGGCCTGCGCCGATCATGATGAACGGCACGTTGTGGGGCGCCATGGCCTGTACGCCATAGCCCTTGCGCTTGCCGACCAGGATGCAGCCCACGAGGCCTGCGATTCCCGCGTTGATGTGCACCACGGTGCCGCCTGCGAAGTCGAGGGCGCCCTTCTGGAAGAGGAAGCCAGCGCCAGCAGTGGCTGCTGCCGCCGCATCCGCATCCGTGTACGCATCCGGACCGGCCCAGAACCAGACCATGTGTGCGATCGGCAGGTAGGAGAACGTGAACCAGAGGACCATGAAGAACAGTACGGCCGAGAACTTCATGCGCTCCGCGAAGGCCCCGACGATCAAGCAGGGCGTGATTGCTGCGAAGGTCATCTGGAACGCGGCGAACAGATACTCAGGGATGTAGACGCCCTTGCTGAACGTCGCCGCAGGCATCATGTTGCCCGCCGCATCCAGCATTCCCTTGAGGAACAGCCGGTCGAATCCGCCGATGAACGCGTTGCCGGACGTGAAGGCCAGGCTGTAGCCATAGATGGCCCACAACACCGCCAGCAGGCTGAAGACCACCGTGATCTGCATCGAGACCGACAGGATGTTCTTCGACCGGACCATGCCGCCGTAGAACAGGGCCAGGCCGGGGATGGCCATCATGATGACGAGCAGCGTGCTGGTCAGCATCCAGGCGTTGTCGCCCTTGTCGAAGGTGGGCGCCGCAGGAGCTGCAGCCGCTTCCGCCGGAGCCGCTGCAGCAGCCGCTGCAGGGGCAGCGTCGGCAGGAGCCGCTACCTGGGTCACCGCCGCCGGATCGGGCGGCGTTGCAGCCTCCTGCGCCAGGGTCAGCCCTGGCCCGACGAGCGAGAGCGCGAGCAGCGCCAGGCTCCACAGTGGGTTGAACACGCGAGATCTTTTCACTGTCGTTCTCCTGCGAGGTACTTCTTGAGGATGCGGAATGGAAACCTGAATCAAAGCCGGTGTAGCGAACCCTATGTGCGACTCATCATCTGTCCTGAAGCCCCGATCAGACGGCTTCCGCGCCGGTCTCGCCCGTGCGGATTCGGACCGCCTGCTCGAGATTCAGCACGAAGATCTTGCCGTCGCCGATCTTGCCGGTGCGGGCCACGTTGGCGATGGCTTCCACCACCTGCTCGACAACGGAGTCGTCCACGGCCAGCTCGATCTTGGTCTTGGGCAGGAAGTCCACGCGGTACTCGGCGCCCCGGTAGAGCTCCGTGTGGCCGCGCTGACGTCCAAATCCCTGTACTTCGGTCACCGTGATGGCCTGAACGCCGATATCCGCGACGGCCTGACGGACATCATCCAGCTTGAACGGCTTGATGATTGCGGTAATCAGCTTCATGCGGCGCCTAACTCCCGGTGGACAGAGACAGATCTGACGGAGACCGAGGTTCAAGCTCGATGCCGCGCTGAGACCAGAATGCATCTTCTGTGCCACGCAACAGGCGCCCGGTCGGGGCCACGGAACAGTGGGCTAGCTCATGAATGAGGGGTCCGTGCGCACCAATCGGGTGCAGGGGTGTCTCGGGCTGCTTCACGGCGGAGCGAAACAGCCCGTTTGCCGGCCTTGAGCCTGGGCGTCGCGCTGCCAAAGGGCGAGAATCTGGACAATTAACCCGATTTGTCGGGCTTGTCAGAATCGAAGCACGATCCTAGTCTGCCCGCACCCGCCCAAGTTGGCTCATGACGAGCCGACTCGTCGACCGGGCCCACGCTCTCTACTCACAGGCACAATTCCCATGGACCCACGCTTCATCGACGATCTCGCCAAGCGCCTGTCAGCCGCGCTGCCTCCCGGCATCGCCGCGTTCAAGCAGGACCTGGAGTCGAACTTCAAGTCGGTCCTGCAGTCCGGCCTGGCCAGGCTTGACCTCGTCACGCGCGAGGAATTCGACGTGCAGGCAGGAGTGCTGAAGCGCACCCGCGAAAAGCTGGCGGCGCTGGAAGCGCGGCTGGCGGCCCTGGAGACGGGTCGCCAGGAAGGCTGATTCAAGCGCGCTCCCTGATGGAGCGGTGACAAGGTAGTCCAGCCCTCGCTGGCGGCACTGCAGCATACGCTGGAGCCATGGATGGCGATTGCGACGGTGTTGAGTCGCGCACAGTTCGGCATGGAAGCGCCGCTCGTGCGCGTCGAAGTCGATATCGGGAACGGCTTGCCGGCGTTCGGCATCGTCGGCCTCCCCGAAGTCGTGGTGAAGGAAAGCCGCGATCGCGTCCGCGCCGCCATCACCAATTCCCGGTTCGAGTTTCCCCCCGGCCGCATCATCGTCAACCTGGCGCCTGCGGATTTGCCCAAGGAAGGCGGCCGCTTCGATCTGCCGATTGCGATCGGCATCCTGGTGGCGGCCGGTCAGCTCCCTGCCGCTGCGCTCGAGCACTGCGAGCTGTACGGTGAGCTTTCCTTGAGCGGTGAACTCAGGCTCGCCAAGGGGGTATTGCCTGCGGCCGTCGCAGCACAGCGCGCTGGTCATTTGCTCGTGCTGCCCCAGGGCAACGCGGAGGAAGCCGGGCTGGTCAGCAACGGCCGCATCGCGGCAGCAGCTCACCTGCTTGAAGTGTGTGCGCATCTGAGCGGTGATCGGGCCTTGCCACTGCTTGCGACTTCGCAGCGCGCGCCACCGCAGGCGCAGGGCCCCGATCTGGCCGACGTCAAGGGCCAGCCACTCGCGCGCCGCGCGCTGGAAATCGCTGCTGCCGGCAGCCACAGTCTGCTGTTCGTCGGTCCGCCGGGCTCCGGCAAGAGCATGCTTGCGCAACGGCTACCGAGACTGCTGCCGGCGCTGACGGAAGAGGAAGCGCTCGAAGTGGCCGCGATCCGTTCGGTGATCGGCCAGCCCGTGAATCTCGGTGAATGGCGCGTGCGCCCGTTCCGCAGCCCGCATCACACTGCGTCCGCGATCGCGCTCGTTGGCGGCGGCAAGCATCCCCGCCCGGGCGAGGTGTCGCTCGCCCATCACGGCGTGTTGTTCCTCGACGAACTGCCCGAGTTTGATCGCCGCGTGCTCGAAGTCCTGCGCGAGCCGCTCGAGGCCGGGACGATTGCCGTGTCGCGCGCAGCAAGTCAAACCGAGTTTCCTGCGCGCTTCCAGCTGGTCGCCGCGATGAATCCGTGTCCGTGCGGCTATCGCGGCGACACCGCGGGCCGTTGCCGCTGCACGGGCGAGCAGGTGCAACGCTACCGCTTCAGGATCTCGGGACCGCTGCTTGATCGTCTCGACATGCAGCTTGAAGTGCCGCGCGTCGAGACAGCAATGCTGTCGGATACGAAGGTGAAGGGAGAAAGCAGTGACCGGGTGGCGCAGCGCGTACAGGCCGCACGTGCGATTCAGCGGGAACGACAAGGAGCGTTGAACGCGCATCTCGATGTGGCCGGCGTCGAGGCCCACTGCAAGGCGCAAGCGGGGGAATTGGCAGTGCTGGAACGGGCGATCCAGCATTTCCAGCTGTCGGCTCGCGCGTATCACCGCATCCTCAAGGTCGCGAGGACCATTGCCGATCTGGCTGACTCCAGGGCCGTTCTCGGAGTCCATCTGCGCGAAGCGATCAGCCTCCGCGGCCTGGAGCGGCCGCGGGGTGTTTGATTCAACAGTCTACTTGCCCGCGTTGACCATGTAGTCGACGGCGTTGAGGATGGACTCGTCGGCGAGGTCCACGCGGCCGCCCTTGGCGGGCATCAGCCCGGCCTTGCCCTGGTAGCCCTTGAGGGCGTGGTCCTTGAGGGTTGCGAGGCCCTGCGCGATGCGAGGTGCCCAGGCGGCCTTGTTGGCGAAGACCGGCGCGCCGCCGATGCCCATGCCATGGCAAGCCACGCAGGCCATGTTGTAGACGGCTTCGCCGGTCATCACGGCGGGAGGAGCGGCGGGGGCCGCAGGCGCAGGCGTAGCCGCCTCGACGGCCGCATTGTCCCGCCCGGAAACGGCAAGCAGTTGCGCGGGCTTGATCCGTTCATCTTCGGCATGCGTGAAAGTCGGATCGTTCAGGACGTACTGTTCCTGGGTATTCGACGCGATCACCCGGGCCAGGATGTACAGGCAAAAGGCGAAAAACACCAAGCCGCCGATCACCAGCATGAAGGTGTCGAAGAAATGCTTGTCGTGCGAGGCACTGTACTGATCAGAGGAATCGCTCACGATGTCTCCAGGCGCAAGGACGGGGCCACCCATTCAAGGGCCGGCAGTATAGCGACCTCGCGGCGCGGCATAAACCCGTCCGTCGCCTCTCGTCACGATTCCGGGGACCGGTCCCCGTGCCGGCTGCCTCCGGCCAGCTCAACCAGAGGTTCCATACGTAAATTCCTCGGTATCGATCTCCGCTTGTGTCGCTGCCGGGTAGCGGGGGCCGCTGACCGTCCTGACATTGATCAGCGCGTCCAGCGCTTGCAGGATTCCAGGCTCGAGCCGTACCTGGCTTGCACCCACGTCTTCCGTGAGATGGGAACTTGCCGTCGTACCGGGAATGACATGGATGTTTGGCGCCTGGTGCAGTACCCATGCGAGCGCCAGCTGTGCCGGTGTGCAGCCCACCTCGGCAGCGATCGCGCGATACCGTGGCAGCCAGTCACGATTCCGGGAGAAATGCGGTTCCTGGAAGCGGGGCATGCCGCGGCGTATGTCCCTGTCGGCAAACCCTTCGGGCTTGAGATCGACCGACGTCAGGAACCCGCGTGCAAGCGGCGAGAAGGCGACGAAGGCGACGCCCAGTTCGGCGCAAGCACGCAGAACCCCGATTTCGGCATTGCGGCTCCACAACGAATACTCGGACTGCACGGCCGCGATCGGATGCACCGCATGCGCCCTCCGCAACGTTGCAGCAGACACCTCTGACAGGCCGAGGTCACGAACCTTGCCCTGCTCGACGAAGCGACTCATCGCGCCGATGCTGTCCTCGACGGGAACCTTGCCATCGACGCGATGCAGGTAGTAGAGATCGATGCTGTCGGTCTGCAAGCGGCGCAGTGACGCTTCGAGATCGCGTGCCAGTATTTCCGGCCGGCCGTCGATGGTCCTCTTGCCGTTCTCGCCCCGCATGCCGCACTTGCTGACCAGGACGATCCGGTCCCGAACCGGCTTGAGGTACGGGCCGACCAGCTCTTCGTTCCTGCCGAATCCGTACAGTGACGCGCAGTCAAAATGCGTGATGCCAAGGTCCAGTGCGGTCCTCAAGACTGATTCACCCACGGCTGCCGGTGGCGGCTCACCGTAGGCGTGAGACAGGACCATGCAGCCGAGACCGATCGGGGGAACCAGGGAGGCGCCGAGTTTCCTCGTCTCGATCGTCATTCAGTTCCCGGACTTGAGCGACTGCTCAAGCTTGTGCAGGACCTCGTAGCAGGGCAGTACCTGGCCGACGCTGGAATTGGGTTCGCGTCGCTCCGCGATGGCGGCGAAGAACTCGCGGTCCTGCAGTTCGATCCCGTTCATCGAGACATACACCTTGCTGACATCGACCGGCTTCTCGAAACCGTCGACGAGATCGTCGTACCGGGCCATATAGGTGCCGTTGTCGCAGATGTAGCGAAAGAAGGTGCCGAGCGGCCCGTTGTTGTTGAATGACAGCGACAAGGTGCAAATAGCCCCATTCGCAGCCTTGAGCTGGATTGACATGTCCATCGCGATGCCGAGTTGCGGATGGGCCGGCCCCTCGATGGCATGGGCCGTCACCACCGGGCTCCCCGTCTGGTACTGGAACAGGTCAACGGTGTGGGCTGCGTGGTGCCACAGCAGATGGTCCGTCCAGGACCGCGGCTCACCGGCAGCATTCATGTTCTGCCGCCGGAAGAAATAGGTCTGCACATCCATCTGCTGCACCTTGAGCTCGCCCTTCCTGATCCGGTTGTGCACCCATTGGTGGGACGGATTGAAGCGGCGCGTATGGCCGACCATGCAGACGACGCCAGTGGCTCTCTGCTTGTCGAGCACCGCTTGCGAATCCGCCCAGGAATCGGCGAGCGGTATTTCGACCTGGACGTGCTTGCCGGCGGCCATGCACTCTATGGCCTGGCTCGCGTGCATCTGCGTCGGGGTGCACAGGATGACGGCATCAACGCCGGGCTGTGCGATCGCTTCGCTCAAGTCCGTTGTCGCATGCGGAATGCCGTACTCGGCGGCGACGGCCTGCGTCGCATCCAGTCGTCGCCCGACCACCGACACCGCTTCGACGCCCGCAATCTTGCGGATGCCGTCCAGATGCTTCTTGCCAAATGCGCCTGCGCCGGCCAGCACTACTTTCATCTGTTTTGTCCTTCGGTAAACGGTCAATCCACATTCTCGAGCACCATGTGCCCGACTGCCGTGTTCGATGCCGGCACGTGGTAGAAACGATGCAAACCGCGAACCTTTGCGTTCAGCGCACCGCGCATGATCAGCCACATCACGAGTTCGATCCCCTCGGAGCCCGCCTCACGGACATAGTCCAAGTGAGGAATTTTCGCGAGTGCTTCCGCATCGCCCACCAGCCGGTCAAGGAATGCGTTGTCGAACTCCTTGTTGATCAGGCCCGCTCTCGGTCCCTGCAGTTGATGACTCATGCCGCCGGTTCCCCAGATCTGCACGTTGAGGTCCTCGTCGAACGAGTCGACGGCCCGGCGAATGGCCTTGCCAAGCTGGTAGCACCGTTGCCCCGAGGGCGGCGGATACACCACCACATTCACCGCAAACGGAATGACCCTGCACGGCCAGGCCTGCGGCTGGCCAAACAGCAGCGAGAGCGGCACGGTCAAGCCGTGGTCCACGGCCATCTCGTTGATGACGGTCAGATCGAAATCACTCTGGATGACGGACTGCATGATGTGCCAGGCAAGCTCGGGGCAGCCCTTTATCTTCGGCACCGGCCTCGGGCCCCAGCCTTCATCGGCAGGAGCAAACTCGTCGGCGCAGCCGATCGCAAACGTGGGCACCATGTTCATGCCAAACGCGGAGGCGTGATCGTTGTAGACTAGGATGACGACGTCCGGCTGGTTGTTGCGGATCCACTCTTTCGAGAAGTCGTAGCCCGCGAAGACCGGCTTCCAGTAGTCTGTTTCGGTCAGCCCGTTGTCGATCGCGGCGCCGATCGCCGGGACATGCGATGTCGCCACGCCCGCGGTAATTCTAGCCATCGGTCTTTTCTCCCTTGTAGCGATTGCCCTTCGGGGAGCGTCCCCCGCCCAGCATCATGCTGCGGTAGGCTTCTCTCGTGAGGCCCGTCATCGAGGCGGCGGCCTGCTCGAACGACTGGCCATCCGTCGAGAAGATCTTGGCGAGGAAATAGATGTTGCCGCCTAGGCTGATCATGCGGTTGTAGTCGCGTGCCAGCACCGCTTGCTTCTGTTCTTCCGTCATCTGCCATTCGTCCAGGTAGCCGCGCTGATCGCCCTTGAAGCGTTCCCGGTTCGGGGCTTTCATCAGTGACATGCAGAACTGGTTCAGGTGGTAGCCGCGCCGTGCCATGTCTGCGTCGAAGATCGTCGTGCCGGGCACATCGGCATAGGGCTTGTCGAGCGCCATCAGCGCACCTCCTCGGGCCAGTAAAGCTTGAGCGGATTGTCCACCAGCAACTTGCGTTGCAGCGTCTCGGTCCTTGCGATGGCGGGAATGTAGTCGACCAGCAAGCCGTCATCGGGCATATGGGATTTCAAGTTGGGATGCGGCCAGTCCGTGCCCCACAGCACCCGGTCCGGAAATTCCTCGACGATCCGTCGTGCGAAGGGCACGACGTCGGTGTACTGCGGCGGGCCCGATTGCGAGAGCCTCTCCGGACACGACACCTTGGACCAGATGGTGGGATTCTCGCGTAGCAGTCGCAGAAACAAGCCGAACTCGGGGCCATCCGGGTCGCGGGCCACATCCGGCCGTCCCATGTGATCGACCACGACCGTCACCGGTAGCTCACTGAAGAAATCAAAATACTCGGGCAGATCGGCGGCCTCGAAATAAATGACGACGTGCCAGTTGAGCGCTGCCACCCGTTCGGCAATGGCCAGCATCGAGTCCCTGGGCGCGGCATCCACCAGTCGTTTGACGAAATTGAACCGCACACCGCGGACGCCCGCGACGTGCAGGGCCTGCAATTCGGCATCGGTCACGGTGGGGCGCACGGTCGCTACACCCCGGGCACGGCCGTTCGAGTTCACCAGGGCATCGACCAGGGCGCGGTTGTCGGCACCGTGGCAAGTGGCCTGCACGATCACGTTGCGTTCGAAGCCCAGAAAGTCGCGCAGCTTCCACAACAATTCCTTCGGTGCGTCGCACGGCGTGTACTTGCGCTCCGGTGCATAGGGAAAGCTGTCTCCCGCGCCAAACACATGGCAGTGCGCATCGACGGCATGGGGCGGCAGCCGGAAGGTGGGCTTCGTCGGGGCAGGATCGAAGCACAGCCAGTTCGGGTCCATCGTGAAGTTGCTCATCTTCCTTGGGCCTTCAGGATGGCGTCGAGTCGCGGGTAGACGCGCCTGATGTTGCCCGAGTACACCTTGACCCGGTCGCTATCCGGCAGCTGCAGGCTGTCCACGTAGCGCTTGGTATCGTCGAAATAGAAGCCGGTTTCGGGATCGATACCGCGGACGGCGCCGACCATCTCCGAGCCGAACAGGATATTGTCGATATCGATGACCTCGAACAGCAGATCGATGCCCGGCTGATGATAGACGCAGGTATCGAAGTACACGTTCTTCATCACGTGTTCCCTTAGTGGTGGTCGCTTCAGCATGTCGGCGAGCCCACGAT
>Ga0114966_10005894_pt1 | contig 10289 bp, 7 predicted proteins | sample M_130207_XF_Meta_FD_87029 | JGI IMG/M metagenome (GOLD analysis project Ga0114966, IMG submission 87029) | Freshwater microbial communities from Lake Montjoie, Canada to study carbon cycling - M_130207_XF_MetaG | ecosystem: Environmental > Aquatic > Freshwater > Lake | place: Lake Montjoie...
AACACGATGCTCAACGAAGAAGGGGGCATTGATCCCTTGGAGTATCGTTTTTATGCGATGAACGATCGCGTCGCCACGACGGGCGTCGTTTGGCTCGGATTGACCGTCGGCTGCGCCCAGTGTCATACGCATAAGTACGATCCCATCACGCAGCGCGAGTACTACGGCCTCATGGCCCTGCTGAACAATGCGGACGAGACCGATTTGGCTATTGTGAAAGACGAAGATCCGTTGCCGTATCAGCAGCGTTTGCAGGAGGCCGAGCGGCTCGCGCGCGAGTTGTCCAGCCACTGGCCGGCGACCGACCCGCAAGGCCAGCCGTCTCCAGCGTTGGAGGAGGCGTTTGCTGATTGGTTGAAGGCGGCCCGCAAGCAGGTCGTGCCTTGGACGACTTTGACGCCGAGTTCCGCGGATTGCGAAACCGTACATCTGACGATCGAGGCGGACGGGTCGGTGTTTGCTAAGGGAGATCCAACCAAATACGATCACTATCGGCTCACGATTCCCTTAAACCAACCCGGCCATCCGCAACTCGAGACGATCACCTCTGTGCGTCTGGACGCACTCCCTGATCCACGTCTACCGGGTGGTGGACCGGGGCTCGTATACTACGAAGGTCCCAAAGGGGACTTTTTTCTGCAAGAGTTCCGTTTGTTCCACCAAGATGCGCCGGTGAAAATCGCTCGGGCGACGCATAGCGATGTATTCGACCGAACGAATCAACAGGCCATCGACAAGCCGCAACTATTCGATGGCCGCGTCAATACCGGGTTCTCCATTCGCAACGCAGACACGAGAGTCCAGCAGGAGGAATTGTTTCCCGACGGCCACAGAGTGGTGTTCGTCATGCAGTTGGCGGAGCCTCTGCGTGACGCGATACAACTGCGTCTGGAGTTGGATTTCGATCATTACTATGCCGCGTCATTGGGCAAGTTTCGGATTTTAGCGACCGGCAGTACGGATGATCCCCCCGTCACGGCCCACAACTATTCTCCGGAGATCGAGACACTCCTAGGACTTACCGACAGCGAACTAAGTCCTGCGCAAGGGGACCGCCTGCGGGAGGAATTTTTGTTGAATGCCCCTCCGTTGAAATCGTATGCCCAGCGAATTGTCGAATTGCGACAGCCGCTGAAAGTACCCGAGACGTTGGTGATGCAAGAGAGGCCGCGAGATCTCCCGCGGCCGACTTTCCTGCACACGCGCGGCGAATATACCCTTCCCACCGAACGAGTTGAGCCCCATCTGCCGTCCGTGTTCTTGGGTGCGTCCGAATCCGAGATCCTCCCCCGTACTCGCTTGGATCTGGCTCGCTGGTTGATCTCTCGAAACAATCCGTTGGCCGCTCGTGTGTGGGTGAATCGACATTGGGCAGCCTTTTTCGGCAGGGGGTTGGTACCAACTTTGGAGGACTTCGGCACACAAGGGGAACGGCCCACCCATCCGGAGCTCCTCGATTGGCTGGCCGTATGGGGCATGCAACACGAGTGGTCCACGAAGGAGCTACATCGGCTGATTGTCACCAGCTTCACCTATCAACAATCGGCAACGGTGACACCCGATCATCGTCGCTCAGACCCGCAGAATCTTTGGCTGTCGCATATGTCGCGAAGGCGTCTCGACGGCGAAGCCGTGCGGGATGCCGTGCTCTCCACTTGCGGATTGCTATCCCATCGGATGGGCGGCCCCGGTGTGCGGCCACCGCAACCCGGGTCTGTCGTGGCACAGTCCTTTGATACGCCGGAGTGGCAGCCGGACGTTGGCGACAATCGCTATCGCCGCAGCCTCTATACGTTCCAAAAGCGAACGGCACCATTCGCCATGTATGTGACGTTTGATGCTCCGAGCGGCGAGGCCTGTGTCGCTCGCCGCGACGTGTCCAATACGCCACTACAGGCTTTGACACTGCTGAATGATGAGATGTTCATCGAGGCCGCTCGAGAGCTCGGTCGGCAATTGCATGCGGTTCATGGAGATGATACATCAAAGATCACACGCGGCATGCAACACGTTTTGAGTCGCGCTGCGGCACCTTGGGAATTGCCGATTTTGCTGGACTTCGTTGCTCGCCAGCGACAGCTCTTTCAAGACGACGCCGGTATGGCTGCGACGCTACTGGGTGGCGCCGCGGATGAAGACACCACCGAAGTTGCGGTTTGGACGGCCCTGTCTCGTACAATTTTCAACCTCGATGAAGCGGTGACTCGCAATTGATCGATTATGGCCCCTCTGTATGAATGACTCCCCCATGAAATCGAGTGACCAACGCACGTCCGCGAATTACCTTTCAGCCGATGCTCTGACGTACGAGCAGGTGTCGGCTGTGGGTGTCGCGTATTCCCGACGTCGTTTTCTACACGAATGCCGCGTGGGTCTCGGCAAGATCGCCTTGGCGGGACTGCTCACAGAGGCTTGGTCGACCAGATCCGGTGGCGTCGCGACTGCGGCTACGACGGCCCGCTCCACAGTCACTCCCTCGCATTTTCCCGGCAAGGCCAAACGGGTGATCCAGCTGTTTATGGGAGGGGGACCAAGCCAACTGGAGTTATTCGACAACCGACCTGAATTGACCAAGTGGGAAGGTCAATCACTCCCCGCATCCGTATTGGGAGATCAGCGTTTTGCGTTCATCAAGCCGACGGCCGCCGTATTGGGACCGCAACTGCGTTTCGCACGCCATGGTGCAGCAGGGACGGAGTTGTCCGAAGCACTCCCGCACTTGGCCCGCGTTGTGGACGATATCTGCGTGGTCAAGTCCATGCATACCGACCAGTTCAACCACGCGCCGGCACAGATCATGTTTCAGACCGGATTCGGGCAACCGGGACGCCCGTCGCTCGGATCCTGGGTACACTATGGTCTGGGGACGGAATCACGTGACCTGCCGGCATACGTGGTCTTGATTTCTAGTAAAGTCACGAGTGGTGGATCGTCGCTGTGGTCCAGTGGATTTCTTCCAACCGTCTACTCCGGGGTGCGGTTCCGGCCGCAAAAAGATCCGATTCTGCACGTCAGTAATCCTCCTGGGGTGACCGACCGTTTGCAACAGGATACCTATCAGCTTCTCGGGGCCTTGAATCGTGGTCAATCAGAGCAATTGGGGGATCCCGAAATTGCCACCCGCATCTCCCAATACGAGATGGCAGCCCGACTACAGTCTTCGGCGCCAGAGTTGATGGATCTGAAGAACGAGACGGCTACCACGCTGGCCCATTATGGCTGCGATCCCGATCAACCGAGTTTTGCACGCAACTGCCTGTTAGCGAGGCGGATGATGGAACGCGGGGTTCGGTTCGTAAGCTTGATGCATGAGAACTGGGATCATCATGGTAGTGTCGTCTCAGGGGTACGGGATGCCTGCAAAGACACGGATCAGGCGACGGCCGCGCTCCTGGAAGACCTGAAGCAGCGCGGACTCTTGGAAGATACGCTGGTGATTTGGGGGGGTGAGTTTGGCCGCACTCCCATGGTCGAGGTCCGGGGCAAAGACCCCGGTCGTGATCATCATCCGCAGGCGTTTTCCATCTGGTTAGCTGGAGGAGGAATCCGGCCGGGGGCAACGATCGGGCAGACTGACGACTTCGGCTTCCGAGCCGTCGAGAACCCCGTCCACGTCTATGACATTCAGGCCACAATCTTACATTGTCTCGGCCTAGATCACGAACGGCTCACCTATTTCCATGCCGGGCGCGATTTTCGTTTGACCGATGTCCACGGACGCATCGTCCGAGAAATATTATCCTAATCGACGGCAGTCGCACAGGCGAAAAGCCTGCGTTACTTTGATGCCCCTCGGCCTGGATGTCGCTATTTTCCGCAGACGCGATCTGCGGCATATTGAGACCGAAGGGACGTCGACGTGTCTCACATCCAGTCTCTCGGAAAGTGTTCCCGCGGCCTGCCTCAATCGCCTTCGTTCGTATCGCGATGCGTTGAACCGCTCTGCGTGACCAGAGAACCAATGCGAATTCGAATGGGAAATGCAGAAAGACAAACTGAAATACGATCTGGTCTAACCACGTCTGCAATCGAGCTCTCAGTGCTCGATTGTCATGCGACAATTGCCTACGCACGTGGTTTGCCGCTCGACAACGAAATTATTTCTCCGTCACGGAGTCTGTTTCACCAAGCGACAGACGGTCAAGCTGTCGTTGTGTGATTTTGGGTAGTCCCATCAGTGACTCGCACCTGTGCCTCCGCGAGTGAATCTCTTCTCGCTTCGGAGGTATTTAAGTCACCTGAGGGTCCCGTCGTTCCGTTTGACTCGTTCGCAGCACCTGCATACCCGATGGCCTTTTTCGCACGTTGGGCGGTCTCCGCCGTGTGATCGCCGCCACTTCCTCGTATGCCGGTGGTCTGGTACAGTGTTGATCGATTGGCCGATGATTGGCGGTCATGCAACGCGCATTGTCCCGCGTACAGACCAGCTATTTTTGCCCTATTGGGGATCGCATCCGATGAGCACAGTCTTAAAATGCATTTGCTTAGCAATATTGTCTTACGCGATCCCTTGCGGTGCCCTGCGCGCCGATCAGCGATTGTTCATTGCGAGTCCCGGCCAGCCGGCGGTCATCTACTCCTGTAGCTTGACCCTCGAATCGGGCGAATTTGGTCCGCTTCAAGTCGCCGCGGAAAACGTGCATACCGAGTTTTTGGTGGTGCATCCAAAACTGCCGGTCTTGTACGCGATTACCAATGAGACAGCACCCGGTGATCAGAGCGTGCGCGGGGGTGTCCGTGCCTACCGGATCCATCGTGACACGGGAAAGCTTGAGGAAATCAGTCGTGTTTCCACACAGGAGTCGCAGGGAACCACGCACCTTGCGGTCAACTCCTCGGGAACTGCGCTCGGGGTCTGTCACTATAACGGGCGCGGTTCATGTGTTCTATCACTTAACCCCGACGGTTCGCTTCAGAAAGAGATTGCCTTGTATGTCCATCAAGGAAAAAGCGTCACCGATCGGCAAGATAAACCACATCCACACGGAGTCGCATTCGATCTATCCGGTACGGTGCTATGCGTCGCTGATTTGGGCAATGATCATGTGGAGGTTCTGCATCTGCGCTCCAAGAGTGAATTAGTACGGACCTCGTTCTGGTCGGCGAAGCCCGGTGCTGGTCCCAGACATGTCAGTTTTCACCCTGGCGGAAAGTGGTTGTATTCCATTAATGAACTTGATAGCACTTTGGCCGTGTTGGCATATGATGCGGCCAAAAGGCAGCTGACCGAGGCCGACGTGGTAAAGACCCTGCCCGACGACTTCCAGGGCGAAAATACGACATCTGAAGTCGTCGTGCATCCTGATGGGAAGTTTCTCTTTGCGGCAAACCGTGGGCATGACAGTACCGCGGTGTTTGCCATCGATAATGCCACCGGTCGTGTTCGGTTCGTCGAACGGGAACCGACACAAGGCAAGCACCCACGATTCGTCGGACTTGATCCGACGGGCAAGGTCTACCTCGCCGCAAATCGGTTTTCCGGAAATGTTGTGTCATTTCACGTGGATGACCATACCGGAATGCTGACTCCGTCCGGCCATAAGCTCATCGTCGCGGAACCAATGTGTGTTGCGTTCGTACCATGATCTTCCAGAAGGATCCGTTGTTTTTCCATCGTATTGGTCGGGCGACTGGCCGTAACGAAAATGGGGCGACGCAAGGTCGACAGATTTGGCCTCTGGTATTCAAGAGGGATGACGTGGGGAAAACTCCTCACGGACGAAGGGTCCGATCGCGTTCGACGAACGGCCGATGGTGGACTTCCACTCGCTGTGATGTGCCGCGCGAGGATTGATTGCGCCGGATGTGAAAAAAATGACTCTCAAAGGATTGTTGTACGAGGGTACAGGGTCACGGGCCGGACCCGTCCGATAGCCCACGCGATGCTCATCAGCGGCTCATCATCCACGCCATACAGTTGCGGAAGTGCCATTCGTAGGGGCGACTTGCTGATCCTTAGCAATCCGCAATCGCCACCTGAACTCGAGATGAAGGTTAACGCAATGGCGGTCATCAATATGGAGCGATCCAAACCTAGGGTAATCGCTTTTCACCTACCTCAATACCATCCGATTCCAGAAAACGATGAATGGTGGGGAAAAGGGTTTACCGAATGGACCAATACCGTAAAGGCCAAGCCACTTTTCCGAGGGCATCGTCAGCCCAATCTGCCTGCCGATCTTGGTTTCTACGATCTCCGGCTCCCAGAGGCACGGGCCGCGCAAGCCAGTCTCGCCCAAGAATACGGAATCGAAGGATTCTGTTATTATCACTATTGGTTGGCTGGCCGTAGGCTGCTGGAACGCCCGGTCAATGAGATCCTCAGCTCGGGAAAGCCAAACTTCCCTTTCTGCCTGTGCTGGGCCAATCAGACCTGGTCCGGCATCTGGCACGGTTCCCCCAATAAGGTCCTGATCGAGCAAACCTATCCAGGAACTGCCGACCATCGTGCGCACTTTGAATTTCTGATTCGGGCTTTTACTGATACGAGATACCTTACGGTCAACGGCGCGCCGCTTTTTCTCATCTACCGCGCATGGGAAATTCCACAAGTCGAGGCGGTACTGCGACGATGGAAAGATTGGGCAAAACCCCATGGCCTCGATAACATTCACTTTGTGGCGGTACTCGACAGAAACAGTTCTTGGGACGCTCTCGAAAACGGTTTTAGCGGGACAACGACCGTGAGACTTCCTCGCTTACGGCCTCGGATTTCTCTGCGTCACCCACTTCGGGGACTGGCTTTTGCGGTGCAAAAGGCCCTCTCGCTGCCGACGATCTACCGCTATCGCCGGGTTGCGAACCTTCTGACGCGGGATGACGCGCCCGCCCACGACTACCCCTGCGTGATTCCAAACTGGGACAACACACCGCGTTCGGGAAACCGCGGCTTGGTCTTGCATGGCGCCACTCCCGCCCTTTTCCAAAATCACCTCAAAAACGCCGTGCGGGTGGCAAACAGGAAACCGGCAGCACGGCGTCTCGTATTCCTTAAATCTTGGAATGAGTGGGCTGAAGGCAACTATGTTGAGCCCGATTTGGCATTCGGACGCGGGTGGCTTGAAGCAATTCGCGAGGAAGTGTTGGGCTATTAGGGCCAGGGTGCTGCGTCGAGCAAGTTCTCGCCTCGGTCATGCCACTTTCGATTCTATCTGAACTCTCGTACGACCGTGCTGGCGAGACTGTCCCGCCTGGGAGGCGTACCGTGAAGACGCCAACCAGAGCCTAGTTTCGTGGGCCCCGGTGTGTCAGGAGAATGCTACGGCCTTCGCCGCGTCGCGATCTGAGTATAGGATCTATAAAAACGCGGCTTGCCGAAAGTTCTGTATTTTCGTGCGGTTCGCTGGTTGCTCCGGTCGCCCCGAGATGCCGCCGGACGGGGCCATCATCGAGAGGTGCTTAGCCACCAGCAAAGCCGCTGACACGCACGAGACTCTTGTCGGTTCAGACGCGCGTTGTTGTCACGGCGAGTTCGGACGCGGGCCAACGGCGCATGGGGACGGAGACAACATCGAACTGCTCCCCAATGACCTGTGAGGGACCCCATCCAACAACGGGTTGTCCTGTTTGCGATTGCGGTCATCGCCGCGAACAAATAGGTCAGTCTTGGTGCTCAAGTCCGCATCGTACACGCGTGCCAGCCCGTCGGCTTCGAGGTTGAGTTCGCCTGGTATGTCGTCCGCTCGGACTTGATGTGGCTCAAAACTTGTTCGAAACCGATAATACTCTTTCTGTGAAATCGGGGCGTACCTGTGATCGTGACATCGAACGCAATTCCGTGTCAGCCGGAGGAAAGCCTTGGCAGTATGTTCAACGGTCTCTTGCATCCAGATTTCACGGCTGACTCGTTTGAAGTTGACGACCAAGAATCCGGTGGCCCGCAGTTCATCGTCCTGCCGCCAAGTAAGTTCGTCCGCGGCCAGCATACTCCGTACCATGACACCGTAGGGGCGATCCGCGTTGAGGGACTCCACAATCCCGTCAGGCCACCGCCAGATATGCCGCTGGCTGTCGCGAATCTGACGCACAACGCCATTGTCGGTCCATCCAGCCCAATCACTATAGCGCCAGATATTCCTCCAATGCCGCCCCCAACGTTCCCCATATTGAGGGCTCGCCGATAGGCTATCAACAACTTGCTCGTTTGCCGTCGGCGAACGATCCGCGAGGAACGCCCGCATCGTGATCGTGTGTGTGTGTGCGTGGTGGGGGGGGATCCGATTCGATTCAAGTACACCCGTCGGGGGAGGATATGGCGAGCAGCCTTTGGAGCGGGTGCAAGTTTGCGTTGTTCGTGTTCCGCTGCAAAGAAACAGTCGATCAAGGTACCCCCGTCGATGTGAACTAGATGGCCAGCGACCTGACGCATGCGATCGTCAAGAAACGAGCCGCGACGAGGTGGTCATCGAACGGGCCGGACGGCTCGAGTACGTCGAACACACCGGCGCCGGCTGATAATCCCTAGCCTCTCATCCTCAGTCGCCCCACCGCCACGGTGAATACGTCGACGATCCAAGGCACACCCTCGACATAGGCTGTGTGCTCAGGGACCATCGCAAAAAACGGCCGTGAGACTAACGACTGGGGACGGCAGGCTCCTTAAGATTGCTGTCGCGTGGGACCAATTGGGTCACTTTCAAGTTATCCCATTCGACCCAGGTCTCAAACGCCCACAGGGCGATGCGACCGGACTGCTTCCCCGGGTGATCGGCGGGTATGCGACCCTCGGCGACCTTCTCACCGTTCACGAACCCGGCGACATAATCGCCGAAGTACTGCGCCGTCATATGGATTTTCTGCTTTTCAGGGATGGGCCATGGTTGAAAATCGAGAACTTTGATCAGCCGCAATTGGCGGCTGTGGTCTCGCCAAACGAAGAGGGGCTCGGGGTACTTCACACGAATTTGAAACGTTTGGGAATCATACGTTCCATAGGAGAAGTCGTAGCTGGCAAAGTTGCCGAATTCAACGGCAACGAAGGAATGCTCACCGGCGGTTGCTGGAAAGTTGGGGACGTTCACGCGTCCGTATGGGCCGAATTTCCGATAGTTGGCCCGCGCGTGGCCTTGTTCGATATCCACCATATTGTAAACGTCGACGTCCACCTGATAGTTCTCCCATTGGGGGTCTCCGGTAACGACGGTAAAGTGTCGCCAGATATGTGAGGATCGCATGCGAAATCGCCCCTCTGCCACCCCAAATTCGATCACCGTATTGTTATGGCGGCCGGTGTACAAGCCGGTCTTGGGGTCGCGTTGCAGGGTGGTTGTGGGGGGCTCGCCAGGGAATTTCATATGGTTGATGAGCGTCGCGTTGGGCGCCAGCCATTCGACATCCAAAGAATACTCAACGGGTTTTTTGCCGAAGCCTCGTTTGCCGCTTAAGAAGGTCCAACCCGCCAACGAACCGTCATCAAAGTCATCCGTCATCAGGACTTCCCCCAACTGAAACGCAGGAGTTGTAAGTTGGGGACGCGCGGCGGCTTCTCGGATCAGAGCGGAGAACATCGGGAGCGTGGCATGTTGTTGGAGATCGGGCGGTAGGCCAAACGCATGGGTAATCGAACCGTCTTTTTCGACCACATAGTAAAACAGCGACATGTAATGCAACTTCTGGTCGCGTGGGGGGGGAGTGCCCACGCGAGGCGTTGCGAATTCAATCGGCAAAATCACTTCGTCGCCGATCTCGGCCAATGTCGTCCCTGGTAACCCTGGCTGATCCCGCTTGGCTTGCATGGATTGATGGACGTGCATCCGCACGCAGGGCTGGGCTTCCTCCAGTTGCCCTTTGTACGTTTCTAAGATTTCGACCACCGCATCCTGATGGAGAATGCTTCCCGTTTGGCGGCGGACGATCTCCAACACGCGGGCTCGGATCACCACATCCGCCTGGGCGATCTCCTCCTGAAATTCCGCAATGGTCGGGTGGGAATAGTAGACACTTGGTGTCTCGGAGATCTGTTGTGCTGCCACATGTCGCGAGACGTTCGTGAGCAATAGCGATGCTAGGGCGATTCGAGCTAGAACCGTGCTTTGGCCATCATTCTCCGATCGAAGTCGCATGACGTGTTCTCCTGGGGTTTGCACCGATTCGGATAGGGCAATTGTTTGAGGGTGCAACGATGAAACCGACGATTCTTAGAGATCCTCATGAGGTGCAAGCAGAAACGCGACTAGGTCGTCGCGTTGCTGGGCACTGAGATGACTGGTCTTGCCGTGACGGTCGTCGGGATTGTGAGTTGTGATCACCTCGCGTAACGTTTTGGCTCTACCATCGTGTAGATAGGGAGC
>Ga0114966_10005895_pt1 | contig 10288 bp, 8 predicted proteins | sample M_130207_XF_Meta_FD_87029 | JGI IMG/M metagenome (GOLD analysis project Ga0114966, IMG submission 87029) | Freshwater microbial communities from Lake Montjoie, Canada to study carbon cycling - M_130207_XF_MetaG | ecosystem: Environmental > Aquatic > Freshwater > Lake | place: Lake Montjoie...
AATGTGACACTCAACGGTCAAATAACCTCTTCTGACTGTGATCTGCTGATCGTCGGGGCGGGTCCCGCGGGCATTGCCGCGGCGATCACCGCCACACGTGCTGGATTGCACGTGATCGTGATCGACAAGGCTCAATTTCCACGCGATAAATGTTGTGGCGACGGCCTCACCACGTTGGCATTACGCGAACTTGAAAAACTGAACTTCGACCCAGCGACCGTACCTTCGTGGTTCGATGTTGAGGCCGCTTGGTTGCGCTCGCCAAGTGGACGCGAAGTGTGTGTGCCCTTGCCGACAAGCGGAAAGTTCGCTGCCGTCACTCCGCGCCTTGAACTCGATAACGCTTTACTCACACAGGCTCGGCATGAAGGAATCACCGTCCTAGAGAATTGCGCATATGAATCGTTGAGCGTCAACAGTGAGCAACTTTTTGTTTCGGTGCGTGCCAATGATGAACCGCGTGTCTTTCGCAGCACATGGCTCATTGCCGCAGATGGAATGTGGAGTCCAGTGCGCAAGTCACTTGGTCTCTCCGAGCCCGGATACCTCGGTGAATGGCACGCCTTTCGCCAATACGCCAGCAATGTCACGGGCACGGCGGCGCAACGATTGACCATTTGGTTTGACGCAGATTTGTTGCCGGGTTACGCCTGGAGTTTTCCGCTTCCTGGCAATCGCGCCAATATCGGTCTCGCGTTATTGCGCGATGGCAAGCGACGTATCGGCGATATGAAAGATGTCTGGAATGACCTCTTACAACGTGAACATGTTGTGGAGGCACTTGGTCCAAACTTTGTCCTTGATGACCGTCATACCGCCTGGCCGATCCCTGCACGCATTGATCAAGCTATGACAGCATCGGGTCGCGTGTTATTCGTCGGTGACGCGGTGACGGCGACAGATGCCTTGACTGGCGAAGGTATTGGCCAAGCATTGCTCACGGGTTCTCTTGCTGCCCAGGCAATTGTGGCTGGTGGCGAACCCGCCACAGTCCGCAAGCGCTACGAGATGTCGGTCACAGACCATTTGCTGGCTGACCATCGAATGTCGGTACGCGTTTCCAAGGTCCTTTCACACCGAAGAGGAGCCCGTGGGGCAATCGCTCTGCTGGCCCATGCAGGTCAAAGAGGTCGACAATACTTTGCCCGCTGGATGTTTGAGGATGAGCCTCGGGGAATCGCCCTGACCCCTCGACGCTGGCATCGGCGACTGTTTCGCCAGCACGGTCCCTACCGCTAAATCGGGGCTCATCTACTACGGTATTGCCATGCGTACGCGTCTGACAGAACTACTTGATATTGAACACCCGATCATGCTCGCTGGTATGGGCGGAGTCTCCTACAGCGAACTTGTTGCTGCTGTGAGCGAGGCGGGTGGCATTGGAACCTTCGGCGCCGCTCCAATGGGACCTGGGCAACTTGCTGAAGAATTGGATGCCGTACGCAAACTGACATCGAAGCCTTTTGGGGTTGATCTTTTGGCGGCGATTCCCGGACAACTAGAAAAAGAAGTCGAGACCATCATCAAAGGTGGTGCTCGTATTTTTGTCGCTGGACTTGGAGTGCCACGGGAAATCATCGACGTGTTGCACAAAAACAATATTTTGGTTGGATCAATGTGTGGCAAGGTGCGCCACGCTGAGGCCGCACTTGCAAGTGGCTGCGACTTCGTTGTCGCCCAAGGCACCGAAGGTGGCGGACACACGGGAACTGTTGCCACGATGGCCTTAGTACCTCAAGTTGTTGACGCCGTCGGACACAAGATCCCCGTTGTAGCCGCTGGTGGCTTATTTGATGGTCGAGGTTTGGCCGCGGCCCTTGCGCTTGGCGCCGATGGCGTGTGGATGGGCACGCGTTTTATCGCTACCCCAGAGGCTCATGCGCCGCAAGGGTATAAAGACACGTTGATTACTCTCCCCGAAGATGGCACCGTCGTTTCACGCGCCTACACGGGCAAGACCTGTCGCGTCGTGCGAACTGAATGGACTCAGCATTTTGAGGAGCATCCTGAGGAACTCAGCAAATTTCCCGAGCAAGTCATGAAGTCAATCCGTGCCGGTGCAAACCACATGGGGGCTCCCATTGATACACATGTGGACGTCAATAATGAATTCATGCCAGCTGGTCAGGGTGTCGGAGCAATCAAGAGTTTGATTCCTGCCGGTGACCTTGTTCGCCAAATCATGGCCGAGGCCGAACAGGTCATTGATCTGATGAAAAAGTTCGCCAAATAACACGGCCTTCGAAGTGACGCCCACTTCACAAGTTGACCTGACCAGCACTTAGCTTCGCGTTAAGAAAGCGTAAAAAAGACAAAGAAGTCTCTTCTTGTCGGACACACTTTGGTCAGTGCCACATCCCAATCAACCTCAGTCGCGTTTTAGAAATGCCGCGCAACTTTTGATTCTGCCGGCGTTCATTGCATTTGTTTCTCTCTGCACTTCGTCGGTGCGCGAACAGATGGGACTCGTTAACGTCGCTCTGGCGCTGGCGATTCTGACAACGATTTCGGCGATGATTGATTGGAAGTCCGGAATCATTGCGTCTTTCACTGCCGGATTAACACTGAACTATTTTCACACCAAACCTTTGCATTCATTGCGAATCACAGCACCTGGCGACATCTGGATGATCACTCTCTTGACAGCGCTCGGACTTTTCACAAGTCTGTTTACGGCCTTCAGAGTACGCAAGGTTTTACAGCAACATCTCTCTGAACATGCCGATGACGTTTCTCATTCACTCTTGACGCGACTATTCGAAAATCGACCGGTAGCGGACGTGTGGCACGAGTCAGTGGAATCGCTCTGCTCCGAACTCACCCTCGTCGAGGTTCGCATTGACGTCGTCCCAAACTTACGACTCCCTGTCATCGCGCGTCTCAAAACTTCTGACCACCGGACGAACCCCCAATCAGTCGTCGTGTTACCAGAGTGCGGTGCGGTCGTTGAATTTAGCAATCCCGCCATCGGTAGCCATCTTGTCCTCACCCCTCGTACTGGAATGGGGTCAGTCTCCATGCCTCGATCAGCAGTCTTTGCCTTTGTTGACCAGATCGAACGAACCCTCTAAGTACGGTCGAGGATGAGAGGGTCACCTCGGGCAGAATGTCAAGGTGCAACCAGGAAAGCTCCGTATTTACCTTGGCGCCGCAGCTGGCGTCGGTGCCACATTTGCGATGCTTGACGAAGCATGCCGACGATCAGAGCGTGGAACCAAAGTGGCAATTGGCTGCGTAGAAACTCACGCGCGCTCAAAGACCGCTGCTCTCTTAGAACAACTTGATCGGGCTCAGACGCTCACACAGACCCTCGATATTGATTGCATCGTCGCTTCAAATCCAGAAATCGTCCTTGTTGATGACCTCGGCCGACATCAGAACAATGATCCCAGTTCACCCTTTCATTGGGAGATTGTTCAACTGATTCTGAATGCCGGAATTGATGTACTCGCAACCGCGAACATCCAGCATCTGGCATCTCTCGCCGACGATGTTTCCCACATCATCGGAACTGCCCCAGAGGGATTCATTCCTGATCAATTTCTATTCAAGGCACAACAGGTTGAACTGGTTGACGCCACACCCGAAGCGATTCGTCGACGCATTGCCCATGGGAACGTTTTTGGTCCTGACGATTTGCGACCCCAGGATGCCGATCTGTTTAATACCGATGCATTTGCAAGATTGCGACTCATCTCACTCGAGTGGATGGCGACGCATATCGCCACCCGAACGAGCGAATCTGCTGATCTCCGAGAAAGAATCATTGTCGGAGTCAATAGCAGCACCGATGTGCAGAGCCTCCTTCGTCGCGCTGCCCGTCTTGCCGCTCGATCTCATGGGTCACTCATTTGTCTTTATGTGATTGACCCGCGCAGTGAACCTGATCCACATGCCCTTGAGAAAATCCGCCACGAAGTTCATACTTTAGGAGGCTCCATTCATGAACTGTCTGGGAGGGATTTTTTGGCATCCTTGGCGAATTTTGCAAAGGTTGAAAATGCCACACAAATCATCATTGAGACACCGCAAATTCCACTTTGGGAGAAGATAGTTCGGCAACGCTCACTTGAAATATTCAGCGCTGGACTACCCGGAATAGACCTGCACATAGTTCATTCACACAAAGTCCGCTCACAGAGAACTGCCACATATTTTGCATCTTCAATTTCTTCGCAGCGACAAACATTTGGCTTCATATTTGCCGCTGTGTTCCTCGGATTATTGACAACAGTACTAACCCTAAATCGTCCGTCGCTTTCGGTCACGACTTCGTTGTCTCTATTCCTTCTCGCTGTAGTGTCAACGACCGCGATTGGCGGCGCTGTGCCTGGCTTAGTCGCAGCCCTCATCGCTCCATTTCTTGTCAATTGGTTTCTCATTCCGCCATATCAGACTTTAAGGATCAACAATGGTGAAAACATTCTGGAACTCGCCGTATTCGTGTCTGTGACGACAATCGTTTCAATCTTTGTCTCCCAAGCTTCGCAGCGCTCAGTTGAAGCTAAACGAGCATGGAGTGAAGCTTCAACTCTTGCAGCATTATCAGAACCAGCAAGCTCTGACCCACTAGACAATATTCTCGAATTGCTAATTCAGACCTTCAAATTTACAGCAGTAAAAGTTGTTGATACAAAGGGCGAATCGCATCAAACAATTTCACAGGTAGGCGAAGCCTCGCTATTGAGCGATAGCGCACCAAGTTTCATCGCCCCGATATCCGAGGGAGTCGTCCTATCAGCCTATGGCAACCCCATCAGCGTTGATGACCACCGGGTTCTTCACGTTTTTACTGGTCACCTCACAAAAGCCATTGAACAAAAACAACTTCGCGAAATCGCTCTTGCCGCTGATTCACTTGAACGAGCAGATGAATTGCGTACAGCCATTTTGCGATCAGTCTCACATGACTTACGTTCGCCACTAGCCAGCATCAAGGCTTCGGTGTCGACATTGCGACAAACCGATGTCACTTGGTCAATAGATATCCAGCAAGAATTTCTCTCGTCTATTGAGAGCGAGACAGATCGTTTGACTTCAATCGTCACCAACTTGCTTGACCTCAGTCGGCTTGAGTCAGGGGCGATGCAACCCGCCATACGTGCAGTGTCACTTGAAGAGGTTGTACCCTCAGTGGTGCACTACTTTGAGACGAATCACAAAAATCTCAACCTTGATTTACCAGCAGATATTGAAGACGTCGCAGTCGACCCTGCGCTTCTTGAACGTGTCATCGCCAACTTGCTCGATAATGCGTTCAAGTGGTCGCCCAGTCAGTCAATAGTGACGATCCGCGCTCACCAGAGTGGAAACTATGTGCAAATTCATTTCATTGACCATGGGCCAGGAATCTCTCAAGAGCATAAGCAAGTCGTCCGACAACCCTTCCATCGCGTTGGTGATACGAATCAAAATGGCGGCTTGGGCCTCGGTCTTGCTATCGCCGATCGTTTAATGGAATCCATGAATGGGAGGCTTGAGTTGCGCGACACGCCGGGTGGCGGACTCACTTCTGTTGTATTGCTCCCGATTTATCGAAGGTTCATCGCATGAGCAGGATTCTGTGTGTCGATGATGAGCCACATTTGCTCAAGACTCTTGGTGCGAACCTTAAGGCCAGAAATTATGAGGTTGACCTCGCTGCTTCAGGTGAACGAGCCCTTGAGCTTGCGCAAGCCCACCGACCAGATCTCATTATTCTCGATCTCGGTCTGCCTGGCATCTCCGGCATTGAGGTCATTCGCTCACTACGACATTGGACCGCTACTCCGATCCTCGTTCTTTCGGCCCGTGATACCGAATTTGACAAGATCGGTGCGCTCGATGCCGGAGCTGATGACTATGTCTCAAAACCTTTTGGGATGGGTGAACTTTTGGCCCGTGTGCGCTCAACTCTGCGCCGCTCGATTCCAACAAACGAATCTCCGACTATTGGGACCCCTGATTTCACCGTTGACCTCGCAGCGCAACAAGTGACATCCCATGGCAAAGTCGTCAAATTGACCGGGATCGAATGGAATTTGGTCGAAATACTCGTACGCCACTCTGGACAACTCGTCACAAGTCGTGAACTGCTCAAGGCGGTTTGGGGACCCGAATACGGCACCGAAACCAACTACTTGCGAGTTCATATGGCCCATATCCGCCGCAAACTTGAACCAGACTCAAGCCACCCCATCTACTTTCATACTGAGATCGGAATGGGCTACCGGTTTGTCCCCCCAGAGACCCGTTAAGAAAGCGCTAACTTCCGCAAAAATCAGAGACTCATCTGGCAGGGTTGGCTTGCTGATGCGTCAGCAACCTATGGCTTCGATTAAAAAATTCCTCATTGGCAAACCTCTCTCGAGTGCTGATGAACAGCACCAACGTTTGAGTCGCGTTATCGCCCTCCCCGTATTCGCTTCCGACGCAATTTCCTCAACGGCCTATGCCACCGACGAAGTGATGGCGGTCCTACTTTTGCAAGCCGGAATCGGCGCTGTCGCTTTCAATACGTTGGTACCCATTGCAATTGTGGTGTGCGTCTTAATGGCCATCGTGGTGACCTCGTATCGCCAAACCATCATGGCCTATCCGTCGGGTGGCGGCGCCTACATCGTGAGTCGTGAAAACCTCGGCACAATTCCTGCATTAGTCGCTGGTTCATCGCTACTTGTTGACTACATCTTGACCGTTGCAGTGAGTGTGGCTGGTGGCGTACTGGCGATTCGTACCGCAATCGGTTTTGATCACAAATGGACTGTTCCCGTTTGTTTGTTATGCGTGTTCATCATGACCGTCATGAACTTGCGAGGCGTCAAAGAATCTGGTGCCGCTTTCGCTGGACCGACGTACTTCTACATCGTCATGTTGGTCATGTTGATTGCCACGGGCTTTTATCGAATCTTTGTGCAACATGTCGGACCGATTCCAGTAGACCTACTCAGCCCCGAAGCTCAAGAACTACGAGAAGGCGCCAAATCGCTTGGCTTGATGATGCTTTTACGAGCGTTCTCATCTGGTGCCGTTGCGCTGTCAGGTGTCGAAGCCGTGTCCAACGGCGTGCCCGCATTCCGTAAGCCTGAAAGCAAGAACGCCGCGATCACTCTGATGTGGATGGGCGGAATACTTGGAACCTGTTTCTTCGGCGTATCCGTCCTTGCTTCTCACCTCAAGCCATTCCGTGGCGAAGCCGACGGTAACGGCCTTGGCTTGATGGCCGAATATCTCTATGGTGGAAAAGGCGTTCTCTTCTGGATGACCATGATCGCAACATTCTTGATTTTGATCTTGGCAGCCAACACTGCCTATGCCGACTTCCCTCGACTGGCATCAATCATTGCCAAGGACGACTTCCTGCCCCGTCAATTCTTTAATCGTGGTGCACGCCTCGTTTTCTCAAATGGCGTGCTTTTCCTAGCGGCAGTGTCAAGCGTATTGATCGTCGCCTTTGACGGAGACATTTCAAAACTCATTCCGCTCTACGCATTCGGGGTGTTTACCGGATTCACACTCAGCCAAACGGGAATGGTGAAACACCATTTGCGTCTGCGCGAGCCACATTGGCAGATTGCCCTTGCCGTCAACGCAGTTGGTGCGGTCACCACCGGACTCATCGCCATGATCGTGGTGGTTTCAAAGTTCACCGAAGGCGCATGGATCCCAGCGTTCCTCATACCGTTTATGGTTCTGACGTTCCGAGCCATCGGACGCCACTACGCCAAGGGCCGCAAAGTAGTGAAATCCGAACCAGGGTTTTGGCCGAGCCGTGAAACCCACACCATGGTTGTTCTTGTTGGAGGAATCAACAAAGGTGTTCTGCAAGGCCTGCAATATGCCAAGTCGCTTAATCCCGACCGCCTTGTCGCCCTTTCGATTGTGAGCAGCCCCGAAGAGCAAGCTCAACTTCAAGAACAATGGGATTCGTACAACATTCCTCTTGAACTGACCTTTGAATTATCCGAATTCCGTGAACTCACCAAGCCAGTCATGCGATTCCTTGATGAACTCGATTCGCTCTACAGCGATGACATCATCACGGTGGTTATCCCCGAGTTCGTAACGTCATGGAAGACGCAATGGTTACATAACGGAAGTGCGTTTGCCTTGAAGGCTCGCTTATTACATCGCCCACATACTGCAGTTGTTTCGGTACCCGTACATATGCATCAAGGTGTTATCGAGGAAGGTTGATTTCTATGCACATGATCATCGTCGGCTGTGGCCGAGTTGGTTCAACGATTGCGAAAGAGTTGCAATCGCAAGGACATGATGTTGTTGTCATCGACCGCAAGAAAGATGCCTTTCGACGCCTCGGTGAAGACTTCGCCGGCCGCACAGTAACTGGCATCGGATTTGATCGCACCGTCCTTCAAGAAGCTGGCATCACACCCAACAGTGCAGTCATGGCCGTCACGAGTGGAGATAACTCCAACATTATGATTGCCCGTGTTGCCCGTGAAATGTTCGGCGTGCAACGCGTCGCCGCGCGCATTTATGACCCCAAGCGTGCCGCCGTGTACCAGCGCCTCGGTATCGCAACCGTTGCAACCGTTGCCTGGACCAGCAACCAGATCTTGAGCATTGTGATGCCCCACGAAAGTGCTCCGATGTGGAACAGTCCAACGTCAACACATTTCATCGTTGAGCGCCATGTTCAAGCCTCTGCTGCAGGACGCGCCATAGATGAGTTCACAACCGACGAATGTCGAATTGTATTACTCGGTCGCAACGGCGTCAGTCAGATTCCTCCGACCACCGTGTTGCTGCAAGAGGGTGACGTGTTGCATGTACTGGCAACAACGTCGGGAATCAAAACTTTTGATCATGCATTCACCGCCCATCAAGGGAGCCACTCATGAAGATCATTATCGCAGGTGCCGGCAGCGTCGGGCGTTACATGGCCGAACAATTGTCCTCAACGGGCAATGAAGTCACTTTGATCGACTCTGACGCCAATGCGGTTTCACGTATCAACGTTGCTGGAGTAACCACAGCCGTCGGTGACGCATGCGAACTTGACACTCTCGCCAAAGCTGGACTTGCCGACGCTGATGTTGTTGCTGCAGTGACTGGTGACGACGAAGACAACTTGGTCATTTCGTTGCTTGCCAAGCAAGAGTTTGCTGTCCCCCGTGTCGTTGCTCGAGTGAATAACCCCAATAATGAGTGGATGTTCAACGAGATGTGGGGCGTCGACGTTTCGGTGTCGACACCGCACCTTCTCACCGCCATGGTCGAAGAAGCTGTGAGCGTCGGATCGTTGGTCCGCATTATGAAATTTGAACATGGCAAAGCTCAACTTGCCGAAGTCACTTTGGCTGAGGGCTCACCCGCGGTCGGTCGCCGAATCACCGATCTCGGATTACCTCGCGAAACGACAATTGTGGCCATCATGCGCGACGGACATGTGGTCGCCCCTCAAGGTGACACCCCACTTCATCAAGGTGACGAAGTGGTCGTGCTCATGACTGGCGATTGCGAAGACGTAGTTCAACGCATTCTCATTGGTGCTTCGGCCTGATGAGCGTTTTCCGTCGACGCAAGGATGACTCACCAGCCGTTGAGGAAATTTCGTACCCCGCAATTTCTTCGTTGAATCCTCGAGTGAACGCGACTATTCGAGGACGCGTCGTACGGATCGTCAAGCAGCCTGCACAAGGTTTGCCCACACTGCTTGTACGTATTGAAGATGAATCGGGTTTTGCAACTGCTGTGTGGTCCGGACGACGTTCAATCGGCGGGCTCGACCTTGGACGCAAAGTTGTGATCGAAGGCGTACCCATGGCTTCGGCGTCAGGCTTACGTTTCTTCAACCCCGCCTACACGCTTCTCCCCTGAGCCCACGCGTTGGCACGTTTGAATACTTGAAATCGGTTCGGTCAACCTTGTTCGCCAAGTAATTGAACCTGCGGTTTAGGAAACTGACACTATTTCTTTTTCGCAGGTCGCTTTGTTGTTGGCCCAATAACTGGCAAACCTGCCGAGGGACAGATGTCTGCAAGTTCGCAGATAGTGCATTGCGGTTTGCGCGCATCGCACACACGGCGTCCATGCAAAATCAAACGCAAACTAAATGAACCCCACTCTGACCCTGGAAGATATTTGTTGAGTTCTAATTCAACCTTGACGGGGTCCTCGAGTTTTGTTAACCCCAGTCGTCGAGAAAGTCGACCGACATGTGTATCAACTGGCAAACCTGGCAAATCGAAAATGACACTGCGCACGACATTGCCGGTCTTGCGCCCGACACCAGGCAAGGTCACAAGATCAGATAACTCACTTGGCACCTCTCCCCCAAAACGCT
>Ga0114966_10005896_pt1 | contig 10287 bp, 7 predicted proteins | sample M_130207_XF_Meta_FD_87029 | JGI IMG/M metagenome (GOLD analysis project Ga0114966, IMG submission 87029) | Freshwater microbial communities from Lake Montjoie, Canada to study carbon cycling - M_130207_XF_MetaG | ecosystem: Environmental > Aquatic > Freshwater > Lake | place: Lake Montjoie...
ACCAGCAGCATCGAGCGCTTGCGCGAGAAACCCTGGTGGCGGATGTCGGCAGGCATCGCAGCCACGTCGCCGGGCTTCATCGTGAGCTTGGCGCGGGGCAGGCCCGTCTCCTTGTCCTCGACTTCCCATTCGATTTCATCCGAGAACTGCACGAACCACTCGACGCGGTCGTTGCCGTGCTTGATCGGCAGGATGTATTCCTCGGTCGTCGGGCAGAACAGGCTGCGGCCACAGACTGACGATACCGACGGGTTCCACGTGACGTCGGAACGCGAGAGGTAAGCGAACAGGTTCATCGCGTGGAGCTCGTTCTTGAAGCCGGGTTCGGTATGGACCACCGGCTCTTCCTGCGTGACGTCCGCGAACGCGCGGTTGATCGGATAGCCGTTGGCGTCGGTGCGCAGCTCTGCGTCACCAGGCAGGCCAGGCATCCGCTTGCAGGACTGCCGTTGACGGTCGATGGCCGCGTCGTTGTTGCCACGCTTCTTGCCAACCCAAGCCTTGCCGGTCTCTTCCGGTGCGGCGAACGGATCGAAGCCTTCATTGGTCCAGTCGGCCAGGATGGCCTTGAATGTCGCGAGGATCTCGGGGGTATCGAACTGCTCGACGATGTCGAGGCCGCGCTCGTGGTAGGCGGGTGCATAACGGCCGGCGTACATGTCGACCTTGCCGTAGCGGTTGCGCGTGCCGATCATCGAGTCGAAGTTGACCCAGCCGTAGAAGAAGCCCCACGCGACATCGCGCATCATGGCAGTCAGGAACGCGTCGGCCGACATGATGTGCGTCATCGACTTGCCCTTGACGGTCCAGTCGATGTGCGCGAAATACTCGTCACGCCTGAACGTGAAACTGCCGAGCTTGAAGGTCCGGTAGCCGGTCTCGTTGCTGGCGGCCGAGGCGTTCACCCCGGCTTTGGCTGCTGCTGTGCTCATCTGATGTCTCCCGAGAAATTGAAAAGCGCTGGAGTTCGTTGTTCGGCTTACTGGTAGCAGATCTCGCCCCACTTCTCGACGGTGAGATCGCCCTTGATGGTCTGCATGATCATGGCGCCGGTCTTGATCGCGGTGAAGCGATAGGCCGAGCCCACGGGCAGCAAAGCCTGGTGGCCGCGCTTGCAGATCACATGGCCCATGACCTTGCCGGCGGGCGTGCCCTTCACTGCTACCGCGCCTTCCTTGCCTGGTGAAACGACGCTGTTCGGCGCATCGAGCTTGATGAAGTCGATACGCACTTCACCATCCATCACCACCACGACTTCGTCGTGGGCAGCGGCAAACCATGTCGAGACGCCCTCAGCGCGCACGGCCTCGATCACGTACTCGACGTTGACGGCCACGGCGACCTTTTCGTACGGCTTCGACTTGTTGGCGACGTCGAACACGTTCGAGAACACGTAGTGCTTCGGGTTGTCGTTGACGATCTCAAGTGACCCTTTCGTGTAGTCCTTGAGGGAGGCGAAGACAGTCTGGTATTCACTCATGACGTTGATCTCTCTTGATGGGTCTGGATTGCAGGAGTCGAATGCCGGTCTGGTTTACAGCAGCGCCGTGAAGGACGGCATCATGCGGCCGGCGACAATGACGGCGGCCCACAGAAACAGCGACAAGCCGCAGATGACCTTGGCCAGTTGCGGGGCGTCCGCCTCGGGACCCCAGCTCGCGACGTCCTTGGCCACCGCGACTTCGAACCACAGCGCGTTGAGGCCTGCCAGGACGAGGAACACCATCTTGAACTGGAAGGCGGTGTTGTTGCCGTAGCCCACCGGGTCCGCAAGGAAGAACAGCACGCCGGACACGACGTTGATGCCCAACCCCAGGAACACGAGCGGCAGCAGCTTGTGGAACGGCTTGACGGTGAGCCCCTTGCCGAACCCGAGCACCCTGAGGTCCAGGGCCGCGATGCCGCCGACGAGCAGTGCAAGGCCGATGAAGTGCAGCGTTTCCAGCGTGGGGAACAGCACGAGGTTCGTCGCCACTGTGTGGCCGATCGAGGTGCCCGCCATCGAATTCAGGAATTCTTGATACATGGTCTTGTCTCTCGTGATTCTGTGCGTGATCGTTGCGTCGGTGCGTGGCGGGAGATCAGGTCCCGCCTGAATACACGAGGTACGCAATGAGCCGGCCCGCGACCACTGCGGAGAGCCAGGCGAACAACGAGATCACCGCGTAGGTCTTCGTACCGGAAGACGGCTCGGTGATGCCGCTTGCGGGGTCCAGCACGGTCTTGCTGACGTGGACGGCGAAGCCGAGACCAACGGCAATCGAGGTCATCTTGATCCAGAAGGTCCAGCTGTAGAAATCCTTCACCGCATCCGCCATGAACAGCACGACACCGGAGATGAGGTTGACGGCGAAGCCCCACCACACGAACGGCATGAATTTCCGGAAGGGCGCGAAGGGCTGGTTCGGCATGAATCCAAGCACCCTGAGCGCGATGATCGTGAGCAGCCCAACCAGCAAGCCGAGGCCCAGCGAATGGAAGGACAGCACGACGGGATAGCCGCGAATGGAGCCGAGCACCCATTGCGAGAGCGCGGTCTCTTCTAGCGATCTGAGGAAGGCTTCCATATTATTTCTGGCCTGTTGTTGGACGGGACGCTTACAAGTTAAGGCAGGCGCCTCTTTGTGGAGTTGATGATCGTCAACCGCGGGGCATCCTGGGAATGCGCACAACCTGAAGGCGCCTACGGGTATCCACGATGTTTGCGCAAGCGATTGCGCGGGCAACGGTCGTTGCTATGCGTATTTCTACTTGCAGGCGGGACGAAGCCTCCCGACTTGGGGGCTGCGCGGGAAGTTGCCCGAGATGCGGACCGAGGTCCGCTGAGGTCAGCGCGGGCTGGCCGGCTTGGCTACCAGACGAGGTCGTCGGGAACGGCAAAGTCCTTATAAGGGTCGTCTTCTGCCGGAGGCGCAGCAGCGGCTGGTTGATCCAGCGCCACGACAAAGGTGGCATCCCGTTCGCGCACGCGTTCGGCGATATCGGTCGGGACGAGCGCGTAGAAGCCGTTGTGCCGCACGATGGCGAGCGACCCCTTGAGAATCCGTTCCCGCACTTCCGGGTTCACGGCAAAGCGGTGGATCTTGTTGCCGTCAACGAAATTGAAGAAGTCCTCGCTCTCGATGCGCGGAACCCGGTTCTGTTCGACGATCTGGCGGATCTCGGCGCGGCGCGCCTTGCGCTCGGCTTTCTCGCGGTGCACACGGTTGAGTTCGGCATCGCGAGCGGCCTTGGCCGCCATGGCGCGCTGGGCTTCGGCTTGCTTGTCCGGTGGCGGCGGCAGCTGCTTCTTTTTCTGGCCGTGCTGCTGCTGTTTGTGCTCAAGGTCGGTCTTCTGCACCTGCTTCTTGGTGACGAGGCCGGCCGCGAGAAGTTGTTCGCGCAATGACAGGGACATGGCGGTAGTCCAAAGGAAGGATCAGGAGTGGATAGTAGCGGGAGGAACGGCAGCGTGCATCCTTCGAGGCTTTGCGCGCGCGATCAGGCCGCGGCCCGGTCGCTGTCCTGACGGGCTTCGCCGCCGAGCAGCTCCACCAGTTCTTTCAGCAGGGCCCCGAGCTCGCCGGTCATCAGCACGAAGTCGATCTCGAACTTCTCGGCGGCATCTTCGGTCGTGCTGTCGTCCCGTTCGGTAATGACGTCCAGGAACTGCACCCGCTTGATTTCGAGCTTGGCAGTGAGCTGGAAAGCCACGCGGTCGCTCCAGCTCAACCCTAAGCGCGTCACGCTCTTGCCGGAGGAGATCTGCTTCTGCACTTCCTTGCTCTCGAGCGGATGCTGCACATAGCGGATCATCGACCGCGGATCCTTGACGGACTGCAGTTCCAGGTCCTGCTCGATCTGGAAGCGGCCCGGCACTTCGCCGAACATCAACCAGGCGCCCATCGACACCGAGGGCGACCGCTCCGTCTCGAGCAGCGTGACCGAGAGGCTGCCGAGCGTGTCTCGCAAGGTCTGGATCAGTTCTTCCGCACGCGCGGCGCTCGTCGTGTCGACGATCAGCCAGCCATGCTCCGTGTCGAGCCACGCATGCAACACGCTGCGCTTCGTCAGCGCGCGACCGCGCAATTCATCGGCGACGCGCTCCTTGAGTTCTCGCATCTGCCTGCGGCCAACGGGAAAGCCCTGCTCGATGGCCATGCCTGCCGCACGTTCCTTGGCGACCTGGCTGATGATCGAGCCCGGCAATAACTTCTGGTTGATGCCCATCGCGAGCAGATGCTGCGGGCCCTGGGCGTGCAGCAGGCGCTCTTCGCCGTTCACCGCGACCCAGCCGCGCGTCTGCAGTTCGAAGCCATTGCAGGCAGTCAGTGGCCGCCCCGCCAGTTGCTGCTCGAGTTCCGCGCTGCTCAGGGTCCAGGGGGAGGTCAGGCGATAGAGAATGAGATTCTTGAACCACATGCAGGTGAGCCGTTGGCGGGAGGGCGCGCAGTATACTGAGATGCGAATGCTGCATCGCCGCATATTGATATCGCAGCGAAAAACCGCGCCTGACGAAAATAGTTGTGGTTTCTTAGCACCACCCTGTTGTAAATTCCCCCGCGAAGAAAAAGAAGGGCGGGGGAGTGCGCACCTAGGGACACGGCTGAGGCCGGTTTACGGCTGCGCTATGTGTCCTCGACTTTCCCAAAGTCTTAAAACAACGGCTTGTTCACTACCCAACCAGATCATTAAGGGGTATGCAGAGATGAAGAGATCCAATTTGTTGCTGGCAACGGCCATCGCCGCTGTCCTTCTGCCGCAGGCTCACGCCTTCGCGCAGGGTGCGGCCCTTGAAGAAATCATCGTGACGGCAGAGCGCCGTGCCTCGACCGAGACGACGACCGCCATCTCGATGAACGTGCTGAGCGCGGACGACCTCGCCGAGACGCAGACCAAGAACATCGCCGACCTGCAGAATTCGACGCCCAACGTCACGATCAACAACCCGGGCGGCTTCAACTCGATCAACATCCGCGGTATCGGCAACTCGGCCATTCAGCCCTCGATCAGCGTCGGCGTCGCCGTGTTCCAGGACGGCATGTTGAATGCTGAAACGATCACCCTGTCGAACCAGTTCCTCGACCTCGGCACCGTTGAAGTGCTGCGTGGTCCGCAGGGCACGTTCGTCGGTGGTGCCTCCACCGGTGGTGCCATCCGCATGAACTCGGTCAAGCCCGAGATCGGCGGCAGCGTGAAGGGCTTTGTCGAAGGCCAGGTTGGTACGCGCAGCGACGTGAAGATCACGGGCGCCGTCAACCTGCCGATTTCGGACACCTTCGCAGCCCGTCTCGCGTTCAACCAGGAAAAGCGCGACAGCTACTTCTACAGCCGTGGCACTTTGGTCGGTCGCGATCCCGCGAACCCCTTCCAGGAGCCTGGCAGCGTCAATGACCAGGGCGGCCGTCTCTCGCTGCTGTGGGCACCGACTGACAAGCTGGAATTCGTCTGGCGCAGCGAATTCAATCGCAGCGACATCCAGGGTTCACCGGGTCAGCCGAATCCCCGTACGTTCACGCTCGGCGCAGCCGCCGGAGCGCTGGCGGGCACTCAGGCTCATTCGCGTTACTGGGACTACGACGGCCCCACCATCGCTGCCATCGGCGACGTGAACACGACTCTGGCTGGCGTCCAGCTGCAGACCAACAACGGTTCGGTCGACCCCAATCACGATCCGTCGATCCTCAGCATCAACCTGCTCGATGCCCAGTTCGAGAGCACCGTGGATCGCCACAGCCTTGAGTGGACGTACGAGTTCAACGGCGGCACGACCTTCCGCTCGCTGACGGGCTTCAACCACAACGACGTCAAGTACATCGAAGACGCTGACGGTTCGTTCGCGAGTGCTGGCGTGAACCGCAATGACGTGGGTCCCGATAACAACTACTACAGCCAGGAATTCAACCTGATCTCGGCTAACGGTCCGCTCAACTGGGTCGTGGGTTCGAACTGGTTCTACCGGGCGACGATTCCGAACAACGTTTCGGAGACCTACACCTGCGGTATCAGCCCGGCGACCGGCGTGTTCGCGCCGTGCCCGCTGACGTTCAACCGCAATAACGAGTTGCCCTCAACCACCTTCGCCGGAAGCTACGCCGTTGCACGCTCCGGTGCCGTGTTCGGTCAGATCAACTGGACGTTTGCGGATGATCTCGAGGTGACGGCCGGCGCTCGCTACAACATCGACAAGAACTACTCCATTGGCCGTGACCTGCCAGGTGGTGTCGTTGCCGTAGTACCGAATGGCGGTGCGTCTCCCGGCAACTGCCCTGCTGACATTCAGGGCGCTTCCCGGTATACGCAGTACAACTGGGCAGCCACGTCCTGCGTGTTCCCAGGTGCGCCTTCCAGCTATGACGACAAGAACACGACCTACAAGGTGGGCCTGAACTACACACCAGGCAACAACCTGTTCTATGCCTTCTATGCAAGAGGCTACAAGGCAGGCGGCGCACAGGCGGCCGGCGTGTTCGCGCCCGAGCAGGTTGACGACTACGAGTTGGGCTACAAGGGCCAACTGCTTGACGGTCGTGCGACATTGAGCTTCGGCGGCTTCTTCATGGACTACCAGAACATCCAGCAGCAGGCGTTCAATGCGACAACAACCAGCGCCGGCAATGCCGTGGTAAACGTGGGTACGGCCACCATCAAGGGCATCGAAGCGGAGTTCAATACGAAGCTCAGTGGCTTCGGGCTCTCGGCCAACGTGGGCTTTGTTGATTCCGAGCTGGGTAGCATCAGAATCATCGACCGCACGCTGGTGCCCGATGCAAGTGTGCGCGCCGCTGGAACGACGACGGATCTTCCGCAGTGCGCCTCCGGTGTAGCCTCGAACCTGGTTGCCCAGAACCTGGGTGGCTGCGTCGACTACTCGCAGTACTACATCTCGGCATCCGGTCAGCGCAACATCTACTCGCCTGAGTTGTCGTGGGGCGTCTCGATGGACTATGAAATCCTTGCTGGCGAAGGCACCTGGACGCCGCGCGTCTCCTACTCTCACATCGACAGCCAGGACATCAACCTGGTCCGTCGTGAGGAGTTCTGGACGATTCCGGAGCGCGACCTGCTGAACGTGTCGCTGACGTACGCCAAGGACACTTGGCTGACGCAAGCGTTCATCAACAACGCAGCGGACAAGACCTACATTGCCGCTGTCGGTACCGGCGGTGGTCTCGACAACAACAGCGTGGTGTATGGCGCCCCGCGTGTCTGGGGTCTGCGCTTCCGCTACAACTTCGAGTAATGAAGTAACACCAACAACAATAAGTATCTGACGTTCAAAGGCCTGTGACGCGCAAGTGTCACAGGCCTTCTCTTTGGCGGCGATCCCTGTGCAATGAGCTCGAACGTCCCGCAGCAAGTTGCGATGCGCTCGTATTTCGGTCGCAGGAAAACTCAGTGTTATTACTTAATCTCATCGGAGGTAGGAGAAAATTTGCATGTCTTGCCGGCTCTGTAAGGCGGTACGCTTATCGCCAAACAAGAATTCGGGCGCGCATTCCTCCTGATACCTCGAGTCATCCCGCATGCAGGGCCGGATGCAGGTGTCCGTGCAATGCAGCTCAACCAATTGGGTCAAGGTCTCGTCACTCTGAAATCGAATGGGGGAATCTAGATGAAAAGGGAATCAAACCTGGTGCTGGCAGCGGCAATAGCAGCGGTACTGTTGCCGCACGCACAGGCCATGGCACAGACCGGCCTTGAGGAGATCGTGGTGACCGCGCAGCGGCGCGAGCAGAGTCTGCAGGACGTCGCCGTCTCTGTGTCCGCTATTACCGGCGAGGCCTTCCAGGAGGCGGGTTTCTCGAACATCGAGGACATGTCGAGCTTCGTCCCGAACCTCTTCATGAGCGACGGCTTCACGGGCCAGAACATCCGCATCCGCGGCATCGGCACCTCGACGGGCAATGAAGCCTTCGAGCAGGCCGTCGCCACGTTCTCGGACGGCATCTATTACGGTCGCGACAATCTCGGCCAGGCCGCCGTGTACGACGTCGAACGCGTCGAAGTTGTGCGCGGTCCGCAGCCGGCGTTCGCCGGACAGAGTGCGACGGCGGGCGCCATCAACATCATCACCCGCAAGCCCGGCAAGACCTGGACGGGTGAAGCGAGTGTTGCCTACGGCACCGATGAAGAAAGTTCCTTTGATGCGGCGATCGGCGGCCCCGTGACGGATACCTTCGGCGTGCGATTTGCCGGTCGGTACTACGCACTCGACGATGCAGGCTACACCTCCCTCGTCGGGAATGTTCCCCAGGGCGTGAAGGAGAACAAGTCCGCCCGCATCACCGCGATGTGGCAACCGAACGACAACTTCGACGCCACGTTCAAGTACGAGTACCAGGACGTGTTTCAGCGGGGCGTCGGTGGTGAGTTCACCGTATGCGAAACGCGGGCAGCGTACAGCCGCAGCCTCGCTTCGCTGGCGCCAGGCCTGCCTGGCCTGTGCGCGCTCGATGTACTGGTCAACGGCAACACCCTCAGCGCGCTCGACGGCAAGCGCGGCACCGGTGGCTCGAAGGACGTCCGCGCGGCCGTGGACCAGCTCAATGCGCTGAATCCCGGTTCGGTTCCCGTCGTCAACAGGCCAACTTCTGCGAACCCGGCCAGTGCCAACTACTGGGGCTACCTGCGTGGTGCGGCGACCTTGAACGGTGCAGGCCAGCCCGTGTCGTATGCGAGCAGGGGTATCGAGGACATCGCCCGGGGCCTCAACACGGTTGACGAATACGGCCACAAAGAAGATCGTGAATTCCAGGCGGACATCGCCGGCCTCGCGCTGAACTGGCGCTTCGGCGGCCTGTCGCTGTCGTCCAATACGTCCTTCGTGACCTATGACAAGGAAGACTGGCTGGATCCGGACGACAGCTCGTTCGCCGTCTATACCGACCATCGCCTTGAAGACTTCGAGCAGGTGGCCGAGGAGCTGCGCCTGACGTCGGGAACCGACCAGGCGTTCACCTGGATGGCCGGGTTGTACTACCAGAAGCACAAGCTGAACAGCAGGATCGACGTCTACCTGCCGTGGGTCTCGATTGCGGGCTACGGCAGCCCTGCCCAGGGCGAGCCATACACCTATAACGGCGGGTATGTTCCTGTCGGCACGCGCGCAACGGCCTTCGGCGGCACGCTGACCGAGGACTCGAGGTGGATGAGTGCCTTCTTCGCCAGCACGTGGAATGTGGCTGATGCGTTCCGCATCAACGTCGCGGGCCGCTATCAGGATGTGAAGAAGACGGGTGTGCTGCCCGCAACGGTGGCCTTCCTGGCACCGGGTGCGACGAGCTTCAGTGCGTTCCAGCCGATCCCTGCCGGCTATGTGGGTGCGACGCCTGCGCGCGGCGAGAAGAACAAGGACGGCTTCCTGCCAGAAGTGGGCTTCGAGGTGGACATCGCTCAAGACGTGATGGCGTATGCCAAGTACGCCGAAGCGTTCAAGGCGGGTGGCTTCGTGATGCAGCCGCCCACCGGCGGCAGCCTGCCTGATCCCTTCACCTTCGAGGCGGAGACGGCCAAGGGCTACGAGGTGGGTATCAAGAGCCGCCTGTTCGACAACCGCCTGGAAGTCAACACGGCCGCGTACTACACCAAGTACGACAACCTGCAGCTGAACATCTTCATCAGCCAGCTCGGCCGGTTCATTACCACCAATGCGGGTGCCTCGCACACCCAGGGCATCGAGTTCGACGGCCGTGCGGCGTTGACGGACAACTTCACGTTGGGCTTCAGCGGTGCACTGGCAGCCAAGGCGGAGTACGACGTGTACAGCAATGCGTCGTGCAACTCTCTGGAAGCCAAGCTGGTCCCTCCTCCCTGCCAGGTGAGCCGTGCTGGCGTGAGCCTGCCGTTCAGCCCAGAGTGGTCGTTCAGCCTGAATCCGGACTACCGCATCCCGATGAGCAACGGGTACCAGGTCAAGGTGGGTGGCAACATCCGCTTCAGCGACGGCTACAACCTGGTTGATAACCTTGATTCTCGCCTGAGCGTGGGCGCGTTCGAGCGTGTCGACTTGCGGGTTGCACTGGTGCCCGAGGCCGGTAACTGGGAAGTCGCCGTGTATGGGCAGGATCTGACCGACAACCGGGTGCAGTACGGCGCGCAGCCGGACACGTTCTCCAAGTCGAACGACCTGACCATCTATGACGCAACGGGCATTACCCGTGAGCGTGGCTCGCGCTACGGCATCAACCTGACGTACCGCTTCGGTAACTGATCGCCCGCAAGGCGAGTTGACCCGGGCCCGTGTCCCCGTGGCCTGCAGCGATGCAGGTTGCGAGGGGCATGGGCCCTTTCCTTTTGAGTGGGAAG
>Ga0114966_10005900_pt1 | contig 10282 bp, 16 predicted proteins | sample M_130207_XF_Meta_FD_87029 | JGI IMG/M metagenome (GOLD analysis project Ga0114966, IMG submission 87029) | Freshwater microbial communities from Lake Montjoie, Canada to study carbon cycling - M_130207_XF_MetaG | ecosystem: Environmental > Aquatic > Freshwater > Lake | place: Lake Montjoie...
CTTCTTTTTACAAGGTTGCTCTTGTGCTGTCCACTCTGTTACTCTTTGCCCTGTCGAAACTATGCACCCCCATCAGAAGCATACTGTTTGGAACTTTTATTATGAGCATTGTTATCTCATTTACCAGTAGACAATATACTTCTGGTGGAGGTGGGGGGATTCGCACCCCCGTCCAGAACCCTTTTCTCTTTGCTTCATACAGCAATAAAAATATACTTAGGGAGATCCGCCCTCCCGTACCCACTATGGATGGGATCTTAGTCTAATTGCACGGTCAACCGTGTCCCAGATCATAAGTATATTCATTCGTTACAAAATATAAATTAAAATATTTTTCTTTGTTTTTGTCAACGCCACCACTAAAGTGACGTATTGGATATTCTTTTAAATGCGAAAGTTCTTTATCAATATTTTTAGTAGTTATATCTAATATATTTTTTGGAATGTCTTTTAAAAAAACATCACCAGTTTCAAATGTTAAATCAAATCCGTTTCTATTAGATTTTTCGTCGTGTATGTAATATAGACCTATTATGTTAGAATTAAATTTTGGTATAATATCGAAATTTGTTTCTTTAATTATTTCTATAAAATTTTTCTTATCTTTTTGCAAATAATGTGTAACATCGTATTTTAACGCATCCCACTTTATTCCTAAAATTTTATGATAGTCTGCATATTCAAAATATATTTTATAGGTCGGATTTGAGTTGTATATGTCTATACCAAATCCAATTGCGCTACATACTGAGTATGTATTTTTTACATCGTCATATTTTTCTGTTGGAAAATTGTATTTTCTGAGAACTTCTAATATTTTTCGTATTTTTAATTCTTGATTTTTGTTAAACTGTAAACTTACTCTATCCGATGATATTGTGTCTTTTGTTATTTTTGCCGAATGCTCAATTTTGTATATTTGATTCAAAAAAACATCATTATCAAAATTTTTTAAGAATTCTATAACATCAAAATTCTTAGATAAGGTACTTAACTGCATTTTTATATATGATAACAGAAATTTAGGAGAATGTCAAGCGTTTATTGTCCATTTTCATAGGAATCTCGACATTTTAGCAATGCCTCAACCCAATTATCGCGTTTTTCAATGAAAACTTGAGGAGAATCGCCCTCTACTGCTATCAAAACTACCAATTTACTGATTGGAATGCCTGTTCTTTCCTCATACATGATTGCATAGGCCGCACATTGCATGAAGTAACTATGAATCCACTCTTTTTCCTTTTGTCTGCCCGAAGTTTTGAAGTCAATGACTGATAATTTACCATCAAACTCACCAATACAGTCAACGGTGCCCGCTAGACGCAAATGATCGGAGTATAATCTTTCTTCTTGAAGATGTATATTATTAATTCTATGCAAATGTTCAAGAACACTGTCAAATAATTCTCTTTGGAACATTGACATTGGCTCTATTGCATTCACATTGTTCAAATAATTTTCAACGTGTGTATGTAATTTAGTTCCTCGGCTTGCAGCGGCACGAGAAATCTTATTTGCCGCTTCCTCACCAATTTTTTTGCGCCATTCAATGATACCTTGTTTGCTTTGAGCCCCAAGTATCGTAGTCACCGAAGGATATTTTTTACCCTCCGGTGTTACATAATGCCTTACACCATTAGGTAGTGTAATCTGCTCCAATTTTTCAAACTCTTTCACCTTAACATGATTAAAAATCATTAATTATCCTTGTAATACGTCCACTGCATGGTTGTAGTGAGCAATACGATCCTCAAGACCAATAAATCCACCATTAATTTTTTTGGTCATCATTTTTATGTTCTGTTCATCTGCTAAACTATTTAAATTGTTTTCATTCCAGAACCAGCAAGCGGAATTTAATGCATAATATGGCTGTAATAATAAATCAGGATCGTTTAACAAAGTATCATCGTTAAAAAATGCTTTTGAACATCTCGTATAGTTATCTTTACCTGTTAATTGTATCAACCCACGTCCACGATATTTCCATCCATCGCCGCTTGCCTCATCTCCATTGCCCATTCTATTTGAATAGACTCTGTTTGCAATTTTTTCTGGTTGACGAGCATATTCTGTAGCTATTTCATGATTTGGAAAGTATTTTCCAAATATTTTTTGTAAACCATCTGCGCTATAATTTAAGTTCTCTTGAAGAATTGTAAATCCTGCAGACTCATGTGCGCATTGTGCAAGAAATGCAGACACTCTCGCAATATCATTAATTTCATATTGTGGTAATGTTTCTGAAACTGCAGAATACCATTCAGATATATTTGAAACTGTTGGAATTATTTGTCTTAGTTGTTGTTCTGTGAAATTGAAGTCAAAACTATCAGCCATGTTGTCTCCTTATATTTTTCTACATGCTTATTATATATTATCCTCATAATCAAGTTTTGCTAAAATATAGTCTTTTACTAATGATGAACGAACAATATCATCTGCAGTAAATTCTATACGAGTGAATGCTTGCATCTTTGCAGCAATGTCAAAGAATTTTAATATTCCTGTTTTATCGCCCGCTTTTCTTAAGTCTGTTTGTCTATAGTCGCCGCACCAAATAATTTTAGATCGGTATCCTACGCGAGTCATAACAGTATCAATCTCTTCGAAATTCATATTCTGCATTTCGTCTACAATGATGATCGCATCATCGAAACTCATACCTCGAATAAAACTTGTTGAAATAAATTCTATATGACCTTGTTCTTCTAATCTATCCCACGCGTCTTTACGTCCGAAAAATGTATCACATATCTGACGATATGGTTGCTGGTAGATTTCCATTTTTTCAGAAACATCTCCAGGCAAATGGCCTATTTCTCTTGATTGTACTGCGGACCGTACAATAATGATTTTGTTGAAAGGATTACTTTTGTCTAGTACTTCCTCCAATGCTTTGTATAATGCAATAAATGTTTTACCTGTGCCTGCAACTCCGTGCAAGGCAACAAAGTAATCTCCTCGTCTATATGCATTAAAGAAATCTCTTTGATTATCTGTTAATGGCTCAAAGGTTTTAAGATCGTCCAATCTTAATCTTAAAGTATTATTATTTTTTGTTCCTTGTTTTTCTTTGGTTATTGATAAGCTTTCAGAATACGCCGTTGCTGATGTATTGTTTGAACGTTTAGTCGCCATGTAAAGTCTCGGTTAGTTTATATTAAAGGTATTTCTACCCACCCTCATAATATAGTCTAACTCCTAGATAACTTATCTCCTAAGTTACTCTTGTAGTTATTTGAATGAATTTTAGATAAGACTTCTTGGAATCCGCTGTCTGGTTTAGTGACACCTAGACGAACAGAGTCTCCGAATGCCGGAGCACCAATAATAGATTCGTGATTTGTCGATTTGCAACTAGAACACTCTTGTTCTGGTCGAGACGCATAAGAACACAAGACATTGAAAACAGTTTCGCAATCTAAACATTTTAAAGTATAACTAGGCATAAATGTACCAATCAGGTTTTTCTCGTTTTTTCCACGATGCAAGATGCTGCTTTGCACCTACATAATAATTTATATATGATAAAATAGAATTAGAGTTTACTTTATATGTATCGGGCATTGCAGGCGTAGGTTCGGACCATCCTTCATTACCAATATTTTTTGGAATATTTCCTAATAGAACAAAACAAAGGTTATCTCTTTGCACTTTATGTATCTTCTCATATCTATATGTATATTCTGTGCATAGAGCAAGTAACATATGAGCTAACCAAATATAATTTTCTTTTGACTTTCTTACCCAAATTGCCGAAGGGTGATTAATATGAGTAGACTTATAGAGCACAGACTCGCGGTTGTCAAAAAGAACATATCGAGTTTGTTTTCTACCAGTTTTACCGACGCCAGTAGACAAATAACCATCAAGAAACCTATGAGCGGTAGAAAGTAATTGGGCATATTCAAGGATCATCTTTACTACATGCTTGTTAGTATGTAGTTTTGCACATTCATAAGGATCGTTATCCAGATAAAAGATATTAATTTTTGCCACCTTTATTTAATTTTGTATCTAATTCTTTCCAGGCTTGTTCTTCTTCTGGGGATTCAACATCGAAATCTTTTTTACTTAAAGACCAGGAACCATCGTCATTGTCTTTCCATGTAAGAATATCACCTTCTTTCCAACCTGTTTCTTCCAGGAGATCTGGAGGAAAGGTTAAAATGCCGTCACCTGTTTCTAAATCTTCTTCTACTGTAAGAGTCCATTGTTTCATTTGATTTTGCTTTCCATATCTGCTTTTGTTTTATCTAACCGAAGTTCAATAAAAATTGGCAAGAACAATCGTTCAACATTGTCGCCACGATCTTTAATACGAGCATTATATTTTACTGCCACAATTTTACCAATAACATCTTTTCTAATTGAATCTCGTTCATCGTCAGTAAACCCCGAACCAACATTCACTTGAATTTTACCATCTTCGGATTCACATACCAATGCTCCGAGACGACCTACATTTTTGCCTGTACCCTCAACCCAATCAACAACTTTAAGATCGCAATCAAGTTCGCCTTTAAACTTAATTTGTTCCTTAGAACGTTTATCTTCCCAGATGTTAGTCTTAGACTTTAGAATAGTTCCTTCTTGACCTTCCGCAAGAAACTTCTCAAAAATCCGTTGTGCATCATACTGATTATTGACTTCCTTAGTCCACACAATATCTACAAGATGTCCTATTGCAGATACACCTTTGAGGAAATCAATATTTTGTATCAATTCCATAAAGCGATCGTTATACGGTGTAGTGTATTTGCCTATTTGAAAGGCATTAAAAGGAATTGCATCCCATAATGTTACACGAACCATTGTTGCTTCTTTATCCGACATCGTACCCTTAACAGCTTTGCTAAGAATGCCATTGCCTGTTTTACGATCCAACGGTTTGCCTGCAGAATCTACAACAAGTAGTTCGCCATCAAACACATAATCGGAACCATAATAACTACCAAGTTTAAGTAAGGCGTCACTAAACAACTTACTCGGAATAGAAAGTTCTCGGCCATTTCGGCTCCTATATTCTACTGTGCCGTTGCGCACAATTGCGTTGAAACGCATACCATCCAGTTTTAACTGGCAATATGCAGGGAATTTAATTTTATCGACAAGTTTTTGCTCGAATCCAGAAGCCAACATAACCGGGTAGGTTGAGACAAGTTTTGGCCAGATTTTATTTGCTGTTGCTTCGGATACTCCGCATCGAAGATCTTTCTTGATGATTTTTTCAATAACACTGGCATTTGCTTCATTCAATGATTCCAATACATTAGTCAATAGGTCAATACCAGCATGGCCGGTAACATTACGAGTAGCTAGTTCATTCTCAATTTGATCCATTGCCCAAGACAAATTATTTTTGCCCTTTGCAGTATAGGATGGAATCTTACGAATGTAAAAACTAATCAATGGATCAAGAGCAAGTTTAATTGCTCGTTGAAGATCTGTATTATCTTTGTTCGCAGTTAGAATTGCTTCTTTAGCCAACCGAGAATTGTCAGCTGCAAGCAAATCAAAGATATTGGAGATTGTAGTCATTATGAGTTTTTGCCTTACGTTTATAGCGAGTCTTGAGTTCAACAACTTTTAGACGATATTTTGGTGTACGAAGATCTTTCGCAACAAAATTTCTAACAGGAAGTTTCTTTATTTGTTTCATGTTAATATTATAACAGAAAACAGTACCCGTGTCAAGCATAAGGTTATTCTGTCTATTATTTAAGCAAAAAATGGATGCTCTTCTACATTTACATTAAACGTAACACTCTTATAACGATGGGGCTCGTTTGTTACTTTTTCTTTGGCCTTTTCAATATCATCAACCGTGGCATAGACACCAACGACTGATTGCTTTTTATTGCGACCAATCTTATCCCGCCACGTTGCTTCTAGTATATATCGAATCATGCGCTTGCCATTGTTGTAGAATTTGTAATGGTTTCATACATCGTTTCAAATTCTTCGTGTTCTTCAATTTCTTTACTAAAGTTTTGTTTATGATAAACTTTAGCCATACGACGAAATGTCTTTTTACTAAGTTCTTGCTTATCACAAATTTCTTTAATTGCTTCACGAACGAATTCTCGTTCTCCTTCCATGCGAGTCATACTATTTGAAATTTCTTTCATACAATCAAAGATTGCTTTACGATCCGCTGGGTTTGATGGAATACCTGCCATAATTAATTTTTCCTTATAATATCATCTTCAATACAATTATCTCCATACTGGATTTCGATAATCTTCAATGGTGCATCAGTTTCATTACAGAGTTGGTGCCACTCTTGTTTGCCTATATGGAGACTTTGAAATTTAGTAAGTGTTCCACATAGTTCAACATCTGTGCTAACATCTAAAGTATAGACTGTCGCTGTACCTTCAGCAACGAACCAATGTTCTGCTCTATCTTTGTGTTTTTGCATACTTAAATATTTGCCAGGATCAACTGTCAATTCTTTAACTTTGACTTCTTTCCCTTGCGTATGTAATACATTATAATAACCCCAGGTGCGTTCTGTTTTATTATCCATTATCGCCTCATAGAAGCAATTTCTTTTGCCTCGTCATCACTAAAGATAGGTACTGCATTAGACTTATGCATTGTACCAATACCTAATACTTTTGTTCCTGTATATTTTTTTGCGGGTGCTAGAACAGCAACTCCGTTGTCTTGATTAAGACTTTTGATATGCGACGTACTACGTCCTGCAGGAATGTCAAGAGAATATTTCAAAACTTCTGCAGACATTGCCTGCTTACGTTTTTTCTCCTCGGCCTCGACGCCCCATTTCTTTTTCATAGCAATCCAGTCTTTATCTAATTGCCTGGCTCGTTGAGCTTCTTCTGCATTTTTAAATTTAACCTTGCCTTTTTTCTTTCCGTTTGAAGAAAGCCAAGGCCCAATAATGTGCATAGTCATAATAAGATCTCCATAATATAATTATAACATCTTTTAGGACAGTTGTCAAGCATTATTTTAATACTTATCAAATGCCCTATACTGATGATGATTCAAAAGTCTAGGATCATGCTTTGGATCGTCTGGTATCTCACCTTGTTCTAACCATTTACTAACGACTGGTTCGGGTATAGATATGTCTCGTTTGAAGAACCGAGTCAATCTTTCAAAGAGACTTTCTCTTTTTTTGCTGCAGGTTCCTTTTTCTCTTTTGGCTTTGGTGGTGGAAGCGCATCAGGAAATGCTTCTCGAACAATATCTTCTTTTAGTGAAGGATATTTTGTTTGCAATTTTTTATCTTTTGCCAAGCAAAGGTCATCTGCTTCTGTCCAATGAATGCCTTCAAGCATTTGAATGAACAATTGTTCTTTTTTCATTTTAGAAAGATTGATATTTGGATCTAGCCAAATATACATTCTTCGGAATTCTTGGAATAAATTTGTTTCAGAATATCCTTCAGGAATCTTATCATCCTTTTTATGTGGAGGATGTCCTTCAGGCAAATGTAATTTAACGTCTGGGTTAAAATTAATTTGTAGCATTCCAATAAGTACTGGATGACTATATGCTCGCAATGCATTTACTTTTGCCTGTTTAGTTTGAGCTTTCTCAACTTCGGCAAAAATTTGTGGTATAGATGTTTTCATTAAAATTCCTCAATCAATTCTAGCATGTTCTTCATTTTATGTTCAACGAAAAAATTCAAAAGCATACTTTTGTTTTTAACGGGCTGTTCAACATAGTTATTTATAACAGCATTCTTAATATCTGCTGGGATGTATGAAAAATCAACTAGTGTTTTATTACGTTCTAATCTAGTTTTAAAGGCTGCATCATTTGGCAGTGTGCTTTTATCTTTATACCACGCTTCTAATTTTTTAGATGATACTGGTTTTTGCCGTTCGCCCGCAACAATTGAATCATCTGCAGAAAGGACATTCGGAATACCATCGCCCTTATCACCTTTAATCGTATGTTCAAACAAATATTGATCAGGCGAATTATCCGGTTTAACAAATTTCTTTTGAATAGGAGAAAACTGCTTTACATTCTTAAACTTTTGGAGTTGAATGAAATCGTGATCGCCTGAGATAATTAAGAATGGCTTTGGATCATCGTCAAAAACAGAACCTTCTCGCAAATCATTAGTCTGAGACCACTCTGCTAAAATAGCAATAACGTCGTCTGCTTCTGCACCTTCGATGTTAATAACTTTGTAAGGGAAGAATACATTGATTTCATTACGAATAAGATCAAGTGCTTCAAAGATTGTTTTCCAATCTAGACCAGAATCTTCTCGAGCTTTCTTACGACCCGCTTTGTAGTATTGAAATACTTGACGACGCCAGTATGTTCTGTTATCGCAGGCAATAACAATGGGGCCATATTCTTTTCCGAATTTTTGTTTGTATCCTCGAATAGAATTTAAAATCATATGACGGAGAAGCGGCACTTGAATCTCAATATCTGTGCGACCTCCGATTTCGGCCATAAGGTTTGAAATAGCCGTTTGGCTGTAATCAACAACGATCATAATATATCTTTCTTTTTTAAGCTGTTGCTATTGTTGCATCTACAGTAGTATTAATTGCGCTTGCAGTACCTTCTGCAATTTCGCCTGACTTAACTTTCTGCGCATGCTCAACCAACGGAGTTATTGCGGTTGCTACATTCGGTTGAATTATTGCGCTTATTAGTTTACTGTTGCATCCGGACAATAAGTCAAATACTAATCCCATAACAAATTGTTCCACGGCGGCCTTAAGAATCTTCTCATTAAGTTTATTCTCAATAACATTATTAAATGTAATTAAAGAATCATTAAGACTGCCCAATGCTGCTACTATCCCTGTATATCCTGTTCCATCTGCAATGGCTTTTATGAGCTTTTGTTCAGCTGCTGCAATAAGAGTTCCGTTATTTAATCCATCAATAATAACTTGCAAATCTATATCGGGAACATCTGTTGCAGGAGAACATCCAGACCCCATTAAATCTGCCAAGGAACATCCTCCCGCGGCCCCACCAATGCCTCCTGATGTTTGTCCGGATAATTGATTTGTATAGGCTTTAAAAGCCGTCAATCTAGCCAATGTTGGAGTCAAATAATCCAATTCTTGTTGTTGATCTGCGGTTCTTGGATCTGTTGCAGTTAACGTATCTATTCTAGATTGGACAGCTACTTTTGCAGTGTCAGTTACTGTTGCCACAGGATTATAGAAAAACTGGGATGTCATTATTGATGCTTGATCTAATGTAGCACTTGCATTCTTTAATGCAGTAGTTACTTGTCCGACAAATGCTTGTATTTGTGCAGCTGAGCTTCCCAATTCCTCAAAAGGAATACCTAGGCTTTTGACAATATTTTGTATACCGCCTGTTGTTTGGTTGTAAATTTGTTTAACTGGACTCCCGCCCATTTGTGCAAGAATAATTCTTATAAGTTGACAGTATGATAATGTTAATGCCATTTTTAATCTTTCTATTTGATTGCTTTTAGGATAATCATTTCCGCATTAATGCGACCATTTGCTGGTTGCTCTTTAGCATTGATTGTATCCATAAATTTTCTTAGTTGTACTTTACCAGAAGCCATCATTACCTTAATCTGTTCTACAGGTTTGCGCAATGTCTTTTGAATGGATTGTTCTGGTTCGTAATTTTGAATGCTTGAACCTTTAACCTGAAATCCAGATTCTGACCTATATACTACCAACTTACGAGTCTTTGTATTGTAGAGCCATACTTGTTGAGCACCAATGATCTCGGTTGCTGATACAGACTGCAATCCAAGTTCGGTATCAGAACGTTTAAACTTCAATGACTTGACTTGAATGCCTGGTGCTTTAGGTTTAGCTACTCGAGGCTTTCGATTTGCTTTCTTAAATTCCGAATATTTATCACAGTCCTCAATACATTGTGCACGTGTTTTAACAATGTTCTTCATTTCGCGTTTCGTAAGATAAGAATACCCCTCATTCAATTGAGCGTCTTTACCTTCATATGCAGCAATAAACTCTCGAAGATTCTTTTTAGCCCACTCTTTAACATCTAATACATATGGCTTTGGAATATGATTCGCTTGCATATGCTTATACAAAGAAAAGTCTTCTTTGTCTTGAACTAATTTATCCATGCATCCTTCTAGTTCTCCGATATACTCAGAGATCTTTTCTTTCATTGCATCTTGAATAGACACTCGAGGAGTAGATGTCGTTACAACTTGTACTACAGGCTCTTCTACCTTAACTGTAGAATCGAGCATCTTACGAATGTAATTATTAAACTTTACAAGATGATCATCAGAAATAGAACC
>Ga0114966_10005903_pt1 | contig 10275 bp, 9 predicted proteins | sample M_130207_XF_Meta_FD_87029 | JGI IMG/M metagenome (GOLD analysis project Ga0114966, IMG submission 87029) | Freshwater microbial communities from Lake Montjoie, Canada to study carbon cycling - M_130207_XF_MetaG | ecosystem: Environmental > Aquatic > Freshwater > Lake | place: Lake Montjoie...
ATCGCAAAGAAATCAGGGGTCTGTCCCCTTCAGTTTAAGGTGTGACATGGCTGTCCCGCAGAATCGTACGACCTCCTCCAAGCGCGATATGCGCCGCGCCCATGACTCGCTTGTGGCTGCAAATCCGGCAGAATGCTCCAACTGCGGCGAATTGAAGCGCCCGCACCACGTCTGTGGCGCTTGTGGCCATTATGACGCCCGTGAAGTTGTGGCGTCGACCGCAGCGGCCATTTCGGACGAGGACGCGGCGTAAGCCGCGCCATCTAGGCCAGAGGCCGGACAAACCCATGACACGCGCGAGCCAAGGCACTGATGCCCGCGGCACGCTTCCCAAAGGGTCGATGGGCGGGCTTGTGGTGCTTTCGATAGACGCCATGGGTGGCGATCTTGGGCCGGCGGCAGTTGTCGCCGGTCTTTCTATTTGTGCCAAAGCGATGCCCGATGCCAATTTCATTCTGCACGGCGATGAGGCGGACCTGACCAAGCTTTTGGCCCGTCACCCTGCCCTGCAATCCAAAGTCACCCTCAAACATGCCGCCCGCGTCGTGACGATGGACGATAAACCCAGCCAAGTGATGCGCCACGGTCAGGGCACGTCGATGTGGGGCTGCATTGATTCGGTGCGCGCGGGCGAGGCTTCGGTGGCTGTCAGCTGCGGCAACACCGGCGCGCTGATGGCAATTGCTATGATCCGCTTGCGCCGTTTGCCGGGGGTGAACCGCCCCGCCATTGCCTGCCTGTGGCCATCGCGCAATCCGGGCGGCTATAATCTGATGCTGGATGCTGGCGCCGACATAAAGGCCGATGCTGCCGATTTGGCGCAATATGCCATGATGGGCGCCTCTTACGCGCGCAATGGCATGGGGCTGTCGCGCCCCAGAGTGGGCCTGCTGAACGTGGGCACCGAAGAGCATAAGGGCAGCGCCGAGCTGAAAGCCGCCAGCGACCTGATCGCCGAGGCTGCCGAGCGTGGCGATTACGCCTATATCGGCTATGTCGAGGGGGTAGATCTACCCTCCAACCGCGTGGATATCATTGTCACCGATGGGTTTACCGGCAATGTTGCGCTGAAAACCGGCGAAGGCACCGCCCGCCTGATCGCCGATTTCCTGCGTGAGGCTTTTAACGCCACGATCCTGTCGAAGTTCGCAGCCCTTCTGGCGATGAACGCCCTTAAACGGCTGCGCACCCGCATGGACCCGCGCCGTTCGAACGGGGGCGTTTTTCTGGGGCTGAACGGGATTGTGGTCAAATCGCACGGCTCCTCGGATGCCACAGGGGTCGCTGCCGCCGTGGACATGGCTTATAAACTCGCTCGATCCGGCTTTCGCGAAAGACTTGCGGCGCGGGTTGCATCGGCTGTGGTCACGGGGCAAGGTGCGTTCGATGGGGCCCACCTGCCGGCCCAAGATGCGGGAATGGGGCAACCGGAATGACACTGCGCGCTGTGGTCAAGGGCGTTGGCCATTACCTGCCAACCCGCGTTGTGCCGAATGCCGAACTTGAAGCCCTAGTGCAGACCTCTGACGAATGGATACGCAGCCGCTCGGGCATAGAGCGGCGGCATTTTGTGGCCGAAGGGCAGACGACATCCGATCTGGCAACCTTGGCAGCACTAGCAGCCCTAAGCCATGCGGGGCTTGCACCTGATGATATTGATGCCATCGTGCTGGCAACCTCTACCGCCGATTTAACCTTTCCCTCTGCCGCAACCATGGTGCAGGGCAAATTGGGCATGACCCAAGGCTTTGCCTTTGATGTGCAGGCGGTTTGCGCGGGCTTTGTTTACGCGCTCTCCACCGCAAATGCGCTGATCATCTCGGGGCAAGCCAAGCGTGTCTTGGTGATCGGGGCCGAAACCTTTTCCCGTCTGATGGATTGGGAAGATCGCGCCACCTGCGTTCTGTTTGGCGATGGGGCGGGGGCCTTGGTGCTGGAAGCGCAAGAGGCAACCGGAACCTCTGCCGATCGCGGCATTCTGTCGACCGATCTGCATTCCGATGGGCGTTTTAAAGACCTGCTTTATGTCGATGGGGGCGTGTCTACCGGCACAACGGGCCATTTGCGCATGCAAGGCAAAGAAGTGTTCCGCCACGCTGTGGAAAAACTGGCCGAAACCGCCCATACGGCCTTGGAGAAGGCGGGTCTGACCGGTGAAGACGTTGATTGGATCGTGCCGCACCAAGCCAATATCCGCATCATCGAAGGCACAGCCAAACGGATGCAAGTGCCGATGGAACGGGTTGTGGTCACCGTGCAAGATCACGGCAACACCTCTGCGGCTTCGATCCCGCTGGCCCTGTCCGTCGGCGTGCAGCGCGGCCAGATCAAGCAAGGCGACCTTTTGGTGACCGAGGCGATTGGCGGCGGTTTGGCTTGGGGCGCTGTGGTTTTGCGCTGGTAAGACGCGCGCGGGCCGAGAGCCAACTGAGATCCACCCTGCGCGCCCTTTCGCTTGGACAGATCACCCAATGATCCCGCGACAAGCCATTGTTATTGACTCGCAATTTGATCCGCCGCATCTTCGGTTAAAATACCCGGGGGGGACACAATGGCTGAGAAAACTCTAACACGGATGGACCTAAGCGAATCAGTGTTTCGCGCCGTGGGCCTGTCGCGCAACGAATCGGCGCAACTGGTTGAATCTGTGTTGCAACATGTCTCGGACGCGCTGGCCGCGGGCGACACGGTGAAGATCTCGTCCTTTGGCACCTTCTCGCTGCGCTCCAAAACCGCGCGCGTGGGTCGCAACCCGAAAACCGGCGATGAAGTGCCAATTTCACCGCGCCGTGTGCTGACCTTCCGTCCGTCGCATCTGATGAAAGATCGCGTCGCTGGCGGGGCGAAGTAAGAACAGGTTAGCGGAATATGGACAAGGCGCCGGACGCATTCCGCACCATTTCAGAAGTGGCGGATGCCATAGCCATCCCCGCGCATGTGTTGCGTTTCTGGGAAAGCCGTTTTCCACAGATCAAGCCGGTTAAACGCGCGGGCGGGCGGCGGTATTACCGCCCGTCAGATGTAGCCTTGGTGGCGGGCATCCAGCAGCTGCTCCATAAAGATGGGTTAACCATCCGCGCCGTGCAACAAATCCTGCGGGAGCAGGGCGTGCGCCATGTGGCAACGCTAGGGGGGGCAAAGTCAGCCGATCTTGACCGTGCTGCGGCAGAGGCTTTGGCCCCCGTTGTGCCGCGGGGAGCCCCTGCTCTTGCCCAAGTTGTGCCCCTGACCCCCGCGCCACGCAAACCCATCCCCACAGCGCCACAGCAGGCCGCCACCATCCAATCCCTCTTTCCGCTAGATCCAGCGCCGCCGACGCGCGAAAGCCATGAAATGCCGGTGCCGCGCCGCCCCCGTCCCCCGACGCCGCGCTCTTTTTTGGCAGAACCTGACCAACCCAGCCTGCCCTTCATCCTAGAGCCAGAGGCCCCCGAAGCCCCCCATATCTGGGTCGAGGAAGAGGCAGCTTCTGTCTTTGATCTTGTGCCTCTGCGCGCCAAGCCCGCAACCCAAGCAGGCTCTACAGCCCAAGCCTTAGCGCATATGGCAGCCCTGTTGCAGGCTCTCCCCGCCCCTGCCGCAGGCCAGAGCCAAACATCGCTGCGCGATCTGCACACCCGTCTCAGTCTGTTGAACGCCCAGATGGATCACCCCCCGCGACGCCAAAGCTAGGGCCAAGCAACCATGTGTGCTGCCTGTCAATTTCCCGCTTGCCCCCATCCGGATTATCGCTATGTATCGCCCCCAGTGTCGGGTCGTAGCGCAGCCTGGTTAGCGCGTCCGTCTGGGGGGCGGGAGGTCGAGAGTTCGAATCTCTCCGGCCCGACCATTGCAAAAACCGTCCGTGGGGCATCTGGCCTTGCGGGCGGTTTTTTGTTTAAAAATATATCCTTGCCGCGAAAGGCCCGCCCATGAACCGCCCCGGTGTGCTGCCCGCGCAAACCTTGCGCCTTTTGATTACGCAAGGGGCCATCAAGGCCCATCCGCCCGTCGATCCCGCCCAAGTTCAACCCGCCAGCCTTGATCTGCGCTTAGGCACCAAAGCCTATCGCGTGCGCGCCTCGTTTCTGGCAGGTGCGGGCCGCAAAGTGTCAGCCCGACTGGAAGAGTTCACCATGCACGAGGTGGATCTGACCAAGGGCGCTGTGCTGGAAAAGGGCTGCGTCTATGTCATCCCCTTGATGGAAAGTCTGGCTTTGCCTGCGGGGCTTTCGGCTGTGGCCAATGCCAAATCCTCCACCGGCAGGCTTGATCTGCTCACGCGCACCATCACCGATGGTGGGGCCGAATTTGACCGTATCCCCGAAGGTTACGATGGCCCGCTTTATGCCGAGGTGTGCCCCCGCAGCTTTTCCGTGCTGGTGCGAGCAGGGCAAAGGCTGAACCAAATCCGCTTCCGCTACGGCCATGCTGTCTTGTCGGACGACCAACTGCGCACCCTCCACGCCCAAGACCCGCTCGTCTCTGGCACGCCGGTGATTTCTGAAGGCTTGGGCTTTTCCGTCGATCTGCGCCCGGCGCAAGGGGATCTTCTGGGCTACCGCGCCAAGCCCCATACCGGTGTCGTCGACCTTGACCGCATCGCGCATTATCCCGCGCAAGAGTTTTGGGAGGAGGTGCGCGCCACCAACGGCCAGATCATCCTCGACCCAGGGGCCTTTTACATTCTTGTCAGCCGCGAGGCCGTCACCATTCCCCCCGATTATGCCGCCGAGATGGCGCCTTATCTGGCGATGGTGGGCGAATTTCGCGTGCATTACGCAGGCTTCTTCGATCCAGGCTTTGGCCATGCCATAGCGGGCGGGGCAGGTTCGCGCGGGGTGTTGGAAGTGCGCTGTCACGAAGCGCCCTTTGTCTTGGAACATGGCCAAGTCGTGGGCCGCTTGGTCTACGAGGCGATGACAGAGCGCCCCGATACGCTTTATGGCACGGGGATTGCGTCGAATTATCAAGGCCAAGGCCTGAAACTCGCCAAACAATTCAAACGCGCCTAATCGCCCCCCTTTCATACGTGCCCAAATATCCCACGGGGGTGCAGGGGGTGTGAAACCCCCTGCGGGTCACAGAGGGCGGCCTATTGGATGGCGGGGGCCGAAACGCCTTCCGGCTCTGGCCCCTGCCCCACCGACAAAGCCTCGGCCCGAATGATGCGCGCGATGATCTCGCAGTCTTGCGGCGTAAAGGTCAACGGCAGACGCAAGTCGATCAGTCCGGCCAATATCCTGTCAGTCTGGGGTAGGCTTTGCGCCTCGGCATACTGCCAATGGTCGTAGCGCGAGGTGAAGGCCACAGGCTCGGCCGCACCAAACCATTTCAACTCTACCCCCCGCGCCACGCAGCGTTGCAAAAACAAGGCGATGCGCGCAGGCGACCAATCGGGCAGACGGAACTGGAAGGATGATCCCACAAACGTCTCAGCCTCGGGCCGTTCCACCAGCGCCAAGCCCGGCGTGGCGACCAGCCCCGCCTCTAGCTTGCGATAGAGCGCCGACCACCGCGAAACCCGCTCGCCCAGCAGCTTTAACTGCGGGCGCAGGATGGCGGCGCGCAAATTGTCCATGCGGCCTGAGACGTTGGGCGTCACCATCCGCACCGCTGCAAACGCCTCTGGCGGGGGGGCAGCGCGGTGTTTGGCGTACAGCATATAGCTGCCCGACAGCAGCACAGCGCGCGCCATTAGGGCAGCGTCGTCGCTGATCAAAAAGCCACCCTCGCCGGAATTGATATGCTTATAGGTCTGCATCGAATAGCAGGCCACCGTCCCATGCCGCCCCGAGGCGACACCGTTCCACGCAGCCCCCATCGTATGGGCGCAATCCTCAATCACCTGCACGCCAAGCCTGTCACACAGCGCCAAAAGTTCCGTCATATCGCACAAATGCCCGCGCATATGGCTCAGCATCAACAGCCGCGCCCCGTGGGCCTTGGCCTTGGCTTCCAGATCGCCAAGGTCGATCACCAAATTCTCAGTCACTTCAATAAAGATTGGCCGCCCACCCGCCGCAGCAATTGCCCCCGGCACAGGGGCTAAGGTGAAGGCGTTGGTCAAAACCGCCTCCCCCGCTTGCAAATCCAGCGCACGCAAAGCGCAGCCCAAGGCATAGCCGCCTGAGGCAACCGCAAGGCAATACTTTGCCCCCGTCATGTCTGCGAATTCTTCCTCAAGCAGCGCCGTTTCCGCAACTTCACCCGCCGCCGTATTGTAGCGGTGCAAACGGCCGCTGCGCAGCACCGCCAAGGCAGCGGTGATGCCGTCTTCGGGAATAGGTTCTTGCTGGGTGAAATTGCCGGTGAAAACCTCGGTCATGGCGCGCCTGTTCCTTCACGGTCGCGGGCGGATACCCATAAAAACAGTCCAAAGGTCAGGGCCATGCCCGCCCCTGTCACATAATAGGCCACGTTGGGCGATTGGAAAGGGGCGGCCGGTGACATGAAATAGCCAAAGATCTGCGCATAAAACACCGTGCCCGCCAACATGGCGATGTTGGTGATGGCCGAGATTCCACCCTGCAACTCGCCTTGCGCGTTCTCTGGCACGCGCTTTGACATCCGTGCTGTCAAAAGCGGGTTGATGAACCCTTCTGGCCCATGCACCACCATCAGCCCAAAAATCACCACCAAAGATCCAGTCACCCCATAGCCCAAACCAACAACGATGGCCGAGATAAAGCCCAAAATCACCGCGCCTTGATCGCCAAAAATCTTCACAAACCGCCCCGTCAGCCCGCCCTGAAACGCAGCAATCACCACCCCAAAGACAGCCAAGGTCAGACCAATCATCGCCTCTGACCAGCCAAAGCGCACTTTGCCCCAAAAGGCCCAGATGGCCGGATAGACCGACGAGAAAAAGAAAAACAGCGCCAGCACCAAGCACAGCGGCAAAACGCCCTTATACTGCGCAAAGATTTTGAACGCCCCGAAGGGGTTAGAGCGCGCCAAACGGAACGGGCGGCGGTTGGCGGCGGTGAGGGTTTCTGGCAGCACAAAATAACCATAGATCAGGTTCACCCCCGACACGGCTGCCGCCACATAAAACGGCACCCTTGCGCCAAACTCTCCAAGCAGACCGCCAATCACGGGCCCGATGATAAAGCCCAAGCCAAAGGCCGCCCCCATCATGCCGAAGGCCTTGCCGCGATCATCAGGCGCTGTGACATCGGCGATATAGGCGTTGGCAATCACCCAAGAGGCCCCGCACAGGCCCGCAAGGATACGGCCCGAAAACAGCCAACCCGTCGTAGGGGCCCAAGCCTGAGCCAGAAAGTCCAAACCAAGACCCAAAATGGCAAGCAAAAGCAAAGGCCTGCGGCCAAAGCGGTCTGACAAGTTGCCCATCAAGGGGCCAAACGCAAACTGCGCAACCGCATAGGCCGCCGCCATCCACCCGCCAATTTTGGCGGCTTCCGCCAAAGACACGTCTGCCACATCCCCGATCAACTTGGGCAAGACCGGAATGATGATGCCAAAGCCCACCATGTCCAACAGAACGGTAATGAAAATAAACGTCACCGCGTGGCGCGAGATCGGTGTCGGACGGGTGTCGGTCATTGTGTCTCCGGCGCGGGTCTAAGTTCCGCTTCTTTCAGGAAATCAGCTTTTGGGCAAGCACGGGCAGGTCGGCGTAATGGTGCAAAAGCGCATCGGGGTTCAACCGCGCCACACCGTGCCCCTCGGGGCCAAAGCTGACCAAAACGATAGGCACACCAGCGGCCCGGGCGGTGTCATGATCGGTTTTGGTATCGCCGATCAGGAAGGATCGCGCCACAGCCCCCCCCGCCCGTTCGACCGCCGCACGATAAGGCATAGGGTCGGGCTTGCGCACAGCAAATGTATCGGCCCCCACCAATGCGCCAAACAAGGGCGCAATCCCCAAACGCTTCACCAGTTCCACCGCCAAACCTTCGGGCTTATTGGTGCAAATGGCCGTGGCAAAGCCCAAAGCCCGCAGGTCTTGCACGGCTTGGACAGCACCGGGATAAAGCTGGGTCTCGCGGTCAAGCACCTCGGCATAAGTGGCCAAAAGGCGGGGGTATTCGCGGCTGATATCCTCCTCGCCCCAGACCACGCCCAGCCGGTCAAACCCCAGCCGCAGCATGGCCCGCCCGCCAAGGAACGCTGTCAGCTTATCCTGAATGCCCAAAGGGGCTGCATGGCCCAGTTCGACAAAGCAAGCATTGGCCGCAGCCAAAAGGTCGGCGCTGGTGTCTGCCAGCGTGCCATCCAAATCAAAAACCACGGTCCGCATCGGTTTCCCTTTCCCTGAAACATGGCGTGAAGCCATACCCCCTTGCTGTCGCTCCCCTTCGGGGTAAAACGGGGTAAGAACAAAGGAAAGAGGCAGATGCAGGTTTCAGTGATTGTTTTGGCGGCGGGCATGGGCACGCGGATGAATTCCGACCGGCCCAAAGTGCTGCACCCCTTGGCGGGTGTGCCGATGCTGCACCACGCGCTAAGTGCGGCGCGGTCGCTGGAACCTTCGCGCGTGGTTGTGGTGACAGGGCACGAGGCTGAAGCGGTCGCCAAAGCCACCCTTGCCTTTGACGAAGCTTACGAGACTGTCGTGCAAGACCCTCAACTGGGCACAGCCCATGCCGTGGCCCAAGCAGCACCCCTTTTGGCCAAGGCCGAGGGCGAGGCGATTGTGCTCTATGGCGACACGCCTTTTGTGCGCCCCGAAACCTTGAGCGCTATGATGGAAGCCCGCGCCACCCATGCCGTGGTGGTATTGGGCTTTAAAGCCGCCGATCCGGGCCGCTATGGCCGATTGATCGTGCAGGGCGATCAGTTGGCGGAAATTGTCGAATACAAAGACGCCACCGAAGCGCAGCGCGCCATCACCTTGTGCAACTCTGGCGTAGTTTGCGCGCAGGCCAGCACGCTGTTTGATCTGGTGGCAAAGGTTGGCAATGCCAATGCTGCGGGAGAATATTACCTGACCGATATCGTGGCACTTGCCCGTGCCCAAGGCCTGTCGGTGGGCTACGTCACCTGCGCTGAGGCTGAAACACTGGGCATCAACACCCGCCACCAACTCGCCGCCGCAGAAACAGCCTTTCAAACCCGCGCGCGGTTTGAGGCTTTGGAAAATGGTGTCACTCTAACAGCCCCCGACACCGTCTATTTTGCGCTGGATACATGGGTTGGCCGCGATGCCACCATCGGCCCCCACGTCATCTTTGGCCCTGCCGTCACGGTGGAATCGGGGGCGGACATCAAAGGCTTTTGCCATCTCGAAGGCTGCCACATCTCTCGCGGGGCAACCGTCGGCCCCTTTGCCCGCTTAAGGCCGGGGGCGGAATTGGCCGAAGATGTGCATGTTGGCAACTTTGTCGAGATCAAGAATGCCGTGCTGGATGAAGGCGTTAAGGTTGGCCATCTGACCTATATTGGCGACGCACATGTGGGCGAGTTCACCAATATCGGTGCAGGAACGGTGACCTGCAACTATGACGGCGTGATGAAACATCATACCGAGATTGGCAAGAATGTCTTCATCGGCTCTGATACGATGCTGGTCGCCCCCGTCACCGTGGGCGATGGCGCGCTGACAGGGTCGGGGTCGGTGATCACCCAAGACGTGCCCGCAGGGGCCGTGGCCTTGGGCCGCGCGCCGCAGGTCAACAAAGCAGGGCTGGCGGTGAAGTTGTTTGAGCGGCTCAAAGCCATCAAAGCGGCGAAAGGCAAAGCATAATGTGCGGAATTGTCGGCGTTCTGGGCCGCCACGAAGCAGCGCCCCTGTTGGTAGAGGCGCTCAAGCGCCTTGAGTATCGCGGCTATGATTCCGCAGGCATCGCCACGGTGAACCACGGCCTGCTTGACCGGAGGCGGGCGGTTGGCAAGCTTGTGAACCTGTCAGACCTGCTGGTGCACCATCCGCTGGCGGGCAAATCGGGCATCGGCCACACGCGCTGGGCCACGCATGGCGCTGCCACCACGCAAAACGCACATCCCCATGCCTCTGGCCCTGTGGCGGTGGTGCATAACGGCATTATCGAAAACTTCCGTGAACTGCGGGCAGAGTTGACGGCGGCGGGCCTAAGCTTTGAATCAGAAACCGATACCGAAACAGTCGCCCTTCTGACGCGCCGCTTTATGGATCAAGGACTTGCGCCCGTTGAGGCCGCCAAGGCCACCCTAAAACGGCTGCACGGCGCCTTTGCCTTGTGCTTTTTGTTTGCCGGCGAAGACGATCTGATGATCGCCGCGCGCAAAGGCTCTCCCTTGGCGATTGGACATGGCACGGGTGAGATGTTTGTCGGATCAGACGCCATAGCC
>Ga0114966_10005905_pt1 | contig 10274 bp, 10 predicted proteins | sample M_130207_XF_Meta_FD_87029 | JGI IMG/M metagenome (GOLD analysis project Ga0114966, IMG submission 87029) | Freshwater microbial communities from Lake Montjoie, Canada to study carbon cycling - M_130207_XF_MetaG | ecosystem: Environmental > Aquatic > Freshwater > Lake | place: Lake Montjoie...
TAGCCTAGAAAGATCGCTATGAGGCTCATGGGGCGTATGTTTTTGGACAGCCATGAGTCAGATGCCATGTCCGCTTCCCAGCGGTCTGTGATGTTGTCAGCGTCGTTCTGCGCGGCCTTGGCCAACAGGTCAAGCTCGGCCAGTTCCATCTTGGCCTTCTCAATACCCAGTTCCAGCAGGCGCTCCTCATGGTCGAACTGCAACTGGCGCAGCTTGGCCACGTCTTCTGGCGTGGGGTTGTCGGGTATCTTCACGCCCAGGGTGTTTTCAACAACTTCCTTGCCCTTGGCTTGGATGGCGCTGGAGAGTAGCCCTAGCCCGTTTTGGGCAAGGCTACCTAAGAGGGATGCAACTAAAGGTAGCATTATTTTTCCTTTTCAAGTTTCTGTCTGAGCTTTTCGACCTTTTCGACTTGCGCTTTGACTTCATGTTTGGCTTCCAGAATGTCCACATACAGCATTCCAAGCAATGGCAACAGCAGCCCTACGAGCACCACAGCGGCCACCCAGCCCATCATGTCTTCCCCCAGCGACTGACGAGGAGGAGCCACAGCCACAGGTACAGGAGGAATATAGAAGTCACTACTACTGCCCCCAGTTTTAACCGTAGGTTTCTTTCCTCTTGCCGCCGTTGCCATTGCGTCTGCCTTTCCTGCAATTCGTTTGCAAGTCTGGCTTTCTCCTGTTGCTCACGAATCACGCCGCGCATCTCATAAGTCTGGGTGTACAGGTCGGCCAAGCCTGGGGTCTGGTACACCATGATCTCTCGGATTGTCACGTCCAGCTTGGCCATCTCTTGTTGGCACATGATCCGGTTCATCGCGGTCTTCATCTGCTCGGCGTTGGTGACGTTTGGATCATAGACTTTTGCCTTTGCTTCCTCGGCCCTCAAAAACTCGGTCAACTTGTCTTGCAGCGTCCAGAATTTTGTCAGCTCGGCAACGATGTCTGCCATCGCTTGTGACTCGTTGTAGTCAACGAATTTCTCTGCCTTTTTCGCCACAGGCTTGGGGCTGGCTGGTTCGGCAAATAGCCGCTGCCACCACGATCTAACGGCTTGGGCGTCAGACGCAATCTCTGTAGCCGTGTTCTTAATCTTGAGAAAATTAGACTTGCTCTGCTTGTACAGGTCGCACAGCTTCGTAATTCCTTGAACACAGGAATTCGCAGCAATGAGCAAACTGATCGGATCAATTTAGAGCCCCAGTATGCGTTTAACCAAATCGCCAGCAAAGCCTGGGCCAAACATCACCGCAGCGATGACGATGTAGATCAGGTATTCAATCCGCGTCATGCGCTTGTCGCCATCGACAAATGACTTCTCAATGGCCGCATAGCGTTCAGAACAAATCGCCTCATGCACGGCAAAGTCTATTTCAAGTTCTTCGTTCATGGTTAATTGGCTCCAAATCCCCGAACCTCAACCCTTGGTATTTGGTTCAAATTGTTTTGATTAGCTTGTTGCATAAGCAATGCGTTACGCGCCGCTTGATCGCTAGTTAACCGCGACATAAGAGGCGAATAGTTTGGCAATACGTTTTGTTGGCCTTTGCCAGATAAAAGATAGTTACGCATACCGGCAGAAACCATTTCAGGGGCTAACGCGCCTAGCGCCGCGCCGTAGCCCATACCTGGTGTTCCACCAACAGCAAACCCAGCAACAGCGCCAGCACCGCCGCTTAAACTGCGGCCCAACACTGTGCCAGCACCTGGCGATCCAATTTGGCTAGGTGTTTGCGATACGCGAGGAAATACGTTTGAGAACTCGGCGATTGTTTTTATGTCGCCAGACACATACTTGCCCGATTGAATATCCCGCGCCAATTTAGAAGCCATAACTGACCCACTACCTTCTTTGATAGCGTCTTCAATTGTGTGCGATATGGCCATTCGTTGCCGCGACGCTTTAAATTGCTCAAGCATATCTGCTGCTTTAGGGTTGCCTGATGTAGCCAATGCTCGTTCAATTTGATTTTCTAATGCGTTAGATACCGCAATTTGCGCTTTAGCCAATGCGTCTTCGCCTTTGCGAAAATTACCTTTGGCTTGCTCTCTTAACGCGCTTGATACTTTTACCGCGTCTTTTGTGTCAAATTTATCAACAGTAAAATTTTCAATCAGTTTTAAAACGGGTTCAGGAACCGCGCCAGGAAAAGATGCGCTTGGCCCTGCGTACTTACCTTCAACCGCAATTAGATCGTCCAAAAACGCAGGATCTGTTTTTATGCTACCTAATTTTTCAACCGGCACATAGCCTTTGGTGTATTCAGCTTTACGAATGTCTTGCATGGTTGCTGAAGTCAACGGCGCAGTCTCAGATATACCTGCCGCACGTCTTGCCAATTTATCGGTCACTGCTTGGTTTTGTACAGACGCAAGTTGTTCTAAATGCGACTTTCCAGCCATACGTTCAGCAATAATATTTTTACCTGTAGGCGACACGCTACCAGGTGTTACTACGTACCCTTCTTGTTGACCGGCGCGTAACGTAGCGTCCCGCACAGCGTTAAGTTCTTGCTCTTTAGTTATCTGGCTTGGAAAAAGTTTTTCCTTGGTTGCTAAAGCCGCCTGCGCGGGCTTTGTCACCACAGACAAAGGATTGGTAGCTACCGATGCAGTCTGCAAAGTCTTTGATAATGCAGGCGCAATCCGCGCAGTGGCCGCGCTGCCGCCGGTCAGCAACGTAGATAGGTCAGCCGCCGCGCCAACAGGGTCTTCTGCCAGAGTACGCTTGATACCCTCATACGAACCGTAGCGATCTTTAAATAACCCGCCAACGGCATTTGCAGCTTCAACAGCACGTGCAGCCGCCGCAGGGTTACCTTCAAATTGATTTACAAAGTTGACCACGCTTTCGGGCAGCGCTTTTTGAAGTGCGCCCGCGCCAATATCAAGGACACCTTTAGCCGTTTGCAAAGGACTTGTCACTGCCTCGTATAGCCCGCTTGCGAAACGCTTGGCGCTTGCCGGTATGTTTGATATTGCTTGACCTGGCACTTCTGACAGCGCGTATTGTTTACGTGATTTAGGAATGCCCGATTCAACCACTGGCGCTTTAACGTCAAATTGATCAAACGGATTAGCGGCAGGAGCGTCAAATTGATCAAACGGATTGGTTGCCATTATTGACCTTTCAAAGCACGGTCTGCTGCACCAGCGCCATATTTTGCATCGAACGCGCCTTTCATGGTGGGGTTGGCGCGGAGGTAATCAACAGCCGACGCAGGCGCAGTAACAACCGGCGCGGAAGGCGAAGCAGGCGGCATCTCCACCTCAAGCGGAATGTTAGTCTTGATGCCTTTAACATTTTTGTTGTGCCGCGTAATGGTATTCCGCGCGGCTTTTTCATTGATGTCAAGAATTCGATTGATTGCTTTGGCATCAAGAGAAATGCGACCGCCAGCCATGTCTTTAGCAAACTCTCGGTCAGCGTCAGACAAGCCAGTACCAGCACCAAATTGTTTAATCAACTTACCTACGTTGCCTGCCATGTTGGCCGCAAACGCTTGAGAGTTAGCTGAAGCGTCTGCGTAACCTGCGTCGATACCTGCGGTCTTAAGACCTTGGTTTAAGTTAACTAAGAAGTCTGCGCCTGCGCCAGTGATCATGCCCGACTTCATAATGTCGCGGCCAGTTTTAACTGTGTCAATAATTGCCGCTGCGTCTTCCGCTGCTACTTGGCTAGCAAAAATTCGGTCTGCTTGACCTTTGCCAAGCCCACCTTCAAACGCGCCTTCTTGTTTATTTGTAATATTAATAGCTGGCGCATGTGTAGATTCTTTTGTAGCTCTTGCAACGCGCATTGCTATTTTTTGGTTTTCAGTTAAATTAGTCTTAGCCAACAACTGTTCAAACTCAGACGGAGTAGCAGTTTTTGGTATGGTGACAATTACGCGGCCTGTGTTATCCACCAAAGAATCGCCGACAACATGCGTTTTAGTTGCGTCTTCCAATTGCTTGGTGAGAATTGCAATTTTACCCTTTGCAGTACCTTTTGGATATTCAATACCCAACCGAGTAATTTCCGCTTGTAGCTGTGCAGGACTCATAACAGCAGGCGCAGCAAGCTGATTGACCGATGTAGCGGGCGCAGCCGCAGGTGCCAATTGATTAACCATCTGCGGCAATGCAACGCCTGGGGCTTGTAGCGGTCGTGCTTGTACAACTTGTGTGGGCGCGGCTACTGGTTTTGCTAAGCCCGTATTTTGACTGGCTGCAAAATCTTCGTAGGAAACACCTGCGGGCGCATTTTTTACGTAGTCCAGCGTCATTGCTTCATCTATTGGCGCAGATGGGCCAGCAGCAGGCGATGGTGCGGCGGATGGTGGCTGCGGCCTGCCGCCCATTTGTTCTTGGTTGAATCGTTGGCGTTCTTTAAGCGCCATCGTTAGTTCTTGATGGTGCATGATGTGGGTTGGGTCACCAATAGCACGGGCATATTCACCGTAGCTATTCAACATATCTTCTTCTGAGCCTGACTTATTATTTTTTGCTGCATCTTGCACAAATTGATCTAAAGCAGATTGACGACGTTTGAAATCCCCCAGCTCTAGTTCAGCTTTTTGCTGTTGCAAGCCGCCCATAGACAACTGCTGTTGCGCCAACTGATTGCGTTGCGCTTCTTGTCTGCCAGACGCAATTTGACCTGCAATATCAATAGGCTGAAGTATTCCAAAATTAAGTGCCATGATGTAACCTTAAAATAATGTGCCGCCCATGTGCAAATTTGGGTCAGGCATTGTGTACCCGCCACCACCAAACAAGCCGCCAAAATTAGGATTAGTCTGACCATACAGCTTGGCAATGTCGCCGTAAGACGATGCTCTAGCTTGTGATCCTGCCAACAACGCATTGCCTTGGTTGACACCTTGCTGCATATAAGCGTTGCCTATATTACCGGCCATGTTTGAACCGGCGGTGCCCAACGTGTTGGCCGTAGTTTGGCCATAACCTGTAAGGGATTGCAATGGCTGCAAACGTGCAGCTCGTTCAGTCTGATACCGATTGAAGGCGTTCATGTACTCTTGCGAACCCATGTCTTGGCCGTAGCGTTGCGCGGCCTTCAAAGCACCGCCAGAGATCAGGCCGCCGCGAGCTGCGGCAGATCGGTCAAGCGCCTGCTGGCCTTCTTTCAAACGAAAAGCGTAACCTGGGTCTTGTTGGAATTGTTGCGGGCCAAAATTTGTGTACTTGGAAGCAGCCACCAGTTCCGGCAGCGCGTTAACGCCAACATCGTAGAACGGCTTTTGCATCGCCAATTGCTTTTCATATTGCTCGCGTTGAAGTGCAACGGCGCGATCAGAAGCTGCACCGGCAGTATCTGCGGCTGACCTAGCAGCGTCGCCTTGCATTTTGCCGCCGATCAGGCTGGCCGCTGCGGGGATGATGAATGACCAAGGCATAATTTACTCCTTCAGGCTTAACGCCAGTTCTTGCATTTCTTCTACGTTGCTGGGCACAATCAGCACTTCGTCAACTTCATTTTCATCCGTGCAGTCGGTGGCATGTACGCAATACCAAACCACGTCTGTGAGCGATTTTACGCCGTGATGCTTGCCTGCGGCAATAGTCAGGCAAGCAGGGCCATGAACAACCGATCTGACCCCATCCACAAGCAATTCGACAGACCCGCTGGCCAAGATGGACAGGTGGTCATGCTTGTGAGCGTGTTGCACCAAAACGTACCCTGCCGGTATGCGGGTTTCTTTGGCGTACACGCCCGAGCTGAAGTGGTGGTGGATCATCAATTATTCCAAAAGAAGAATGTTGTTAGGTACGTATTGTGTCATCAGCCAGTTTGAGCCGTCAGACACCAACGTAGTCTGGTCGCCTGTGCTGGCCAACAGGATAGACGTGGCCGCCGCCCCGCCGGTCAGAGGCACCACGTTTGACGACGCTGACACAACCGTCTGAGCTTGGTAATTCTGAAACCTCAAGACCCGACCTGACCAACTTGAGGCGGCAGGCAAAGTAACCGTGCAAGTTGAGCCAGTCTTGTTGTTGATCAGCCAGTTTTCGCTGGCTGCTACGGTAAAGTTGGCGGTTTTTGTGACCGGCGCACCGCCAGAAGCATTGATCACCGACGCTGGGGTGACGTTTGTCCAATAGCCTAATGAGGTGCTGTACTGGATTAAGTCAGTATTGGCTAATGTTCCAAACTGCACGTTGGAGTCTGTACCGCCGAGTTTTGAACCACGAGCAATACCTACTTGAAAAGACCCAGAACCACCTGCTCCAGCTTTAATTACAAGGCCAACTTGCACCTTGATGTAAGGCGCAACAGGTTCAACCTTAGTAGGATTGCCTGTTACGGGGTTGTACCAAATTACATCATCATCAGCCCAAACCTCGCCAAAAGCAGTGCCGTTGGTTGTGATGCCACGCACCACGCCAAATACCGTAGCCCGTCCAAAACCATTAAGAGCCAAAGATTCAGTGGCTACGCCAATAATTGCATTGACATCTGTAATGCCTGCAATCGTGGGCGCAAACGTAATGACGCCGCTGGCTCCTACAACACCAGTGTGGTAAATAATTTGAAGGGGCGAGTCTGTGATAGCAGCAGACGCTTTGCCATACACAAATATCTCTTCGCCAACTTGCTGGGTAATGTTGCCATTACCCATGCCCAAGTTCCAAGCGCCTGTAGAGCCGTCGTACCACATCTTGCCTGCGGCAAGAGTGACGGCAGCGCCATTGCTAAACTGTTGGGACAAGATGCCGCTGGCGTTTCCAGTGTCGTCAATAAGAGTGACAGAATTTTGAATCAACTTGCCGGTAACGCCATCAAACCGCGCAATAGCGTTGTCAGTCGATGATGCTGGCCCTGTGACATCTCCACCGGCATTTGTCGTCCATGTAGGCACTCCTGCGCCGTTGCTGGTCAGCACTTGGCCTGCTGTGCCTGCCGCAGTGAAAGCGTAGGCCGTACCAGTGCCGTAAGCTACAGCGCCCGCTGTAGGAGCCGCAGAGCCGTTTGTTCCGCCGTTGGCAATGACCAAGGTGCCTGCAAGGGTGATAGCGCCTGTGGTGGCCGTTGCAGGGGTCAAGCCTGTAGTACCGCCTGTGAACGACAACACGCCTGTATTGGCTATTGTCACGTTGCCTGTTGCGCCAGATACCGAAATGCCTGCGCCTGCAATGTTTGACAACACACCTGTGTTGGCCAAGGTGATGGTGCCCAGACCATTGGTTACTGAAATACCAGCGCCAAAACCAAGAGTGTTTAATGTGTACCCTGTGCCATTACCAATCAGCAGTTGACCGTTGGTGGGGATAGTGTCTAACCCTGTGCCACCGCTTGTTACCGGCAAAATGCCCGTGCCACCACCAGCGAAGTTGTATAGACTGTAAAACCACCGATACCACTCACGCGAGACTGCCCCCGTACGTTCGTCAATAATCGCTACCCGTGGGGGCGTGATTTGGGTGGCGTTCGGATTGGTCGCCATAGTCAGGCATTGGTCGGGCTTATGATCAGTTCTGCCCCCATGATGGCGATCTTGTTGGGGTCAGTGCCTGAGAGCTCGTACACACGGTCACGCAGCTTAAGCGTCATGCCCAGCCGACGCCAGAAAGTTCGTTGGCCATAAACACCAATTTTGCCCAGCGGTGCCCAATGTTCATTTGACCAAGTGTGACCGCCGTCGTCTGACCAGCGCAGCATAACCGCAGGATCGTAACCTGGTGCGGCAAGGTATGAGTTAGTGACTAAGTTGTACCCATTAATGTCGGTATCCGACAGCTCGTATTGCCCAAGCGGTTCAAAACCATCCCCTGCTTCGGTGGTCAATGTGGCACCTGATTCAGTTGTCAAATACGTTTGCACATATTCGGCCACAAGGTCTAATCCTGATTCAGTGTCGATGTTTTCACTGTCATACGCAGGGTACAAGTTCAAGCCAACGCCTGCTTCGCAGTCTAATTGCAAGCTGTGATGCGCTGTGCGCTTGAGGTTGTTTTGGCCAGTTGGCAGCGCCCGCCATGAGCGCAACCACTTCTGGACGCCGCCATTGTCAGCGTAGATGTCCAAGTCGAACGTGTAGATGTTGCCGTTTTCAAAGTCGCCAACAATGATGTTGCCACCAAAGTTGCATTGGCAATTGCTGCGATGCCGCATAAAGTCGCCGTTGTTCCAGCCAGCACGTTCATGCCAGGCTTGAGTGGCCACGTCGTACACCCATGTGGCGTTGCCGCTTGGAAACGTCAGCACATAGAAAGCATGACCTTCTTGTTGATAGGTATATGCAATAGCGTCTGAAATGTCGCCGTACTGGGCGATGGCGTACTCAACAGCATGGGTGGAAATACGAACGCCGGTATAGCCGTTTGCCCTGTAAACAATACCTTGGCCACGGGCGTCTGTGCCCAGCCAGAACAAGCCGTTGTCCATCTTGGCAATGGTGTACGCCGACACGCAACCGATCTCGTTGAAAGCGCCTTGGATGCGGGTCAGGGGGAAGTCAGCCGCGCCGGAGTCGTACCAGACTTCGACCGAATCGGTGCCAAACACCCACAGCTCGCGGTGATCGGAGATCAGGCCCACCACGCCGTCGGGCGAGCCTTCGGCGCTTGCAAAGTCCAGCGGATCAACTGATGTTCCATCCAGCAATTGCGACACCCAAATGATCTGGCTATTGGGTTGGTTGAAGACAAAGTAGCCATCAAGGTACGCAACCGTCACCGCACCAGCAAAGTCAGGGTCAGTAATCTGGGCAAACACACCGGTGGTTTCGTTGTAGATGTAACCGGCGGGATTGCAAGCAAAGAAGATTTGCGTTCCGTTATCAGCAATAGACACGGGGCCGGTGCCGGACACGGTGCCAAGCAACGTGGGTATGGCCGTCAAACCGGTCAGTTTGTAGACTTCTTGGCCGGACACAACATAGAAGTCGCTGCCGTTCGTTTGATGCGCCCATAGGGCGCGGATCGGGCCAGTGCCCACGGTTTGCAAGAAGTTAAGCCCTGGGGCGCGGTTAAGAAATCCAGCTTCTTTGCCGCCTTCGGGGATGACTTCAGGAAACAAATTGACCATGCGGTTGTCCGCAGCGTTGATACTGCGGGCAACGTATGCTGACCCAAGAATTGGCGTTTTCATGTTAGACGTAACTTGGATACCACTTAGTTGTCGTAACGTCGTAAGTCATTGTCAATGTTCTACTAACAACCGCTGTGCCAGCCACAGCAATGTTTCCTGCTGTTGTCCAAGTAAATGCACCGGTTGGAATCAAAATAATTGACCCGCCGCCAGCAGAAATTGGGCTTGGTGCTGTGATAGTCACGACAGCCGTTGTTCCAGAAACAAAAGCAATTGGGGTTGTTGGCGCAATGGTTGTTGCGCTTGCAATTGTTGGAGCCGCAGCACTTACTGCGTTGAAACTGCTCAGTACAAGGCTTGTGCCTGTGGCTGCACCAAGGACGGGGGTTACCAAAGTTGGGGTGTTAGAGAAAACTAACGATCCAGTGCCTGTGTCACTTGTAACCGCAGCACTTAAGTTGGCGCTGGTTGGTGAAGCCAAGAATGTGGCGACACCGGTTCCCAAGCCACTTATGCCAGTTGCAACCGGTAAGCCTGTGCAATTGGTCAACGCGCCGCTTTGTGGCGTCCCAAGCACGGGAGTTACCAATGTTGAATTGGTAAACAGTAGCGCGTTGGTAACCTGTTTTGTTGTGCCCGCTTGGACAATTGGCAAAACGTCGGTTGTAGCGGCAGCGGTGGCTACAGGGAGAGCTGTGATTGCAATGGTGGCCATGTTAGTAGTTTCCTGCGTAAATGTTAAAGCGTTGACGAGTGGCGACAATGGCGTAAGGCATAGACATTACGTCATCAGGATTGTTGATGCGCTTCAGATTGCGCTTGCTGGTCATGGCAATGCGTTGCACTTGGGGGCTTGGCTCGACGCCAAACTCAGGGGCAAATTCCATTGCCAAGTTGTATACAAACGCCCGCAAGTAACCTGGTGGAAACAGAATGTCAGTCGCCAAGTTAGCAGGCTGAGTCAGTTCTTCCACCGAAATAAAGTGCCATTCCAAGTCCCGTGTGGGCTTGGGGTAGATGTACATATCAACATCAGGGTAGGTCATGTTGATAAACAGGACTTGCGGATAGGTAGACGTCACCGTCTTAACAGCAATACCATCGTACTGCTGTTGGTTAATCATTTTTATGCCAAAGCTGACATTGGTGCTTGCGTCGCGGTAGTAGGTAGCGTCGTCCAGCAGAATGGGCCGGTTGCCTACAAAGTCACCTGTTGGGCCAAGAGTGCGGTTAATAAA
>Ga0114966_10005906_pt1 | contig 10273 bp, 9 predicted proteins | sample M_130207_XF_Meta_FD_87029 | JGI IMG/M metagenome (GOLD analysis project Ga0114966, IMG submission 87029) | Freshwater microbial communities from Lake Montjoie, Canada to study carbon cycling - M_130207_XF_MetaG | ecosystem: Environmental > Aquatic > Freshwater > Lake | place: Lake Montjoie...
AAAGGCGCCTTTGAGTACACCGGCAACATCGATCGTCTGCGGATAACCCCTGGTGAATTGGCGCCCGCCAGCCTCGAAGAGCCTAGCGAAGAAATCTATCAGGATACGCTGCGGCACTCTTAACGAGTTGACTCAGCTTGGTTGTCGCTTAGACCATCATTTCAGCTATATTGGCAGTCAGTCGAGTAAAAAAATTGTTCGGCAGTATCACGCTCACGTCCCCCACTTGATCAAACATTGCACCTACACCGGAGAACACTTTGTCAACTACCGCAAAATGCCCTTTCGCAGGCGATACTCAGCCCAATCGTGTCTCAGGTGGCCCAACAAATGCTCAGTGGTGGCCACAGCAACTCAACCTCAAGCCTTTGCGCCCGCTCTCTGCCGACGCGAACCCTCTGGGCGAAAACTTTGACTATGCGCAAGCCTTTAAAAGCCTGAACCTCGCAGAAGTGGTTGCGGACCTGCACGCCTTAATGACTGACTCGCAAGACTGGTGGCCCGCCGACTATGGCCACTATGGGCCCTTTTTTGTACGAATGGCCTGGCATAGTGCTGGCACCTACAGAGTGGCGGATGGTCGTGGCGGCGCGGGCGCGGGCGCGCAGCGCTTTGCACCACTGAACAGTTGGCCAGACAATGACAACCTGGATAAAGCGCGACGTTTACTTTGGCCCATCAAGCAAAAATATGGTCACAAAATTTCGTGGGCAGACTTATTCATCTTGACGGGCAACGTCGCCATAGAGTCGATGGGCTTAAAAACGGTGGGCTTTGGGGGTGGTCGCGCAGACTCTTGGACTGCCGATCAAGAAATTTATTGGGGCCCGGAAGGCAAATGGCTGGCCGACGAACGTTACAGCGGCGATCGCGCGCTTGCCAACCCCTTGGCTGCCGTGCAAATGGGTCTGATCTACGTCAACCCTGAAGGCCCGAACGGCAAGCCAGACCCCTTGGCTGCCGCGCGCGACATTCGTGAGACCTTTGCTCGCATGGCGATGAACGACGAAGAAACCGTTGCCTTGATTGCAGGTGGCCACGCCTTCGGTAAATCGCACGGTGCCGCCAACCCAACCAACTATGTAGGTCGTGAGCCAGAAGCCGCTCCAATCGAAGAACAGGGCTTAGGCTGGAAAAACAGCTTTGGCACAGGAAAAGGCGCAGATACCATCACGAGCGGGTTAGAAGGCGCTTGGACCACCAACCCAATCAAATGGGATAGCAATTATCTTGAGAATTTGTTCGGCTATGAATGGGTACTCACAAAAAGCCCAGCCGGTGCCCACCAATGGACGCCCAAAGACGCGTCAGGTGCCAACACCGTACCAGATGCGCACGACCCCTCAAAGCGTCACGCGCCCATGATGCTCACCACCGATCTGTCTTTACGTATGGATCCGGCGTATGAAAAGATTTCACGGCGCTTTCTTGAACACCCTCACGAACTCGCTGAGGCCTTTGCCAACGCATGGTTCAAGCTCACGCATCGAGACATGGGCCCGCGCGTCCGCTATCTAGGCCCGCTTGTACCCGCCAAACCTTTAATTTGGCAAGATCCGATTCCATCGGTGAATCACCCGCTGATTCAAGCGACAGAGATCACCTCATTAAAAGCCAGGATTCTGGCCTCTGGCTTGACGACTTCCCAGTTGGTCAGCACCGCTTGGGCCTCTGCCGCCACCTTTCGCGGCAGTGACAAACGCGGGGGTACAGATGGCGGACGGCTTGCTCTAGCTCCACAAAAAGATTGGTCCGTCAATCAACCCACCGAACTGGCAAAAGTGCTAGCAGCATTAAAAGCCGTGCAAACGGCCTTTAATGGTTCGCAGACCGACGGCAAACGTGTATCACTTGCCGACTTGATCGTGCTAGGTGGCTGTGCAGCCATTGAACAGGCTGCAGGCAAAGGTGGGCTTTCGATTGAGGTTCCGTTTACACCGGGCCGTATGGATGCCACGCAAGACCAAACCGACATCGAGTCGTTTGCGGTGCTTGAGCCGACTTCAGACGGTTTTCGAAATTACCTGCGCCCCGAACACGGCGAGTTTGCCGCAGAATTGTTGGTTGATCGCGCAAACCTGCTGACGCTGACCGCACCCGAAATGACGGTGCTGATTGGCGGCTTGCGGACCTTAGGCGCCAATTTTGGCCAGACCACTTTAGGCGTATTGACTACAAAATCTGAAACCTTAAGCACAGATTTCTTTGTGAATCTTCTGGATATGCGCACCGTTTGGCAAAAGTCTGCTAGCGATGTCACGGTTTTAGAGGGGCGTGACAGAACCAGCAATCAGCTCAAATGGACTGCGACCGTCGTTGACTTGGTGTTTGGCTCAAATGCAGAACTCAGGGCAATCGCCGAGGTCTACGCAAGCGCAGATGCACACGCTAGATTCGGACGTGACTTTGTCGCAGCGTGGACCAAAGTCATGAACTTAGGGCGTTACGCTTTGAACTGACCGTCTCGGTTTTGAAGCGCTCGTGATGGGCGCCTCAAGACCGAGAAGGGTTAAACGCTAACAGGCGTAGCGCTTAAGATTTGAGCGCAGATAATTGAGCGCAGAAGACTTCAGCGCTCAATCGTTTAACCCTTCTGCGCTTTACGAGCAGCTTTTTTATCCATAAAGTCTTTGATAATCACCGCATGCTCAGGCGTTTTATGCGCGATGGCCTGATAAGCGGCTGAGAGCTCAAGCAGGTTTGAAAGTGAAGACGTCTGACCTTCGCGCAACAGGCGCTTGGTCATCCGCATCACTGACGGTGAGTTGACCGCCATCTTGCGCGCAAGCGTATGCGCCGTGCTCAGCAAATCTGCTGCCGGCACTACGCGCGACACCAGCCCCCAGCTCAACGCCGTTTGGGCGTCAATGGGCTCGCCCGTAAACGACATTTCAGCTGCGCGTGCCATACCGATCACACGCGGCAAAAACCACGCGCCACCGTCACCGGCCACGATGCCGACTTTGACAAAGCTTTCAGCAAAGGTCGCAGTATCCGTAGCAATGCGCAGATCGCACATGCAGGTTAAGTCAAAGCCCGCCCCAATGGCCGGGCCATTGACTGCAGCGATCGTTGGGACTTCAAGCTGGTGAATCGCCAACGGCAAGCGCTGAATGCCATGCCGATACTCTTGGCGCAACACCTCGCTGCCGAACTCTGGGCCAATCTGACGTTGCATTTCGTCGATTTTGCCACCCGACGAAAAAATCGTGCCTGTGGCAGTGATTACCACCGCACGTACCGATGGGTCGCACTCAATACGATGACAGGCTTCAAGCATCGCCTCAACGATACCCGTGCCAGTTAAAGCGTTGCGCGTTTCAGGGTGATTCAGCGTCAGCGTCACCACGCCCAAATCGTCTTGTTCGTACAATAAAACTGAAGACATCGCGCTTATCTCCCAGCCGCTTTTGCCGTACGGCCACCAGCCACACCCACGTCTGTTGTAGGCAGATCAAACAAAATCGAGCGTACGTTTTGGCTCGTGACACCGATCGACGCTTCAACCGCTTTGGCCATGGCAGCAATCAGCGCCGACTTCAGTTCATCGGTGCGCCCGTGAATCAGGCCCACTGTGATCATCACCATTTCATGACCGATTTCGCCGGCCACAATCACATGCTCAGGCGCGATCTCTTGAAGCACAACACGTACGGACGACAAGGGGGCACTGACGCTGTCGACCACAGACTGGGTCAGCTTTTTTAATAAGTCTGTTTTTTGTGCCGAGTTGTAACCCTGCATAATTTGTACATTGAGCATTGGCATGGTGTGCTATCTTCCTTTTAGCGTTTTGGGAAACCTCTGACCCATACGATAAACCAAGTTTGAGCACATGGCCCCACATCCTTCGCCTTATAAAAGCATCGGCGGCTTCAAGCGGGTCGCCAACGCGGCGCGCTATTCGATGCAGGGGTTAGTTGCTGCACTGCGCTACGAGTCTGCTTTCAGGCAAGAGCTTTTGCTTGCTGCAGTGTTAACGCCAGCGGCGTTTTGGGTCGGACAAAATGCGGGCCAAATCCTACTACTCATCGGTTCGCTGGTCTTAGTGCTGATTGTTGAGCTCTTGAACTCGGCCATCGAGGCTGTCGCTGACGCCGTCTCGCTTGAAACCAATCAGCTGCTTGGTCGCGCCAAAGACTTGGGTAGTGCAGCGGTGTTTTTAAGCCTTTTGCTCTGTGGAGCGGTCTGGTTGGTACTGTTTGCCAATCGTTGGCTAGCCTTTATCTGACACAATAGCGGTATCCGACCCTTCTACTTGCCTTTACCCACATGTCTTTTATTCAAAAACTCAATGCCGCCTGGGCCTCGTCGCAATCGCTTTTGATGGTGGGGCTTGACCCAGACTTGCCGCGTTTACCGGCAGAATTGCAGGGCAAACCGACCGCAATTTTTGAGTTTTGCCGACAAATTGTCGATGCGACGGCACCCTTTGTCTGTGGCTTCAAGCCGCAGATTGCGTATTTCGCCGCCGCGCGTGCCGAAGGGCAACTTGAAGACTTGTGTGCCTATATTCGCGAAAAATATCCTCATTTACCGTTGGTACTTGACGCCAAACGAGGCGATATTGGCGCCACGGCCACGCAGTATGCTCAAGAAGTCTTCGGTCGTTATCAGGCCGATGCTGTCACCGTTAGCCCGTACTTAGGCGGCGACTCAGTTGAGCCCTACCTAGAATGGGAAGATCGCGGCGTGATCGTGCTGTGCCGCACCTCAAACCCAGGCGGTTCTGACCTTCAGTTTTTAGTCACTGACGGCGTGCCACTTTATTTACGCGTTGCCGATTTGGTCGCAAATAAATGGAACAAAACGGGGCAATGCGGCTTAGTCGTTGGGGCAACGTTTCCGAATGAATTGGCGGCAGTGCGCAAGGCGGTAGGTGACAGTGTGCCCCTGTTAGTGCCCGGCATTGGCGCACAAGGTGGTGACGTTGCGGCAACCTGTGCCGCTGGCTGCAACGCACAAAAAACCGGAATGATGATTAATTCGTCACGCGCGATTTTGTACGCAAAAGGTGAAGGTCACTGGACCGAAGCCGCAGCGGCGGTAGCCCGTCAAACGCGTGATGACATCAACGCGCATCGCTAAAGCTAAAGCCATTTACCGAGCCTCAACGCGGGTGAAGCCAAGGGGGATTAATGAGAACCCAACCGGAGAACCCAACCGATCGCAGGGATTTTGGGGATGAAGATTAACAAGGGGTTGAAGTGTATAAAAAGCACCTCTCTATTTTGATTGCAAGCTTAATGCTCTCGGGCTGCGTTGCGACCTATGGCGGAAAAGACCCTTCAGCAAACGAAGGGAAACTAATCAGTTATCAGTACGAGTTTGAACGAAAAAAAGATCTAAAAACTGATGCAGTGTTCAGAAAACCTGCCTCTGTCAATAGCAAACATCCAGCAGTCATTATTCTGCATGATGGTGGTGGATGGATCACCGAAAGAACACGACAATATGCCGATCTTTTTATCGCTAACGGATATGCCACTTTAGAGCCGAGACTTTTCTTTGATGAAAAGGCTACACGAACGCTCAAAAAAGATTTAGCAAGCTTGTATTCAGCTTTGGAATATCTGTCAAAGCAACCAGAAATAGACAAAAATAAAATTTATGTTGTTGGCATGTCTGCAGGTGCGAACCTTGCAATGTTAGCTAAAACAAAAATGGCGGGCGAGACATTCAGTCGCTCTGACACTCAATTCAAGGCAATTGCAGCCTTATATCCTGTGTGTTGGGGATTCTCGGACACAATTGATGGAAAACCGCCAAGTGTTTTTACAGGTTTTTCTATTGCAAACATGCAGAATTGGCAATCGACACCTATACGCCTTTTCATCCCAGAGCTTGATGACTACGATGACAAGGACGCAAAAACTTGTGACAACTTTATTGAAAAAATACCAAGCAGCGAAGCAAGGTCAACTTTCTCAGTAAAAGTTTATGCGGGGGCAACACACGGCTGGGATCACGGCAAGACATATTCATTTCCAACTTCCTATGCATGCAAGGGTAAAGGCTGCATAAACACCAATCAATCGAACCCAACAGTGACACAGCAAGGCTACACGGATATTTTGGAATTTTTTAATAGTAACCAAAACCAATGATTGATTGATTTCGCAAACGCCCGGCCGCGAATGGTTTTTTTGAGAACTTGACGTCCTCCCCGCCCTAAAGAACGGGGATTCCTACGGCGGAAACCTCGATATGAGGTTGATCGCTTCGGTGGGTTCCTGTTGCTGACGGCATTACTGCACCGTTCACTTGGCAGGCGAGCCGGGCATGTCCTGCCCTTAGTATGTTGATGGCGGCAGTGAGGTCCGCATTTTCTGCAAAGCCGCACTCAACGCACTCAAATTTGGCCTGTGTTTTCCGGTTCTCGGCCGCTATGTGCCTGCAGGCTGGGCAGATACGGCTGGTATTGCGCGGATCGATGGCTAGTACCTCACCACCACGCCAAGCTTGTTTGTATTCTAGCTGGCGGCGAAACTCGCCCCAGCCCTGATCGAGAATCGACTTGTTCAGGCCCGACTTGGCTTTGACGCAGCGCCCAGGTGCCTCAACCGTGCCTGAGGCCGATTTGCTCATATTTTTGACTTTCAAGTCTTCGATCACAATCATCGCGTGGTTTTTGCTGATCAGGGTAGAAGTCTTGTGAAGAAAGTCATGGCGGGTATGGGCGACCCGACGATGCAAGCGTGAGACTTTCTGTTTCTGCTTTTTCCAGTTGTGGCTGAATTTGATCTTGCGGCTCAAGCAACGCTGATGCTTCGCGAGGGTTTCGGCGTGTTTGCCAAGGGCGTTGACGGGCTCAAATACCGTACCGTCTGAGAGCGTGGCAAACCGCAGCACACCTAGGTCGATGCCGACAATAGAGGTCGCCGAATGCACAGGCTGCGCCACCTCGCGCTCAGTTTGAATGCTGGCGTACCACTTGTTAGCCACACACGACACGATGATGTTTTTGATTGTGCCTTCGACGGCGCGACTCTTGCGATAGCGAAGCCAGCCTAACTTTGGAAACCTAATGCGGCGATTGCCAGCATCGAGTTCGCAGCCCTGAGGAAAGCAAAAACTGGTGCTTGCGCCCTTCTTTTTGAAGGTTGGGAACGCGGCGCGTTTCTCAAAAAAGTTTTTATACGCACCCGCCAAATCTTTGAGCACAACTTGATACAACTGCGACGGCGTGTCTTTAAGCCACAAGGTCTCAGGTTCTTTCTTCCAGACTGGTAGCCATTTGCACATATCAAAATGATTGACGAACTTTTGGCCTTGCTGGTGATTGGCGATTTGGAGTGCGAGTGCCTTATTCCAGACAAAGCGGCAGGTGCCGGCGATGCGACGCATGGCGCGCTGTTGTTCACCGTTTGGTTCAATCCGAAATTTGTAGGCCTGTAAGCGTTTCATACCCTCAATTATATTTGCGTCACCACGCCAGATCACCAAATCACCTGTGTAAAAGTTGTATTTGTCAGGTAAAAATTCAGTGAGTCTTTGCAACAAAAACTTGATCTTTGTAACCAAATATTGTCAAGGCGTAAGCACCAAAAAAGATGGGCAATAGACTAAGGCTGCATAGCGATGACCATTGTTTGCCAAGATATTGAATAGAAGTAAACTGTTAAGTCAGAAAACAACAAGGACACCTGCGGTGTCCGCGCTATTCATTCTCCCCCTGAACGAGGAGGATTTCCGCGCACTTGGTTAAAAACAAAAATTAATGCGAAGGTCAACTACCCTGCTCTAAAGGAAGGGACCCCCGCGCAAAATGATGGTAACTTAGTAACAAACTCATAAAGATTGTATTTTTATAAAAAAATTAAGAGTTTAAAAAATGATGGCTTTTGTCACTCAGCCCGGACTGCGAAAATCATGACTTCCTTGATGCACCGTTTAGCCAATAAAGTCGGCATCATCACAGCGTCTGGATCGGGGATGGGACGCGCCGGCGCTATTCTTTTCGCCAGCGAAGGCGCACGCGTGCTGGTGGTTGATGCTAACAAGGATGCCGCTGACAAAACCGTTGAGATGATCCGTGCGGCCGGTGGCCAAGCGCAGGTTTCCGTTGGCGATTTGTGCGACGAAGCCTATTCGCGCGATATTGTCGAAGAAGCGGTGAAACATTTTGGCAGACTCGATTTCGTATGGAACCACGTTGGCCATCCCGGCCCCGCCGGCCTCGAAGAAGTCTCGACCAGCGACCTGGACCTAGCACTCAACCTCAACTTGCGCTCGGTGTTGTTCACCACGGCCGCCGCCCTGCCGGTGCTGCGCAAAGGCGGCGGCGGCAACATCTTGTTCACTGCGTCAACCTCTGGCTTGGAAGGTTCCAAGTACAGCCCGGTCTACTCAGCCGCCAAGTTCGGTGTGATCGGCATGGCTCGTTCGCTAGCCAAGGCGCACGCTGCAGAGAATATTCGCGTCAACGTCATCTGCCCAGGCGCGACCAACACACCGATGCTCCGAACTTTTGTTCGCCGCCCCGGCCAAGAAAGGGACCTACCGGGTGATCTTGAAAAGCTGGTGACGCAGCGCTCGTCACTTTCGCCCATGGGCCGCGCGGCCGAACCGGTGGAAATCGCGCGCGCCGCTCTTTTCCTCGTGTCCGATGACGCATCATATGTAACCGGCGTGGCACTGGCTGTAGATGGCGGTGCGACGGCCTGACCCCGGCATGGTAGAAGCGTTTGGTAACCAGTTGGTGGTAAATAACAATAACAACTAAGAGACACAATAATGCGACCTATCAAAGCGTTGATTTTGCTCGGCTTGGCGGTTGGGTTTGCCTGCTCGGGCTTTAATGTATTTGCCCAAGAGTGGCCATCGAGGTCGATCCGCTTGGTTGTACCCTATCCCCCAGGCGGTAGCACCACTGTGCTTGCGCGACTGGTAAGCGAGCAGCTGCGTGAGGCTTGGGGCCAGCAGGTGATAGTCGATGCGCGCGGCGGCGGCAATACAGTGGTGGGTACCGAAAATGTGGCCAAGTCGCTGCCTGATGGCTATACGTTGCTGCTCACCACGAACGCACACTCCGTAGTTCCTCATCTCGTCAAAGTACCCTTCGACCCGATCAAGGACTTTGTGCCGATCTCAATGATCGCCACCACTGAATACGTACTGGTGGTCCACCCCGGCGTTGCGGCCAACACGCTGCAGGAATTTACCGCGCTAACCAAGGCCAAGCCCGGGCAGCTTAATTATGCTTCGGCCGGTAGTGGTTCGGCCAACCATTTGGCGGGCGAGTTGTTTGTCAGCATGACTAGTGCAAAAATCCAGCACATTCCCTACAAGGGTTCCGGCCCCGCAGTGACCGACCTGCTGGGCGGGCAAGTGCAGGCCTCTTTTCAGACGCCGATCGTCGCTATCCCCCACATCAAGTCTGGGGCCCTGCGCGCACTAGCGGTTTCAGGCAACACCCGTTTGGTGTCGGTGCCGCAAGTGCCTACCTTCACTGAAGCAGGTCTGATCGGTTTCAATCCCGGAACCTGGTTCGGCATTGTTGCGCCCACGGGCACGCCCAAGCTCATCGTCGACAAGATCGCAGACGAACTTAACCGCATGATCGCCAAACCTGAATTCAGGGAAAAGTTGGTAGGTCTTGGTCTGGCGCCGTCTTACTTGCCACCGGCAGATTTTGCTGAGTTGATCAAGACCGACATGACGCGCTTTGGCAAAATAATCGAAGCATCCAATATCAAGCTCGACTGAGCCGGGCTGCTAGATTGCCGAATAAAGTCGCACACACAACAAAAACAGTCGCCAGTTCTCGCGGTGCAGCAGTCAGACGCTTACGTTTCTTTCAGCAGCATCTGTCCAGTCGCCAACGAAAATGCCACCGAGGCTTCACGTACGGCTTTGCGATCGCCTTCAAAGACTTTAGAAATCGCGTGCACCACCACCCCTGACGGGCGGCGCTGTGCAAAACCAAACCATACAAAGCCCACAGGCTTGCCAGGCGAGCCGCCACCGGGGCCGGCAACGCCTGTGGTGGTTAGGGCGAGCGTAGCGCGGGGCGCCATGTTTAAGACCCCCACAGCCATCTGACGCGCAACCTCTTCGCTGACCGCGCCAAACTGCAACAGCGCCTGCGGCGTGACGCCTAATTGCGCTTGCTTAGCCGCGTTGCTGTAAGTGACCCAACCTTGGTCAAACCACGCACTTGACCCCGCAATCGCCGTCGCGGCGCCAGACAGCAAGCCACCCGTGCAAGACTCGGCCGTGGCAAGTAGACCTTTATGTTTCAAAAGAAGCTCACCGAGCTCGGTGGCTAGCT